>Ga0209585_10000836_pt1 | contig 12038 bp, 10 predicted proteins | sample NGEPerone_FD_185491 | JGI IMG/M metagenome (GOLD analysis project Ga0209585, IMG submission 185491) | Arctic peat soil microbial communities from the Barrow Environmental Observatory site, Barrow, Alaska, USA - NGEE Permafrost154B-one... | ecosystem: Environmental > Terrestrial > Soil >... | reverse complement strand
GTCGGGAACCACGATCAGGGCACCCCTGCCGGCGGCCAGCGCGGTCGCCGCCGCAACGGCCATCGCAGCCGGCCAGTCGGCGTCGTCCGGCTGACCCGGCAGGGCGAGCAACGACGCCGCCGGAGCGTCACCGGACGCGATGTGCCGCAGAAACGAGGTCCCTGCCGGATAGCGCAGCCACGGACCAGGTCGCGTCTCCGCCACCTCAGCAGAACCTGACGACGTCGGCACCTCGAGGGGCAGGTTCTTCTCCGCTGTGGCGTGGCGGGGCGGCACTGCGAGCCGCACGACGTCAGCCAACATCCCGGCATACCGGCTGGCGATCTCGCGTGAGAGCGCAAGCACGGCAGGGGTGAGCACGGCCTCGGGACTGACCACCTTGCGAAGCGGGGCGAGCTTTCCCTCGTGGTCAGCCGTCGCGGCGCGGGCGAGGACGAAGCCGTCGACGTCCTGGCCGGCGAACCGCACCTTCACCCGCGCTCCGGGGACCGCCAGGTCCGCCATGGAGGCGGGCACGAGGTACTCGAAGGGACGGTCGAGGTGTGGCAGCCCCACGTCCACCAGCACGAGCGCGACGGGATCGACCTCGGCGGCCTCCTGCACCGCCGGCAGCACCCGCGAGCGCCCACGCGGCGAGGCGACGGCTCGGACGAGCGAGAGCTGCTCACCCACCCGGTCGGTCACCTCGTTCTGCATGGCCCAAGGTCTACCGCACGACACCGACGCGAGTATGCCGGGCCGTTGCCCTGGGTCGTTGCTAGCCGGAAACTGCGGCCCGGAGCTGCTCGACGCGGTCGAGGCGCTCCCAGGTGAAGGCGTTCTCGACGCCAGCAGCACTCAGCCGGCCGAAGTGGCCATAGGCGGCGGTCGCCGTGTAGATCGGGCGCAGCAGGTCGAGGTCCTCGATGATCGCCGCCGGACGAAGGTCGAACACCTTGTTGATCGCGTTCTGGATCTTGTCCAGGGCAACGGTCTCGGTGTTGAAGGTCTCGACGTACAAGCCGACCGGCTTGGCCTTGCCGATCGCGTAGGCCACCTGGACCTCGCAGCGGCTGGCCAGGCCCGCCGCCACGATGTTCTTGGCCACCCAACGCATCGCGTAGGCCCCTGAACGGTCCACCTTGCTCGGGTCCTTGCCGGAGAACGCGCCACCACCGTGGCGAGCCATGCCGCCGTAGGTGTCGACGATGATCTTGCGCCCGGTCAGGCCAGCGTCACCCATCGGGCCACCGATCTCGAAGCGGCCGGTCGGGTTGATCAGCATCCGATAGTCGGAGATGTCCAGCTGCGTGCCGGCAGCTGCCAGCTCGTCAAGGACGGGCTTGATGACCTGGTTGGCGATGTCCGGCTCGAGCAGACCTGCCAGCGAGATGTCAGCAGCGTGCTGGGTCGACAGAACGACGGTGTCGAGCTTGACCGCCTTGTCCCCGAGGTAGGAGATGGTGACCTGGGTCTTCCCGTCAGGCCGCAGATAAGGGACCTCACCTGATTTGCGTACGGCGGTCAAACGCTCCGCGAGCCGATGGGCGAGATGGATCGGCAACGGCATCAGGTCGGGGGTGTCCTCGCAGGCGTAGCCGAACATCAGGCCCTGGTCGCCGGCGCCCTGCTTGTCCATCGGGTCGACGCCACCGGTGCGGCTCTCGTAGGCCGTGTCGACGCCCTGGGCGATGTCGGGTGACTGCTGGCCGATCGAGATCGAGACACCGCACGACTCACCGTCGAAGCCCTTGGTCGACGAGTCATAGCCGATCGCCAGGACCGTGTCACGGACGATCCGCGGGATGTCGACGTAACCGGTCGTGGTCACCTCACCGGCGACGTGGACCAGACCGGTGGTGACCATGGTCTCCACGGCCACGCGGCAGGTTCGGTCCTCGGTGATCATCGCATCGAGGATCGCATCGCTGATCTGGTCGCAGATCTTGTCGGGGTGACCCTCGGTAACGGACTCGGACGTGAAGAGACGTGCGGACACTTAGGTGCTCCTTATTGCAGCGGCTGCTGACTGATGACTTCGCGAAAGGTTATCCCGAGGACAGGACATCCTGTATGACGTCCCACACCGTGGCGGCCACGATGTCCTTGGGTGCCGGGCCGGCTTGCGTCACGGCGTCGACGCCGCGCCGCAGGATGTGGACGGTGTTGGTGTCCTGGCCGAAGGTCTTGTCGACGCCCACCTCGTTGGCCACCAGCACGTCGCAGCCTTTGCGCGCGAACTTGTCTCGTGCGAGGTCAAGGACCGTGTGGTCGGCATCGCCGGTCTCGGCCGCAAAACCCACGATCACCGGCACTGTCGAGGAGCCCCTGGACTGCACCAACCCGGCCAGAACATCGGGGTTGCGCACCAGCTCGATCGTGGGTGCCAACGGCCGGCTCTCGGGCACGGTTTCGTCGTGGCTCTTCTTGATCTTGACGTCGGTGTAGTGGGCAGGCCGATAGTCCGCCACGGCCGCCGCCATCACGACGACGTCGCAGTCCTGGGCTGCTTTGGCCACGGCCTCACCCAGCTCGACGGCGGTCTGAACCGACACCAAGGTCAGGCCGTCAGGGACCGGCAATGCCACGTTGGCCGAGATCAGTGTCACGTCAGCACCACGAGAGAGCGCCACCTCGGCCAGCGCGTAGCCCTGCTTGCCCGACGATCGATTGCCCAGGAACCGAACCGGGTCCAGCGGCTCTCGCGTGCCACCGGCGCTGATGACGACTCTCAGCCCGGCCAGCCCGCCGGCCGCCGCGACAGTGCCGTCGCTCCGGGACAGGAGCTCGCGGCATACCTCGAAGATGTCTTGAGGCTCCGGAAGTCTGCCCAGGCCGGTGTCGGCCCCGGCCAGGCGCCCTGAGACGGGGTCGATCACGTGCACGCCCCGGGACCGCAGGGTCGCAACATTGGCCACGGTGGCCGGGTGCTCCCACATCTCGGTGTGCATCGCAGGGGCGAGCACCACCGGACAGCGGGCAGTCAGGAGGGTGTTGGTCAGCAGGTCATCGGCGAGTCCGTGTGCTGCCTTGGCCATCAGATCTGCGGTGGAGGGTGCCACGACGACGAGATCAGCATGCTGGCCCAGGCGCACGTGCGGCACCTGGTGAACATCGGTCCACACATCGGTGGCGACGGGTTTGCCCGACAGTGCCGCCCACGTGGCCGCTCCGACAAAATTCAGCGCAGCGGCCGTGGGCACGACTGTCACGTCATGCCCACTCTCGGTGAACAGACGCAGCAACGAGCAAGCCTTGTAGGCGGCGATACCGCCGCTGACCCCGAGGACCACCCGTTTGCGTGTCACCATCTGCCAGGCCGGCTCAGCCGTCGGTCGGCGTGGAGGTCAGCAGACCCTCGTTGATCTCGCGCAAGGCGATCGACATGGGCTTCTCGTGGACCCTGGTCTCGACGAGCGGGCCGACGTACTCGAGCAGGCCCTCGGAGAGCTGGGAGTAGTAGGCATTGATCTGGCGCGCACGCTTGGCCGAGTAGATGACCAAGGCGTACTTGGAGTCCGCCACGTTGAGCAGGTCGTCGATCGGCGGGTTGGTGATGCCCTCGGGGGCAGCCTGCGTACCGGACACGGTCAATCTCGATTCGTTGGTGAAGACATGAATGCAGCAACTAGCGACGCGCGAAAAGATCAGGCGCGCATCAATGATACGAGTTCTTCGCTCGCCCGTTGAACATTGTCGTTCAGGATGGTGATATCGAACTCCTGCTGCGCCGCCAGCTCAAGCCGGGCCGTGGCCAGCCTGACCTCTCGTTCCTCCTCGGACTCGGTGCCGCGCCCGACCAGCCGACGGACCAGCTCGTCCCAGCTCGGAGGGGCAAGAAAGACGAACAGTGCCTCCGGCATCTGCTGCCGCACCTGGCGCGCGCCTTGCAGGTCGATCTCCAGCAACGCCTTCCGTCCGGCGGCGAGCGCCTCGAGCACGGGCTCGCGCGGCGTGCCGTACCTGGCACGGCCATGAACGACGGCCCACTCCAGGAACTCTCCCGCATCTCGTATCCGGTCGAACTGCTCGTCATCGACGAAGTGGTAGTGAGTGCCGTCGACCTCACCAGGGCGTGGCTTCCGTGTCGTCATCGAGACCGACAGCCAGACGTCGGGAAAGTTCGACCGGACGTACGCCGACAGGGTCCCCTTACCCACCGCGGTGGGGCCGGCCAGAACCACCAACCGGCTCTTGGGCGACGTCAGGCTCGCGGAGGATGTCACCGGCGCCGGTCAGGACTGTTCGAAGCGCTCGATCAGGGCGGCAATCTGGTTGTTGCCCAGGCCACGGACCCGGCGGGTCTCGGAGATGCCGAACTCCAGCATGATCTGGCGGGCACGGACGCGCCCCACGCCCGGCATCGACTCGAGCAACGCATAGACCTTCATCTTGCCGACGATGTCATTGACCTTGCCGTCGGCGATGACCTCGGACAGCAGTCCTTGAGCGTACTTGAGACGGTTCTTGACCGCTGCCCGCTCGCGGCGAGCGATCGCTGCCTTTGCCAAAGCGTCGGCACGCTGCTCAGGGGTCAGCTGGGGAAGAGCCACAGTCAGTCTCCTCATGGGGACGAATCGAATGAGCACATCGCGATGCCCTGGCCGGTCAGGCCGCCGAAAACGCGTGTGGCCCGAACCTAGCGAATCGGGGCGGACCCTGGCAACGAGGGGTGTCACCCAGTGTTCAGAATGGCCTTCAGCTGGTGCGCGGTTCGCCGCGCTGTCGCGCGCAGCGCTGCGACATCCGGCCCGGCGGAGAGGATCTCGCGGCTGCTGCTGGCAAGGACGTTGGGAAGTGCGGCGCCGAACACGCTGCGCAGGTCCTCGGCTGCACCGCCTTGGGCGCCCACCCCGGGGGCGAGCAGGGGGGCGTTGGCGGCGGCGAGCTCCAGGTCAAGGTCCTGGACGGCCGTGCCGACCGTGGCGCCAACCACCATGCCGACGCTGCCGAGGACACCTGCGCTGGCGTCGTTCGCGTTCTGCAGGGTGACACCGTCCACGATGCGGCCGGCCACACTGCGGCCATCCATCATCGCGTGCTGCACCTGGGCACCCTCGGGGTTCGAGGTGAGCGCGAGGACGAACAGGCCGCGCCCGTTGTCGTGGGCCAGATCCAGTGCCGGGCGCAGCGACTCGAAACCGAGGAAGGGGCTGACGGTGATGGCGTCCACCCGTAGCGGACTGTCCTGTGAGAGGTAGGCCTGGGCGTAGGCGGCCATGGTCGAACCGATGTCGCCGCGCTTGACGTCGAGCAAAGACAGGGTGCTCGCATCGCGCACGGCCGCGAGCGTGCGCTCGAGAACGGCCACCCCTGCAGAACCGAAACGCTCGAAGAACGCGGACTGGGGCTTGACGATGGCCACGGTCCCCGCGAACGCCTCGACGCACGTCATCGCAAACGTCTCCAGACCCTGGACGGTCTCGTCCAGCCCCCAGAGCGCCAGCAGTCCTGGATGGGGGTCGATGCCGGCGCAGAGCGGACCGCGCTCGTCCATCGCGATGCGCAACCTGGCGCCGAAGGAACTGGTCATCGCCTCGGGTCCAACCTCGTGTGAGCGATACCTACAGCATCGCTGAATCGTGCGAAGCCTTTGTCCTGCAGGGCTGCGGCCAGCTCACGGTTGACCCGGATGGGTGCGCTGGGGTCGTTGAACGTCGCGGTTCCGACCTGGATCGCACTGGCTCCGGCCGCGACCAGCTGCAACGCGTCGTCGCCGGTGCGCACTCCGCCGACACCGATGATCGGGACGGTCGGGATGCGGCCTTCCATCATCGCGGCGCGCACCTGCCAGATGGCGCGTACGGCCACCGGGCGGATGGCTGGCCCGGACAGTCCTCCGGTCACGCCGGCCACCTGGGGACGCAGAAGATCTGTATCGATGACCATTCCGAGCAGGGTGTTGATCATCGTCAACCCGTCGGCTCCGGCCTTGACGCAGGCACGGGCGATCTCGACGATGTCGGTCACGTCGGGGCTGAGCTTGGCGAAGATGGGGATGTCCCGCGGGAGCTTCTCGCGTACCAGGGCGATGACCTTGGCGGCTGACAACGGGTCGCACGCGAAGACCAGTCCCCGGTTCGCAACGTTCGGGCAGGAGATGTTGACCTCGATGCCGATCACAGCATCGAACGCCGGCGAGTCACGCAGGGCCGCGGCCACATAGGCGAACTCGACGGCGGTGTTTCCGGCGATAGAGGCGAGCACTCGCGCGCCGACCGACTTGAGCCAGACCAGGTCAGTGCGGGCGAACTCGGCGACCCCCGGTCCCTGCAGGCCGATCGAGTTGAGCATCCCGCTCGGCGTCTCTGCCATTCGTGGAGTGCCACGGCCGGAGCGGGGATCTGCCAGCACCGTCTTCGTCACGAACGCACCCAGCGCCGCGATGTCGAAGAAGCGATGCAGCTCCTTGCCATTCGCTGCGCAGCCCGACGCGGTCATCAGCGGGTTCGGCAGCCGCATCCCCGCCAGGTCGACGCTCATGTCAATGGTGTCGCTCAAGCTGGTCGTGTCGCTCAAGCTGGTCGTGTCGCTCGGGCCCACGCTCGCCTTCCCGCCGGTCATCAGTGCCCCTTCATGGCGGCTGCGCCGTAGGCGTCATCGGGGACGCGGCCCCAGCCCGACTCAAAGGCATCCCACCGCACCCGGTCACCGCGGAAGACGGGCCCATCGACGCAGGAGCGCACCATGCGGGTCTGCCCGTCGGTCCCGACGACCGGCATCACGCACGTCATACAGACCCCGATGCCGCAGGCCATCGACTCCTCGACCGCGACCTGGGCGATGGCGCCCTCGGATGCGGCGACGTCGGTGATGGATCTGAGCATCGCCATCGGCCCGCAGCCATAGACAACCTCGGCGCGGCTTCGCCGGATGACCTCGGGCAGGACGTCGGACACCCAGCCCTTCACGCCCATCGACCCATCGTCGGTGGTCACCGTGACCCCGTCTGCGGCGCGTCGCGCCTCGATGACGCCGAACAGCCGGTCCTCGGTGGCAGCACCCAGGATCATCTCGACGTGGCACCCACGCTTTCGCAGTGCGGCGGCCAGCCAGAACAACGGCGCGCTGCCATAGCCACCGCCCACGAGAACGCAGGCAACAGGCTCCTTCGGCAGCGGGAAGGCACGTCCGAGCGGGCCGATGATGTTGACCTCGTGGTGGGCGCTCAGGCCTGCGAGCCACCGGGTGCCCGGGCCGCGGGCGGCCACGACAACGTCAACCGTTCCGCCATAAGTGCCACTCGGACTCACCTTGTGGATGGAGAAGCAGCGGCGCAGCAGGTTGGCCGAGGTGTCGCCGCCAACCGACAGCGCAACAAACTGCCCGGGTTTGGCCAGCTCGGCAACGCCCGGCGCCACGAACGTCAGGTGGTGGTAGGCGCCAACCCTGCGGGTGGCGATCAGCTCACCTGCGACCTGGGGTGTGCGTTCCAGGGGTGCGCGGTCCGGGGACGTCTTGCTCACACCTGTTCTTCCGTTGCGGCGTAGAAGTCGAGGTCGCGGGCGTGATCCTGCAGCGACTTCACCCGGACGGTCCCGGTCATCTGTGACTCGATGCCCTGAACTGCCGCGCCGAGCTGCTGGACCGTGGTGATGATCGGTCGATCCATGCTCGTCGTTGCCGCCCGGATCGCGTAACCGTCGGCTCGAGCGTCACTGCCCGACGGCGTGTTGATGACCATCCCCACGTCGCCCGCCACAATGCGCTCGACGATGGTCGGCTCACCCTGTGGACCCGGTCCCTCGCTGTGCTTGCGCACCACCGAGGCATGAATTCCGTTGCGTCGCAACACATCTGCGGTGCCCCTGGTGGCGATGAGGTCGAAGCCCAGATCGGCAAGACGCTTCATGGGAAAGATCATGGCACGCTTGTCACGATTGGCCACCGAGACAAAGACCGTGCCCTTGCGGGGCAGACCCGGGCCGAACCCGAGCTGGCTCTTGGCGAACGCCGCCCCGAAGTCCGAGTCGATGCCCATGACCTCGCCGGTCGAGCGCATCTCGGGGCCGAGCAGGCTGTCGACAACTTGACCCTCGTGGGTGCGGAACCGTTTGAAGGGCAACACCGCCTCCTTGACCGAGACGTGGGCGTGGGCCGGCATCGCCCCGCCGTCGCCCTGCGGTGGCAGGATCCCCTCGGCGCGCAGCTGGGCGATCGTGGCGCCGAGCATCACCCGGGCAGCCGCCTTGGCCAGGGGCACACCGGTCGCCTTGGCCACGAACGGAATGGTGCGACTGGCGCGCGGGTTGGCCTCCAGGACATAGAGCACGTCCTGGGCCAGGGCGAACTGCACATTCATCAGGCCCCTGACGCCAATTCCCTTGGCAAGCTTCAGCGTTGACTCGCGTACTCTCTTGAGCTCCTCGTGGCCCAGCGTCACCGGCGGGAGCACACAGGCCGAGTCGCCGGAGTGGATACCGGCCTCCTCGATGTGCTCCATGATGCCGCCCACGTACATCTCGTGGCCGTCGTAGATCACGTCCACGTCGATCTCGATGGCCTCGTCCAGGAACCGGTCGACCAGCACCGGGTGCTCGGGTGCGGCCTCGGTGGCGCGCGTGACGTAGCCGATCAGCGTCGCGTCGTCGTACACGATCTCCATGCCGCGGCCACCCAGGACGTACGAGGGGCGGACAAGGACCGGGTAGCCGATCTCGTGGGCGACCTCCACAGCCTCTTCACCGCTGTATGCCGTGCCGTGCCGTGGTGCCGTCAGCTTTGCCTCAGCAAGCACCCGGGAAAAGGCGCCCCTGTCCTCAGCCAGATGTATCGACTCAGGTGTGGTGCCCACGATCGGCACACCCTCGGCCTTGAGCGCCTTGGCCAGGCCGAGCGGGGTCTGCCCGCCGAGCTGGACGATAACGCCTGCGACGGGCCCGGCCTGCCTCTCGGCGTGGACCACCTCGAGGACGTCCTCGAGGGTCAGTGGCTCGAAGTAGAGCCGGCTCGAGGTGTCGTAGTCGGTGGACACCGTCTCGGGGTTGCAGTTGACCATGACCGTGTCAAAACCGTGGTCACGGAGTGCGAAGCTCGCATGGACGCAGGAGTAGTCGAACTCGATGCCCTGCCCGATCCGGTTCGGTCCGGAGCCCAGGATGATGACCGCAGGCCGCGCGCGCTTGGCGACCTCCGTCTCCTCGTCATAGCTCGAGTAGTGATACGGCGTCTCGGCAGCAAACTCGGCCGCGCACGTGTCGACCGTCTTGTAGACCGGGCGCACGCCGAGCGCGTGGCGGACCCCGCGGACGACCGCCTCCGGCATACCCGAGAGCTCGGAGATCTGGGCATCGGAGAAACCGTGGCGCTTGGCCAGCAACAACACCTTGGGAGTGAGCTGCGGGCTGGCGGCCACGTGTTCGGCCACCTGGTTGATGAGCACCATCTGGTCCAGGAACCAGGGATCGATGCCGGTGGCTTCGTGGACGGTCTCGGCCGACAGCCCACCACGAAGAGCCTGCTGCACCAACACGATTCGGCCATCGGTGGGAGTTCTTGCATGTTCGAGCAGAGCGTGCGCCTGCTCCTTGGAGGGGCACTCACCCTTGCGCCAGTGGAAGCTCGAGCCGGCGCGGTCCAGCGATCGGAGCGCCTTCTGGAGGGCTTCGGTGAAGTTGCGGCCGATTGCCATGGCCTCGCCGACGCTCTTCATCGTCGTGGTCAGGGTCGGGTCGGCGGCGGGGAACTTCTCGAAGGCGAACCGCGGCACCTTGACCACGACGTAGTCCAGGGTCGGTTCGAAGCTGGCCGGGGTGACCTTGGTGATGTCGTTGGGGATCTCGTCCAGGGTGTAGCCGATGGCCAGCTTGGCGGCGATCTTGGCAATCGGGAACCCGGTGGCCTTCGAGGCGAGTGCTGAGGACCGGGAGACCCGCGGGTTCATCTCGATGACGATGATGCGACCGTCGCGCGGGTTGACCGCGAACTGGATGTTGCAGCCGCCCGTGTCGACCCCCACCTCGCGGATGATGGCCATGGCGAGGTCGCGCAGCCGTTGGTACTCGCGATCGGTCAGGGTCATCGCCGGTGCCACCGTGATGGAGTCGCCGGTGTGAACACCCATCGGGTCGAGGTTCTCGATGGAGCAGATGACCACCACATTGTCAGCGCGGTCGCGCATCACCTCGAGCTCGTACTCCTTCCAGCCTGCGATGGACTCCTCCAGGAGCACCTCGCTGGTGGGTGAGTCATGCAGGCCCGCGCCCGCCATGCGGCGCAGGTCCGCTTCGTCGTGGGCAAATCCTGAGCCCAGTCCGCCCATGGTGAACGACGGGCGCACCACGAGTGGATAGCCGAGCTCCGTTGCGGCGGCTACACATTCGTCCAACGTGTGCGCGATGTGGCTGCGCGCGGTCTCGCCTCCACAGCGTTCGACGACGCCCTTGAACAGGTGCCGGTCCTCGCCCAGCTGGATGGCCTCGAAGCTGGCGCCGATCAGCGGGCAGCTGTACTTCTCGAGGATGCCCCGCTGGTGCAGGAGGATGGCCGCATTGAGCGCCGTCTGGCCGCCGAGGGTTGCCAGAACGGCGTCGGGGCGTTCCTTCGCGATGATCGCCTCGACGACCTCGGGCGTGATCGGCTCGATATAGGTGGCATCGGCGAACTCGGGGTCGGTCATGATCGTGGCCGGGTTGGAGTTGACCAGGATGACCCTCAGGCCTTCTTCACGCAGAACCCGGCAGGCCTGGGTTCCGGAGTAGTCGAACTCGCAGGCTTGGCCGATGACGATCGGGCCGGACCCGATCACCAGGACGCTGTGGATGTCGGTGCGGCGGGGCATCAGGCGGGGCCTTCGGACGTTGGGGGAAGGTTGGCAGCTGGAGATGCGCTCTCGGACATGAGCTCGATGAAGCGGTCGAAGAGGTAGACCGAGTCGTGCGGACCGGCGGCGGCCTCTGGGTGGTACTGAACCGAGAAGGCAGGAATATCAAGGCATTCCAACCCCTCCACCACGTTGTCGTTGAGGCCGATATGCGAGACACGCACCTGCCCGTAGGCCGTGTGGACATCGCCCTCCAAGGGGGCGTCCACGGCGAAGCCGTGGTTGTGCGCGGTGACCTCGACCGCGCCCGTGCGCCGGTCCAGAACCGGCTGGTTGATGCCGCGATGGCCGTACTTGAGCTTGTAGGTGCCGAATCCGAGCGCACGACCGAGGATCTGGTTGCCGAAGCAGATTCCGAAGAAGGGCACGCCCGCGTCAAGAACCTCGCGCAACAGGGCGACCTCGCGGTCCGCCACGGCCGGGTCGCCAGGGCCGTTGGAGAAGAAGACGCCGTCGGCCCCAGTGGCCTGGATGTCGGCGAACGTGGACGTGGCCGGCAGCACATGGACCTCGACGCCTCGCGCAGCCAGGTGCTCCGGGGTCCGGGCCTTGATGCCGAGGTCGAGGGCAGCGACAGTGAAGCGCCTCTGCCCGACTGCCGGAACGACGTACGTCTCTGACGTGGTGACCTCACCGGCGAGCGCCGCGCCACTCATCAGCGGAGCCGACAGCACCCGTTCCAGCTGCGCCTCCGGTGACTCGAGCACGAGCGGGCCTGAAAACACACCGACGCGCATCGCACCGCGCTCGCGCAGATGCCGGGTCAACGCGCGGGTGTCGATCCCACTGATACCCACAACGCCCTGCTCCACAAGCACGTCCTCCAGGGAACGCCGGGAGCGCCAGCTGGACGGCCGGACAGCAGGGTCACGAACGACAAAGCCGGCGACCCACATGCGTCGCGACTCGTCGTCCTCGCCGTTGACGCCGGTATTGCCGATGTGCGGTGCCGTCATGACGACGACCTGGCGCTGGTAGCTGGGGTCGGTCAGCGTCTCCTGGTAGCCCGTCATGCCGGTCGAGAACACGGCCTCACCGACGGTCCCACCAACTGCGCCGTAGGCGTCACCACGGAACGTGCGACCGTCCTCCAGAACGAGGACCGCGGGCTGGCGGTCGAGAAACGTCGGGGTATCCGTCACACCAGCGCTCCCTTCAGGACGGTCGGGACGCCGCGCAGGAGCGTGGCCTGAACTGAGCCGGTGAGCCGGCGACCGTGCCAGGGGTTGTTGCGGGA
>Ga0209585_10000834_pt1 | contig 12061 bp, 12 predicted proteins | sample NGEPerone_FD_185491 | JGI IMG/M metagenome (GOLD analysis project Ga0209585, IMG submission 185491) | Arctic peat soil microbial communities from the Barrow Environmental Observatory site, Barrow, Alaska, USA - NGEE Permafrost154B-one... | ecosystem: Environmental > Terrestrial > Soil >... | reverse complement strand
GGCGAGGACGTCAGGGCTTGCCTCGATGTTGACTGGGGTGCTCACGCCCCCAAGGGTAGTTGCGGAATCAGCCGAAGAAGACCTCGGCCTCGGTCATCCGCTCCGGTGGCACCGTCTTGAGCGTGCCTACTGCTTCGGCCAGAGAAACCCGAACGATGTCGGTGCCGTGCAGCGCCACCATGGTGCCGAAGTCCCTGTCGTTGACCGCGTCGGCGGCATGCAGGCCGAACCGGGTGGACAGGACGCGGTCGTATGCCGTCGGCGTGCCACCACGTTGCAGATGTCCAAGGATCACGGATCGGGTCTCGATGCCGGTGCGCTTCTCGATCTCGCCGGCCACCCAGTCGGCGATCCCGCCAAGACGGATGTGCCCAAAGGCATCCAGCTCGCCGGTCTTGAGAGACTCGGCGCCGCCGATCGGCAACGCGCCTTCGGAGGCCACCACGATCGGCGCCACACCCCGGTCGAAACAGGTCTGCGCCCATGTGGCGACCTGCTCGATGTCGAACTCGCGCTCGGGCACCAGAATCACGTTGGCTCCCCCAGCCATCCCTGAGTGCAGCGCGATCCAGCCGGCGTGACGGCCCATGACCTCGACAACGAGGGCGCGATGGTGGGACTGGGCGGTCGTGCGCACTCGGTCGATCGACTCGGTCGCGATCATCACGGCAGTGTCGAACCCAAACGTGTAGTCCGTTGCGGACAAGTCATTGTCAATGGTCTTGGGCACTCCGATGACGCCGAGCCCATCGTCCGTGAGCTTTTTGGCCACCCCGAGGGTGTCTTCGCCGCCGATCGCGATCAGCGCGTCGATGCCGGCGTCCTGGATGTTCGTCCTGATCCGGTCCAGCCCACCGTCGACGCTGTAGGGGTTGGTCCGCGAGGACCCCAGGATGGTGCCGCCCTGTGCCAGGATCCCACTGACGTCCGCGAGACCCAGGGGACGGGTCAAGCCCTCGAGCGGGCCCTTCCAGCCGTCACGGAACCCCACGAACTCATGGCCGTATGTCGTAATTCCCTTGGTCACCGCCGCCCTGATAACCGCGTTCAGTCCCGGACAATCTCCGCCGCCTGTCAACATTCCGATGCGCATGCGAATCAACTTACCGGCTCACTTCCCAGGCCTCCAATCGCTAGGGTCGCGGGCATGACCTTCTCGATCGTGGCCCGTTCTGGTGATGCCTACGGCGTGGCAGTGGCCAGCAAGTTCATCGCCGTCGGCTCTGTTGTCCCTGCGGCCCGGCTCAGGGCCGGCGCGATCGCGACGCAGGCGATGGCCAAGGTCTCCTATGCAGCCGACGGCCTGGCGTTGCTCTCGGAGGGTGCGAGCGCTGCTGACACGGTGGCCAGGCTCACCTCCCTGGACGAGGGGCGCGATGACCGTCAGCTCGGCGTGGTCGGCGCCAGAGACCAGTGCTCGTTCACCGGCCCGGGTTGCATGGACTGGGCGGGGGGCATGAGCGGCGGCGACGCAGACAGCGGCTATGCGATCCAGGGAAACATCCTGGTCGGCGAACGGGTCGCTCTCGACATGGAACGCGCCTGGCTCGACAACCCCCACCTTCCGCTGGCCCCGAGGCTGATCCAGGCGCTGTTGGCCGGAGACCGCGCAGGTGGAGACAAACGAGGACGCCAGTCCGCCGCCGTGTATGCCGTGGCCCCTGACGCCGGGTATGACCACTGCGGCGTCCTGGCCGACCTGCGCGTCGACGACCACCCCGACGCGACCCTGGAGCTGGCCCGACTCTTCGATCTGCACGATCTCTACTTCGGCCCGCCCGGCACGGTGCTGCCACTGGAGGGACCACTGGCGGACGAGGTTCGTCGGCACCTGACAGTCCTGGGGCGAAACCAGCCAGACCTGCACGACGCTCTGGATGACTGGGCGGGCGAGGCCAACTTCGAGATGCGGATGACCCCGGACGGCATCGACAGCCGCGTGCTCCAGGCTCTGCGTGAGGCGGACGCGTGAACCCTCAGAACCTGAGCCATCAGAACGACGCCGGGCCAGTCGGCGTGGTGCTGGCCGTCGATGCGGGCACGAGTGGAGTCACGGTGCTGCTCGTCACCGACGAGGCCGACGTGCTGGCCCGCGGCCATGCCGAGTTCGCCCAGCACTTTCCCCGCCCGGGGTGGGTCGAGCATGCCCCGGAGGAGATCTGGCAAGCCACTCTGACGGCGACGCGGGTCGCTCTGGACGCCGCACCTGACGCATTTGTGCGAGCGGTGGGCATCACCAACCAGAGGGAGACAGCGGTCCTCTGGGACCGACATACCCTGGCCGCGCCGCGGCGGGCGATCGTCTGGCAGGACCGGCGTACCTCCGCGATCTGTGAAGGTCTGGAGTCAGCCGGGCACGGCGCGCGGGTCACCGAGCTGACCGGCCTGCGGCTCGACCCGTACTTCACCGGGACCAAGCTGGCCTGGCTCCGCGAGCATGATCCGCGCGCATGGGCCGGCGTCCGGTCCGGCCAGGTTGCCATCGGCACCGTCGACTCCTACCTCGTCGTACGGATGACCAACGGCCGCACACACATCACCGACGCCTCGAACGCCTCACGGACCCTGCTGTATGACGTGCAACAAGGCACCTGGTCCGACGAGCTGTGCGATCTGCTGGGAGTCCCCCTCACCGCCCTGCCCGAAGTCGTGCCCAACTGGGGCCAGCTCGCCCGCACCGACCCATCAGTCTTCCTGGGCATCGACGCCCCCATCGCGGGCATGGCCGGCGATCAGCAGGCGGCCCTTTTCGGCCAGGCATGTTTTGACGTAGGAGACGCCAAGTGCACCTACGGCACCGGCTCGTTCATCCTGGTGAACACCGGAACCACGTTGGCGCGCAGCGATGCCGGGCTGTTGTCAACGGTCGCGTGGCAAAGTCCTGATGGCAGTCTTACCTATGCCCTGGAGGGCTCGATCTTCGTCACAGGCGCCGCCATCCAATGGCTGCGTGACGGGTTGCAGATCATTGGGTCCGCGGCCGAGACGGCGGCCATCGCGGACACCGTCAGCGACTCCCAGGGAGTGGTGTTCGTACCGGCTCTGACCGGGCTGGGCGCGCCACACTGGGATCCACAGGCTCGGGGCTCGATCCACGGCATCACCCGCGGCACGACAAGAGCCCACCTTGTCCGCGCGACCCTTGAGGCGATCACCTTCGAGGTGCGCGACGTGTTCAACACCATCCAGACGCCGATCCCGGTACTGCGGGTCGACGGCGGTGCCAGCGAGAACCCCCTGCTCATGCAGCTGCAGGCCGACCAGCTGGGTGTGCCCGTCGAACGCCCCAGGATCGTGGACACCACCGGGCTGGGCGCAGCGTTCCTGGCCGGTCTCGGCACCGGCGTGTGGTCCAGCCAGCAGGAGATCGCCGCGACCTGGGCTTTGGAGCGCCGCTTCGAGCCGGCTGGGGGCACGCGCAAGGCGGCAGATGCGGCATACGGCCAGTGGCTGAAGGCGGTTGAACGCAGCAAAGCCTGGGTCAGCTAGCTGGCAGCGCGCTCGTCGCCCTGAGCCGTCGGCGGATGACCCTCGTCGCCAGGTGCGTTCCCGGGCGTCTCGCCGGAGTCGGCGGAGGATTCATCGGCGCCGTCATTGAAGTCATCAGTATCGAGCGTGGCTCCATCGCCCTTGATGCCCTTGTCAATCCGGTCAATCGCGTCGGCGGCCTCGTGCTGCAGCTCCTTGGCCTTGGCCTTGGCGGCGGCCAGCAGACGGTCCTTCATCGACGTGGCGTACATGTCGACGTACTCCTGACGCGACAGGAGCATCAGCTCGTACATGAGCTCATCGGTGATCGAGCGCAGGACGAACCGGTCGTTCTCCATGCCTTCGTAACGGGCGAAGTCCAAGGGCTTGCCGATGCGCACGCCGATGCGCATGATCTTGGGGACCTTCTTGCCGTTCGGTTGCGCCTTGTCCGTGCCAATCATGGCCACCGGCAGGACGGGACACCCCGCCTCGAGCGCCATCCTGGCCACGCCGACGCGCCCGCGATACAACCGGCCATCAGGCGAGCGGGTGCCTTCGGGATAGATGCCGAGCAGCTCGCCCCGACGCAGGACCTTGAGGCCGCTGTTGAGCGCAACGTCACCGGCACCCCCACCGGAACGGTCCACCGGCAGCTGACCGGCACCCTTGAAGAAGGCTGCGGTCGCCCGGCCCTTGACGCCTCGGCCGGTGAAGTAGTCGGCCTTGGCCAGGAAGGTGATCCGCCGCGGAAGCACCAGCGGCAAGAAGATGGAGTCGGAGAACGAGAGGTGGTTGCTGGCGAAGATCGCGGCGCCCTCTGGTGGGATGTTCGCCTCGCCCTCGACCCACGGGCGGAACAGCAGCCTCAGGATCGGCCCGAGAACCAGTGTCTTGAGCACCCAGTAGAACAACGCGGACCACCTCCAACATGTGAGACATCACACCCATTGCCGACCCGTGAACTGTACGACACTATGCGCGGGTGGCACGTCGTGCGAGGATTCGCGTGCAGCAACTTTCACCGTTTTCATCGACGACTCAGGAGCGAATCCGTGACCATTCTGCCCGGAGCCGAACCGTTCAGCCATGACGGATCCGACGTCGGGGTGCTGTTGTGCCACGGCTTCACGGGTACGCCGCAGAGCATGCGTCCATGGGGCGAGTACCTCGCCGACCGCGGCTATACGGTGCGTGTTCCCCTTCTGCCCGGGCACGGCACCACCTGGCAGGAGATGAACAACACCCGGTGGGAAGACTGGTACTCCGGCGTCGACACGGCCTTCCGCGAGCTGAACGAGACCTGCGAACGCGTCGTCGTCGGCGGACTGTCCATGGGGGCCACTTTGGCGCTGAAGCTGGCGCAGGAACACGGTCCTCACGTCAGTGGCCTGATCCTGGTCAACCCCGCGGTCAAGCTGGAGGAGCCGCTCATCAACCGGCTCCTCATCCGCCTGCTTCCTGTCGTGAAGCATGTCGTGCCGTCGTTGGGGGCGATTGGCAATGACGTGCACAGGGAAGGCGTCACCGAGCTGGCCTACACGCGTAACCCGCTGAAGGCCCTGCACTCCCAGCTCGGTGGCTGGATCTCGGTCGTTCGGGACCTGCCGGAGGTCACCCAGCCGGTGCTGCTGCTTCGCTCAACACAGGACCACGTCCTGCCCTCGTCAAGCTCGGCGCTGGTCCTGTCCAGGATCTCGAGCAGTGACGTCACCGAGATCCTGCTCGAGGACTCGTATCACGTTGCCACCATCGATAACGACGCTCCGCGCATCTTTGACGAGTCCGCCAAGTTCATTGAGCGCACCACCCAGTCATGAACGACGCCGACCGCCGGCAGACGTCCGACGGTTTCGACCATGACGCGATGTTCGCCGACATCGTGGCCCATTGGAATGATGCTGAGGCGGAGCCCGTCCCCAGTCCCTCGGCCGAAGATGCACCCGGCGACGAAGAAGCCGGTGCTCAGACTGCCGATCAGCCGCCGGTCGACCACCATCACTTCTCTGCTGACCCGCCCGAAACGCTGCCCACGCCAGCCCTGCCACAAGCCATCCCCGCCCCACAGGCCTGGCGGGCGCACGAGGTGGATCCCGAGTACGAGGAGCACTTCGAGCCGCCACCGATAGCCCCACTGCCGGTCGGCGACCTGCAGTTCTGGGCCATCATCGCGGGTATGTGCGGCGGACCCTTGCTCCTGCTGTACCTCGTGCTCTTCAACCGTGAAGCTGGCAGCGGCTGGATGTTCACGGCCATCGCGATGTCGGTCGGAGGGTTCGCCCTTCTCATCGCACGGTTGCCGCGCGATCACGAGGACGACGACGACGGCGCACGACTTTGACCTTGGTCGGCTTCAGTCGATCGGCGGCTTGACGCCGCTTCGGGCGAGGTCTGCGGCCCCGATCAGGCCTGCCTCGTTGCCCAGCACGGCTGCGACGATGCGAGCCTCGGGCCGGTATCCGCGCCCGGTCAGCTGCCGTTTGAACGTCTCGCGCGCCGAGGCAAGCAACAGGTCGCCAGCAGCGCTCATGCCGCCGCCGATGACAAACATGCCGGGATCGAAAACCGCAGCCAGGTTGGCGATGCCGAGCCCCAACCAGTTGCCGATCTCGGCCAGCAGCTCACGAGCTGTTGGGTCGCCATCTCGGGCGGCCTGGGTGATCAACGGGCCGGTCAGATTGCCCGGAACACCCTCGGCGCGATCGAACAGGTCACTGGCAATCGGCGAGTTGGCCGAGAACAGCGAGCGCGCTTCTCGCACCAGCGCATTGCCGCTGGCGTACTGCTCCCAGCATCCGCGGTTGCCGCACTCGCAGCGGTGACCGCCCGGGACGATCTGCATGTGCCCGAACTCCCCTGCGATGCCGAACCGACCACGCTGAACCTCACCGTTGATCAGGATGCCGCCACCGATGCCGGTGCCCAGCGTGATCATCATGAGATGGGTCTCGCCCTGCGCCGCCCCGAACTTCCACTCGGCCCACGCCGCTGCGTTGGCGTCGTTGTCCACGAAGATCGGCATCGCGATGCGCTTGTGCAGGGCCTCCTGAAGCGGTTCGTGCCGCCACGACAGATGTGGGGCGAACACCACCGTGGCCCGGTCTGCGGCAACGAAGCCGGCGGCACCGATCCCCACAGCGGCAACGGTTCCCGAACCGACGATCTGCATCAGCTCAGCGACGACCTCGACGATGGTGTCCTCGACGACCGACGGGCTCTTGGAACGATGCGGAGTGTCCCGGCGTGCCCGGTGGGTGATGTTGCCGTCGACGTCAACCAGACCGCCGGCCACTTTGGTGCCACCGATGTCGATACCGATGGCAAGCTGGTCGCTCATGGGTGAGCCCGAGCGGCCAGGTCGGCCGCGCCGATCATCCCGGCGTCGTTGCCAAGACTCGCCAGGACGAACCGTGCCTCCGGCCGGTGCCCGCGACCCGTCAGGTGGCGGCGGAAGGCGGCAACAGCAGGATCGATCAACAGCCCCCCAACCTCGGCCACACCGCCGCCCAGCACGATGAGCTCGGGGTCGAGGATGGCGGTCACCGAGGCGGCACCCTCACCGATCCAGGTGCCGAGGTCGGACAGCAGCTCGACGGCCGCTGGATCGCCTTCGGCAGCGGCCCTGGTCACGTCTGGTCCGGTGAGCTGGTCGGGATCACCAGCGCACAGCTCACTGAGTCGGGCGGCGTGCGGTGTGCCGGAGACAACCAGCTCTCGAGCTTCTCGCACCAGCGCCGTGCCGCTGGCGTACTGCTCCCAGCAACCGCGATTGCCGCAACCGCAACGGCTTCCGCCTGGGACCACTCGCATGTGGCCCAGCTCGGCGGCGATACCGAAGGCTCCGCGCAGCAGGACACCATTCGTCACCACCCCGCCGCCGATGCCCGTGCCGACGATGACCAGCATCATGTCGGCCGTCCCGACAGCGGCGCCGAAACGGAACTCGCCCCACGCAGCGGCGTTGGCGTCGTTCTCGACGATGACAGGGAGGCCGAGTGCCGTTTCGAGGAGCTGTTTGAAAGGAAGGTCCCGCCAGGCAAGGTTCGGGCCGAAGAGCACCGTCGACCCCGTCCGGTCGATGAAGCCGGCACAGGCCACCCCGACCGCGTCGATCTCGCGCTCGAAGGAGAGCTCACGGATCAGATCGGCCGACTCGCTGACGATGGCCCCGGGATCTTGGGCGGGCGTGTCCTTGCGTCCCCTCGCCAGGACCAGCCCGTTCGAGTCGATGACGCAGCCGCTGATCTTGGTGCCGCCGATATCCAGACCGATCGTCGCTCTCAGGCGCGTCATCGTTCGTCCCCGTCATCCACGCGAATGTCCTGGACCATGGGGCCGTCCGAAGGCGTCCCGGACCCTGACCCTGCGCCCGGGCCGGATGACCGCGACTGGGTGGCCATGTCCCGAAGGGTGGCCGCCATGGCCGAGGCGAAGTCGGCCAGCCGGTCCACCGTCTCGGGCCGAACCGAGCGCATCAGCGCGATGCCTTGGCACAACGGGCATAGCTTGCAGGCGACCGGGGTACCGTCGTTGACGCCCCCACAGGCGCTGCAGACAGGTGGGGCGCCCGGATCCGGGTCACCGGGCGTCGCCGCCCGCTCAGGCCGCGCATCGTCGGAGCGAACGCTGTCCTCTGGCGGCCAGGCATGCTCCGTATGCGGTGACGCGGGGTCCTGAACCGGCCCGCCGGCATACGGACTGGGGTCGTGGGTGGTGGTGCCGGTGGAGTTCGCCATCGCGGCGACGGCCGAGATCAGCCGTGCCGCCTCTTCGGCAACCGTGCCGATCGAGGTCTGGGGTTGGTCAGTCATCGACAGGCCACACTTTCTCGTCGGGCATGAAGCGCACACGAAGGGTGTCGCCCCTCACCGTCGCCCCCATGACAATGCACCGACGCAGGACACTGGGCAGCGACAGCACCCGGCGATGATCGCCCACCGCCACGAGCAGCTCGTCACCGCGTCGTTTGAGGTCCACCTCGGCCCCCGTCACCAACGGCAGGGGCAACGTCAGGAGGTATCCCTCGTCGTCGGGCCGCACCGTCATGCCAGGAACGGGCGCCAGCGTCAGGACATCGCGAATCTCACCCGTGCGAACCTGCGCCAGCGCTGCGAGCGCGTCCACGCCCACAGGTTCGTGGGGCAGGTAGGGCGTGATCACGATCGGCAACGGTTCGAAGGAGTGTCGGACCTCGGACAGGCCTCGCTGCTGGGCTTGGTTCCAGCCGGCCAGCCACGCGGTGTCGGTCGACTCCTGGTCTGTTTGGGGGAAGACCCTGTTGACCATGACCTGGTCAACCGCAAAGCCATAGAGCCTCAAGGAGGTCAGCGTCCGCCGCGACTCGGCAATGACCACGCGCTCTGGGGTGAGGACCAGACGAACTGAGGTTGTCCCTGCGGCGAGGATCGACCGAATGTCCTGCAGGGCCTCGCGCCACCGACGCAAGGACTCCACCACCTGCAGCTCCGGCAGTGGGAGCCCGGCTGCTGCTGCGGCCGCGGGGCGCAGCCTTCGCAAAAGACCCCGCTGCGCCGGCATGAGCCTGTCGAGGTGCCAGGCCAGCACCTCGGGCAGCGCCAACAAACGCAACGTCTCAGCGGTCGGCGCGCAGTCCACGATGACCAGGTCCCACGGACCCGACTCGACCTGCGTTCGCAGCTCGAGCAGCGCGACGATCTCGTCCGCGCCCGGGAGCTCGGTCATCTCCTCGGCGACGACCGGATCCACACCCAGCGAGCTGAGCACGGTCAGGAGGTAGTCCTGCACCGACCGCCAGGATCGCCGGACGCGGTGAGCTGCACTCAGCTGCAAGGCGTAGAGGCCGGGCTCGACCTCGACCACAGGGTCGACTGCAGGGTCGAGGTGGTCCGCCGCCATCGACAGGTCGACACCGAGGGCGTCGCCGAGCGAGTGGGCCGCGTCGGTCGACATGACCAGTGTCTTGATGCCTTGACGTGCGGCTTGCACGGCGGTCGCGGCGGCTGTCGTCGTCTTGCCGACACCGCCCTTGCCGGTGAAGAGAATGACCCTCACGAGATGCCCCGGCTCCGGCTCAGGCCTCGACCCTCTTCTTGAGTGCCTTCAGCGCAGTGTCGATGATGACCCTCTCGGCCTTGCGCTTCAGCATGCCCAGCATGGGAATCTTGACGTCCACCGACAGTCGATAGGTGACGAGCGTGTCGGTGCCGCTGGCCTCAAGGGTGTAGGACCCGTTCAACGCCTTGAGCACCAGCGCGCTGACCAAGGTCCACGAGACCACCCCCGTGCCGTCCTCGGCCACGTCCCAGTCGTACTCCAGGACGTAGGTGTCCTTGATGGCGCCAGCGTCCAGCGTGAACTCGACCTGGTCAGCCCATCCGTCACCGTCCTCGGAGAGCACCGCGACCTTCCTGACCTCGCCTGCCCATTCGGGATAGCTGTCGAAATCGGCAATGACGTCGAGGACCGCACCAGGTGCGGCGTTGATGACGGTGCTGGACTCAGTGCGATCGGCCATGCAGGGAAGGCTACCTTGGCGTCGTTGACGAGCACGCCCGACGCGTGCCGGCGGTTCAGGACGTATTCTTCTCCCCAGGGCGTCCGCCCAGGGGGAACGACCGGCGAGACCGGTCATGAGCTTTGTGTCCAGGACTTCTTATCGCTCAGGGTGTGTTATCGCACGATCGCGTCCCACTCGCGTGCTCGCACCATCCCCGCATGATCACGTTCCATTGACGTACTCGTATGACCAAGTCTCAAAGGAGACGGTGTGAAGAACATGACGACTCCCCCGCTCGTGACCCCACGGGTCGCGGACAACTTGTCGGACCTCCCTGTCCGCAACGGCAGCATCCGACCTCACGACGTGGCATTCTCCACCCCGTCGGCGGGCACCTGGGTCGACATCACGAACGCCGAGTTCCTCGCTGACGTCCACGCCCTGGCCAAAGGCCTCATGGCTGCTGGGATCGGCCTCGGGGAGCGCATCGCGATCATGAGCAAGACGCGCTACGAGTGGACGCTGGCTGATTTCGCAGTGTGGACCGCCGGCGCGGTCTCCGTGCCGATCTATGAGACGTCCTCGGCCGAGCAGGTCAGCTGGATCGTCAGTGACTCGGGATGCGCCGCCGTCATCCTGGAGACGCCGACGCACGCCAGGACGCTGGCCTCAGTCCAGGCGGACCAGCCCGATCTTCGTCACGTCTGGCAGATCGACGACGGAGGGCTCGACGAGCTCAAGGCGGGTGGCCGCCAGATCACTGATGAGGCCCTTGAGACCCGCCGCGGTCACGTCAGTCGCGCGGACGTCGCCACGGTGATCTACACGTCGGGCACGACTGGCCGCCCCAAGGGTTGCCAGCTCACCCACGACAACTTCATGTCCCTGGCCGAGAACACCGTTGAATGCATGGAGGCTGTCGTATCCGCGCCGGGCGCATCGACGTTGTTGTTCCTGCCGCTTGCCCATGTGTTCGCACGGTTCGTCGAGGTTGTCTGCGTCCAGGCGGGGGTCCGGATGGGACACACCGCTGATATCAAGAACCTGCTCGCCGACTTCGGCACCTTCTCCCCAACCTTCATCCTGTCGGTGCCGCGCGTCTTCGAGAAGATATACAACTCCTCGGAGCAGAAGGCCGCTGCCGAGGGCAAGGGCAGGATCTTCACGACCGCAGCCGCGACGGCAATCGCCTGGAGCACCGCGCACGATGACGGCAAGCCGGGTGTGCTGCTCAACGCCAAGCACGCAGTGTTCGACAAGCTCGTCTACAGCAAGCTTCGGGCTGCCATGGGCGGCAAGGTCGCCTATGCCCTCTCGGGTGGCGCTCCGTTGGGCACCCGTCTGGGCCACTTCTACCGAGGGATCGGGCTCACCGTGCTCGAAGGCTACGGACTGACCGAGACCACGGCGCCAGCGACTCTCAACACCCCTGAGCTGGTCAAGATCGGCACCGTGGGTCCGCCCCTGCCGGGGGTCTCCATCCAGATCGCCGACGACGGCGAGATCCTGGTCAAGGGCAGCAGCGTCTTCTCGGCCTACCGCAACAACGAGACCGCAACCAACGACGCCATCGTGGCCGGGTGGTTCCACACCGGCGACATCGGAGACCTGGACAACGATGGGTTCCTTCGGATCACCGGTCGCAAGAAGGAGCTCCTGATCACTGCTGGAGGCAAGAATGTCGCCCCCGCGGTCCTTGAGGACCGCCTGCGCGCTCATCCTCTGGTGTCACAGTGCATCGTGGTCGGCGACCAGAAGCCCTTCATCGGCGCGCTACTCACCCTTGACGCCGAGATGCTCCCCCCCTGGGCCAGGAACAACGGCCTCCAGGGTCTTTCCATGGATGCAGCCCGCACCAACGAGATCGTCCACGCCGAGATCCAGAAGGCAGTCGACGAGGCCAACAAAGCCGTGAGCAAGGCAGAGTCGATTCGCAAGTTCACAGTCCTGTCCGGCGACTTCACCGAGGACAACGGCTATCTGACTCCGTCGCTCAAGCTCAAGCGCAACGCCGTGATGAAGGACTATGCCCCCGAGGTTGAGGCGTTGTACGCCGGCCCCAGGGAGTGACCGTCCGGCGACGCTGACCCGTCAGCGACTCATCCCCAGGCCTAG
>Ga0209585_10000833_pt1 | contig 12077 bp, 8 predicted proteins | sample NGEPerone_FD_185491 | JGI IMG/M metagenome (GOLD analysis project Ga0209585, IMG submission 185491) | Arctic peat soil microbial communities from the Barrow Environmental Observatory site, Barrow, Alaska, USA - NGEE Permafrost154B-one... | ecosystem: Environmental > Terrestrial > Soil > Wetlands... | reverse complement strand
TGCGGTCGCCGGGGTCTTGGTGCTCGGGCTGACGGGCGCGACGATCGCCGTGATGGTGAACGCGAGCCAGCAGACCGCGAGCATCAACGCGGCCGCCCGGTCCCCCATCGAGGGCGTCAAGACGTTCCCCCCATGCACACGACAAACCCCCAGGTCAGGGCGTTGTGCAGGTGTCTCGTAATGAGAAGGTCAACAGTTCGATTCTGTTAGGCGGCTCCACCACGGAGGGTCCCTGATCTGCGGCAACGCGGGTCGGGGCCCTTCTGTCTTGGCGATCCGGGCGCCCGGTCACCGGCTCGCTGCCATCCTGACCTCGCATCTGCAGCTGGCCACCGCTCGGCGACCTGAGGGGCCGCACCGCGCCCTTGACCATCCGTCCGACGCACGGCAGGGTGGACTCACTTCCCCCGCCATGAGGCCTGGACTTGGGCTGAGCGAACCGGTTGGTGGCACGTCCATCGGTGCGCCCTCGCGTCCCTGCGCACCCCGCACCCGTGAGGTCTCATGTCCGTCGAGCAGTCCTTCATCCCCACGTCCTCCGCGCTCCGCCGCGCGCTCCGCCGCGCCGACGACGGTGTCACCCTCGACCGCACCGAGGCGGAGACGCTGCTGCACGCGCGCGGTGACGACCTCGACCGGCTGCTCGCCGCGGCCGGTCGCGTGCGGGACGCGGGCCTCGAACGGGCCGGGCGTCCGGGCGTGATCACGTACTCGCGCAAGGTCTTCATCCCGCTGACCCATCTGTGCCGTGACCGCTGCCACTACTGCGTGTTCGTCAAGACGCCGACCCAGCTCGTCCGAGAGGGCCGCGCGCCCTACCTCTCGCCGGACGAGGTGCTCGCGATCGCTGCCGCGGGCGCCGCTCTGGGCTGCAAGGAGGCGCTGTTCACGCTCGGCGACCGGCCTGAGGACCGGTGGCCCGCCGCACGTGAGTGGCTCGACGCGCACGGCTACGACTCGACGCTCGCGTACCTGCGGGCCATGGCGGTCCGAGTGCTCGAGGAGACGGGCCTGCTGCCGCACCTCAACCCCGGTGTCATGTCGTGGGAGGATATCCAGCGGCTCAAGCCGGTCGCGCCCTCGATGGGCATGATGCTCGAGACGACGAGCCGCCGGCTGTGGACGACCCCCGGCGAGGCGCACCACGGCTCGCCGGACAAGGACCCGGCGCTGCGGCTGCGCGTCCTGGAGGACGCGGGCCGCTCGGCGGTCCCGTTCACGACCGGTGTGCTGCTCGGCATCGGGGAGACGTACGCCGAGCGGGTCGACGCGATGTTCGCGATCCGGGCGTCCGACCGCAGGCACGGGCACGTCCAGGAGACGATCGTGCAGAACTTCCGCTCGAAGGGCCGCACGGTCATGAGGGCGAGCGAGGACCTCGCGACCGAGGAGTACGTGGCGGCCGTCGCGGTCACGCGGCTCGTCCTCGGTCCGAAGGCGCGCGTGCAGGCACCCCCGAACCTCACGGACCCCGCCGAGCTCGGGCTCCTGGTGCGCGCGGGCATCGACGACTGGGGCGGAGTGAGCCCGCTGACCCCCGACCACGTCAACCCCGAGCGGCCGTGGCCGCAGGTGGACGACCTCGCACGGCTCACCGCCGACGCGGGGTTCGAGCTGCGCGAGCGACTGACCGCGCACCCGCACTACGTCCGCGCGGGAGAGCCGTGGATCGACCCCCGCGTCCTGCCGCACGTGCGGGCACTGGCCGACGACGACGGGCTCGCGGTCGAGGGTCGGGTCCCGGTCGGGAGGCCGTGGCAGGAGCCCGACCCGCAGTGGGGTGCATCCGGGCGCGTGGACCTGAACGTGGAGATCGACACCGTCGGGCGCACGGGCGACCGGCGCGGAGACTTCGACGCGGTCTACGGCGACTGGCAGGCGCTGCGCGAGGAGGTGCTCGGGACCGAGCAGCCGCACGCCACCACGCCGGGTGCGCCCGTCGTGCCGGCGTCGTTCGCGCGTCGTCCTGCCGACGCCCTCCCGCGTACGACGGCCTCCGATCCGGCGGTGCGTGCGGCGCTCCTGCGGGCCGAGACCGACCCGGCCGGCCTCACCGACGCCGAGTACCTCACGCTGTTCTCGGCCCAGGGCGCCGACCTCGAGGCGCTCGCCGCGCTCGCCGACCGGGTCCGTGCGGACGTCAACGGCGACGTGGTGTCCTATGTCGTCAACCGCAACATCAACTTCACCAACGTCTGCTACACCGGCTGCCGGTTCTGCGCGTTCGCCCAGCGGCGCACCGACGCCGACGCGTTCACGCTCTCGATCGCGCAGGTCGGTGACCGCGTCGACGAGGCGTGGTCGATCGGCGCGACCGAGATCTGCATGCAGGGCGGCATCCACCCCGACCTACCGGGCACGGCCTACCTGGACCTCGCCCGCGAGGTGAAGCGCCGCCGCCCCGACATCCACCTGCACGCGTTCAGCCCGATGGAGATCGTCAACGGCGCCTCGCGTACCGGCCTGTCGTTCCGCGACTTCCTCACCGCGGTCCGCGAGGCCGGCGTCGACACGATCCCCGGCACGGCAGCGGAGATCCTGGACGACGACGTCCGCTGGGTGCTCACCAAGGGCAAGCTCCCGGCAGCCACGTGGATCGAGATCGTCACCGCGGCGCACCAGGTGGGCCTGCGCTCGTCCGCGACGATGACGTACGGCCACGTCGACAACCCGTCGCACTGGGTCGCGCACCTTCGCACGCTCGCGACGATCCAGGACGAGACCGGCGGGTTCACCGAGTTCGTCCCGTTGCCGTTCGTCCACATGAACGCGCCCGTCTACCTCGCCCGCGTGGCGCGCCCGGGGCCGACCGTGCAGGAGAACCGTGCGGTCCACGCGATCGCACGGCTCATGCTGCACGGGCGGATCGACCATGTGCAGACGTCGTGGGTCAAGCTCGGCGTCGCGGGCACGCAGACCATGCTGCGTGGCGGTGCCGACGACCTGGGCGGCACGCTCATGGAGGAGACCATCAGCCGGATGGCCGGCGCCGACAACGGGTCCGAGAAGACCATCGCGGAGCTTGAGGCGATGGTGGGTGGCATCGGGCGTACGCCGCGCCAGCGCACGACCGAGTACGGCGAGCCGACCGCCGACCGCCGAGCGACTCGAGACGGCCCGACGGTTCGCCGACATCGGGTTCGCGGCGACGGGCCGTTCGCTCAAGGTGCTGCCGATGGCACTCTGAGGTCGCCGGGTCGCCCGCCTGATCGGCCTCAGGCGGTGTGTCGCGGCGTGAACGGGATGACGACGGCGCCGGTGGGTCCGGTGGACGGAAGGCTGGCGAGGTGGGTTCCGAGCCAGGCGCCGAACTTCTCCGCTGTGGTCGGTCGCAGGTAGAGGTAGCCCTGGACTGCGTCTGCCCCGATCGCTTCGAGGAACCTTTGCTGGTCGGGTCTTTCCACTCCCTCCGCGATGGTGCGCATGCCTATCTGGGTCGCCATCTTCACGATGGCCTCGGTGACGGCGCGGTCGTCGGGATTCACCGTGCTGCCCGCGATGAACGACTTGTCGATCTTGACGATCTGCCCGGGCAGGGACCGTAGCGTGGTCAGGGCCGAGTAGCCGGTCCCGAAGTCGTCGATGGCGATCGTGACGCCGCGGGCGGCGAGGGCGTTGAGCCGGTCGATGGCCGCCTGCGAGGAGATCGCGACTGTCTCGGTGAACTCCAGCACGAGCTGGCCCGGGGGCAAGGCGAAGTCGCTGAGGCATTGGGTCACGCTGTCGGTGAAGCCTTCGTCGTCGAGCTGGAGCGCGGAGACGTTGACGTGGATGGCCAGCGGGGAGGACGGGTAGGCGTCCCGCCAGGTGGCCACGTCGGCACAGGCGCGCCGCAACACGTGGGCGCCGATGTCCCCGATGGCGCCGATCCGCTCCGCGACCTCGACGAAGGCGTCCGGGTAGAGCAGGCCCCGTTCCGGGTGCTGCCAGCGCACCAGGGCCTCCACCGCGGTGCAGCGCCCGTCCGGCAGCGACAGGATGGGCTGGTAGTGGACGACGAGCTCGTCGTTCTGCGTCGCCGCGGCAAGCTCCCGTTCGAACGACACCTCGGATGAGCCACCGCCCAGCAGGCCAGGTTCGAACACCTGGATCCGGGCCTTGCCCTGGGCTTTCGCCGCGTACATCGCCACGTCGGCGCAATGGATCAGCTGCTCGAGGTCGGTCGCGCTCGTCGCTGTGGCGACGCCGACGCTGGCGCCGACGTGCACCACCCCGGCGTCGAGATGCGCGGGGGTCGCGACCGCCTGGACGATCCGTTGTGCGATCTCCGCGGCTGCGGCGCTGCCGGTGTCGCGGAGCAGGATGGCGAACTCGTCCCCCCCGATACGTCCGCACAGGTCTCCCGGGCGGGTGGCCCGGCGTAGGCGTGCCGCGACCTCGCGGAGCAGCTGGTCACCCGCTCCGTGACCGAAGACGTCATTGACGTCCTTGAAGTCGTCGAGGTCGACGAACAGGACAGAGGTCGTGTTCTGCGTGGGTCCGTCGCCGAGGGCGCCCGACAGTGCGGCGTTGAACGACGCCCGGTTGGCCAGACCCGTCAGGTCGTCCAGCGTGGCCTGCACCGTCAGCTCCTGGTGCACCGCACTGTTGCGCAGCGCAAGTGTCACCTGGTTCGCCAGGGCGCCGATCGAGACGACCGCCGCGGCGGGCACGCTCCGCGGGAACCCGAGGAGCAGCCACGCGCGCCCGAGCTGGTCGAGCACCGCGGGCAGCGGTATGCAGGCCCACGCGCACGGGGTGCCCACTGCTGCATCCAACTCCACGCGCCTGTGGACCGTCGTGCGGCCCGCTGCGCCGTCGCTGCCAGGTGTCGACAGCACGGCTGCGGGGAGCGTCGCCGGGACGCCTGCGAACCCGCCGGTCGCCCCGTCCACGCGTAGCGCCGCACCGTCGGTGACCGCCTTCAACACTCGCAGGCCCGGCATGGCTGCGCAGATCCCGGCATACGCCGCCCAGGCGATCCGACGGATCTGCGCCGCGTCGGTGACACCCAACAGCTGTGAGCCCACCGACACGTGCACCTCGTCAAGCCGCGCTGCCTGCTCCCTCGCCCGCAGGATCCCGGCGAGGTGTCGCCCCACGATGACGGTCAGGAACATGGTCGGAAAGGAACCGACCACCGGGCCGATCGCTGTACCCCCGGTGTGCCCGGGCATGTACTGCCACAACGGCAGGGCGGCGCTGAGCGCGCCCACGTACAGGCCGTACCTCAGCACGGCGCGGAGGCCCGAGCCATACAGGGAACGGAACCAGAGCGCAGCGAACACCAGAGCGAAGACGATGCCCGGCTCAGGAGCGGCCAGGGCGAAGGCCAACAGGGCCGCTGCGTCGACCAGGTCCATCGCCAGCGGTGCGCTCCGCCGGAGATACCCCGCGCTCCAGGACAGCCCGAGCACCGCCGCGCCGGCCACGGCAACCAGCCGCATCGTGCCGTTGGCTCCGACGACAGTCGCCGGCAGCGCGAGCACGAGGGACACCAGAACCAGCACGGCGAACAGCCAACGCGTCGCCTCGACCATCTCCACAGGGCGGCGAACCCGCATCCACACCCGAGCAGCCATCCCGGACAGCCGACTCCCACCCACATCGGCGCCGGTCGCGACCTGCCCCTGCGACCCGCGACCGAATACGCCGGTGGCCTCCCGTCCATCGAGCCTGGACATGGCATCCCCCTCGTTCGGTAGCCCGGCTGACCCGATGGGTCCCGTGGCTTTGCGTCCCCGCCTTGCGACGGGTTTGCCATTTCGTCGATCAGATGCTATTTCGGCAGGTTTCCTCGCTGCGTGAGCCGTCAGGCGAACGGAAAGGCACCGTTCACCCGTTCAGCCCATTCCTCGCGGATTCGGCGTGACGTGCCGCTGAGCCTCGATCCACCGGTTCTTGTTTCGGTGAGGTCTGATCGGGTCTGAGGTGTGTCGTTTCTGATTCGGGCGTGGGTGGGCTGCCGGTCTGTCCGGGTCTTCCACTTGGGTCCTTGGTTGCGCCGCTGGGGCGAGGTGGTCAGGTCGCGGAGGCGGGTGGCCCGTGGGCGGCGGTTGCATCGCCTGCCAGGCGTGTTCCCAGGGCCATCGCTGGGGCAGGTGCAGGCGCAGCCGGCGGGCGGATCGGGCGATGCGTGCGGGCACGGCGATGAGCTGGGCGCGGATCGTGGCGGTCGTCGCCCGGGCGTGGAATCTCGAGGCCAGGGTCCCGGCGGCGCGGGTCAGGTTGAACGCGATGGCCGCCAGCACGAGCCACGCGGCGTTGGCGTTCATCTGCCCTGAGGTTATCTGGAGTCCTCCTGTCCGAGAACACCACGGTGGTGACCGATCTGCTGACCGGGTTGGGTGAGCGCGGCCTGGACACCACCCGGGCGATCTTCGTCGGCATCGACGGCGGCAAGGCACTACGCGCCGCGGTGGAGCGGGTGTTCGAGCATCCGGTGATCGCTCGCTGTCAGCTGCACAAGATCCGCAACGTGGCCGACAAGTTGCCCGACCACCTCGCCTCAACGGTCACCAAGCGGATGCGGGCGGCCTACCGCGCTGACTCGGCGCTGGCCGCCGAGGCGCAGCTCGAGGCGCTGGCCAAGGAGTTAGAGCGCACCCATCCCGGCGCGGCCGGCAGCCTGCGTGAGGGCCTGGCCGAGACGCTGACCGTGCTGCGCCTGGGCGTGGCGCCGACGCTGGCCCGCACGTTGCGCTCGACCAACAGCATCGAGTCGATGATCTCCATCGCCCGCACCCACTCGAGCAACGTGAAGAACTGGCAGAACGGCACCATGGCGCTGCGCTGGTGCGCCGCCGGGATGATCGAGGCCGGCAAGCAGTTCCGCCGCGTCAACGGCCACCTGCACCTGCCAGGGCTCCGCGTTGCGCTCGACGCGTATGTCGCCGCACAAACTGTCGGTGCCATCCGTCATGATGAACCAGTGATCGCCGCCTGACGATCACACCGACCGCTACCGAAGTTCAACGGGAAGCGGGACAACCTCCGCTCCGCGCCCGCAGGCTCGACCGTCAGACTGCGGACGACTGAGCCTGGATGCACCGACTGGATCTCTGTAGGGGTGTGATCGTCGACGGTCTGCGGGTTTTCGCGTTCGGGCATGAGGAAGCGGCCGGTCTGTCCGGTTCTTCCACGTGGGGTGGTTCGTTGCGCGGTTGGGGTGGGGTGGTCAGGTTGCCGGGCGGGCAGGCCCGCAGGCGGCGGTGAACATGTCTTGCCAGGGGTGTTCCCAGGGCCAACGCCGTGGCAGGTGGATGTGGATCTTGCGGGCCGAGCGGGCGATGCGCCCGGGAACGGTGATGAGTTGGGCGCGGATCGTGGCGGTGGTCGCCTTGGCGTGGAACTTCGAGGCCAGGGTTCCGGTGGCGCGGGTGAGGTTGAACGCGATCGCGGCCAGGATGGTCCATGCGCTGTTCGCGGCGAACGATGCCGATGGCATGTGTGCGAGGGGGCCGGCCTTCAAATCGGAGAAGGTCTGCTCGACGATCGCGTGGTCGCGGTGGGTCGCCTCGGCCGCCAGCATCGACTCGTGGGAGTCGGTGAAGACCGCGTGGTGGCGCCAGACGGAGAACAGTTCGCCCTGCCCGGCGGGCGCGGACTTGGGGTTGAGGCGCTTGACTCGGCGCACGATCAGCCGGGCGGTGATGTGCTCGTTCTTGCGCCGCGAGGTGAACGCGGTGAAGGTGGTCTCGGCGACCTGCGCGTCGGAGACCCAGCGTTGCTCGTCCTGGTCGTAGATCGCGTGGGCGTACTTGATGCCCACCCATCCGTCGTCGGGGATCTGGGTGATCGCCCTGGTCACGGCCTTGTCCATGCGGGCGGTGACGGAGAACCGGGCCCCGCCCCGGCGGGCCGCGGCGATCACGTCATGGACGTAGTACGCGCTGTCGGCCCGTATCGTGATCAGCCCGGTGGCCCCGGCGCGTTTCACGGTGGCCAGGGCGTCGGCGACCAGCTGGGACGCGCCTTTGGGTGAGTACGTCGAGCCCTTGCGCAGGCGGGTGGCCGCGATCAGCGGTGCGGACAGCGGGGTGGAGATGATCGCGAAGAGCGCGTTGAGTCCCTTGACCTTGGAGTACCCGTACCCGGCACCCTGCTTCTGGTACCCGTAGGTGGCCTTGATGGTGTCGTCGATGTCGAGGTAGGCGACCTGGTCGGCGCCGACCAGCAGCGGCACACGGCCGGTGAGGTTGACCAGGAACCGGGACGCGACCGCGTCGAGCTGGCGCACGTGGCCGAAGGTGAACGCCCGCAGGAACGTCCCGAGTGTCGAGGGCGCACGCACCGCGGTGAACAGCCGACCCATGGCGCCGTGGCGCAGCAGGTCCATCTTGTTGATGTTGTCCGCCCCGGCGATCATTCCCGCGATCAGCGCCACGACCTTGGTCACCGGGTTCGACCCGGCGGTCCCCGGGACCCGCACGTGCTCACCGATCAACTGGTGCAGACCGGCGTGCTCAGCCAACGACACCACCGGGACCAGGCCCGCGCACGAGACGAGGTTCGGGTCATCGAAAACTGCTGAACCACTGTGGCAAACTCGCACGTAACGGACGTCCTTCTTCCTGGCACGTTGGAACCCTCGATAAGTCCCATCGTCCCAGGTCAGAAGGACATTCGTCTGTCACGATCAGCCCGCGAGACCAATCTCATCGGTGCATCCAGGCTCACTCGGCGGCACGCACCCACTTGCGCACCGTCTCGGTCGTGCCGATCCCGAGCTTGCTCGCGACCGACCCCATCGCCTCCCATTCCGAAGCGTGATCGCCGCGACTCTCCGCGATCATCCGCACCGCCCGCTCCCGAAGCTCTGGCGGGTACTTCCCCTGACGACCAGACATGCCTCCATCCTTCCCAACGAACGAAGTCTCCGGAAACGCCAGGGCGGTTCACAGTGCAGCGGCCGGCCGGCTCGGCGAGGTAACGGCGCGGTTGCCTCTCTCGGTTACAGCCTTGTCCAGCCCTACTGGTGAGGACGGCAATTGCCCGGGGCGAATCCCGCTGCCGAGAGCGCGTCGCGAGTGGCAGTGGTGACCTCCGCTATATAGGTGCCTGGCGCCTCATCGGCGGGCACTGTCATGACGGTTGCATTGGCCGGCCAGATTCGGGCGAGGTCCGCCAGGCTGGTACCGGGGTCGGTACGCAACGCGCCAGCGGCCGCCCACGCAAGCGCCTGCGCGCGGATCGGATTGAGCGCCGCGCGCTTCGCTTGGGTGAGGGTGGCGTGGAAGACGCGCCCGGCCCACTCAGTGCGATCCTGGGTTCCAGCCGCGTCGGCGGCTTGAACCCAGGCGCCGTTGACAAGTTCCTCTGGGTGGCGTGAGCGCACGAGCGCGAGTGCTTGCACGCCGGTCAGCTTCTGGGTGCCGGCTGTCGGGATCTCAAGTCCCGTGTATGCGTCGGTGACGGGGTACGGGACGGTGACGGTCACCCCGCCGAGCGCGTCGATGACCTTCGCGAACCCGGCCATGCCGACCATGGCAAGGTGGTTGGTCGGGATGCCCAGGTTGCACAGGCTGTCCACGAGCATCTGTGGCTGCTGCAAGGTCAGTGTCAGCCGCGCCGGAGTGCTGGTTTTCGGCCACACCAGCAGGTCGCGAGGTAGCGACAGGATGCTTGTCTTCCCAGCCTGCTTGTGTACGACCAGGACGACATCGGCGCGCTGACCAGGTGCGTCCGCCGTGGTGCCGTACACGTTGGTGCCCGCCGGCAAGTCGGCGCGAGAATCGGAGCCGGCGATCACCCAAGTCTCGCCGGCTCCGCTGGTCGGGGTGATATCGATGCGGCCGAGCCGGTGATCCAGGGCGAGGTAATCGCCCAACCCCAGCAGCACCACGAGCATGACGACACAGGCGGCTACTAAAATACCGAACGGCCAGGATCGTCTCCGCCGGCCAAGCGCGGGGCCCCTCATTGCTGTTCGAGCTGGAGGACGACAACGATGTTCCCGGTCGAATAGCCCCCGTTGACCAGCTTCGCGCCCGGGCCGTGGTCGCAGCTAATCAGCAGCAGACGTCCCGGCACCTGGTCGACCACCTCGGAAGTCGAGGCGAACGCGGACTTCGCAGGGTCCACGGTGCGCTGCACCTGGTAGTGCAACTCCCCGTTCGCGGTGGTCACCGTAGCAATGTCTCCGGGCTTGAGCCTCGCGATGTCATTGAACACGGCGTCCGCGCCAGTGGCTGCGTGGCCGTAGAAGTAAACAGTTCCGCTTGCGTCGGTGCCGGGCTCGGACCCGAACGCGACCCCGGCCACACCACCCACCTGCCAGACGACACTGTCAACCGACGCCGGGTTGACGCACGTGATCACGCCGCTCACCAGGCACGGCTTGCCGGTGACCCCATCCGCTCGTCGAGACGCCTCGGCTGCTGTATACGGTGATACAGACACATCAACGCCGATAGCGGGGATGTGCAGGTTCGTCGGCGGCGCGCTCGGTACGGTCGCATCTGCCTGACTTGATGTTGGTGCCGACGTGGCAACCGGCGTCGAGGCCGCCACAGCAGTAGAGGCCGGACGGGACAGCTGCGGATGCTCGGGGCCGCGCACGATCACGGCCCCGAGCACGGCCGCACAGAGCATCTCAGAGGCGAGAACCCCGGCGGCGACGCGTTCCTTACTCGGCCGCCGCACGGCGACGCAGACGCCATACCGACGCACCCGCCGCGGCGAGAGCGATGACGGCGACCCCGCCGACACTCGCCCACAACGGGGCGCTGCCACCGCTGCGGGCGACAACGTCGGTCGCAGCGGACGGCACTCCGACAACCGTGAACGGCACGGACAGGTTGAGCCCGCTGCTCAGCCCCTTCAGTTCCAGGGTGTGCGCGCCCAACGGCAGATCGGCAGGCAGCGTCACTGTCTGGGACACGATGCCCTGAGCATTCGCGGCCACGGTATCCACCAGCACGGGCGTCGGATACACCCAAACCTGCACCTGCTCACCCGCGCTGAACCCGGGTGCCGAGAAGCTCAGCTTGCCACCCGCCACTGCCGTGGACGAGCTCAGAACGATCGACGTGCTCGACGACGAGGCAGCCGTCACGGTGAGCGCGACGCACCCGCCGTCACCCATGGAGAGGTAAGCCTGATAGGACAAGCACACGTTGTAGCCGTCACCAGGAGGAGTATTCGCCGGAATCGTCAACGTGTACGTCCAAGGTCCAGCGCTGGCCGGGATCGTCTTCAGCACGAGGCTGGTGCCTCCGGCGCTGCCCATCTGGCCTCCAGAGCCCACACCCCCGGACGGCGCTGAAGGCGGCGGAGCGGGCGTCTCGAAATTGATCACGGTCATAGGGTCCGTTTCGCCGGAAAGATCACCCCAGCCCACACTCGAGATGACAACCGTGCCTCCGGCCGGAACAGTCGTCGACGACAGCGTAAAGTCGCCGGGACTGGCGTTCGCAGCAGAGGCACCAAGGAGGGCAAAGGCAGAACCCGCTACGACAGCGATGGCCGTCGAAACAGCAAGGTGGGCGCGTCTCATTTCTCTCCAAACCTAGTGTGGCGTGTCGTCATCAGAACCAGTGGTACGCGGGAGACCGTTCACGTGCGACGCAGGCAACAAGGCACGATCCGGTACCCCCTACACGCTAGATCGCGCCCCGAGCAGCAACCCGCTCCCGACCGGACACCACAACCAACGAGCCGTGCCGGACGTGAGTCACGCTGAAGCGCCTCGGGCGGAGCATAGCAACTCGTGGGGGTTCCGTGGGGCCGTCCGGCGGTCTCAGCCTCGATTCACCCTCGATCCACCAGTCGGCTTTCTGGTGACACCTGATCGGGCCGTGGGTGTGTGATTTCTGATTCGGGCGTGGGTGGGGTGCCGGTCTGTCCGGGTCTTCCACTTGGGGTTCTTGGTTGCGCCGCTGGGGCGAGGTGGTCAGGTCGCGCAGGTGGGTGGTGCGCTGGCGGCGGTGAACATCGCCTGCCAGGCGTGTTCCCAGGGCCATCGCTCGGGGTAACTGGTCAGGTCATTTGAGGTTGCCAGGGGTTTCCGGTGGTGAGTTGGGTAAGGGCGTCGAGTCCGTTGATGCCGTGTTTCGCGGTGGTGGCGAGATAGCTGCGTAGGGCGGCGAAGTGTTGGG
>Ga0209585_10000831_pt1 | contig 12080 bp, 10 predicted proteins | sample NGEPerone_FD_185491 | JGI IMG/M metagenome (GOLD analysis project Ga0209585, IMG submission 185491) | Arctic peat soil microbial communities from the Barrow Environmental Observatory site, Barrow, Alaska, USA - NGEE Permafrost154B-one... | ecosystem: Environmental > Terrestrial > Soil >... | reverse complement strand
CAACGAGTGGTACGAGTACCGCGAGCAGGTGACGGACTGGGAGATCGACAAGTACTTCTCCAAGCTCTGACGAGAGGCGGAGGGCCGGGAGCGTTGCCAGAGCGGGCGCCGCGAGGCGCCCGCTCTTTGCCTCCCGGCCCTCAACTCGCGGCCAAAACGGCCGATACGGAGAGTGCAACCTCATCCTAGGAGAGAGCATGGACCGTTCGCCCCTCGGCAGCGCCTCGCCGTTGCCGCCCCGTAGCCGCACGCGCGCCTATCGGCCGGCCCGCCTCACGGCCGCCGGCCTCGCCCTGCTCGCCCTGGCCGCGGCTCTGACGCTGCTGTTCGCCGTCTCGGCGCATGCCTCCGTGTGGGTCATCCCCACCTCGAGCCGCGTGTTCCCGACGACCATGCCCGGGGCACGGCAGACGATCGCGCTCAACGCCGCCGGCAACGAGTATGAAGGCGTTCAGGTCGCGCTCCGCGGCGGCGGCGACCACTCGGTGAGCTTCAGCTGGGGGGCGGGCAGCGACCCGCTGCTCGTCGACAACACCCGGCTGCACCGCGTGTACTACGTCAAGGTCACCGTGCCGACCGCCCATCTTGGCTCGAAACCGGGCTGGTACCCCGATCCGCTGGTCCCGCGGGAGTTCGGCAAGGAGGTCAGCATTCCGGGGTCCACGACCCCGTTCTACCTCCTCACCCACGTGCCGTACGGCACGCCGCCCGGCACCTACACGGCGACGCTGCACGTGGTCAACGGCACGGAGACCGTCGACCTGCCGGTGAGCCTGCGTGTGTGGGACTTCGGCTGGACCGCCTTGAGCACGCAGACAGGCATGTCGGTATCGGTGGGCGGCATCGCCCGCAGCCTCGAGGGCTCCGGCGTCAGCTTCAGCGGCGCCTCGCGGCGTCAGATCCTGGCCGGCTTCTACACGATGATGCGTGAGCACGGCATCTCGCCGACCACGCTGGGCCTGTACCCTCACGTCTCCGCCACAGGGCGCTTTGACGCGAACGCCTACGGCGCCGACATCGCCCGGTACCTCGACGACAGCGGCGTCGCCATCCCCGACACGCAGATCCCGTGGCTGAGCTGGTTCCCCTGGACCCGCGATCGCACAAGCCCGTCGGCCACCAAGCTGCAGACCTACCTGACCAGGATATATCGTCTGTTCAAGGCACGCGGCTGGCAGCACAAGGCCTACACGTACATCATCGACGAGACCGTGACCACCACTACCGAGCGGTACGCCGAGCGCCTCGCCCGCGCCTCGCACCGCGCCTCGGCCAAAGCGGGCTTCCGCTCCCGCTTCCTGCTCACCGACGACCCGCGCCCCTTCGCCATCGGCACCGGCATCAAGAAGGCGAACAAGTTCCTCTACGACGATGTCGACATCTGGGCCGTGCGCTACTACTACTTCTTCGGCCGCGTGCCGGCGCTGCGCGAGCGCCAGCGGCACGGCAAGGAGATCTGGTGGTACACCTACGGCAACGGCTCGATCGCCAAGATGCCGTCCTTCGTCATCGACAAGCCGCACATCGACAGCCGTGTCTGGGGCTGGCTGATGGAGCAGTGGCAGGTCGACGGGCTGCTCAACTGGGGCTTCAACCGCTGGGGCAAGGCCACCACGGGCAACGGCTGGCGCGACCCGTACCAGAACCCCCTGTCGGTGCTCAAGGGAAGCAAGCGCAGCAACGGACACACGACCCTGGTGTACCCGGGCTACTACCCGCGCTACGGGCTTAGGGACCCTTACGCGCCGCCGGTCTCGTCGCTGCGCCTGGAGGCGCTGCGCGACGGCCTCGAGGAGCGCGAGTACCTGAAGCTGGCCAAGCGCACGGGGAGCGGCGGCTCGGCGTTCGTCAAGCGAGTCATCAAGCGGGTGACGCAGTTCCCCTACCCCATCCGCCAGGGCAACGTCTTCACCTTCCCGAAGTACTCGAAGAGCTCGTCGGTGTACGACGCTGCGCGCGTCGATCTGGCGGCGCGTATCGAGGCCTACAAGAAATAGCGATATGCTTGAGCCTCTCAAGGAGGCTCGAGTGGATGCGCTCGCCCGACATCTGAGCGGATGGATCGGCGCCGAAGTCACCGCCGGCGGCGGGAGCGGCGCCGTGTTCGGTCTGTCCGGAGGCATCGACTCGGCCGTCGTGGCCGCGCTGGCCAAGCAGGCCTTCCCCCACCACACACTGGGCGTCGTGATGCCCTGCCACAGCGACCCGCAGGACGCCGCGGACGGTGCGCTGGTAGCGCACCACTTCGGCGTCGCCGCCTCGACCGTCGACCTCGGCCCGGTCTACGACCTGCTGCTGGAGACGCTGGCCGCGTCGAGCAGCGACCTGCGCGAGAGCCGGCTGCCCACGGCCAACCTCAAGCCGCGCCTGCGCATGACGACTTTGTATGCCTTCGCCAACCAGCTCGGCTACCGCGTGCTCGGCACCGGCAACCGCAGCGAGATCGCCGTGGGCTACTACACCAAGTACGGCGACGGCGGCGTCGACCTGCTGCCGCTGGGCAGCCTGGTCAAGAGCGAGGTCCGCGAGCTGGCGCGCCGGCTCGGCGTGCCGGCGCGCGTCATCGACAAGCAGCCTTCGGCCGGCCTGTGGGCCGACCAGACCGACGAAGCCGAGATGGGCCTTGCCTACGAGGAGCTCGACGCCTACCTGCTCACGGGCGTTGCGTCGCCGGCCGTGAAGGCCACCGTCGACGCCATGCACGCCGCCAGCGCGCACAAGCGGGCGCTCCCCAAGATCGCCCCCAAGCCCGGCGCCTGAACCCGGGCCGGCGCCGCCCGCCGGGACGCGCCTCGCGCCGCCGGCCAAGACGCGCCGGGCTCGGTCTGCTAGACTGTTGCGCCGTCCTTCCCGGAGGTAGCACCGTGCCTGTCGTGGTCCAAAAATACGGTGGCACGTCGGTCGCCGACGCCGCCCGCATCGGCAACGTGGCGCGCCGCATCGTCGCCACATTCGAGCAGGGCAACAGCGTGAGCGCCGTGGTCAGCGCGCGCGGCGACACCACCGACGAGCTCGTCGAGCTGGCGCGCGAGATCACGCCCGAGCCGCCGGAGCGCGAGATGGACATGCTGCTCAGCGCCGGCGAGCGCATCAGCTGCGCCCTTCTGGCCATGGCCATCCACCGCCTGGGCTACGTCGCGGTGAGCCTCACCGGCTCGCAGGCCGGCATCGTCACCGATACCGTGCACACCAAGGCGCGCATCCTCGACATCCACCCCGTCCGCGTGCAGGAGGCCATGGGCGAGGGCAAGATCGTGCTCGTCGCCGGCTTCCAGGGGGTGTCCACCGAGAAGGCCGTCACCACCCTCGGGCGCGGCGGCTCCGACACCACTGCGGTAGCCCTCGCGCACGCCCTGCATGCCGACGTGTGCGAGATCTACACCGACGTGGACGGCGTCTACACGGCCAACCCCAGTCTGGTCGCCAAGGCTCGCAAGATCGACCAGATCTCCTACGATGAGATGCTCGAGATGGCCGCCGCCGGCGCGCAGGTGCTGGCCGTGCGCGCCGTCGAGTACGCGCGCAAATACGACATCCCGATCCACGTGCGCTCGAGCTTCACCGACTACGATGGCACCTGGGTGAGAGAGGAAGATGCGACCATGGAGAGCCCGATCATCAGAGCCGTCACCTACACCACCGACGAGGCCAGGGTGACGGTGCGCGGCGTCCCTGACCAGCCGGGCGTCGCCGCCCTGGTCTTCAACGCCCTCGCCGAGGCGCACGTCAACGTCGACATGATCATCCAGAACTCCAGCGAGCGCGGCCACACCGACATCTCGTGCACCATCCCGGCGGAGGACAGCACCGCCGCCGACCGCGCCCTGCAGGCGATCGTCAAGAAGCTCAAGGCCAAGGCCTACGTGACCGACGACAACATCGCCAAGGTGAGCGTCATCGGCGCCGGGATGCGCACCAACCCCGGCGTCGCGGCGAAGATGTTCAAGACGCTCGCCGACCTGGGCATCAACCTCGACATGATCAGCACGTCGCCCATCAAGATCAGCGCGGTCATCGAGAAGAGCCGCGTCGACGAAGCGGTCCGCGTGCTGCACGACGTGTTCGAGCTCGACAAGACCTGCATCCGCCACGACAGCGCCTACCGGGGCGAAGCCTGATGGCCGCCGGGCAGTACACCGTCGCCATCGCCGGCGCGACCGGCGTGGTCGGCGGCACCGTGCGCGCGATCCTCGAGGAGCGCGGCTTCCCCGTCGGGGAATTGCGCCTCCTCGCCAGCGCGCGCTCCACCGGCCGCCGGCTGTCGTTCCGCAGCGCCGAGCTCGAGGTCCAGGAGCTCACCGTCGGCTCGTTCGCCGGCGTCGACCTGGCGTTCTTCGCCGCCGGCGGCTCGGTGAGTAAGGAGTTCGTGCCGCAGGCGGTCGCCGCCGGCGCCACGGTGATCGACAAGTCGAGCATGTTCCGCCAGGACCCGGATGTGCCGCTCGTCGTGCCCGAGGTCAACGCCGACCACCTGGCGGCCCACACCGGCATCATCGCCACGCCCAACTGCTCCACCATCCAGATGGTCGTGGCGCTGAAGCCGATCTACGACGCAGCCGGCATCGAGCGCGTCGTCGTGAGCACCTACCAGGCGGTCTCCGGCAGCGGCCAGGGCGGCATCGCCGCGCTCGACGCGCAGGCGCGCCAGTGGGCCGCCGGCGAGCCGGTGCAGCAGCAGTTCTACCCGCACCAGATCGCCTTCAACGTGCTGCCGCACATCGACAGCTTCCTGCCCTCCGGTTACACCAAGGAGGAGCAGAAGATGGTCGACGAGACCACGAAGATCTTCGCCGACGCGGACCTCAAGGTGGCCGCCACCTGCGTGCGCGTGCCGGTGTTCGGCGCGCACGGCGAAGCGCTCAACGTGCAGACGAAACGCAAGCTCTCGGCCAACGAGGCCCGCGAGCTGCTCGCCGCCGCCCCCGGCATCGAGGTCGTCGACGACCCGGCGGAGCTGCGGTACCCGCTGCCGCTGGACGCCGAAGGCCGCGACCCGGTGTACGTGGGCCGCATCCGCGAAGACGTCAGCGTGGAGAACGGTCTCGACCTTTGGGTCGTGAGCGACAACCTGCGCAAGGGCGCGGCGCTCAATGCGGTGCAGATCGCCGAAGAGCTCGTGCACCGGGGTCTGCTGTAGACCGCCGCGCGCATAGTCTCGCCGTCATCCCCCCCGGCCAAGGAACCTCCCGTGCCCGATAGGGACCAGCCGAACGACAGCATCGACGTGGTCATCGTGGGCGCCGGCCCGGCCGGCCTCACGGCCGGCATCTACAGCGCCCGCGGCCGCCTGAACACCGTCATCCTCGAGCGCAACATGGCCGGCGGCCAGATCGCGCTCACCGAGCTGGTGGAGAACTTCCCCGGCTTCCCCGAGGGCATCTCGGGGTTCGATCTCTCCGAGAAGATGAAGCGGCAGGCGCTGGAGTTCGGCGCCGACCTGCGCGAGATCACCGGCGTCGTCTCGTTCGCGCCCGGTCCGGACGGCTGCTACACGGTCGTCACCGACCATGGCGAGATCCGCGCGCGCAGCGTGATCCTGGCCCCCGGCGTCGAGGCGAAGCGCTCGGGTATACCCGGCGAGGCGGAGTTCATCGGCCGCGGCGTAAGCTGGTGCGCCACCTGCGACGGAGCTCTCTACAAAGGGCGCACGGTGGCCGTGGTCGGCGGCGGCGACTCGGCCGTGGAGGAGGGTCTCTTCCTCACCAAGTTCGCCGACAAGGTGTACCTCGTGCATCGCCGCGACGAGCTGCGCGCCGCCGAGATCGCCCAGGAGCGCGCCTTCGCCAACCCCAAGTTCGAGTTCGTCTGGGACTCCGTGCCCAGGCAGATCGTCGGCGGCGACCTCGTCGAGGCGCTCGAAGTCCAGAACGTGAAGACGCAAGAGCTGCGCAGCCTTCCGGTCAACGGCGTGTTCTTCTACATCGGCCAGCTGCCCAACACCGGGTTCCTCAAGGGTATCGTGGAGCTCGACGGCATGGGCTACATCGTCACCGATGCTCTGCTGCGCACCAGCCTACCGGGCGTGTTCGCCTGCGGCGACGCCCACGCCAACCCGCTCAAGCAGATCGCCATGGCGATCGGCGAAGGCGCCCTGGCGGCCGTGCAGGCGGAGCGCTACCTCGACGAGCTCGACTGCCCGACGCCCGGAGCGTGAAGGAGGCGGCCGGCGCCGGTGCCGCGCCCAGCCGAACAGACCGACAGGAGGAAGTACGTGGACGCTGTCTCGCAGGACGATTTCGAAGCCAAGGTGCTCAAGGCATCCGGTAAGGTCCTGGTCGATTTCTGGGCCGAGTGGTGCGGTCCCTGCCGCACGATCGGCCCCGTGCTGGAGCAGATGGCGGACGACTACCCCGCGGTCACCTTCGTGAAGCTCAACGTCGACGAAGCGCCGGCGGTGGCCCAGCAGTTCAGCGTCATGAACATCCCCACCATCCTCGCCTTCGAGGGTGGAGAGCTGAAGCAGCGCATCGTGGGCGCCATGCCGAAGGCGAAGCTCGCCGAAGAGCTGGACGCGTTCCTGGGCTGACCGCCCACCGGCACCGACAGTAGTGCGGCCGCCCGCGGTGCTGTGAGTGGTGCCGCTACTGGTGCCGCCACTGGTGCCGTCACTGGTGCTGTCATTGGTGCCGTCAGCAGTGCTTCCGCCGGCGCCGTGAGTGGTGCCGAGAGTGGTGCCCAGAGTGGTGCCGCCGGCGATGTCGAGAGTACGCCGCCGACGGCGCCGTGACCGCTGTCACGACCGGAGCGGCCGGCTGAGTCGCAAGACGTGTCCGGCTCCGATTGCCACCCTTGTCGCGAGGGTGAGGTCATGTACAGTTGAGCTCCTTGGAACCGGCACCCGACATCATCCCCATCACGGACTTCCGCCGCGATGCAGCCGGGATCATCGGTCGCACAGTCGCCTCCGGAAGGCCAGTCTACGTGACGCAGCACGGTCGCCTCACGGCTGTGCTCGTGTCGCGCAACGCGTACGAGAGCCTCTTGCATCGGCTTGCAGTCCTGACATCGGTCCCTAGCGGGGGCGTCGTCTCCGCCGCCGCCCCGGAAGCCGAGGCGACCGCCGACCGAGAGGATATCCTCGGGCCGGTCGGACGACCGTCGGAGCTGGCCGAGACGCGGTTCGGCCTGGTCGACCCCGAGACCGCCGACTTCCTTACGGTCGAGGGCTTCGGATGCGGGCCGACCGAAGACTAGCGCCACCGCGGCGCAGGGCTCAGGCACGCTCCAGACGCAGGCCGACGATATCGTAGCTGAACGAGACCGTGCGGTCGGAGAGAGCGATGTCCATCCCGGCCTGCACCTCGACCGAGAACTCCTTGATGCGGCCGCGGATAAGCCCGGCCTTGGCGGCCGGTACGGCCGCGGCCTGAAGCCAGTAGTCGAGATCCATCGTGCGCCGCAGGCTGCCACGGCGCGCGACGCGAAGGCCGGCCTGCTCGACGATCCTCTCGAGCTCGTCGGCACGGTAGTGCCGGCGGTGCGCCGGCTCGCGCAGCCGGGCCAGGTCATTGAACGCCTTGTCGGTGACCGGGTCCACCGCGGGATCGACGATCACCAGACGCCCGCCGGGGCTGGTGACTCGCAGCAGCTCTCCCAGCGCCGTCACCGGCTCGGGCAGCAGGTGAAAGGCGTTGTGGCACGCGACGAGGCTGAACGACCCGTCCTTGTACGGCAGAGCGTAGAGGTCGACGAGGGTGAAGGCTACATTGACCAGCCCCAGTTCGCCGGCGAGCCGGCGACCTTCCTCGAGCATGTCGGGCAGCTCGTCGGCCGCCTCCACGGCGCGCACATCCGGAGCCAGGTCGAAGCCGGCGATGCCGGCGCCGGAGGCGTAGTCGAGGACGGTATCGTGCGACGTCGGCTGAGCCAATTCGCTCAGGAGCCCAAGCGACGCGTCGCGAAACTCTTCCACAGCGTCTCCCTTCATCGCCGGCGTACCGGCGCGAACCGCGCCGGTCAGCCGTAGGTGACAGTGAAGATGGTACCCGTCACGGACAGGCCGACACCGACATCATGGCCCTCGACGCGCGCCGTCTCCCGATGATCGCCACCATCCTCCCCGAGCACCAGCTCGCTGGCCAGCGTCTCGGCCTTGATCGCGGCCGCGTGGCGCTCCACCAGCGGCCGTAGCTCATCGGGCACCGCCAGCGCCAGGCTGATGGTGTCTTCGATACGTAAATCGGCATTCTTGCGCGCGAGTTGAATCGCGTGCACGAGCTCGCGCGCCACGCCTTCCTCGCGCAGGGCGTCGTCGATATGCGTCTTGAGGGCCACGGTGCGGCCGGCGTCGCTCTCGACCTGGTAGCCCTCGGGCGAGCCGGTCTCGACGAGAAGCTCTTCCGCGACAAGACGAAGCTCGCCCTCGGCGAGGCCGATGGTGACCGCGCCGGAGGCCTTGATCTCGGCGACCAGGGCGTCGGCGTCGGCCGCCTTGAGCGCCGCCTGCAAGGCGCCGATCTGCTTGCCCAGCCTGGGGCCCAGCACCTTGAGGTTGGGCTTGACCGCGTAGGCGACCAGCTCACCCTCGTCGACCACGACGCGCAGATCCTTGACGTTGAGTTCGTCGAGCACGACGTCGCGCAGCGCTTCGACGGCGCGCGCCTCGGCCTCGGGAAGCGCCACGACCACCTCGGCCAGCGGCTGGCGCGTCTTGACCGCGGCCGCGTTACGCGCCGCGCGCCCCAGCTCGACGACCCGGCGCGCCGCGGCCATGTCGAACGAAACGCCGGCGTCGATGGCATCCTCGTCGGCCACCGGCCAGGCGCACAGGTGCACGCTCTCCGGCGCCTCCGCGACCGCGGCCCGCACGAGGTTCTGGTACAGCTCCTCGGCGATGAACGGCGTGAACGGCGCCAGCAGCTTGACCACCGTCACCAGCGCCTCGTAGAGCGTGCGGTAGGCGGCGAGCTTGTCGGCGTCGCTCTCGCTCTTCCAGAAGCGGCGTCGGCTGCGCCGCACGTACCAGTTGCTGAGGTCGTCGACGAACTGCTGGATGGCGCGGCAGGTACCGGTGGCGTCGTACTGCTCCAGGCCGTCGGTGACCGTCTGCACGAGCCTGTTCAGCTCGCCGATCAGCCAGCGATCGAGCAGCGGCCGGTCGGCGATGGGTACTTCCTCGACCGTCGGGTCGAACCTGTCGATGTTGGCGTACACGGTGAAGAAGCTGTAGGTGTTCCACAGGGTGAGCAGGAACTTGCGCACCACTTCGTCGACCATGTCGGCGCTGAAGCGCCGCGGGCTCCAGGGGTTCTGGCTGGCGAACATGAACCAGCGGAAGGCGTCGGCGCCCTGGTGGTCGAGGATGTCGTCGGGCTGCACCACGTTGCCCTTGCTCTTGCTCATCTTCTGGCCGTCGGCGTCGAGGATGTGCCCCAGGCACAGGACGCGCCTGTACGAGCTGCGCCCGGTGACGAGCGTGGAGACCGCGAGCAGGCTGTAGAACCAGCCCCGCGTCTGGTCGATGGCCTCAGCGATGAAGTCGGCGGGGAAGCGCTCGGCGAAGGTATCCTCGTGCTCGAAGGGGTAGTGCCACTGGGCGAACGGCATGGAGCCGGAGTCGAACCAGGCGTCGATGACCTCGGGCGCGCGACGCATGTCGCCGCCGCAGCGGGGGCAGGTGAGCACCACGTCGTCCACGTAGGGGCGGTGCAGCTCCAGATCGTCCGCCAGCGGCGCGGCGGCCATCTCGCGCAGCTCCGCGATGGAGCCGACGCAGTGCGTGTGTCCCTCTTCGCAGCGCCACACCGGAAGCGGCGTGCCCCAGTAGCGGTCGCGGCTGAGCGCCCAGTCGACGTTGTTGGCCAGCCATTCGCCAAAGCGCCCGTGCTTGATGTGCTCGGGGTGCCAGACCACGTCTTCGTTGGCCTTGATGAGCTCGTCCTTCATCGCCGTGGTCTTGACGTACCACGTCGCCTTGGCGTAGTAGAGCAGCGCCGTGTCGCAGCGCCAGCAGAAGGGATAGCTGTGCGCGTATGGCTCCACGCCGAGCAGAAGGCCGCGGGCCTTGAGGTCGGCGTTGATGGCCGGGTCCGCGTCTTTGACGAAGACGCCGGCCCACGGCGTGACCTCCGCGACGAACCTGCCCTCGGTGTCGACGGCGTTGACCACCGGCAGATCGTTCTCGAGGCCGACGCGCATGTCGTCCTCGCCGAAGGCGGGCGCGATGTGCACGATGCCGGTGCCGTCGGTGGTGGTGATGTAGTCTCCGCCGATGACGAAATGGGCCCGCTTGTCGGGCTCCATGAAGCGGAACGGCGGCTCGTACTCGAGGCCGAGCAGCTCACTCCCGCCGAACTCGCGCTCCACCACTGCCTTCGCACCGAGGACCTTCTCCGCCAGCTCACGGGCCAGCACGAAGCGCTCGCCGCGGCTCTCGACGAGCGCGTAGGTGACGTCGGGGTGCACCGCCGCGGCGACGTTGCTGATCAGCGTCCACGGGGTGGTGGTCCACACGGCCAGGGAGACAGGCGCGCCGGCCGGCGCGCCGAGCCGCGCAGCGGCCTCGGCGCGGAGCGGGAAGCGCACGTAGATGGAGTCCTCGGTGACGTCCTTGTAGCCCTGGGCCACCTCGTGGCTGCTGATCGCCGTGCCGCAGCGCGGGCAGTAGGGCACGACCTTATGGCCCTGGTAGAGCAGGCCCTTGTCCCAGATCTGCCGCAGCAACCACCACACCGACTCGATGTACTCGTTGGTGAAAGTGTAGTAGGCATCCCCGAGGTCGACCCAGAAGCCGATGCGCTCGGTGAAGCGCTCCCACTCCTCCAGGTTGCTGACGACGCTCTCGCGACAGAGCTTGTTGAACTCAACGACGCCGTAGTCCTCGATCTGCTGCTTGCCGTCGATGCCCAAGCGGCGCTCGACCTCCAGCTCCACCGGCAGCCCATGCGTGTCCCAGCCGGCCTTGCGCGGTACGCGGTAGCCGCGCATCGTCTTGTAGCGCGGGAAGAGGTCCTTGAAGATGCGCGAGATGACGTGGTGTGCGCCCGGCCGGCCGTTGGCGGTGGGCGGGCCTTCGTAGAAGACGTAGACCGGGGCGTCGTCGCGGCCCTCGAGGCTCTTCTCGAAGATCCGCTTCTCCTTCCAGAAGGAGAGGATGCGGGCGTCCAGCGCCGGGAAGTCGACGCGCGCCGAGACCTCGCGGAACCGGGGCTGCCTGTCGCTCACGTGATTCGCTTTCGTCGTGCGGGCCGGAAGGCCGATTCTACCAGACCCGGCCTTCCTATAGACTCGCGGCGATGACCAGCACAGCTACGCAGCCGGGGCCGGTGCCCGGCGACCTCCCCCGTATTACTGCGCTCCTCGACTACGACGGCACCATCACCGCGCACGAGAACATGGACGTCGTCCTGCAGCGTTTCGCCGGCGACGCTTGGCGCCCGTTCGAGGACGAGGTGCGCGCCGGCCGCCTGAGCCATGCCGAGTGCCTGCGCCGGCAGATCGCTCTGGTGCGGGCGCCGCGGACGGAGTTCCTCGGCGCGCTCGCCGGCGTCGCCGAGCCGGCGCCGGGCCTGGCGGCGTTCTTCGCCGCGCTCGCGGAGCGCGGCGGCCACGCCGCCGTCGTCAGCGCCGGCTTCCGCGAGGCCATCGAGGTCTTCTGGCGGCGCGAGGGCCTGCCGCCGGTAGACATCTACGCCGGAGAGCTCATCGGCGACGGCCCGGGCGGCGAACCGCCCTACCGCGTCGCCTTCAGCGATGCTCTGGGCGATTGCGCCGTGTGTGGCCCGGCAAGCTGCAAGGCGGCGGTGCTGCGCACCTTGCGCCGCCCCGGCGACCTCGTGCTCGTGTTCGGTGACGGCGCCAGCGACCTGTGCCCGGCGCGCGAGGCCGACCTCACGTTCGCCCGCGACCACCTTGCCGAGCGCTGCGCCGCGGAGGGCCTGGAGTGGCGTCCGCTGGACGACTTCGCGACCGTGTGGTCCGACGTCGACGCCTGGACGGCGCAGCGCTGAGGGGGACGCCGCGATGCCCACGCCCGCCGGCCCGCCGGGCGGCGAGGGATGAACCCGGGCGCCGTCCGGGTTTCTGGCCCGTCACCCATCGCATATCATGGCCACGGCCTTCCGGCCGCGCGGCCGGAAGGC
>Ga0209585_10000830_pt1 | contig 12100 bp, 10 predicted proteins | sample NGEPerone_FD_185491 | JGI IMG/M metagenome (GOLD analysis project Ga0209585, IMG submission 185491) | Arctic peat soil microbial communities from the Barrow Environmental Observatory site, Barrow, Alaska, USA - NGEE Permafrost154B-one... | ecosystem: Environmental > Terrestrial > Soil >... | reverse complement strand
TAGCCAACTGCCCCAACCAAGCGTTGGTTTTCAAAGAGGTGAAATCATAATGGCAAAGTACGTCATTGTTGGTGCTTCGGCAGCAGGAATAGCAGCAGTCGGAGCTATAAGAAAAGTAGACCCAGACGGCGCAATCATGGCGATCACGGAAGAAGATTGCGCAGATTACTCCCGCCCAATGATTAGCGATTTAGTTAGCGGCAAAGCCGACCTGTCAAAGATGAAATGCAAAACCGACGAATTCTGGAAGGAAAACAAAGCAGAATTGCGCTTAGGCAAAAAAGTAGTTAGTCTAAACTTAGCCGAGAAAGTCGTCAACTTGGAAGATGGAGAAAAAATAGTTTTTGAAAAGTTGTTACTTGCCACAGGAGGCAAACCATTCGTTCCTAAGATGGAAGGCCAAGAAAAAGATGGTGTGTTCACATTCACAAACATTGCAGAAGCACTGCGGTTAGCTGCAAAAATTGACCGCATAAAAGCAAAAAGCGCCGTGGTAATTGGTGCAGGCTTAATCGGTATAAGCGTTACCGAAGCTCTCATGAAACGAGGCTTAAAAGTTACTGTGGTTGAACTTCAGGAGAAAATCCTAAGCTTACTCTTGGATGCCAAAGCATCAGGCATCGTTGAAGCTGTCATAAGAAAAGCAGGTGTAGACTTTGCAACTGGACAATCTGTGCAAAAAATCATCGGTAGACCAGAAAACGACGGAGCAGTTGGCGGAGTAATCTTAACTAGAGGCGACCTAGTGCTATGCGACCTTGTCATCGTTGCTATAGGTGTAATTCCAAGAACTGAACTTGTAGTGGGAACTAATGTGAAAATAAACAGAGGCATAGTTGTGGATAATTTTATGCGAACCTCTGAACCTGATGTTTACGCAAGCGGAGACGTAGCGGAAACGTACGATTTCATTCTCAACCAAAACCGTTCATTGCCTTTGTGGCCTTTAGCGGTTTTGGAAGGCAGAGTTGCAGGCGCAAATATGGCAGGCGCAAAAACCAGTTATGAAGGCGGCACTAACATGAGCAGCCTCAAGTATTTTGGCATACCCATTGTCTCAATCGGTTTAGCTAACCCCACAGAAGACCCAACACTGGAAATAATCGTTAAACAAGACTTAGAACATAATGTGTACAAAAAATTGGTGTTAAGAAACCACGTAATTGTTGGCATGACCTTGGTTAACTGTATTGAACGCGCTGGGATTCTATTCAACCTAATGAAGGACAAAGTTAACGTGAAAAAATTTAAGCAAGACCTGCTTCGAGACGATTTTGGGTGGGCAGTGTTGCCTGTTACGATGCAGAGAAAAATGGGAGTAGTGCAATAATGAACCAAAACGATGGAAAAATAATCAGCCCCTTCGGCGACGACAAAGATTTCTCAGGCTGTGCCCTTTTCGGTATGATGAATACTCAGGGCAAACGCTTCAGCTCTAAAGACCCAGTTCGAGCAATAACCAATATGCATGACCGTGGCAACGGATTAGGGGGCGGCTTCGCAGTATACGGAATATACCCAGACTTCAAAGAACAATATGCGTTCCACATAATGTACCTGAGCAAGGACGCGAAAGAAAAAACAGATAAAATCTTAGCTTCAAAGTTCGACATAATCTATGATGAAGAAATGCAAACAAGAACCGCCAATGTTCGGGATCCACCGCAGGTTTGGCGTTACTTTGTTCAACCAAAAAAGACGCGTCCAGAAAATCAAGCTGAAGAAGACTACCTCATAGAAGCCATCATGCACATAAACAGTGAAACTGGCAAGGCGTTTGTCTTTTCGAGCGGCAAAAACATGGGCGTTTTCAAAGGTGTTGGTTTCCCAGAGGATGTTGCTGATTTCTTCTGTTTAGATGAATATGAAGGATACCTATGGTCATGCCACAGCCGCTTCCCCACAAACACTCCTGGCTGGTGGGGTGGTGCACACCCATTCAGCATCCTCGATTGGACAGTAGTACACAATGGTGAGCTCTCATCATACGGCATAAACCGTCGCTTCTTGGAAATGTACGGTTACAAATGTACCATGCAAACGGACACCGAAGTTTTAGCTTACGCTGTAGATTTACTGATGCGAAGACAAAAGTTGCCAATAGAAATGGTTGCACAAGTGTTAGCTGCGCCGTTGTGGAGCGAAATTGATAGCATGGAATCCCAACAAGCGCAGCTCTTAAGAACCCTGCGCCAAACCTACGGCAGTCTTCTAATGAATGGGCCATTCAGTATAATCATCGCTCACCACGGCGAAATGATTGGATTAACAGACAGAATCAAACTGCGACCAATGGTTGCCGGCACAAACGGCGACTTCACATACCTCTCATCTGAGGAATCTGCCATGCGACTAGTTTCACCGAACCTAGACAAGTTCTGGTGCCCAAGAGGCGGCGAACCAGTAGTTTGCAAATTAAAAGACAGCCTTGGAGGTTTAACGTAATGAAAACATACATTCAACCCGAATACCTCATTGAACGAGATGAAAAACGTTGCATCCGCTGCAAAGTATGCGTTAACCAATGCACCTACGACACCCACTTGTACGACGAAGAAACCGACACTGTTTGCAGCAAAGAAGAGAATTGTGTTAACTGCCAACGATGCGTAACCTTCTGCCCAACCCACGCCATCACCATCAAAAAGAATCCTAACGTGAGCAGAGAAAACGCCAACTGGACCATGGAAAAAATCCGTGACGTTAAAAAACAAGCTGAAACCGGAGGCGTCATCTTAACTGGCATGGGCTGCGACAAACCAGAATTCACTTACTGGGACCGACTATTACTAAACGCTAGCCAAGTAACCAACCCCTCGATTGATCCGTTGCGGGAACCCATGGAAATCCGCACTTATCTTGGAACTAAACCCGACTGCTTAGACTTCAAGGTTGAAAACGGCGAAACCGTGCTAAAGACGCAGTTAACTCCACAGCTCTGCTTGGATACGCCAATAATGTTTTCTGCGATGTCCTACGGTGCTATCAGCTTAAACGTGCATGAATCCTTAGCACGAGCTGCAACCGAATGCGGTACATACTGGAATACTGGTGAAGGCGGCTTGGACAGAAGCCTTTACAAATATGGTGACCACACAATTGTTCAAGTTGCTTCAGGCAGATTCGGAGTTCACTCTAACTACCTCAACGCAGGAGCAGCAGTGGAAATTAAAATCGGTCAAGGTGCAAAACCAGGAATTGGTGGTCACCTTCCAGGTGAAAAAGTAACCGAACACGTAGCCAGAACCCGTATGATCCCGCAAGGAACAGATGCGCTCTCACCGGCACCCCAACATGACATCTACTCGATTGAAGACCTACGCCAACTAATCTTTGCACTAAAAGAAGCAATCAACTACACCAAACCCATATCAGTTAAAATCGCTGCAGTCCACAACGCAGCTGCAATTGCAAGCGGCATGGTGCGAGCAGGAGCAGACATAATCACTTTAGACGGAGTCCGAGGCGCAACAGGTGCAGCACCGAAAGTTATCCGAGACAACGTGGGCATCCCCATTGAATTAGCCATCGCTCAAGTAGACCAACGTTTACGCGAAGAAGGCATACGTAACAACGCATCACTGGTTGCGGCTGGAGGGATTCGAAGCAGCTCCGACGTCATAAAAGCCATCGCGCTTGGAGCTGACGCAGTGTACATTGCAACAGCGGCTTTGATATCTATGGGATGCACGGTTTGCCAACGCTGCTACACCGGCAAATGCCCTTGGGGAATCGCAACCAGCGACCCATGGATTAGTAAACGAATAAACCCCGATATTGCATCCAAGCGACTTGTGAATTTGCTCAATAGTTGGAGCTTGGAGATTAAGGACATGATGGGTGGCATGGGTATAAACGCTATTGAAAGCTTACGCGGTAACCGTTTGGCACTAAGAGGTGTCGGTTTAAGCGAGACTGAGCTAAAGATATTGGGTGTTAAGATGGCAGGAGCGTAAAAGTATGCTACAACAAAGAACTAAACCCTTAGAAATCGACACAAAATACCTAAACCTACTCAAAACCGAAGACAAAGTGATCAAAATAAACTGTGAAGGGCTCTACTACAAAGAATTAAACTGCTTACTAAGACAGGTAATCACCACCGACGTTGAACGCATAGAACTGCACAATGTTTGCGGACAACGATACCTCGGTACCGACCTTGACACCAAAATACAAATCGACGTTTACGGAACACCCGGCAACGACCTTGGCGCGTTCATGTGTGGACCCAAAATGGTTATTCACGGCAACGCACAAGATGCAAGCGGCAACACCATGAACGAAGGTCAAATAATCGTCCACGGTCACGCGGGAGACTTGACTGGGCATTCAATGCGAGGCGGTAAAATCTTCGTCAAAGACTATGTTGGCTACCGAGTAGGCATACACATGAAAGAATATCAACGTAAAATCCCCCAAATAGTCATCGGCGAAACCGCAGGCGACTTCCTCGCAGAATACATGGCAGGCGGAGTCATCCTCATCTTGGGCTTAAACCTTAAAGAAGACGAAAAATGCGTAGCCAAATTCGTCGGTACAGGAATGCACGGCGGAGTCATCTATGAACGCGGCGAAATCCTTGAACCCGAACCAGGAACCAAAACCCTGCCAGTGGGCAAACGCGACATGCAAGTCATCGAAGGCTTAGTCAACGAGTACTGTAGTCACTTTGGCACAGACCCTCAAACAGTCCTATCCGGAAAATTCAAGAAGATACTGCCACTCTCAAAACGACCCTACGAAAAACTATACTCCCATTAAACCTCAACTTTATTTTCATTTTTGTTTAAGCTAATATTTGGGATATATTGCCATCCTATTCATTTTGCAAAGCCATAGTGCCAGACGATTATACGAGTTTGTTTGCAATAGAGACGATTTTGACAACAAATCTCAAGTTAGCAAAGGCTTCCCAATGAATAATCTCTGACATTAAATGGTTTGTTATTTGGAAATGTTTTGTTGTCTGATAGAGAGGAAGAGCCATTGTTTTTGCGAGAAGAAAGAGCAGTTTGTTTTAGGTTGTTTTCTGAATCTAAGTCTGAAACGTCTGAAGGTTGAGGTTAAAAAAGGTCTAAAAAAGTTGAAAAAGGTTTTGTGATAGGGTAAGTGACGGCAAAATGATGATGAAAAAATCCGTTAAACTTGAGCTCGCCTGATTTCTCTTTGCTGCGCCATAAGTGTCGAAGCAAAAATCGCCAATAATATTGTTGCGAACACAATCACACCAATGAATATTTTGTATGAGAAGTCAATATTAACATAGAAAAGCACCAGAACAAATACTAGCATCAAAGCTAAAACAAGCGCTTCTTGAACTCCACTAAAAACCTTCATACTTCCAAAGCTCAATTAGATCTTCACCACTTTCTATGCTCTTGTACAAGCGTACCATATTAATTTTCTGTCTAACCCCATAATTTTCATTTACCCATCAAGTTAACCAAAAATTATTCAATTCGATTTTGTAGAGAAAATTATTGAAAAATAATTATAAATAAATAGAAGATAGGTGCTTGTTGTTTAAACGTGCCTATCGGAGAGTTCTTTAACTCGGCTATCGATGAATTCAGCGACTTTTTGCTCACTAAACTTCCGTTCGCTATCCTGAGCTTGCAATTGCATTTTTACAGTGTTTAATAGTTTTTCAACTTCAACAGGCTTAAGCAAGTATGCATCTGCGTTTTTGTTTAGGGCACCTATAGCATTCTGAATCGATGGGTAACCTGTAACCATTATTTTCCGTGTTCTGGGAATACTGTCTTTCATTAGTTTTAGTAGTTCTACGCCTTCCATGTCTGGCAATCGAATGTCTAGTAAGGTAACATTGTAGGTTTTTTCCTGTGTTTTTTGAACAGCTTCTTTTCCAGTGCCAACTAAATCGACAAGGTATCCCTCGTCTTCAAGTATAGTTTTCATGGTTGTCCTTATTGTTTCATCATTGTCGACGACGAGGATTCGGGTGTTTTTATCCAATTGTTTTCACCTCCAACTTCAAATTTAAGTTCAATAGGTAAAGTGACCGTGAAAGTTGTTCCTTTCTCTTTAACAGTCTTAATTGCTATTGTTCCATTATGGGCCTCGATGATGCGTTTGCAAATAGCTAAGCCAAAGCCCATTCCTTGAGCTTTAGTTGTAAATAAAGGCGAGAAAAGTTTTGGTAAGACATCATCAGCAATGCCTTCGCCAGTATCCGAGAAAGAAACCTCTATGCTGCCGTTGACTTGTTTGCTGGTTTTTGTGATTTTGCCTCCCTTTGGCATTGCATCAATTGCGTTTTTCATGAGGTTTATGAATACTCTTTTTATTTTGTCTGGGTCAACAGTTACGGTAGGTTCATCGGAAAGATGTGTTATGATTTTGATTTTTTTAGGAATGTCAAGCATGCTTATCGAATCAGCTAACAGTTTTTTAGGTGATTCTTCTTCGAGATTTAATCGGATTTGTCTAGAATAATCCAAAAGATCGTTGATAATTTTGTTGGAATAATTTACACATTTATCAATTATTTCTAGCATTTCTTGAGCTTGTGCTTGAGAAATTTTGCTACCCTTCTTCTTTAGGAAATAAGCGGAGTTTTTGATGCCTGTTAAAGGATTACGTAAGTCATGTCCAACCATGCCTGCTAACTCACCGATAGCTGCAAGCCGCTCAGATTTTACTAGTTCAGCTTGCGTTTTCTTTAATTGCTCAGTTCTTTTCTGGACTATTTCTTCGAGCTTTTGGGAGTATTCGCCAAGTTTGGTTTGTAATCGTTTCCGTTCAGTTATGTCTATGGTAAGCTCTAATGCGGCTATTACTTTGCCATTGGCATCCCTGATAGGAGTAGCTAAAGTTAAAACCAGCAGGGTAGACCTTTGTCATGTAAGGTTTGATTGAAGTATTCTCTGGAATCAAAGGATGCGCCTTCAAAGATTTTTTTGGGTCCACATCCTGGACATATCTTGTTTAATGTGTTAAACGTTGAAAAACATATTTTGTTCAAAAGGTCACCGTTTAAATTTTTCAAAAAGTTGTTTGACCAAAGTATACGGTAATCCTTGTCAATTATTACTAAGCCTGCACCTATATTTTTTGTGATGTCTTCAAGCATATCTCGCTCTCTTCGGAGCGTTTCTTCGAGCGCTTTCCACTCGGTCACATCCCTAACGATGGATAGCAGACACTTTTTATTGTTCAACTTAACCGACGCAACTGTTAGGTCCATTGGGAAAATTGTGCCATCATTTCTTAGTGCAGAAAACCCGAAATGTCTTTTTGAAAGTTGGTTATTCATTAATTCTTTCAGTAAAAGTTTATGACTGATTTGTCCATGAGGAGGAATAACCAATTCTGCTAGCTTTCTACCAACTGCTTCCTTTTCTGTGAAGCCGAAGGTTTTCCCTGCAGCAGGATTCCAATAAATCACTCTATCATCTTCACCGCTCAAGATAATGGCATCCATAGCTGAAGTGCTGATGGCGCGGAATCGTTCTTCGCTTGACCGTAAATCATATTCCAGTTGTTTGCTCTTTGTTATATCTTCAAGTTCTGCAATGAAGAGCGTGGGTAGGCCAGCTTGATCTCGAATAGCGTTCGTGATGACTTTTCCAACTAACGTTGTGCCATCTTTCTTGATATAGCGTTTTTCAATTTGAAAAGACTGTATTTTTCCGGCTTGTAGATCATTAATTTTTTGAATGCTATCGGCGAGGTCTTCAGGATGAGTGATTTGCTTAAACGTTAGTTTCCGCAGTTCATCTTCTGAGTATCCAAGTATTCTGCCAAAAGCATCATTTGCGCTTATAAAATGGTAACTTGGATCTGACGTTGCAATTCCAATTGGCGCGTTTGTGACTACCGCCCTTGATAATTCCTCACTTTCTTTGAGTGCTTTTTCCGCTTCTTTGCTTTTTGTGACATCGTGGAAAATACAATGAAGGTATGTTTTTCCTTTGCATTGAAATGCTCTAGTAATTACTTTGACATCTCTAACTTCACCATTTTTTGTGCGTTGTTGGGTTTCTAATTCGCCTCCGCCATTTTGCGCCATTTCCTTAAAATTAAACCTTAATTCATCTGACGATTCATTAGCTTCTATATCGCAAAGGTTTTTTTCTTCAAATTCTTCTCTTAAGTAACCCAATTGCTGATGTGCGATATCGTTGAATTCAACGAATGCTGTGGTTTCTGGATCAATAACAAGCACACCTAAAGGAGATTGATCAAATAATGTATGGTATCTTAATTCTGATTCTCTGAGCTTCTGTTCGTTTTGTTTTCTATTGGTGATGTCTTTTACAACGCCAACTGCATTCAATTTTCCAGATAACTTTACGGGTGAAATGGATAATTCAGCAGGAAATTCTTTGCCGTTTTTGTGTCGCCCTACTAATTCAACGTTTCCTACAGTGAAATAACCCAATCCTGTTTGGCTAAACGTTTTTACACTTTTTTCTATGCGTTCTTTTCCTTTTTTGTACGTTGAATTCGGAACAACTAGTTCATGCACGCTTTTACCAATTGCCTCTTTGCTGAGATAGCCGAAAATGTCTTCAGCACATTGATTCCAGTAGGTAACTTTCGCTTGTTGATCAACAGTAATAATGGCTTCTTTAATTGAATTTGTAATACTGCGAAATTTCTCTTCACTTTCAACTAAATCCTGCCTCAGCTTTTTTTGAATCTTATTCGCATCTGTTACATCATGAAAAATTGCGAGATCTAACGTTTTTCCCTGGTTTATGATTCGGTTTCCGTTTAGTTTTAAGCATTTAATTTCTCCGTTCTTTGCGGTTATTTTAATCTCGTAGGGCGGGATGTTGGAGCCTGCTATTCTGTTTTTCATGTTTTTTGCTAACAATTTCTTGTTTCTTTGCTGATAAATCCTAATTCAATAAAGTTCTTGCCAATTAATTGTTCCTTCGGATAGCCAGTGTACTTTCCGATTATCTTATTTGCAAATACTATTTTTCCTGAGGTGTCTATGACCACAACAGGATCGGGAAAAAAATCAATTAATACTGATAAGAAGTCGCTAGATTCGTTGTTCTTGTTGAGCTTCTGTATTGAAAATAACCTCCATGTTGCCATTTGTTCTAGTTTCTTCACAGCGAAGTTTCATAAGAATAACGTATTTTGTAAAAGTCAAATCTGGTACAAGCCATTTTGGACCGACCCACTCGTAGGTGCAATCTACCCGTTGGTTTAGACATTTCATGATTAAAATTTCTATTTGTAGAGCAGCCTGACCAAATATTTGTTCAAGAGCATTGGAAAAATCGTCAACTCTTTTAGGAATATCTTGTTTTGAAATAGCAAATTTAGTATCAAGGTAAAAGTACATTAATGATTTTGCATTTTCTCCTAAAGTTAGAAAAGCTTCATCTATAGATTCGACAAGGATTTGATTAAATTCTTTAGGATCGTTTCTTTTACCCAAGCTATCTCATCTTTAGTCAGTGATCGAAGGATTCATGAACGTATTCTTTGAGGCTGTTAGTATTAAAATGCCGTAAAAGTAACTAAAGGCTTATGAATTCTTGATTCTTACGGTTAATTCATAATATCTTATTCCATGTTCGTTAATCAACAAAGAAATGTTCGGGCTTTAATTCTCTGAATTCTAGGGTAATGACAAAATTTTTTTAATATCAGAAATCGAAAAAAATTGCTTTATGTCCTTCTATTTTACTGTTTTGAGAATAAATTGCCGGTTAACACAACGGAAAATAAATTTGTGTTAGGGTTCAAGCTCTAAAAACTTATATTGAATATTATGTGATGTACAGGATTATAACTTAATGAGGACAAATATAATTGCTGAATTCAACCAGTAAATTGCGACAAATGCTTGCTTCTGAAATAGCCAAAGTCTTCCTCATTGGTTTATCATCAAGACTTCTAATATTTGGAGTCGCTTTGTTAACATCAATCTTTTATAACTCATCAAAAATTGTATCTACGATCCCTCTTGTAAATTTTTATAGCCAGTGGGATGGAGCTTGGTATACTCAAATTGCACTTTTCGGATACCCTGCCGGAAGTAACCCTCTTAGCGGGAACTGGGCTTTTTTCCCTCTTTATCCTTTTTTGATGCGTGTTTTCGGAACACCTTTTTTCGGATTAATATCGTCTACTGAAGCGGTTTTAGTATCTGGTTTTTTATTAAGTAACGTTCTTTTCTTTGTCAGTTTATTTCTTTTTTATCATGTAACTAAACTCATTTTTGGCAAAAACAGCTTTGCTTTGATTTCAACTGTTTTCTTCGCTTTTTGGCCAGGCGCCTTATTTTATTCCACAGTGTATTCTGAGAGCTTATTTATGACGTTTGCACTGGGCGCATTCTATCTTTTAGAAAAAGGAAAATCAGGCAAATCGGCGGTTCTTGGGTTTTTTGCTGCTTTAACACGTAGTAACGGCTTCTTAATGCTCATACCTTTTGTCTATAATGGATTGCAAACTCGCAAATACCGTACAGCAGTTTTACAAGCGATAGTTATCGTCTTGCCCTATTTGCTATTCAATGTTTATGGTTACTTTTCAACTGGTTTGTTTCCGGTTAGAGAAATAGTGTATAATCATATTTGGGGAGCTTCGAGACTGACACTTACTCAAGTAACTAGTTATCAAATAGGTTATACGGGATTGTTCTCGCTTGAAGCGGCGTTGATTCTTTTGCCGTTCGTTTGGTTTCTTTTCACTGAAAAAGTTCCCATTAGAGATTTTGTTTTGGGTTTGATTAGTGAAAGAAAAGATTTGAAATACTGGGCTTTTTCAATTTACCTCCTCTTGATGTTGCTCTTTTATTCTGACCCTCAAAACCTGCACAGGTATGCTTTACCGATTTTGCCTTTGTACTGGGTTTCAGCTTTAGTTTGGGGAAAGAACAAGAAAATAGGTAAAATGATGCTTGTTGTATCGACTGCTATTTTGGTTATCGGTACAATATTGTTTACATCTGGAAACTTTTACTTATAATTTAAGAAATTTGTTTGTATTTAGGTGGGCTGAGGTATTTTTATTTTGGTTTTTTGGTATTTTTGCTGTGATGTTTTTATTTAGAAAGTGCTCTGTTAGAAGAAAAGGAGTTGGTTGCAGAATTGGGGCTGTTTGTTTTGGGTTGTTTTTTTGGTTTGGGCTTTGTTTTGTTTGCAGGTTGAGTCAATAGTAGTCTGTAGTAGTCTTTAATAGTTGTTATTAGTCTTGTATTTTGGGGAAGTTTATGCCTCTGACTGTGAAAGTTACTTTTGAAGGGGTGCTTGAGAAAGGCAATAGATTGCAGGTTCCAAAGTTGATTCGATGGCAGTTTAAAATGGAGCAAAATCAGGTTTTGAGTGTTAGAGTTTCTCCTAAACGTTTTTTGAGAGTTTACAAGTGTTTTTTTGCTAAAATGGATAGGCAGGGGCGAGTTCTTATTCCTAAGTTAACGTTGGCGTTGATGGCGAGTAAGGAAAATCCAAACTTGGAAGGCTGCATCTTTGATGTGTGGCTTGAACCTGCATAACACTTTGACTGTTAATGGTGAGCAAGAACCTTCGAGCTAAATGCGGACAGAGATTTTTTATTAAAATTATCTCCGCAATATTGAAGTTAAGGCAAAATGCCTCTAAATGGCATATAACCTGCACTCTATAAAATTAAAGATTCCCAAATCTCAAATATATTTTAAACAAAGAAGCTATGGTACAAGCTTTTATTCATACCAAGATGGCGCCAAAACGGGTACCTCCCACACAATCCCTCTTTTTGGCGTGTGTTTTCTAACCCTGATCTTACCAAGTCTTATAAAGAAAATTAAAACATAACTTGGGAAATGTTGAACGAGTGTAAATCACTTTTATTGTTCAACTAAAAAACTTTGAGGAAAAGAAAAAATGCAAAATAAAAACAAAACTATGTCTATTGTTATTACTTTGATTCTTATGATTTCGATGACTATGTCTGTTTATCCTCTACCAACTGCTAATGGCGCCTCAACAATGACAACCTATGCCTTTATAGGCGCTACACCTAACCCCAACGGAGTCGGTCAACAAACTCTTTTCCGTTTTGGGATCACCGATCAGACAGCATCAGACTTGTACTCATGGACGGGAATTACTGTAACTGTCATAAG
>Ga0209585_10000829_pt1 | contig 12105 bp, 7 predicted proteins | sample NGEPerone_FD_185491 | JGI IMG/M metagenome (GOLD analysis project Ga0209585, IMG submission 185491) | Arctic peat soil microbial communities from the Barrow Environmental Observatory site, Barrow, Alaska, USA - NGEE Permafrost154B-one... | ecosystem: Environmental > Terrestrial > Soil > Wetlands... | reverse complement strand
TCTTTTTCTACCTTTGTCAAAGAGTTATTTGACCGAGCAGCAAATCAAAGCAAACCAACGTGTTTAGCTCGTTACTTATCCATTACCTATTGAGATTTTATGAATTGCAAGTTGCTTAAAATGAGCTAAATAATCAAAAAGCTCACTAATGTTGCAAATGTATGCCGGGCGATATGTGATGTTAAAGGTTTTTCAATTCCGCACAAATCAGCAATTTCACCTAGGTATGAATTTAGTTTTTGGTTGGAGTACGAGGGTATCAGTTTATTCGATGCCTGAACTCTTGGATTGTTTTTATATTTTTCAATGATTGCCAACGGTTCTGATAGCAGTGGAATATGGACCGAAACGTCCGTTTTTTTTCTGTTTGTATAAAGCCAGTAATCACCATCTATTCCTCGGACTATATTATTTTGCCTAAGGTTAAATACATCAATATAAGCCAGACCGGTATAACAGCTAAATACAAATATATCTTTGGCTTGTTCTATCCTGGTAATTTTAAATTCTTTTTTCTCAATAGTTGACAATTCATCTGCAGTAAGGAATTGCCGGCTTGTTTTGGTAAAAGTTGGTTTAAATTTCTGAAAAGGATCACGTTCGAGCCACTCGTTTCGGATGGCCATGTTGACAACCTTTCGAAGCCGTTCAATGTGTTTCATGATCGTATTTTGTCCGCAGGGACGTTTCTGATCTTTCTGTTTGTATGTTCTTATAAAACGTTCAAATTCAGTAAGGAATTTGTAATTCAGCTGAGTGAGGTAAAAATCTTTAGAATGATATTGAGCTGAAATAAATTCTTCAATATAACGTTTAGTGGTGAAGTAGTTTTTTAGCGTTCCCCATTCAAGAATTGAATTCATTACCTCGTTATGATACTCAAATATAGAAATAAGGGTATTTTCCTTGGCTTCAACTCCATTAAACATTTCCTTAATCAAATCGGCCGTTATCAGTTTGTTTTTGAGCAAAAGCTCCTTATAGCAGTCCATCAGTCTGCTCCTTACTTTTTCCAGATAATTATTTATAGTACGGATTTCATCACTTTTACCTTTTGCAACTCCTTTGATGTTGTTCCACTTGTTAATTTCAATATCGGTTTTCAATGCCAGATCAGTTCTTTTGCCATCCACCGTAATTCTTACATAAATGGGCGCTTTACCTTCTTTTCCTTTGTACCTCCTCAGATAGAAGGAGATACCGAATGTGTTAGTTGTTTTCATATCAATCAATTTAGCGTTAAATGATCTATTTTGAACATAAATCAAAAATAGGGTACAGAAAACTTTTCCAAATGGCTGCAAAATCGATCAGATTTTATGAAGTTACATCGTTGTAAATACTTATATCATAAATTCTTACAGCCATAAATGTGCCCAAATAGGTGCCCCAAATATAATATTTAAAAAAAGGGCACCTATTTGGGTACATTTAGATTGATTTCAGATGATATAAATTGATATGGTAAAAATGAAAAAGCCCTCAAATACAACGATTTAAGAGCTTTATGATATGAGGTGAAACCCCATTTGGTCGGGGTAGCCGGATTTGAACCGACGACCTCGTCGTCCCGAACGAAGATGATTACGTCGTATAATACATTGATATTAAGGTAGTTAAAAATGCAAAAAATATCTTCGTAAAACAATCGTGAAACACTTTTTTCGGTATTGATTTTTGCGAGGCTGGAAGAATTAAATTTTCCGAGAATTTTTTGAAAATTTATTTGAGGATATCTCGTTTTTTTGTGTCAAATAAGGTTTCCATTATGTTGAAAATCCTATTCCAAAGCATAAATACAAATCAAAAATAAAAAAAAACTTTTTTTAATTTTCTCTAAAAGCCAGGAAATCTTTTAAGCCTCGTTGCAAGGTCTCATTTTAAAATGTTTGTTAAGTATATCTCCATATCTACGTACGTAAATATATGCAGTTGCGGATTTGCGGGCGTTGTCCTGTCCGCGTACCACTAATGTTTGTGCGGAAAACCGCTGCTCGCGTACCACCGAAACCGCAATTGACATATATTTTTTGTTATGCGGTCGTTGTTTATTCATTCCTGATACAATTGATTCTCCAAGTTGAAAAATAGTCAGCAATTACTGAGTCAATATTGCTCCTGTCTACACCATCCAAATACCATTGATTTTCTGATTCGGATAAATCGTCTTTTGCAAAGTACAGCAAATAAAAGTGATATAAATATTTCTCCATATCCAGTTCTATACAAATGTCTTTTAGAATCTCCAAGACATTAACTGGCTCCAACTCTCCATTTTGAGCTTTGTCAATTAAGTAACAAGCATAATTTTTAACTGTCTGTTCTGTGTCTGAATAGTCAAGTTGCAACTCACCGAGAATTTTGGTCGTTAAGTCTTGCAGATAAAACTGATTAAATTGTTCACCTTCTCCAGCAAGAATTACCAAATTCTCAGTGTCAAAACCCGCCATAAGCATATCAATAGCCCAGTCAACCCAAGTTTTGTCAATGTCTCGGTTGAGAACTTTAAAAACTAATATTTCTGCTGTCGTTTCAATTGGTTTCATATTGTCTGCTGTGTCGCCCTACAATGCCGCATAACTAGTAAATAGCGGAAAGTTTAAAGTACTTTTTTCAATTTTAGGCTTTTTAAACTTCTGCATTATATCACTTAATTTGAAGCATTTGGTTTTGTATTATGACAAATATAGGCTTTTTTTAATACAACATACTTATTTCATATTGTTTTTTTAAACGCATTATTTCTTATTACAGAATCCCTGAGAATTTTCAGATTTGGGTGGGATGAAATTCAATCAAATGTATTGGTAATTGTAAGCAGTACTGTGATATACTCTTTTATGAGCAATTCACTCTTTTGGCAGATTGAAAATTGATTTTTGGTTGAATATTTTCAACTGGCTGATAAGCTTCTTGTTTTCAGTTTCAAGAATATTCATTTGTGATTTTAAGCTCTCATTCTCCTTCATTACTTGCGTAATCTGATTTTGCAAATTGCAGTTTTCTTTTCTTAGTTCGTCAATTTCGGCCGTAAACCGTAAATCCATATCCTCACTTAGCTTTCTCCAGATGGAGATGGCTTTTTCAACATTGTCGAGTTCGGTAGTTTTTGCATCTGCATTGTTTTTTCGGCGGGCGAAAAACCATGCTGCAAGAGCCGAAACAATGGGAGTGAGGAGGTCGGTTATTGATTCCATTTCGTTTTTATTTCAAAAATATATGTGCGTCTATTGGGCCAAAAGGACAAAAAACCCGGTCGTGGTGGGCCGGGTTTAATATTCTGATCAGGATCTCTTCTCTTTGATACTGTCTTTCGCTTCAATTAGACGCAATGCCAGTGAGATGTTGGTCTTGTTCAATTTTTTGTCATCTTCCTTTTTCCGGTATTCCGAATACATCAGGTTAAATTCTTCTGAACTGAAATCAAACTCCCTGCTGAAATCAGTATCCGGATCAATTTCTCCCTGGTAAATAACGTCTGGCTTGACCTTTGCTTTCTCTTCCTTTGAGAGTCTTGTTTTGTCCAGGATACTTTTCCCGATCATTTGTTCCGACGTATTCCCCTCCGCAGGTAAGAACTGGGCAATACTCAATCGCTCCGATGCGGTAATTTTTAGTTTCATAAAGAACCTCCTTCACCTTCAGCGATCAGTTCAAGTTCGTTCTCAATTTCCTCAATGATGGGATAGAGTTCAACAACACTTTTATTCCCATTGATTGTAGTCGATTTCTGACCATTTGATTGCCGTGTTATTGCAATATTGCACACTCCCGTTCCCGGTGCAACTGGCACTGTCCCTGGAATAATGCAATTCGCGTTAATACTCATAGGTATTTCACCCATGTTGTTTTCGAAATTGAAATTCACTTCAACTCCCATGATATTGCCAACTCTTGTGGTAATCAACCTCTTTTTTTCTGAAATTAGTTCCATGATGAAAAATTAAATTAAAAATTAAAATGTGTCATATTTTGATTTTAAGAAATCAACTCAAATCTGTCTTCGCCAGCTATCTTTATTTTTAAAATCCTCCTGATACTCTATCCAGGTAAAACCCCAAATTATCACCCCAATCAAGATAGCTTGGAAAACCGGCAACTTCAGCATGTAAATTGCCGGATTTGTAAAAATGTAGTGAATTTTGTACTGCTGAACCTGAGGTTGTAATGCCATTGGCTATTGTGTAATTACCTTTTAAATTACCGTCAGCACCATAATGCCTAACTTTCAGATTACCAATTATATTACTTGCAAATGGCAGACCATAATTTATTCTTAAAAATTCATAACTTAATGCGTAATCTGTGGTATCTCTGTATAAATATGTATTACCTGCATTTTGATTAAACGGACAGGTTTCCGGCCAATTGGAACCCATTGTAAAACTCCATGTAACTGGGGTCAAATAATAACTTTTAACCGTTATATTCCAGGTATTTGTAACTGGGAACCAAGCCACCAATTCGTCGGTTTCTTTTGCAAAATAAAGTTTTGCCGTTAGTGTCATGTCGTGATCAAACGCATAGGGGACGTTTATTAAGATTTGATGCTGGTAGCCGTCCATTAAAGTGTTAATCGGAATTGACCCTGTTGCTAAAGGCGAGCCTCCATTGTAAACCGTTAATGACAATCGGGTTATCTGGTTGCTGACTAATTGCCAGTTTATTTCACCGCTGTAAACAAAAACCGAAACGGCGAATGATGTCGGGAAAGCGTAAACTGTCGAGGACGTTGTTTTTAATCCCAAAGATGGGGCAACAGCGTTGTGATTGTAACCGCAAAAGTTGGACATGTCGTAGGGTAGTGTCTTGATCCCGTTTTGGAGCTGTCCTGCAGAAATGGACCATTGGCGTGGACTAAATTCCGACCATTGGTTTACTTTTGCGCTGGTGTAAATTGTACCGAGGTCGTTGCTTCCTTCTCCGATCGCATCCCGGATCTCGCTCGGAATATCGATCGAACTGCAGTCAATGTAATTTGCACCCACTATTATATCGGATTGGCTTGGTATTGACGCCCTGCTCTTTAATTGTGCTGCTGTGAATCCTCCGTATGTATATAAAATTTTACCCATTGAGCTGCCTTATTAATTTGTCGATTTGACCCTGCTGTTGTTTGATGGCCTCCACCAATAATGGGATGAGCTTCTCCGCCTTGTATCCCAGGTAATCGCTTCCCCACAATTTTCCGGTTGCTTCCGGGAGAATGGCGTGGACGTCCTGCGCGATCAATCCAATGTCCCGGCGGTTGGCGTAGCCTCCCAGGTTCATGGCTTGATCGGTGTAATTGAAAAAATACCCGGTTAGGCTTTTTATTTTTTCGATCGGGTTGGTGATGGCTTCGAAGTCTGTTTTTAACCTTCGGTCGGATGCGGTGTAAAACTGGATCGTTCCGTTTGCTACGATATTTCCAGCGAATGAAGCGTTTCCTGTTAAGCTAATACTTGCAACGTTTGTTGATGTTGTACCGTTGCGAAAAACGAAGCCTCTTGTGTTGGCTCCAGAACAAGCAAAATACACATTCCAGTCGCTGGTAACTTGCCCGTAATTTCCGAATGTCGAAGAAAGCCCTGCCCACAGTCCATAGGATTGCGTGTAATCAACGGTGGACGCTCCGTATAATGAAATGCCTATTCCTGTTCCTGCTGTTTGAGCTACTCTTAACCCAGCTCCAGCGGCGTAACTTGACGATGATGTATACCCAACGACTGATAAATTGCCTGATACCGTTCCTCCTGTCAATGGCAAATCTAACGAAGCGTGACCCGTCAACGCTCCGATAAATGTTGTTGTTGTTACTGTACCTGTTACATTCAATCCAGTTGATGAAAAAATTCCTTTTTGAACGCCAGCAATTGAAAAAGCTATTTGACTCGCCGCTGGTCTGTATATACCTGTTGTTAAATCACCAGTCCAGGTAAATGAAGGTGTTGATACTGTATCAGCCGCTAAACCTAAAAATTTTGCAAAGTCAACTGAGCCAGAACCTGTTAAATTAACCATACCCGAATATGAGCCAGAAATACACGCGTCAGGTACAACACCAGATAAATTTGGTGCATTTAATGATGTAGCCGCAATAGCAATGTTTGCTGAACCATTAAATGATGTGGCTGTACCTGTTACCGCACCTGATATTGCTATTGTTCGTGCGGTTGCTAATGTTGTTGCTGTAGTAGATGTCGAAGCGTTACCACTTAAAGCACCTGAAAATGTGGTTGCACTTACTGTACCTGTGAATGTTGGTGACGCAATATTTGCCTTCAGATTTAACGCTGTTTGTGTTGCGGTACTAATTGGTTTTAACAAATCCGTTGTGTTATCAACGTTTGATAATCCAACCATTGTTTTAGTTATGCCAATATAATTAGTTGCTGAAACAGTGCCCTCGGTTGCGAGCCCATCAACAAAAGTTAATTCTTGATTGGTGTAGCCTCCCGGTATTGATCCTACTGTGTTGGGTGTTACCAAAGACCACCCCAACGAACTCAACATCTGAACATTTATGACCAAGGCTGCAGCTGCGCTGTTATAAACCTCCAAGTAGGCGTAATTGCCTGAATACGTTGGATGGTAGACAATTCTTGCTTTAATTAACGAATCGGAATAACGAGTGTATTGGATCAAGTTCAGTGTGGGGTCTAACCCGTACATAATCCCTGCGTTTAAAGTTACTTGACCATGCAATCCTGAAACAGCCCAGTCGATTTCAAACCTTGCTGAGCAGCGATTAATGTTTATTGCTGAAGCTGCTATTCTGTACCACCCAGCTGTGGCTGGTAGCGTAGCTGCCGCGCTGGTTAGTAGGCCGTCTAATTTAACTTTGTCGGTTGCCAACATTGCACCATTCACCGAAGTTGTTACTGTTGCCAAAGTAAAATTTTGGCCAACCAATGATAAACCATTTGCCGCCGTTACGGTTGCTATTGCGTGGCGAGCATTTGTGTTCGCAGTCACGGTTGCGTTTGCTGTAACTCGTGCCTCCGTGTAGTAGAGATTGGTTAATTCGGGAACAATTGAGGTGTTTAGTGTTTGCCATGTTTTATCGCCTCTTCTGTATTGCAATGAGGTACCGCTTGCAAATGATGGCTCATAAACGGTCGAGTCGTATGATATTACGCCAGCGGTTGATTTAACAAAACCCGTACCACCTAAAGTATTTTGTTTAAGGTTTAGTGCTGTTTGTGTCACTGTCGAAATTGGTTTGTTTAGATCGGAAGTATTATCTATGTTGTTTATGCTCAGGAATGTTCTTGCTGTTGCTGTCCCAGAAGGTTTCCATTTTGCGTCCGTTCCGTCATACATCATTAGGTATGATGGAGTCGTAAATGTTCCGGTTCCAAAATATGTTTGTCCGTTCCAGGTTGTTGAATTTCCAGCGTTGGTTGCAGTTGTTGCGTTACCCGATAAGGCTCCTGTAAATGTTGTTGCTGTTATGGCTGTAGCTGTTATGTTTTTGGCTGTCCAATCGACCGTATTTATGTTTGAGTTTCCTGCGTGATAAAATGTTGTATTATCGTAACTTATTGACGAGCCTGTCATTCTGACTAATCCCGTTCCACTCAAAATTGATTGATGTGTTGCCAGGGAATGGGTGTACGCGGTGTTCCAGTTTGCAATCCGGGAGTCGCTGTCTGAAAGGTAAGGGTGCGTATGTGCAAGTGCGTAATTGGATGGAATGAAATTGCCCGAATGAAAAATTTTGTACCAACTTCCCCAAGTGCTAACCGTTCCGTACCTTATCCATAAATTTCCGTTTTCTGTGAATGCTAATTGACTGGCTCCTCCACCCGACCAGTCGCTTGAGCTTCCGTATTTGCGAAGTGTTAACACTCCATTGTAAGTCCCTCCGTCCACCAATCCGTTAGCTGTGTTGGCTTTGAAATCTGCAAACAATGCCCTTCGTGTGAAAGTGTTGGGGGTGTCAACCAATGCGCGGCTATCGGTTACTTCGATTGCATCGTGTGTGTGTGTGGATGCTGCGTAGTTGTGTGCACTCTGGCTGTGGGTGTACCCGGTGTTCCAGTTTGCAATCCGGGAATCGCTGTCAGAAAGGTAGGGGTGAGTGTGTACCGCCGGAGCATATCCGGCAAAAGCATGATTACCCCAGCCAAAAGCAGTGCTCCAATTCGCTATTCTCGCGTCACTGTCAGATAGGTATGGGTGAGGATGTGTTAACGCTGATTGATTCATCCGGGCAAAGTGTGTCCCGTTATACATGATTAAATCACCATATACTGCATTGGCAACATCGTCAGCCACATCACTCAATTGCCAGAGCGCCGAAGCTCCGCCACCACCGCTATCGCCGGCACCAGCACCAAAAAACTGAATCGTATCATCCACAATCAGTTTTCCGGTTATATGCAAATCCGAAGCGATGGTTACTGCAGTTTCATTCCAACCCATCTTTGCGGTCCAGGTTGGCATTCCAGTCAGATCGCCCCAACTGGGAACCCATCCTGCAGCCCGGTACAATCCTGCGTGATTCCCCCAGCTGTATGCAGCGTTCCAATTGGCTATTCTTGCATCACTGTTAGATAGATAGGGATGTGAATGAGCAATTGCATATCCGATTTTTGCATGATCGCCCCAGCTAAATGCCGCATTCCAGTTTGTAATTCGTACATCACTGTCTGACAGGTATGGATGAGTGTGAGCAACCGCATAATCTGACAAGGCATGGTTTCCCCAACTGTAAGCCGCGCTCCATTGGGCGATTCTTAAATCCGAATCAGACAAATAGGGATGATTGTGCAATTGTGAGAATGCCGATTGATTGATCCTTGAAAAGTGTGTTCCATTGTACATGATCAAATCGCCATAAACAGCATTGGCTACATCGTCTGCGACATCGCTCAATTGCCACAGTAAAGAAGCTCCGGCACCCGATCCTCCGCCAGCACCCAAACCAAAAAACATGATTGTATCATCTACAATCAGTTTACCGGATATATGCAAATCGGTGGAAACTGTAACTGCATTTCCGTTCCAACCTATTTTTTCGGTCCATGTTGGTTTTGCTGTAACTTCTCCCCATCCCGGAATCCAGGTATCCGGACGATAGGGATGTGTATGCGCAAAAGCATATCCGGCTGCTGCATGATTGCCCCAGCCAAATGCACTGTTCCAATTTGCAATTTGAGGATCAATATCCGATAAGTAGGGGTGATTATGAATCAGCGCATAATTATTGGCTAGGGCTAAAATTCCATCCGGATTGACCGCAAAGTGATTTGAAAGTGCATTGAAAGGTTTGTTTTGGAGATCAGCCCAGGTTGCAACTCCGATACCTCCTGATATGCCGTGTACCTGCAGCTTGCCATTGACCACTGAGATTGTTGATCCGTCAACAAGATCCGGGAGTGCCGAACTCCAAAGTTGTGCCATTGATAATTTTTGCCACGCCTGGGCAAAAGGGCTTTGAACAGCCAGGAGCAGACTGTCAGAATAAAGAGCTACCGGAAGCCCGGACAGTAACTCAGTCAAAAAAAAATCTGCCGGTACCTCCAATGCCGGTAATGAATCGAATGATCTTTCAAGATTTAATAGTTGATTTTCTGACGCAAACCGGTAAATGAATTCATAATCAAAAAGGTCATCGGCTGTTGAGCTTACGATCTTTGAACCTGTAAGTACAATTGTTTTCAATGAGCCCTCATTACCAAGCATGTAATGTCGTTGCGAATAGAAGAAATCTTCTATCCAGCGGCTTTCTTCGCAGGTCAGGTATCCGGTGGATTGTTTAACCTCCCGGTTTTTAATGGTTTGAAATTCCTGAAGCGAGGCATCATCCATTGCAGCAACCTGATGCTCAAGTTTCTGATCATCTTCAGCACTACCCGTGAACGAAATCGAATCAATTCCTCCCAGGGTATTTGCCCAGATAAATGTTTTCTCACCCTCCTCCGGATTTCTGAGGCAGTAGCGCTGCACATAACTTAGCCGGGTACCGTTGTCATCTTCGAACCATACATCCCAGGCAATCGGGTTCTTTTTTTCAGCCAAGGCATTGATTGATGCCCAACTCACATCTACTGACAAAAGCTTTCCCGGGTCAAGTGAAGCAAGCAAAATCGATGCATCCGAATTATCCTGGTAATATGCTTTTGCTTTAAGAGTTCGGTTTAAGTTGGTATACACGGTCAGCCATTCAGGTTGGTGTTGCAGCACCTTTTTATCCTGTACCTGCCAGGAAAGAAAATGATTGTTTGTAAACGTTTCAGCCATCTCCTGAAGCTCCGAAACACCCCCTTTGATCACCCTGAAGGGTATTGCAGTACCATCAATTGATGCTACAAAATCCGCAAACCCATTCGTCTGTTCAGTGACAAGCTCGGAATATGGTAAGCTAATTGATAGTACACTATCTAAGATTGTATGAAGATCTACTTCAATCAGATTGTTGGTTCCCGGCTGGTAAAATTCATCCAGAATCTGTTCCTCTCCCTTGTTTAGTTTAAGCGAAACAATTTCACCGGAAGAGATGACAAACTTTTTGAGATTTTGAGAAAATGAAAGCGAATCGGGTTGTTGAACAATGGTGCTCATGTTCTTTTTCCCGAAAGATATCTTGGTAGAATATCCGGAGAAAGGACAAAAAAAAGCGGTTTTCAAACATTTATCCGGACCAAAACATTGATCAGGGTTTTGGCCGGGTAGGACTACATTTTAACAGACAGTCTGGTTAACTTTCGGTTTTATAAGGCAGGGTAAAGAAAAAGGTTGTGCCTTTATTAACTTTGGATTTAAGCCATATTTTACCCCCAAGTAATCGTAAAAGTCCTGCGCAAATTGCTAATCCCAATCCTGAACCTTCATATTTCCTGGAAATCGATAGTTCAGCTTGTCTGAAACTAGCGAATATATGAGAATAAAACTCTGGAGCGATTCCAATTCCTGTATCCTTTACATAGAACCGAATTCTGTTTTCTTCATATTCACATCCAAAATCAATGTTGCCTGATTCAGAAAACTTTATCGCATTGCTTATTAAATTGGAGAAAACCTGAAATAGTTTGGATTCATCGGAATAGATTAATTTTAATCCATCTTCCTGGTTGTGATATTTCAGTTGAATGTTTTTGTCATTAGCAATCTTATTGAATGTATTGTATAAGCTTCTAAACAGTGATTCAACAGGTATAAGTTTTTCATTTATTTCGACTTGCCCTGTTTCAATTGTGGAAATTTCAAGAATGTTAGTTATCATTTCAATCAGACGGTTTCCGCTTTGGTTGATCATTCCTGTATATTCCTTTATATCAGACTCGCTCAAGTCTGGTTCATTCAACAAATTTGAAAAACCGATAATTGCTGTCAGCGGGGTGCGAATTTCATGAGACATATTCCGCAGAAAAGCCGATTTTAATTGATTGCTTTTTTCAGCATTTTCTTTGGCAAGGATTAATTCTACTGCTCTTTTTTCCTTCTCTTCATTTTGAAAGGCGAGTTCTTTGTTCGCAATGATCAGCTCTTTTGCACGACTTTCTTTCTCTTTGTTTTGAAAGGCAAGTTCTTTGTTAGCAATGATCAGCTCTTTTGCACGACTTTCTTTCTCTTCATTTTGATTCAAATTATTGCCAAATGCAAAAATCAAAAGGAGGGTGAATACATCCAATAAAATAAACATTAACAGTGTAAGTTTTCTGAATATATGATCAGATTGCTCATTGGATTGCTCTCTTTGCAGGAGCAATGTATTTTCTTCCGCCTGAATTTCACTGGTTATTTGCCGTATATGATCGCTATATATTTCCCCTTTTTTTGTGGAAACTACGGCAATAACTGAAGCGATCCCTTCTTTTTGACGTAATTCAAAAGTTTGAAACGCAAAATCCAGGTAGTTTTGTATATAGAATCTGAGCGAATCAACCCGTTTCTGCTGTGATGCATTATCCTCAATTAGTTTCCCGAGTTTATCAATGTATTTGAAACTGGTTTTATGCACTACGCATTGGTCCAGAAAAGAGCTGTCATTTGTAAGCATAAAACCTCTTGAAGAAATAATTATATCGTCGTTAATAGCAAGAATTTTGTTCGATACGCTAATAACATCTTCAGTGTGTTCTACCCATCGCTTTGACTCAAGCATTTTTTTATGGC
>Ga0209585_10000826_pt1 | contig 12120 bp, 10 predicted proteins | sample NGEPerone_FD_185491 | JGI IMG/M metagenome (GOLD analysis project Ga0209585, IMG submission 185491) | Arctic peat soil microbial communities from the Barrow Environmental Observatory site, Barrow, Alaska, USA - NGEE Permafrost154B-one... | ecosystem: Environmental > Terrestrial > Soil >... | reverse complement strand
CGGAGGTCCTCGTGCGGTGGATGGAACGCATCGCTGACGGGCTACCGCCGCTGATCTTCGGTGACGGGCTGCAGACGATGGACTTCGTCTACACGACGGACATCGCTCGGGCGAACGTGCTCGCGGCCGGCTCCGACGTGGTCGACGGCGTCTACAACATCGCCAGCGGAACCGAGACCAGCCTCGTGGCGCTCGCCCGGGCCCTGCTGCGCGCGATGGACTCTGACCTGGAGGTCGAGCACGGTCCGGAACGCGCGGTCAACGGGGTGAGCCGTCGCCTCGCGGACGTCGGGGCGGCGCGGCGCGACCTCGGCTTCACGGCGGAGGTGGGCCTCGAGGACGGGCTCCGTGAGCTCGTCGCGTGGTGGCGACCCTTGCGCGAGGAGATCGCAGCCGGACGTGCGCAACCGAGTGCGCTGACCTCGGCGACGGCAGTGCGCCGATGAGCCGTGTGAACGTGATGCAGCCATGGCTCGGCGCGGAGGAGATCGCGGCTGTCACGGAGGTCCTGGAGTCCGGTTGGGTGGCGCAAGGACCGCGCGTCGCGGCCTTCGAGGCGGGGTTCGCTCGGGCGCAGCAGGCCGACCATGCTGTCGCGACGTCGTCGTGCACGACGGCGCTACACCTGGCGCTGATCGTCGCCGGTGTCGAGAAGGGTGACGACGTCGTCGTCCCGTCCTTCTCGTTTATCGCGACCGCGAACTCGGTGGTGTACGTCGGCGCCCGCCCGGTCTTCGCCGACGTCGACCCGGTGACCGGCAACCTCACGGCCGAGACCGTCGAAGCGGCGCTGACCCCGGCGACCCGAGCAGTGATCGTCGTCGACCAGGGCGGCGTTCCTGTCGACCTGGAGACGATCCGTGCCGTGACCGACCCTCGGGGCATCGTGGTCGTGGAGGACGCTGCCTGCGGCGCCGGCTCCACCTACCGTGGTCGTCCGGTCGGTGCAGGTGCTGACATCGCGGCATGGTCCTTCCATCCGCGCAAGATCGTCACGACGGGCGAGGGAGGCATGGTCACCACCTCCCGCGAGGACTGGGCCGAGCGTGCCCGCCGCCTGCGCGAGCACGCCATGAGCGTCTCGGCGGCCGCCCGGCACGCCTCCGTCCTCGCGCCCGCCGAGCAGTACCTTGAGGTGGGGTTCAACTACCGGATGACCGATCTGCAGGCCGCCGTCGGCCTGGTGCAGCTCGGTCGCCTGCCCGAGGTGGTGGCCCGACGCCGGGAGATCGCGGCGACCTATACCAAGCACCTCGCTGAGCTCCCAGGTCTGCGGCCCGTGGTCGATCCGGCCTGGGGCACGTGCAACTTCCAGTCCTTCTGGGTCGAGGTCGGTGCCTCGTTCCGGATGAACCGTGAGGACCTCCTCGCTCACCTGGCCGACGCGGAGATCTCGGCCCGCCGAGGGATCATGGCCACGCACCGTCAGCCGGCGTACTCCGGAGCCGGTCACGGCCCGCTCCCCGTGACCGAGCACCTGACGGACTCGACCCTGATCCTTCCCGTCTTCCACCAGATGTCCGAGTCCGAGCAAGCGCGCGTGGTCGACGCGCTCCACACGGCCGCGGGCGCGGGCTGATGGCTGCGCCGCTGGTGCTCGTCGCGGCGAGCGGTCTCGCGCGCGAGGTCCTCGCCATGGTGCGGCGCGACGGCGGGCACAAGGTCGTCGGCTTCCTCGACGACGACGCGTCCCGCCACGGCACGATGGTCGACGGGGTCCCGGTCCTCGGTGGCATCGACGCCGTGACGTCCGTCCCCGATGCCGAGCTGCTGGTTTGCGCGGGCCGGGGAACGGCGCGCGAGAGGATCGTCGGCCGGCTCGAAGCGAACGGTGTCCTGCCCCACCGCTACGCGACGGTCCTGCACCCCGCGGTGGAGGTGCCGGACGGGTGTGAGGTGGGTGCCGGCAGCATCCTGCTGGCAGGCACTGTGATGACGACAGCAGTGACGCTCGGGGAGCACGTCGTGGTGATGCCGAACGTGACCCTGACGCACGACTGCGTCGTGCGGGACTTTGCGACGCTCTGCGCCGGGGTCAGCCTGGGTGGTGCCGTCGTCGTCGGACGAGGCGCCTACGTCGGGATGAACGCCTCCGTGCGCGAGAACGTACGGATCGAGGCCGGAGCGACCCTGGGAATGGGGGCTGTCCTCCTCACCCAGGCCCCGTCCGGCAGCACGTGGGCCGGTGTCCCTGCGCGGCCGGTCGAACGGCCGCGGGACGGCGGCGGGCCTGGACCCGTCGCCCCTCACGACGTGTCCAGCACAAGCGACGCCGCGCGGCGCGCAGAACGGAAGGTGGCGCAGTGAACATTCCCCTGGTGGACCTGGCGGCGCAGCAGGCGGATATCGCGGACGAGGTGCGCACGGGCCTCGACGAGGTCTTCGCGGCGACGGCGTTCATCGGAGGACCGGCGGTGGGGCGCTTCGAGGCGGCGTACGCGGCCTTCTCCCAGGTCGCGCACTGCGTCGGTGTCGCGAACGGTACCGACGCGCTCGAGCTCGCGCTGCGCGCGGTCGGGGTCGGAGCCGGCGGCGAGGTGATCCTGCCGGCGAACACGTTCATCGCGACGGCCGAGGCCGTCTCGAGAATCGGTGCCGTCCCGGTCCTCGTGGACGTGGATCCCGTCCACCTTCTCGTCGACCCCGACGCGGTCAAGGCCGCGGTGGGCCCGCGAACCGAGGCGATCGTGCCCGTGCACCTGTTCGGCCAAGTCGCGCCGATGGAGCGGCTGCTGAAGATCGCGGCGGATGCGGGTGTGCCGCTCGTTGAGGACGCTGCGCAGTCGCAGGGCGCGAGGCAGAACGGCCGGTTCGCCGGCAGCTTCGGCCTCGCCGCGGGCACGAGCTTCTACCCCGGCAAGAACCTTGGCGCGGCCGGTGATGCGGGCGCGGTCACGACGGATGACGCGGATGTCGCACGGGCCGTTCGTGTTCTGTCTGCTCACGGGTCCGCGCGCAAGTACGAGCACGAGATCATCGGCGTCAACTCCCGCCTCGATACGGTCCAGGCTGTGGTCCTTGAGGCAAAGCTCGCACGGCTCGCCGGATGGAACGCCCGACGACGCGAGGCGGTGGCGCGTTACGAGGAGCTGCTCGCCGGGGTCGAGGGGGTCAGCCTCCCGGTCAGTGCGGCCGGGAACGAGGACGTCTGGCATCTCTACGTCATTCAGGTCAACGACCGCGACCGGGTCCTCGGTGAGCTGCACGAGGCTGGAATCGGCGCCAGCATCCACTACCCGGTACCTGTGCACCTCACCGGAGCGTATGCCCATCTCGGCCTGATGGCAGGCTCCTTCCCGGTGGCCGAGAAGGCGGCCGGACGGATCCTCTCGCTTCCGATGTACCCGCACCTGACCGTCGAGCAGCAAGCTGGAGTCGCAGGTGCGGTCCTCGACGCTGTCGGGGTGCGGATGCCGGGAGGTCGATCTGCATGATCGCCAGGCCGATCTCGTTGGCCACCCGCCCGAGCATGAGCGTCGTTGTCCCGTGCTACAACTACGGGCGATTTCTCCCCGATTCCGTAGGGAGCGCCCTCAACCAGGAGGGGGTCGACGTCGAGGTCATCATTGTCGACGACGCATCGACCGACGGCAGCGTCTCCGTGGCACGCGCGCTGGCCTCCTCAGATGCTCGCATCCGGGTCGTCGCACATGAGCAGAACGCCGGCCACATCGCCACCTACAACGACGGCCTGACCCGGACGACCGGCGACTACGTCGTGTTGCTCTCAGCCGACGACCAACTCGCGCCCGGTTCGTTGGCTCGGTCGGCTGCACTGCTGGAGAGTCGCCCTGAGGTAGGGCTCGTCTACGGCGAAGCCCCGACTTTCACCGGCAATCCGCCGGACGCACCGTCAAGAGCCGTGACCTTCTGGTCGGTCTGGACAGGTGCGAGTTGGCTCCGTCGGGTGTGCCGCAGCGGACGGAACTTCATCGTCAACCCAGAGGTGCTCATGCGGCGCTCCGTCCTGGAGGAAGTGGGTGGGTACGACCCTGCGCTCCCGCATACGGCTGACATGGATCTCTGGATGCGCGCGGCGCTGGTCGGCGGCGTCGGCCGCATCAACGGCCCAGCCCAGGCGTACTACCGCGAGCACGGCGAGAACATGCATCTCACCGACTTCGGCGGCCTGCTCACCGACATGCAGCAGCGGGCGCGAGGGTTCGAACAGTTCTTCGACGGCCCTGGCCGCGACATGGAAGGTGGCGCAGCCCTACGAAGGGCCGCTCTCCGATCCATCGCGTACGAGGCGCTGCGAGTGGCCAGGCTTCGTGGGGATGACGGGTCAGATGCGGTGGACCGCACGCGGCTTGCCGAGTTCGGCTTGGCCTGTTGGCCCCCGGCGGCGCATAGGCCGCCGGGATGGGCGTACCAGATTCGGGACGTCGGCCCTGGTACCCACGTGCGTGATGTCGCCGCCGCCAAGCTGCACGACGTGCGGTGGCGCGTGCGCTCGCAGATGGCGAGAAGGTTCGGCACGTGAGTGGCGCGACGTTGTTCCCATGACGCCGTTGCCGCCATGACGTAGTCGCCGTCGCGCGTGGCGGCGAAACGGTTCTGGCCGATTTGGCCAACAGTTCCGGGGTCTCCCAGTCATGACTGGCGCGCGCGAGATCTCTCGCCGAGCTGTCTTGGGCATCGCTCCCGAGGTGCTCCCGTGGAACCGTGGTCAGCAGCGCACGTGTTCCCGGTTGCGGTGCGGTGCTCGACACACAGTCAGCTCGGGAGCCGGGACATGCGCTGCAGGCGGGCGCGGACTCCTGCTGGCAGCGGTCCAAGAGCGAGCGCGTCCGCGTAGGTCCTCGGCAGCAGGAGGCGCAGGAGCAGCACGTGCACGGCGACCGTCGCCACCCCGAGCAGTGCGGCGCGTATGAGGGGGGGCCCGGGTGTCACCGCGAGCACGACCAGACCGGCCCCGGCCGAGCCGGCCGCGCAGACGATCACCGAGCCGAAGGACCGTCCGAGCTCCGAGACCGTGGTGCCGATCTGCCGGGAGACCAGGACCCAGCGTGCGATCGTGGCCACCAACGCCACGGCGACGAACGCCCACGCCACGGCGGTCAAGCCGTGCGAGACGGCGAGCGCCGTAGCGCCCACGGTCACGACGTCCGTGACGGTGGCGTACGCAAACCACTTCCCGGGCCGACCGAGCGCATAGAAGAGGCCGTGATCGACGAACGCACCGATCGTCAGGATGCCCGCGACAGCGAGGCCTTGCGTGACGGGCACGCTCGCGTCCCATCGGGAGCCGAAGAGGATGGGAATGAGCAGGGGTGCCGCGACAACCACGTACGTCAGGAGTGGCGTGACGGCGCCGTACGTGAGCGTCGAAGCGCGCCGATAGGCATTCCGGAGCCGCTGCGGTGCGTCGCGGACCTTGGCAAGAACGACGACGGACACGGGCGCCACCGCGGATCCGCCGAGCTCCTGTGCGACCTGGACGAGACGCTGCGCGATCGTGAGGTATCCGAGAGCGGTCATCCCGAGCGAGACGGTGATGATCACGGTCTCGCCCCAGCTCCGCAGTACCGCGACGAGCTCCACTGCGACGACCTTGTAGCCGAAGCGAGCCATCGCGCGGAACTCCTGTCCCGAGAACTGCCACGACGGTCGCCAGTTGGCCGTGAGCCATGCCGCGGAGGACGTCACGACGGTCGTCGTCAGCGCCTGAGCCACGAGGGCCCACGCACCACCACCTGAGAGTGCGATGACGATGGCGGCCACCTGGGCGAGGCCAGCTCCGAGGGCACTCTGAAACGCGAGTCGACGAAACTCCATGCGGCGCCGCAGGAGTGCAGTTGGCACCGAGGCCCCGACAACCAACGGCACTGACACGAGAAGGACACGCAGCACCGGCCCGGCTTCGGGCACCCCCATCGCCGCCACCATGACCGGGACGAACACGAAGAGTGCCCCGCCGAGCACGACCGAGGCGCACATCGAGAACCAGAAGCCTGTGCTGAGCATTCGCTTGTCTGGGTCCGTTGCCTGGACGAGGTAGGTGGACAGGCCAAGATCGGAGAGCAGGAGGACGAACGGCAGCACGACCGCGGCGGCAGCGACCACGCCGAACTCCTGCGGCGAGACGAGTCGGGCCAGTATGGCGATCGTCACGAGGCCCGAGAGCCGGACGACCCACTTCTGACCGGTGAGCCACATTGCCCCCGACGCCGCGGAGCGGCCGAGGCCCGAATCGGTCGGCGTTCGCGGGCTGTCGAGAAGTGGCCGTTCGTCGTCGGATTCTGGGTCGGGAGCAGGAGGCTCGTCGGAGGACGCTGTCATGGCCAGGCTCCCGTGGTCCGCTCGCTCCTCGTGTCAGTCCATCCTGTCATCACGTGGGCCGGGGTCGGCACGGCGCTGCGAAGGTCACGAGAGTCGCCGCGGGTCGAACCGTTGCCCGGGCGATGAGGCCGTGCCCTGTCGGGCTGCGCGGATGACGCGCGCATGGCCGTGGACCATCTCGTCGTAGCTGTCATCCGGTGACAGTCCGGACGGACCGGAGGCGGCGCCCGACGAGCACGCGGCTGCAACCGCCATGACGGCGGCCCTCAGCTCGGCGCCGTTTCGCTGCCGAGTCGCCTGCCTACGAGCTGCGCGCGCCGCACGGTCCGACACCGACGTGGCAGGGCCGCTGGCGTTGCCGATCAGGACAGAGGAGTCGACAGCGCGCGCGACGAGCTCCACAGCGCCGCCCGTGTCGCTGACGATGACGGGAAGGCCTGCGGCGACAGCCTCGGTCGTGGCGAGCGGCCAGCCCTCGAAGAACGAGTTGAGGAGGAAGGCGTCCGCGGCCGCCAGGAGCGTCGCCGCATCGGAGTTACCCAGCAGGTGAACTCGGTCGGCGTGCTGGTGAGCGCGGCGGATCGCGTCCGCGCGGCGGTACTCGAGCCAGTCCGAGGGATCGCCGGCGACGACCAGGCGGATGGGGAAGTCGCAGCCGTCGATGGCGTCGAGGAACGAAGCGACGGTCCCGGCGATGTTCTTCTGGGAGTCGTAGCGCGCGAGGCAGACGAGGACGACGTCGTCCGTCAGCGACGTGCCGAGCAGGGCGGCAAGGCCCTCGCGGGCACGCGTCCGGACGTCAGCGGTGGCCGTCGGGATGGACATCGCCCCGTTCGGGACGACGACGATCTTCTCACCAGACGCCGCAGGGACACGGGCCTGGTGGAAGCGGCGCACGATCTCGCTGACGGCGATCACGGCGTCAGCGCGCTCGAACAGCTCGGCGGTCGCCTGCCACTGAGGGCGCGCGTAGTGGATCTCGGTGTTGTGTAGGACGGGCACGACCGGCGCCCCGGTGCCGAGGGCCGCGCTGACGAGGTGGGCCGGAGCGCTGTGGAGCTGGACGACGTCGAGGTGGGCTCCCTCGAGAGCCTTGTGGGCTGACCGTGCGTCGGGTGCGAGGACCACCTCGTGGCCAAGCGCGCGCAGGTGCGCAGTGCGTGACCCGTCGGTGGGGCACACGACGACAGGCTCGATCCCCGTCGACCTGAGGCCTTCGGTGAGCATCTCGACGACGCGCCCGACTCCTCCGACGTCGAGGTGGTCGGCGACGAGGCCGCAGCGCAGGTCCGTCCGTCGGCTGGTCGCCTCATGACCGGACGACGCGAAGGCCGCGCCCTCGACGGCCGCGAGTGTGCCGAGCGGTTGCTGGAGCAGCCTGCGCGCGAGCGGCTGCACGTAGCCGTATCTCACGCCGGGTGGTGTCAGGTCGGTGATCGCGACGGCGAGTCCCCACATCCCCGCGCGGAGGGAGGCCGGCCGTCGCCTGCCCGTTGCTGCACGAGTCACCACCCGCGGCGCGCCTTCATCCGTCATCTTCGACTACCTCGCCAGAGCGGAAGCGGGGCGAGCGTGCCGTCCGTCTCCCGCGCCGGTGCGGGCGCGTGGACGGATCCCGAACGGTGCGTTGCGCCGCGCCAGCCACAGCGCCCCCAGCTCGGTCGCCTGCGGGTGACACAGAACCCAGGCGCCGGTGTCTCGCGCCAGGCCGACGACGTGCGGCGTTCCCCGGAGTGCCGGTGCGAGCCGCGACAGAGCGGCCTTGCCGACGCCGGTGACGAGCATCGCCCGGTCGCGCCGGATCTCGCCGAAGGACGACACGAGCTCGTCGACGGTCGCCGCCGTCGCGGACACGTCCAGGCCACAACGCGAGAGCGAGTCGACCGCCCACGCACCGGCCTCTGACACCGGGACGTCGAGGTTGACGATGTCGAGCCCCGCGGCGCCCAGGGCATCGAGGGCATCATCGATCGCGAGCCGGATGTCCGCGAGCACGACGCCGGTGACCGGATCACCACTACGGCGCGCGAGCCGGGCCGAGGCCACGGACTCCCACAGCCAGACGGCCGCGCCGCGCCTGCGCCGCAGCAAGGTGCGCCACCGGGACTGGTGGTGCCGGTCACGGACGACACCGCACGTGGTCCGCATCGGCAGCACACTCGGGTGGAGCTTCGCGACGTGCGCATGTGCCTCCGTGAGCCGATCAAGGTTCGTCGTCATGCTGTTGTGCGTCAGCGGGACGTCCGCCGTGGCCACGCGCAGTCCCTGCGTGCGAACGCGGGCGCCGTACTCCACGGCGTAGGCGTGCCATGCGAGGTCGGGGTGCTCGCTGATCGGGTCCCGGAGCACCCGGTCACGTTCGATCATGAAGAGCACCTCGTCGACGCTGTCGACGGATACCGCAGGCGACGAGGGCTGCCCGATCACGACGACCCGATCGCGCACAACGCCCGCGACCGATCCCGAGGCGGTCACTCCGACGGCGCCGACGAGCCCGGTCCGAGGGTCGTCCTGCAGGGTGGCGGCAGCGCGCTCGAGCGCAACGAGTGAGTGCAGGTACACGTCCTGGTGCACCAGAACGACGACGTCGTGGCGAGCCCGTCGGGCGCCGTCGTTGAGCGCCGCGCCGGCGGATGCGAACTGTCCGTCGGTGTTGTCGACAGGGAGGTACTCGGTCTCCGGTGCGTCCGCGAGCCCGAGCAGGATCGACCGCTCGAGACAGCTGGTGAGGACGTCGGGGTCGTTGAACACGCACACGATCGAGACGGGCGTGCGCCGCTGCGACCCGACCATCCGCTGACCTCCTTGGACGCGTGTAGGCGACCACCCACGTCCGACGATAGGGGACGAATCGGAACGAACGGGAGGTCGGCGGCGAAGTTCACCCGACTGCGCCGGCGGGTGGCTGTGCAGGTGGCGCTGGGCCCGCACGTGTCGGGGCATCGCTGACGCGATCGGGGAGACGTGCATGAGTATGGCGGCGTGCGATCATTTGTCCACAGTTGCCGTCCCGATCGCACCAAGGATGACCCATGGGCCGCCTGGCCGAGTCCCTACCGGCGCGTCGTGCCTGACCCCGCCGTGGACCACGCGACCGACCGGGTGGCGGTCGTCGTCGTCACCTTCAACAGCGCCGCGGTCGTCCCGGGGCTCCTGGAGTCCCTCCCGGTCGGGCTGGGTGGTCTGACGTCGGAGCTCGTGGTGGTGGACAACGGCTCACGCGACGGGACCGTCGAGGTCGTTCGTTCCATCACGCCGGACGCTGTCGTCGTGCCGACCGGACGCAACAGCGGATATGCAGCCGGCATCAACCGGGGCGTGGCCGAGGCGCCGGGGTGCACGGCCGTGCTCGTGCTCAACCCCGACGTCAGGCTGGGTCCCGGCTGTGTCCCGGAGCTCCTCGCGGCCATGCGCCGGACTGGTGCCGGCATCGTCGTCCCCCGGCTTCATGACGCGCGAGGTGAGCTGATCCCGTCGAGGCGACGCGAGCCGACCCTTCGCCGGGCGCTCGCGGACGCGCTGCTCGGCGCCGCGCGGGCCGGGCGGGTCGCCGCCCTGGGTGAGGTCGTGACCGACCCGCGCGACTATGAGGTCGAGGGACCGACGGACTGGGCGGAAGGTTCGACGCAGCTCATCTCGGCGGCGTGCTGGGCGGACGTCGGTCCCTGGGACGAGTCGTACTTCCTGTACTCGGAGGAGACGGACTTCGCACTGCGGGCACGCGATGCGGGGTATGCCACGTGCTTCGTCCCGACGGCGCACGCGGTGCACCTGGAGGGCGGCTCGGCAGGCAACCCTGCGCTGTGGCGGCTTCTGGTCGTCAACCGGCTCCGCCTGTACGGCCGACGGCACGGCCCCGTCGCCACCGCCGCGTTCTGGGCGGTGCTGGTGGGCCGGGAGGCGAGCAGGGCGCTCCTCGGCAAGCGGACGAGCCGGGCGGCGCTCCGTGCGCTGCTCAGCCCGGGCTTCCTCCGGGAGACGCCAGGTCCGCATAGCGTCGCGGCGATCACCGCACGCGCTTGATCAGGCCTTTCATCTCGAGCATCGCGCGCTCGTGCACCGGCCGGGGCTCGAGCGCGTCGCGCACGAGCGTCTGGGGCGTGTCGTCGCGCGTCACGCTGAACCTGGGTTGGAGCCAGGCTCCGGCCGCTGCCGGGCGCCGGTCGGACGTGTAGACGGACTCATAGCCCAGTCGGCGCAGCCAACCGAGTGTCGTGCGGTCGTACTGACCTCGAGGCAGCGCGGCCTCCGTGATGTCGCCGGCGATCGCCGCGATGATCGCCCGCGCCTCGACGAGCTCGCGTTGCCGGACGTCGGGGGACATCGACCGCCACGACACGTGGTCCATGCCGTGCGAACCGACTCGCATACCGACGTGTCCGAGCCCGGCGACCTCGTCGGACGTCAGGCTTCCAGCGGTGTCCAGCCGACCGGCGAGGACGAAGAACGTCGCGGACAGGCCGCGCTCGAGCAGCGCCGGCAGGCCGAGCTCCACGTCCGAGGCGTTGCCGTCGTCGAACGACAGGCTCGTGGCGGGCCAGGTCGCGACTTCGTCGAGGACCCTGAGGTAGCTGTCCCGCGTGACCCAGTACCGCGCCTCGTCGTCGTCGATCCTCCGTCCGGGCGAACCGATGCCGTGGAAGCAGATGTTGCGCACGTCCCGACGCCGCATCAGACCGGGCCCCCCGCGCCGCCGACCTGGCGGGAGGACGCGTCGAGCTCCCACCGATCGCGCCCGCGGCGCGCACGGAGCTCGGCGAGGAGGGTGATCACGGCGTAGACGAGCCCCGCTGGCGCGAGCCACGGCCGACGGACGACGACGTCCAAGAGCCAGCTGGTGCGACGGGACGCGCGCACGCCGGTCCGGCCCTCGGCGGCCGCTCGAGCGCGCAGTGCAGCGTTTCCGCGTCGGACGCGGGTCAGTCGCCGGACGAGGTCACGCGTCCGGCGTGGGGTCTCGACCTCGGTCGTGACAGAGGTGAGCACGACCCGCTCCTCGTCGGAGAACAGCGAGTCGAGGAACAGGTCGTCCGCGAGGACGTCCGGGAACTGCGCGAACCGTGCGCGGCCGGCTGCCGACAGAGCGATCATGCCTCGGCCGTAGAGTCCGGACCGGGCGGCCGGAAGACGGGACTGGATGGCGTAGTAGCAGCGGACCGCGAGCGGCCGGCCGCGTAGCACGAGTCGCCGGTCCGGGACAGCCGCCAGCCGTGCGGGCGAACCGTCGCGGCCCGGCTGCGACAGGGCAGAGGCCAGCGCGCGCACGGTGGCCGCCGTGGTGGCGATGTCGGCGTCGAGGTAGACCCGTGGGGTGCTCGTGGCGACCGCGTCGCCCGCGTTGAGGGCGGCGGCCTTCCCGGGTGACGGCAGGTCGAGCACGCGCACGCCGCGGGAGCTCGCGACGGCGACTGTCTCGTCGACGCAACCGTTCGCAACGACGACGACCTCGAGCTCACCGGGTGCTGATCCGGCCAGGAGCCGGTCGAGGTTGCGACCGATGACGGCCGCCTCGTTGTAGGCGGCGATGATCACGCTGGTCATCTGGCCGCTCCGGTCGCTGGTCGCGGCATTCGCCCTCCTCGTTGCTGCAGGTGCGCACGGCTCGAGGCGGAGACGACGCAGCAGACCCGCACCGGCGCGAGCCAGAGACTACGGGATCACCTCCGGAGCTGGTCAGGCTGGGAGGGTGTGAGGTCAGGGCATCCTAGTTCGAGACGGGGCGTCCTGCGTTCGGGCCGTCGTGCCAGACGTTGCCGGTGAGGGTCACGGCTGGTGCGTCGACGGAGGTGAAGGGCCCGTAGGCGCCACCCTTCGGGTGGATGGCGGTTGTGATGCGGT
>Ga0209585_10000825_pt1 | contig 12121 bp, 9 predicted proteins | sample NGEPerone_FD_185491 | JGI IMG/M metagenome (GOLD analysis project Ga0209585, IMG submission 185491) | Arctic peat soil microbial communities from the Barrow Environmental Observatory site, Barrow, Alaska, USA - NGEE Permafrost154B-one... | ecosystem: Environmental > Terrestrial > Soil > Wetlands... | reverse complement strand
CACGTGCTCCCAGGCCACCAGCAGGTAGTCCGGGCGTGACACCAGGTTGAACAAGTCCCCGAACCGCAGCGTGCGGTCGGTCTTCGCCCAACGGTGATACTTGGCCTGCGTCCGCGCTACCCGCTCGCCGATGATGTCCATCAGCGGGCGGGCGTCGGCGTTCACCGACGCGTCTTGCACCCTCACAGCACCTCCTATCCATCCTCGCTGCCGCCCTTCCCGATGTGTCCGGCTCTCCCGGACTCGCAGTACTACGGCGGCTCCGCCAGCCCCAGGGACGCTCGACGGACGACGCGCCCAGCCGGACCACCGCACTGGTGATGCGGTCGACCGGCAGCCCCAGAAGCCTTCCCATGTTCACTTGCTGCTCGCTCGCCGAAGGAGGCACCCGGCTATCTGCCTGCGGCCTCATCGACGGCTACTCCGTAGTGATTCGCCGTCGACCCCACACGGGCGCCGTTACTCCACACCCGAGCAGTCCACCCGCCAACACCGCAGCAGGTGGCTCACCGCGCCCGCCCCAGATCCGTCAGGTTCGAGGCGGTAGTACGTCAAGACAGGTGATCACGCCGGTTCCTCGCGTATACCTCTTCGGCACGCTCGCCGCGCCCACGCCATCTGACGGTGCTGACGTGACACGGCTTTGTCAGGGCTGCTCCCGCCCTCCCGGGCGTCTCCCCGGTCAGGCTGCCCTCAGCTTCACGGCCCTGCTACGGCAACGGCCGCGATGGTGGTCTCTCACCTCCATCCGAACAGCAAGCGCCTCATGGCGCACGGTCACGTCGTAGAGCACCAGGGCGCCGGTCCCGGTGGTGCGCGCGGAGTGCGCCAGGCACGCCTTGGAGACCAGGTCGCGGTAGTCGCGGACCTGGCAGCGGGCCAGGGACCGGAACATCGTGCGCAGGCTCGGGGCTGGGGCGCCGATCTCGCCGAGCACGCGCACCGCCTCGGCCTTCGAGGTCGGCTCCACGATCCGCGCCAGGACCATCGCCCGGAAGCCCTCGTCGGCCAGGACGTCGAACCCCAGGCGCGTATACGCACTGGTCAGCACCTCCCACAGCAGCACAGCCGACGTCCCCACGACCCGCCCACCACCAGCGACCACCACCGGGCGCCCACCAGCCGGGGCGGCCTGCGAGCCCGAGAGCACCTGCGGCGTGGTCCAATCCGCGACGTCGTCCATCCGGACCGCCACCACGGGCAGGTCACCCAGGTCCAGCCCGTCCTGCCCCGGTGAGAGCCGTTCACGCGCCGCGGTCACCAGCAGCGCGAGCTCGGCATCAGTGTGAGCCGACCCCACGTGCTCGACCTGCTCGACCTGCCGACCCCGACGCGTGACGACCTGGACCGCGACCGCCCCAGAGGCCGTGCGGACCTTGCGCACGAACCGCGAGACCACCCCCGAAGGCTTCCACGCAGAGGTTCTTAGTGACCACCACACGCCCGACCTGCGGACAAACCAGCAGATCAGAGCCCTGCCGATCCTCCAGGGCGCGGGCGGTGGCACGAGTCAGGCCGGACTGACCAATCCATATCCGGACAAACAGCGAGATTTCACCCTACGATGTGGCTTGACTCCCTTCTGGGCGTTGACACGTCGACACTATGTTGCTGAGCGTCGGGACAGTGAGCCCGGCGGCCTTCCTACGAGACCCAGGAGCACTCGGCATGGCCGTTCGGTTATCGGTGTCAAGTTGTTTCTGTGTGCGGAGCGGTTCCGACTAGCCGGCGTTGATGCCGGCGTAAGGAGGCCACGATGGCGACAACGAACGAGCCGGGACAGGCAACACCGCGGTCAGGCCCGATGAGCCGCGCCAGCCAGATGCAGGCACCGGAGGCCGCCGAGAGCACGCCCGTGTACACCGACGACACCGGCCGTGGCGTCATCAACCTATGGGACCGGGCGGCCCCCGCTAGGGCTAACAGTTACGCCGGCGAGGAACGTCGGGTCGCCGACCGCCGCTGCGGCCACCTGGACCGCCGAGCGCATCGCACGGTGGGCAACCTCGCGGTGCTGCGGCCCGCGGCCCGCCCGGCGCCGAGCTCGTTCTGCCTGTCGTTTGTCATGCCCGCCTACAACGAGGAGGCGACGCTGGCGTCAGCGGTCGCCAGGATCCTCGACACTGACCTGTCTTGCGAGTTCGAGCTCGTCGTCGTCGACGACGGCAGCAGCGATGCGACGCCTGCGATCCTGGCGGCGATCGACGACGACCGGCTCGTCGTGTACCGCCACCCGCGCAACCTCGGCAAGGGCGCTGCGGTGCTCAGCGGCGTACGGGTCGCGACTGGCACGCACCTGCTCGTATTCGACGCCGACCTCGAGTATGATCCGACCGACGTCGCCCGCCTCGTCGAGGCCGCTCAGCGCGCTGACGCCCAGATCGTCTACGGCACCCGTATGTTCGGGAATCACACGCTTTTCCCGTCGTACTGGTTCGCCATCGGGAACCGGCTCACGACGTTGAGTGCCAACCTGCTGTTCAACTCCTACATCAGCGACCTGCACACGTGCTTGAAGCTGATCCCGCTCGAGCTGTTCCGCCAACTGCGCCTGACCGAGAACGGCTTCGGGCTCGACACGGAGATCACCGCCGAGATCCTGCGCCGGGGTCTGCGCCCCTTCGAGGTACCAGTCAGTTACGTCGGCCGGTCAGTGGCCGAGGGCAAGAAGATCACCTGGCGCGACGGCGGAGAATGCCTCAAAGTCCTCGTCAAGGTGCGGATGCGCCGGGACAACCGGCCAGGTCGCGCCGTGCAAGGCACGGCGTCCCGATCGTGATGCCGCTCATCCACCGCGGCGCCCCCGCACCGATCTCCGGGCGCCGACCGGTCCTCGCTGTCGTGTCCGACGCCGTGTACCCGTGGCACAAGGGCGGCAAGGAGATGCGGTACTGGGCGCTCAACGCCGGCCTGGCGCGGGCGGGCTTCGACGTGCACGTCTATACGATGCACTGGTGGGATGGGCCCCGCGACCAGGTAACCGACGGTGTCTCCTACCACGCGATATGCCGACGCCGCGAGCTGTACACCGGTGAGCGCCGCTCCATCGTCCAGGCGCTCGTGTTCGCCGTGGCGTGCCTGCGGCTGCTCGGCCGGCGCTTCGACGCGATCGAGGCGGACCACATGCCGTACCTGCAACTATTCCCGCTGCGGGTCGTCGCGACGCTCAAGCGAGTCCCGCTGTTCGTCACCTGGCACGAGGTGTGGGGCCCTGCGTACTGGCAGGAGTACCTCGGCCCAGCCGGGCGAGTCGCGGCCGCAATCGAGCGGCTGGCGATGAGCCTCCCCGATCACATCGTCGCCGCGTCGACCGACACCGGGCGGCGCCTCGTCGACGCCGGCGTCGCCAAGGAGAAGGTCAGCGTCTTGCCCAACGGTGTCGACCTCGAGCATCTCGCCGATGTCGAGCCGTCCGCTGTCGACGTCGACGTTGTATTCGTTGGCAGGCTCCTCGCCCACAAGAACGTCGACGTGCTCCTCGAGGCGCTCGCCCTCCTCGGCGCTGACGGCCAGCACCTGTCGTGCACCGTCGTCGGTGAAGGCCCCGAGCGCGACCGTCTCGTCGACCTCGCCCGCAGCCTCGGCATCGACTCGCAGGTGCACTTCGCCGGCGGCATCGACGATCACGCGGATGTGGTGGCGTTGATGAAGGCCGCCCGGGTCGTGGCGGTCCCGTCGGTGCGTGAGGGGTTCGGGATCGTCGTGCTCGAGGCGCTCGCGTGCGGCACGCCTGTGGTCACCTCCAATCATCCGGACAACCACTCCCGACTGCTCGTGAGCGAACGGACGGGTGTCGTGTGCTCTGCGACGCCCGCCGCGGTCGCCGCCGGGATCGTCGCCGCGTTCGGCCTCGCTGGCTTCTCGAGCCTCGACGCCGGCGTCGAGCGCTACACGTGGGAGCATGTCGTGGCCGAAGCCGCCCGCCTGTACACCCCGAAGGTGGCCGCATGATCGGCACTCGGCCGAACGGCGCGGGCCGTTGGCGGCGCATCACCGGCGACAGCCTGCTCGCGAACTCGGCGTATCTCATGGCCTCGACGGGCGTGCTCGCCGTCGGCGGCTTCGTGTTCTGGGTGCTCGCCGCCCGACTGTTCACGGCCGCCGAGGTTGGACACGCCACCGCGGCGGTTGGTGTGGCTACGGTCCTGTCGGCCGCGAGCCTGCTCGGCTTGCACGTCGCGATCATCCGGTTCCTGCCGTCAGCGGACGACCCGACGTCAACGCTCAACAGCGTCACGACCGCCGTCGTGGCCGTCGGCGCCACCGCCTCCGTCGGGTACGTCGCCTTCGTCGGCCTCGGGACGTCGACGATGTCGTGGGTCGCCGGCTCGGCCGCAACCGCTGCTGTATTCGTCGCGCTCGTCGTGTCCGGCGCCGTCGGCTTCGTGTGGGAGAACGCCTTCGTCGCGCACCGCCGCTCCGAGTGGGTGCTTGCGAAGAACGCCGTCGTCGCGGTCGGCCGGGTCGCAGCCTTGCCGGCCTGCGTCATCTTCGGTGCCGCCGGGATCGTCGGCGCGTACGCGGCGGCGACCGTCGCCAGCTTGGCGTTGGCTGCGGTCGTGCTCGGCCGCCGGTTCGGCTACCGGGTGCGTCCGGCACTGCACCGCCAGCAGCTGCGGGCGATGGCCGGATTCTCGTTCGGCAACTATCTCGGCGTGTTCTGCCTGAGTTTGCCGGTCCAGCTCGCCCCGCTGGTGCTCGCGTCGCGGCTCGGCAGCGAGAGCGCAGCGCACTTCTACGTGCCGTTGATGGTAGCGACGGTCGTATACGTCGTACCCGTCGCCGTCGCGCAGACGCTACTAGCCGAGGCGGCCGCCGGCGGCCCCCTGCGCATCGCCAAGCCGGCCGCTGCGATCGCGGCAGTAGCGCTGCCGTGCATCGTCGTGCTCGTCGTCGCCGCCCCGCAGATCCTGTCGATCTTCGGCGCCGAGTACGCCACCGCGGGGACGACGGTTCTGCGGGTCCTCGCCCTCGGCGTTCCCGGTGTCGCGCTCGCCCAGGTGGGCACGACCGTACTGAACGTCGCAGACCGGTTGCGTCTCGTCGTCGGCCTGGCCGCGTTCCACGCGGCCGCCGTGCTTGGCGGCGTCGCTGCCGGCACCCGGTGGGGTCTCGACGGCGCCGCGTTCGGGTGGACGGCCGGGCAGTATCTGACCGTTGCGGCGTACCTCGCCGTGGTCTGGGCCCAGCTGCGCAGCCCGGCGTTGACCGCCGTTGCCATCCCTCCGACGACCGGGGTCCCCGTCGCTGGGGCGGCGGACTCGGCTGTCGGGACCGCCGCCCGGCATGAGCCGCAGGAAGTTGGAACATGAATACGGCACGACGCAGGATGCTCGGCGGCGGTGTCGCCCTCGGCGTCGCGGCGCTGTGGGCGTTCCCGCCGCTCGCGTTGCGCGACGCCGTCGAGCCGTTCACGTCCCAGCCCGAGGCGTACACCGGCCTGTCCTTCGTCAAGCACCGTGAGGACTTGGCCATCTCGGACGACGGGACCTTCTTGGTGACCTTCCAAATCGACAACGAGTTCGGCGCCACCCACACGTACCGGTGGGAGGCCCGCGTCGTCGGCGGCGGAGCCGGCCCCGACGACGCCGCAGTCGGATCGGTCGTCGTCGATGGCGGTGTCTCGGCCCAGGTCACTGCGGAGCTCGCTGTGGCAGAGGGCCCGGCCCGCGTCGTCGTCGGGCTCCCCGCCGACGACCTCGCCATCCACCGCGCCGTCGACGGCGCCCACGCAGACGACGGAGGCGAAGGGTGAAGCCGATGAGAATCGTGCAGACGCCGGCCCGGTTCGAGCCGGCGACCGGCGGCGTCGAGCGTTACACCCTCGAGCTGTCCCGAGCGCTGGTTGCCCGTGGGCACTCGGTGACGGTCGTGTGCGCGGACGATCCCGGCGGCGGACCCGCCACCATCGACGGGGTCGAGATTCGCCGGCTGCGGTACAGGGGCAAGATCGCGAACACGAACATGACGTGGGGTCTTCCCCGCGTTCTGGCCGGGATGGATTTCGACGTGCTGCACACTCACCTGCCGACGCCGTGGACGGCGGACGTCAGCGCCGCGGTGGCTGCCCGCCGTGGGTGCCCGTTGGTTCTCACTTACCAAAACGACATCCTCAAGGACGGCCCGGCGAAGTTGGTCGCAGGCGCGTACAACCGTCTCGCTTTGCCGCTCCTCCTCAGACGGGCCGACGCAGTCGTGACCACCCAGCCCGGCTACGTCCACTACTCGCGCTACCTCAACCGGCTCTCCGGGCGGGTCCGCACGATCCCGCTCGGCGTCGACGTACCTGACATCGCTGTTGCCGGGACGCACGTGCGGGATCCAGACCAGCTGCTGTTCGTGTCGGTCCTCGACCGGCACCATGCCTACAAGGGCCTCGACGTGCTCCTCGAGGCCGTCGCCATGCTCGCCGCCTCAGGCGGCCCAGGAGTCGGGGTGCGCCTCAAGGTCGTCGGCTCCGGTGAGCTCGTCGAGGAGTACCGGCGCCAGGCCGACCGCCTTGGGATTGGCGAGCGGGTCACGTTCCTCGGCTACGTCCCCGACGCTGAACTCGATCGGCTGTACCGCACGAGCGCAGCGCTGGTGCTGCCGTCGACCAGCCACCTGGAAGGCTTTGGGATCGTTTGCCTCGAGGCGCTCGTACGCGAGACTCCGGCGGTCACGACCACGATCACCGGCGCTGCCGCGGGAGTCGTGTCCTACGACGCGGGCGCGGTCGTCGAACCCGGCGACGTCGCCGGGTTGGCCGCGGCAATCGTCCGGGTCATCGCCGATCCCAGGGTTCGGGACGCGATGGGTGCCCGCGGCAGGCGCATGGTCACTGACCGGTTCACCTGGCCGGCGATCGCCGAGCAGTTCGAGGCTCTGTACGCGGCCCTGCTCGCCGACCGAGCCGTCAAGCGGGCCACGGCCCACAGACGAACGACGTCAACCGAATGAGGCCCGCGTCGGTCAAACTCGGGCAGGCCGCCCCGACCCCAGCCGCCCCCGACGCCCGCCACTGGTCCGTGCGGGTGCCTGCGGTCAACCCGGCCTTTGCCGGCGTCGTCGCCGTCGTGTTGGCCGTCCTCAACTTGGTCACGTTCTTCGGGCCGGGCGGCGCGACGCTCCCGAATGCCGTCGTGCTCGCCACGCTCGTCGCCCTGCCCGGGGTGCTGGCCGTCGCAGCCATCGAACGCCGCCTGCCAGCTGATACCGGCGCAGTCGCCCGAGCCGTCGGTTGCGGTGTCGTGGTGTTGCTCGGCATCGGCGTGTTCGCGAACGTGGTCCTGCCCGTCGTCGGCGTAGACGCCCCCTTGCGACGCCTGCCGCTCGCCGTGCTGTACGACCTCGCCGTTGCCGGACTCGCCGCAATCGCTGCAGTCCGGGTTCAGGGCCCGTGGGCTGCGGGTGCCGTGTGGGCAGGCGTCGGACGCTGGGACCGGGCCCTCCTCGGCGTCGCTGGGTTCCTGCCGGTCGCGGCGGTCGGCGGTGCCCGCCTGCTCGACAACGGCTACGGCAACGCTCTCGCCGTCGGCGCTGTCGTCACGTGCGCCGTGTACGCCGTCGTCGCCGTCACCGTCGCCCACCACCCGGTCGTCCTGCCCGGCGCCATCTTCGGGATCGGGCTCGCGCTCCTACTCGGCTACTCGATGCGGACCGGCCATGTCGTCGGCTGGGACATCAACCAAGAGTTGTTCACGTACCGGACGACGGCGACGCTGGGCCTGTGGGAACGGGGCACTTTCGACGACCCGTATAACGCGTGCCTGAGCATCACCATTCTCCCGTCGGTCGTCGTGCAACTCACCCGCATCGACCCCCAGGTCGTGTTCAAGCTGTTCTACCCGTTGCTGTTCGCGGTGGTACCGGTGACCGTGTACGCCCTGGCCCGACGGTTCGCGAACGGCCGGGCCGCGTTCCTCGCCGCCATGTTCTTCGTGGCGCAGACCTGGTTCGGCCAGCAGATGCCAGCCCTGGCCCGCCAGGAAGTGGCGCTGCTGTTTGCGGCGCTGGTGCTGCTGGTGCTGTTCGCCGGCGTCGACGGCCGCCCGAGACGCGGCTACGCCGCGGTGTTCGGGGTGGCGATGATCCTGTCGCACTACTCGACGACCTTCCTGTTCCTCCTGACCGCGGTGGTTTCGACCCTCCTGTACGTGTTGGCCCGTCCCGTCGCCCGGCGCCGCGGCGCGTACATGAGGGCTCCGGTGCCCGTCGGGGTGCTCTTGTCGCTGCTCGTCGTCTTCTTCGCCTGGGGGAGCGTGTGCACCGGCAGCATCGCGCCGCTCAGCACGACCGTGCGAGGCCTTGGCGCCAACGTAACGGCGCTGCTGGCGCCGTCGGCGTTGGGCTCGGCCGCCGAGCAGCTGACCTTCCAGCCGCCCAAGACGAACACCCAGGCCGACGTCGACGCCTACTACGCGAAGGTAACCGCCACCTATGCCGCCTCCGGCATCGACCTGTACCCGGCGTCGACGTATGCCGACTATCGGCCTCGGGCGCAGGACGCGCCGGAGGTCGCCGGGAACGCCGGGAACGCCGGGCCGATGCTGCTGCTCATGCGGGCCCTGAAGGTCGTCGCGAACGTCGGCGTGCCCCTCATCGCCGCGCTCGCGTTCGCACTCCGTGCCCGCCGGAAGGCGGACATCCGTATGGCGTTGCTGGTCATGTCGACGGTGCCGGTGTTCGCGCTGATGCTGCTGTCACCGGTGCTCAAGACCGACTACAACCTGACGCGGCTGTACATGCAGGGCCTACTGTTGCTGTGCGTGCCGATCGCGGCCTTGGTGTCCGGCTTCGTCGCGCGACCAGCGCGCCTAGCCGCCCTCGCCGTTTCCGTGTCGTTGCTGCTGCTGTATCTGAACGGCGTCCCCAACCAGTTATTCGGTGGGCCGGCGCTGTTGACGTTCAACAACAAGGGTCTCGACTACGAGCTGTACGCGATCGACGACGCCGAATCGGCAGCCGCCCGGTGGCTGGCCGCCAACCGGGACCCGGGCCGGGCCATCTACGCCGATGAGATCGCTACGTTCCGTTTGCAATCCCAGGGCGGGATTAAGGGCGCGATCTTCGATGTCGTGCCGCCCGCCATCGAAAAGGGCGCGTACGTGTACCTGAGCAACGCGAACGTCACCGACGGCGTCACCTACCACCGCAGCGGGTCGAGCGTCATGCGCTTCAACGTGCCGTTGGGCTTCCTCGACGCCAACAAGGACCTGGTGTATAGCAATGGCCATTCGTCGGTTTACCGCTGAACACCCGGCCGACGCGACGTCGAGTTCTGGCGCGCCCGAGCAGGTCGTGGACCCGACCGGCCAGGCGGCGGGCTTGGCCCTCCCGGTGCGCGACGGGCGAACGCCGACGGTGTCTGTCGTCGTCATCGCGTACAACGCGGCCCGGACCCTCGAGCGTTGCCTGCTGTCCGTCGCCGGCCAGACGCTCACCAGCCTGTACGAGGTGATCCTCGTCGACGACCACAGCACCGACGACACCGCGGCCATCGCCGGGCGGGTGCCGGGCGTGCGGGTGGTCGGGCAGGACCTCGGCCGCAAGGGGATCCCCGCGGCCCGGAACCGGGGCATGGCCGCCGCCCGCGGCGAGTTCGTCGCGTTCACCGACGCCGACTGCGTCGTCGGACCAGACTGGCTTGAGGCGCTTGTTAGCCGGATGCGTGCCGACGCCGGGTTGGCGGCGTTCGGGGGCCCGCTGCGGCCGATCGTCGACGACACCTCGTGGGTGACCCGCTACGACGGGTTGATCGCGTCGACAAGCGGGCATGTCGCGCGGGCGTCGACGGCGAACGTGATTCTCCGCCGGGCTGCACTCGCAACTGTCGGCGTGTTCGACGAGACGCTCGGCACCGGGGAGGACCCGGATCTGCTGTGGCGTCTCGAGGATGCCGGCTGGCGGGTTTCCGGCGACGGCGGGCCGGTCGTCGCGCACGAGTGGCGCGGGTCGTTCCGGTCCTTCCTCCGCCACCAGTTCCACTACGGCGAGGGCAAAGCGGTCCTGGCCCGCCGCCACCCAGAGCGGTTCCCTGCCTGGCAACGCCACGGCGGTCTGCTCGGCGTCGCTGCCGCGGTCGGCGCGGTGGGGGTGCTCAGCGCCGCGGCGTCGCGCTCCCCGGAGGCGCTCGGCTGGGCCTCACTGGCGGTCGTCGTCACATTGGGCGCAGTTTCGATCGGGACGCGACGCCAGCTCGTCAGCAAACTCCGGTCGGCGCACGGCACCGGTGCAGCAGTCGTGGCGTCGACGGTATTCTTCCCGATGACCGATATCGCCAACGCAGCCGGGATGGTCGCCCAGGCGCTTCGGGAGTCGCGCTCATCCCGACGGTGAGCGGCGTGGCGTGCGCCGGGCTCAGGCTCGGTAGCAGGCCCGGTGCGGGCGGAGCACCTCACCAGTCCTGACGAGGTAGCCGAGCGTCGCGGCGACCGCACCGCGCCCGTCGCCGTCACGCCGTCTCCCCGCAGGCGGGCGTGGATCTCGGCGGGGGGCTGAGCGGGCCGATGTTATGGAGCAGGACGGCGACGATGGCACGGTGCCGCTTGGCGAGCGGATGTTGCCGATCCGTTCGATGCTCGTGCATAGCGGGTCGATCTCGGCTTCGAGGCCGACGAGCCGGGCGGCGTCGTCGAGGGCCTCTACTGGGTCGGCGCTGATGGCGACGTTGGCAGCGACGACCTCGGCTTGGGCGGCAACGCCGCGGTGAGTTCGACGATCCTGGCCTTGATGGCGTCGCGCGCGGAGGAGGTGCCGATCAGCGGGTAAGCGTACGGGCGAACGAGGTGAACGCCGCCCATGCCGGCTTGGTGGTGCCGTCGGCGCGAAGGAGACCGAAGTTGCCTTCCCGGTCGAAGCGCTGCCCGCTTGAGCGAGACCACGCGTACAGGTAGAAGCGCTGCACACTCTCGCCCCGGTCGCCGAAGGCGAGCTTAAGGGCGTCGCGGACGTAGGCGGCCTGCTGAGCTTCGGTGACCCCTTCGACGCTGCGGTCCGACGTGCTCCACCCGACTTCGGTGATCCAGATAGGCCGGGTGGCGTTGCGGGCGGCGAGTACGTCACGGACGCCAGCGACGGTGCCGTAGGACCGGGCGCCGCTGCCGTCGCTCGGGGCGAGGTTAATCGGCGACGGGTACGGGTGGACGCTCCAGGCGTTCACGTAGGCGCCGAGGTTAGGGGAGACGGCGAGGACCGCGCCGATCCACGGTTCGGGTCGGGCATCGGCGCGGCTCTGGATGAGGTCGCCGGCGGCGACGATCGCGACGGACGGGGCGACGGCGCGGACGGCAATGGCGGTTGCTTCGACGAGGCGGGCGTAGCCGGCCGGGTCGGGCCCGGGCCGCCAGAACTGGTCGTACCACGGCTCGTTCCACACCTCGATCGCCTGCAGCGGCCGGGCGTGAAGCTGGCGGTTCTCGGCCCAGAACCGGCCGCCGGGGCCATAGCGGGCGATGACGACGGCGGCGAAGCGGGCGAAGGTGCTCGGGTCGGACGGCGGGTAGAAGATGCTGCCGCGCCCGGTCGGGTCCGACGAGGCCCACGTGGCGGAGTAGTCGATGACGGCGAGCACGTCGACGCCGACGGTCGCGGCCGAGCGCATGAGCTGGTCCGGGGCGCTCCAGTCGTACACGCCGGGAGCGGGCTCGAGGACATCCCACTGGAAGTCCTCGCGGATGTTGCGCACGCCACTCGCTGCGAGGCGCCGCATGTTGGTGGTTATCTCGGCCTGGGGACGCCACACGAGGTGGCTGGACACGCCGACGGCCCGGTTGGGCTGGGTCGGCGCAGGTGTGCCGGCACTGGCGTCGGTGGTCATAGGGAGCAAGAGGAGGGCGACGATCGTGAACGCAAGGACGACGGCCCGACCACGAGGGGAGGTGTGCGGCATACCCTTGCTATCGACCACATCCGGGAGGTCTTGAGGGTTCGCGTTCGGGCGGACCTGCCCCTGGGGCTGCTCAGCGCCCGGGTAGCCCGGGGCTAGAGCCAATACCGTTCAGTTAGGTGAGTTGAATGGTGTAGTCCGGCGGGTGGTGTGGCTGGGGCCAGGTCGCGTGGTGGGCGCGTTTGACGTGCCACTTGGGCATCTTGCGCTTGATGACTCTGGGGGCTGTGCGTGCGCGTCGGGCGGGGTTGAGCC
>Ga0209585_10000822_pt1 | contig 12126 bp, 9 predicted proteins | sample NGEPerone_FD_185491 | JGI IMG/M metagenome (GOLD analysis project Ga0209585, IMG submission 185491) | Arctic peat soil microbial communities from the Barrow Environmental Observatory site, Barrow, Alaska, USA - NGEE Permafrost154B-one... | ecosystem: Environmental > Terrestrial > Soil > Wetlands... | reverse complement strand
TGGGCAACCAGACGGTGCTCCTGGCCGGCATCAACGACTGCGCCAACGTCATGAAGAAGCTCGTGCACAAGCTGGTCGAGTACCGCGTCAAGCCCTACTACTACTACCAGTGCGACCTCGCCGAGGGCACCGCGCACTTCCGCACCAGCGTGGCCAAGGGCATTGAGATCTACGAGAGCCTGCGCGGCCACACCACGGGCTTCGCGGTGCCGACCTACATCATCGACGCCATCGGCGGCGGCGGGAAGATGCCGGTCTATCCCAACTACGTGATCAGCCAGGCCCCGCACCAGATCATCCTCCGCAACTACGAGGGCGTGATCAGCAAGTACACCGAGCCCAAGGAGTACGTCGAGGGCGAGTGCCACTGCGAAGGCTGCGAGGCGGAGAAGCAGCGTCTCGGCGTGGCCGGCATGTTCGACGCGCACGGCCCCACGCTGAACGAGGTGTGGGACGCGCGCCTGCAGAAGGTCGTCGACCGCAAGAACCGCATGGCCGACGTGTTCGGGCCGGCCAAGGGCTGAGGCGGCCGGCATGCCGAGAGTCTTCGTCGAACCCATCGGGCTGACCCTCGAAGTCGGCGAGCAGGAGACCCTGTTCGACGGCCTTGTGCGCGCGGCGGTCGACATCCCCACCGACTGCGCGGGGCGTGGCACGTGCGGCAAGTGCCTCGTGAGGGTCGGCTCCGGCGAGCTCACGGCGCCCACCGAGCGCGAGCTCAAGCGTATCTCCGAGAAGCTGCGCGCCGAGGGCTGGCGCCTGGCCTGCCAGGCGTCTCCTCGCTCGGCGCGGGTCAGCATCGAGGTGCGCGGCGCCGCCGGCCAGCGCCGCATCCTCACCACCTCCAAGCTGCGGCACGGCGCCGCTCATCCCGCCGTGGTGGCCCGGGTGGTCGAGCTGGAGCCGCCGACGCTCGCCGACGCGCGCTCCGATCTGGAGCGCTTCGACGAGGCCCTCGGCGGCGTCGAAGTGCCGCTCAAGGTCCTCGAGTGCCTCCCCAAGACACTGCGTGACGGGCGCTGGAAGGTGATCGCGACGCTCTACGGCAAGCGCGTCATCGACGTGCACACCGCCGACCACCACGCACCAGAGTTGTACGGCGTGGCGGTCGACGTCGGCACCTCCAAGGTCATCGCCTACCTGTTCGATCTCGCGCGCGGCGCCCTCATCGACCAGGAGGCCGTGGAGAATCCGCAGATGCGCTACGGCGAGGACGTCATCTCGCGCATCGCCCAGGCCGCCCAGCACAACGACACGGACGCCCTCGCGCTGGCGGTGCGCGAAGGCATCAACGCCGACCTGAAGCTGCTCTACGAGCGCCAGGGCGTCCATCCCAACCACGTCTGCGACATGACCGTGGTCGGGAACACCGCCATGCATCACCTGGCGCTCGGCCTCTCGCCGGTCGGCCTCGGGCAGGCGCCGTTCGCGCCGGCCGCGGCCGAGCCGCTCACGCTGCGCGCGAGTGAGCTCGGCCTCGACATGAACCCGGACGGCGGCGTGCACTTCCCGCCACCCATCGCCGGCTTCGTCGGCTCGGACGCGCTGGCCGTCATCGCCGCCACGCGGCTGGCCGGCAAGAAGCGTCCGTCCATGGCCATCGACATCGGCACCAACACCGAGATCGCGCTCGCCCACGAAGGTCGCGTGACGGTCACCAGCTGCGCCTCCGGGCCCGCCTTCGAGGGCTACCAGATCAGCAACGGCATGAAGGCCGTCGCCGGCGCCATCGAACGCGTGCGCATCACCCGGCACGGCAACGCCACCGACATCAAGACGATCGCCGGCGCCGAGCCCATCGGCATCTGCGGCTCCGGCGTGGTCGACCTGCTCGCCGGGCTGGTCCACGCCGGCGTCGTGGACAGGAGCGGCCGCATGCAGGAGCACCCCCGCGTGCGCCGCGGCGAGGAGGGCCGCGAGTACCTCGTCGCCGCCGGTCCGCGCGGCGACATCGTCTTCACGCAGCACGACGTGCGCAGCCTGCAGCTGGCCAAGGGGGCGATCCACAGCGGCTGGGAGCTGCTGCTCGACACCCTCGGCGTCACCATCGAGGAGCTCGAGCACGTGTACATCGCCGGCGCCTTCGGCAACTACCTCGACCTCGACGCCGCCCAATTCCTCGGCCTGTTCCCGCCGGTGACCAAGAGACGCGTTGCCTTCGTTGGCAACGCCGCCGGCGTGGGCGCCCAGATGGCCCTGATCGACGTCCGGGCGCGTCGCCGCATGGCGCGGCTGCGCGACCGCATCGAGTTCCTCGACCTCGCCACCGACAAGCGGTTTCTGGATGTCTTCGCCGGTCGCCTCGGCTTCGCCGGCGACTGACCGCCGACTCCGCGGGTACGCCGAGATCGGCGTCGCGGCGCTCATCCTGGGCACCTCCGCGACGCTCATCCAGATATCGACGATGCCGGCCAGCCTGCTGGTCGTGCTGCGCATGGCGCTGGCCGGCATCGTCCTCGCGGCGCTCTTTCTGAAGACCGGCGGCATCGCCGAGGTGCGCCGCTCCGGGTACTTCGGCCGCATGATCCTCGTCGGCTTCGTCGTCGCCCTCGAGCTGATCCTCTTCTTCGCCTCGATCCGCCTCGCCAACGTGACCGTCGGCGTCTCCCTCGAGTACATGGCGCCGGTCTTCGTCGCGTTGCTCGCCCCGTGGGTGCTGCACACGCGGCGCCAGACGATCGACATGGTGGCGGTGGCGGTCGCCGTCGGCGGCATGGCGCTGCTCGTGCTGCCGGGCCTCACGCTGGGCGAGTCGCGGACCAGCATCCCCGGCATCGCCTGTGGCCTCCTGGCGGGGCTGATGTTCGCCACGGCGATGATGCTCATCAAGAGCATGGGCCCGGACGTGCGGGGCTCCACCTTCGCGCTCTTCTTCTGCTTCGGCAGCGTCGTGCTGCTCACGCCGCTGGCCGTGTGGCAGACGGTCGCCGGCCACTACCAGCTCACGTGGACCGACACGTGGATCGTGGTCGTCAGCGGGCTCATCTACACGGCCCTGTGCTTCAGCCTGTTCACCGACGGCATCCGCTACGTGCGCGTTGAGCACGCCGGCATCCTGGGGTACATCGAGCCGCTGACGTCGCCGCTGTGGGCCTTCCTGCTCATCGGCGAGAAGCCGCTGTGGACGACGCTGGCCGGCGGCGCCCTGATCGTCGTCGCCGGCGTCCTCGTCATCGTTCTCGGCAAGGGCGAGAGCGAGCCGCTGCTGGAGCCGCTGGCGTGAGCGGCGGAGGCGCAGCGCCCGCCGCCGCGCCTGCGGCGCAGTCCGAGCGCCTGCGCGGCTACCTCGAGGTCGGTCTTGCCTCTCTGGCCAACGGCTCCATCGGCGTGATGGTCACCTACGCCGACATGCCGACGACGATGCTGCTCTGCCTGCGCATGGCCTTCGCCGTCACGGCGCTCGGCGTCGTCGTCCTGATCAGCGGCAGCTGGCGCGACCTGCGCAGCCCCGGAGCGCCCCTCCGCCTCCTCGGCATCAGCGTCGCGCTGGCGCTGAACCTGATCCTGTACTTCCTCGCTATCCGGTACACCGGCGTCGCGGTGGCCATCTTCCTCTCGTACCTCGCGCCCGTGTACCTGGCGTTCGTCGCCCCGCGGATCCTCCACGAGACCACCGACCGCGTGGTGTACGTCGCGCTGGCTGTCGGTCTTGCGGGCATGGCGGTGATCCTCGTGCCGGGCCTCCTGCTCGAAGGGACCAAGCTCTCGGCCGCCGGCCTCTTCTACGGCTGGGCCGCCGGCGCCATGTACGCGGTCTACCTGCTCTTCGCCAAGAGCCTGCGCGGCCGCCACGTGCGCAGCACGGCGGTGGTGTTCACGCAGAGCGCGTTCACCGCCGCCGTCATGCTCGCGCCGGGGCTCTTCGCCGTCTCGGCCGCCCACTACCACTACAGCGGCCGCGACCTGCTCATGGCGGTCTTGCTCGGCCTGCTCACCACGGCCTTCTCGTTCAGCATCTTCATGGACGGCCTCCGCTACATCCGCGTGCAGCACGCCTCCATCGTCGGGTACCTCGAGCCGGTGAGCGCGCCGCTCTACGCCCTGGTCTTTCTCAGCCAGGTGCCGTCGTGGTGGACGGTCGCCGGCGGCGCCATGATCGTGGCCGCCGGCATCCTCGTCGTGCTCTACGGCCGCGAGCAGCTCGAGCCGGAGCTCCTGGGATGAGAAGCCGCGCCGCCCAGGGCTACCTGCTGGTCGCCGGCTCGTTTCTGATCATGGGCCTGATCGGCGCTCTCGTGGACTGGGCGACGGCGCCCGAGAGCGCCCTCCTCGTGCTGCGCTTCGCCACCGCCGGCCTGGTGCTCGGGGTGGTCTTTGCCCGCCGCCGGCCCCTCGCCGGAGCGGGCGCCCCGGGCGTGTGGCCGCGCCTCCTGGTCATGGGCCTCGTGGACGCCTTCACGCTCCTCCTCTTCTTCGTCGCCATCCGCGGCACGAGCGTGGCGATCGGCATGTTCCTGCAGTTCCTGGCGCCGGTGTGGGTGGCGTTGCTCGCGCCGCGCGTGTCCCGGGTGCCCACTGAGCGCATCGTCTACCCTGCGCTGGCCATCGCCTTCGGCGGACTCGTCGTCATCCTGGCGCCGTCCCTCCTCGGCGAAGGAATCAGACTCTCGGCCGGCGGCGTGGCGGCCGGGCTCGCCGCCGGCATCGGCTACGCCGTCTTTCAGCTCGTCGTCAAGGATCTGACGAAGCGCGTGTCGGCGGTCACCATCGTGTTCACCGAGGCCTGGCTGGACGCGCTCATCCTGCTGCCGCTGGCGCTTTGGCAGACGGTCGGATCCGGCTACCATCTGACCACGCGCGATCTCGTCGCGGGGCTGGTGCTGGGCGTGCTGTGCACCGCGATCGCCTACACGATGTGGACCGAGGGCGTCGGCCGCATCAAGGTGCAGCACAGCGCCATCCTGGGTTACCTGGAGCCGGTCTCCGCGCCGCTGTACGCGCTGCTCCTCCTCGGTCAGGGCATCTCGGTGTGGACGGTCGGCGGCGGCGCCCTCATCGTCGTCGCCGGGCTGCTCGTCGTCTTGTTCGGGGAGCGGGAGGCGTCGCCGCCGGCGTCTCTGGAGCCGGCGCCTTGACGCCGCCGCGCGGGCTGATTATGGACGCTCGCCGGGGTGCCATTCGGCGCCGTTTCCGATACGCTTCTCGAGGGCGCGTCGCCTGCCGGCGGCAGGCTGAGGAGGCGGCCCTCACGACTCCACGATCCCTCGCGCGAGAGCGCTGAAAGGAGCCTCCATGACCAAACCTGTGGAAAGCGCACCCAAGCTCAACCTGGTCAAGTCGATGAGCATGCTTGAGGACGCCCAGCGGCTCACGCCCGGCGGCGTCGGCGGCATCCGCCGGCCCTACAACTTCGTGATCGGCGAATACCCCGTGTTCATCACCCACGGCCACGGCGGCCACATCGTCGACGTGGACGGCAACGAGTACATCGATATGCTCTGCGCTTACGGGCCGATCATCCTCGGCTACGTCGAGGACGAGATCAACGACGCCGCCAAGGCGCAGATGGACAAGGGCTTCTGCTTCAGCCTCGTGCAGCCGCTGCAGAACGAACTTGAGCAGCGGCTTGCCGACATCATGCCCTGCGGCGAGCAGACCATCCTCGTCAAGACGGGCTCGGATGCCACCAACGCCGCGGTCCGCGCCTCGCGCGCCTACACGGGCCGCGACAAGATCGCCCGCTGCGGCTACCACGGCTGGGGCGACTGGTGCGTGGAGCATCACGGCGGCGTGCCGGAGGCCGTGTGGCAGCTCACCAAGGAGTTCGAGTACGGCGACATCGCCGATCTGGAGCGCGTGTTCGAGGAGAACCCCGGCGAGATCGCTGGCGTCATCATCACGCCGGTCGGCCACCCGATGGCCAAGCCGATCATCTCGCCGCCGCCGGGGTATCTGGAGGCCGTCAAGGAGCTGACGCACAAGCACGGCGCCGTGCTGACGTTCGACGAGATCCGCACCGGCTTCCGCGTCAGCATGGGCGGCGCCAGCGAGCGCTACGGCGTTGTGCCCGACCTCACGACGGTCGGCAAGGCCATGGCCAACGGCTACTCCATCGCGGCGCTGGTCGGCAAGCGCGAGGTCATGAGCGTGTACGAGAAGGACGCCTTCCTCAGCTCGACCTTCTTCCCCAACAGCCTCGAGATGGCGGCCAGCATGAAGTGCCTCGAGATCCTCGAGCGCGAGAAGGTGCAGGACGCGATCTGGGAGCGCGGCACGAAGTTCCTCGCGCGACTCGGTGAGATCGTCGACAAGAGCGGCGTGCCGGTCACGAAGAGCGGCATCCCGCCGATGCCGTTCCTGACCTTCGACCACGTGGACGAGCACTACAAGGAGCGGCGCACGGAGTTCTACACGCAGTGCATCCGCCGCGGCCTGTTCATCCAGCCGTATCATCACTGGTACATCTGCTACCGCCACACCGAGGCCGACCTGGCCCGCGCCCTCGCGGTCGTGGAAGAGAGCCTGGCCTTCGTGGCGGAGCACTACCCGCACAGCACGTAGGGGAGGCGGCGTGGACAAGCTCATCATCACGGTCGCCGGCGTCGGCGCCGAGACCACCAAGGCGGCGCAGCCGGCTCTGCCGGTGACCGCCGCCGAGATCGGCGCCGACGCCGCCCGCTGCCGCGAGGCCGGCGCCTCCATGTACCACCTGCACGTGCGCGACGCGGCCGGGAACCCCACCCAGGCGCGCGAGGTGTTCGCGACCGCCCTCGAGGAGATCCGCAAACGCAGCGACATCATCATCCAGACGAGCACCGGCGGCGCCATGGGCATGACCGCCGACGAGCGCCTGCAACCGCTCGAGCTGAGCCCGGAGATGGCGTCGCTCACGACCGGCACCGCGAACTTCGGCGACGAGGTCTTCTTCAACGACACGGCCTTGATGACGGAGTTCTACCAGCGCATGCAGAAGAAGGGCGTGCGCCCGGAGTTCGAGATCTTCGAGGCCGGGCAGATGGACAACGCCCTCAAGCTGATCAAGAAGTTCGGCCCGGCCGGCCCGCTGATGCACTGGGACTTCGTGCTGGGCGTGCCGGGCAGCATGAGCGGCGAGCCGCGCAACCTCGTGTTCCTCGTCGACCGCGTGCCCGAAGGCTCCACCTGGACCTGCACCGGCATCGGCCGCTGGCACATGCCGGTGACCATGACGGCTCTGGCGATGGGTGGCAACGTGCGCCTCGGCTTCGAGGACAACGTCTTCTACCACAAGGGCGAGTTCGCCAAGGAGAACGCCGAGCTCGTCGGCCGCGTGGCACGCATCTCGCGCGAGTGGGGCCGCGAGACGGCCACGCCGGACGAGGCGCGGCAGATCCTCAAGCTGGGCAAGTACGCCGGCTGAGACAGGTCGCTCAGCCGGCGTTCGCCAGGAGCCAGCGCCAGGCCGGGATCGCATGGATGATGCCGGCCTCGGTCTCGATCGTCTCTTCGTCGAGAAGCGTCACGATCTCGCCGGTCTGGAGCCCGGTCTCGCCCATGGCCTCGGTGAGAGCGCGAACCTCGCGCTCCCGGGTCGCCGGATCGGCGAGCGACGCGCATGACTGCACAAGCCGGCCGGCGCGCTGCTCGAACACGTCGCCCACCACGAAGTCGACCTCGTGGCCCGTCGCCGTGATGTAGTACGAGACCTGACCCTGCAAGAGACGACCCTGACTGCGCCTCAGCTCGAGGAACACGGCGTTCTCGAGCCGAGCTCCGGCGTCGGTCGCCGTCACGTGGGACATCGCGGCCGCGAGCCCTGGGTCGACCGCGTAGAGCTTGCGCGGGTTGGTGCTCTGGGCGCGCAGTGACTTCTTGAACACTGGGATGGCGAACACGAGGTAGGCATCCTGGAAGTGGTCAAGCAGCGCGTGCAACGTGTCGCGGGAGACACTCAGCCCGCGCGAGCGCAGATCCGCGTAGGCCTTGTTCACGGTGAACGCGCGCGCCGGCGACTGCAGGAGCAGTCGCGCAAAGGCGCGCGCGGCGGCGACGTTCTCCACGCGGTGCCGCTCGATGACATCTCGAAGCAGCACCAGCTCGACGTAGTCCTGCAGCGTCTGCACCCTCGCCAGTGGCTCCATGCCTTGGACCTCGGGGAAGCCGCCGATCTCGAGGTATCTCTTGCAGCCGGCTACGAGCCGCGAGCGCGAACGCGGTCCCGCTACCGCCGCGCCGGGAAGCGGATCTCCAGCGGCGAACAGTGCCTCGGCCAGGCTGTATGGGAAGACCTCGACGGCCAAGCCTCGCCCGCGCAGCTCTGTGGCGACCTCGGTGTGCAGCAGTTTGGCCGAGGACCCGCCGAGCACGACACGCACCACTTCCGTGTCCAGGATCCGTCGTACGAACCGCGGCCAGCCGGGGACCATCTGGATCTCGTCCAGGAACAGGTAGGCGCGGCGCTCTCGAGGCGCCGGATGAGCCCGGTAGTACGCCTCCAGCAGATCGCTCAAGAGCCCGGGCTCCGCCGGTTGCAGGCGGTCGTCCTCGAAGTTCACGTAGAGAACGTCGCGGCGGTCGACTCCGCTCGCCAGAAGGCGCTGCATCTCCTGATACATGAGATAGGTCTTGCCTGAGCGGCGCATGCCGATGAGAACGGCGGCCTTGTTCGGTATGTCGGGTACGGCCGCGCGCCGCGGCGTCAGCTGTGGCAGGCGCGCCTCACGCGATTCCGCGACAATGAAATCGAGATCCATCTCGACGCGCTCCTATAACTGGCCTGCTGACAAGGACAGTCTACGCGATATCTGACCTTCTGACAAGGACAGATGTGCAGCAGGCTCAAGTCATCCCCTCTCCCTGTCGACAACTCTCGCTGCGGGCAATGACAGGCACGCCGCTCAGTGGGCGCACATGTGGGTACAATCATGTGGGCACTTTCACGCGGCCGTGGCGAGCGGGGGAGACATATGGCGTCCCGAGCCAGGAACCGAAAGGCCGAGCGTGGCGAGATCGAACTGCTGCGCGGCCTCGTCACGCTCGCCAACCAGCTGCAGTCCAGCCTCGAGCTCGACGCGATCGTGCACGTCATCGCGACGGCCCTCAGCGAGACCTTCGGGTTCCGCGAAGCCACCGTGTACCTGGCGGAGCCCGACGGCGACACCTTCCGCGTGCACGCCACGGTCGGCGAGCAGCCCGAGCACGATCGCGAGCTCTTCCATCGTCTGGTGCCCCGGCGCATCTGGGACGAGCTCTTCCAGGTGAAGCACCAGCTGGGGTCGTCCTACTTCGTCGACCGCCGTCACGACCTGCCGCCGCCCGACCTCGGGCCGCGGCGCGAGGGTGAGTGGTCGGAGAACGACGCCCTCCTCGTGCCTCTCTACGACAAGCGGCACGAGCTCATGGGCGTCCTCGACCTGTGCGACCCGATCGCCCGCAGCCTGCCGACCCTCGACGTGGTCAAATCGCTCGAGGTCTTCGCCACTCATGCCGCGGTGGCCATCGAGAACGCGCGCCAGTACCAGCAGCTCGAGCACGCCCGCGGGCAGCTCGAGGCCCAGCTGGCGCTGCGGCACGTGCTGCTCGACCTGAGCGCGGCGCTGCTGTCGACGCTCGACGAGCGCGAGCTCTTCACGCAGGTCGCCGCGCTCCTCAAGGAGATCGTCGACTACGACGCCATGGAGATCCGGCTCGTGGACGAAGAGGCGCGCGAGATGTACTGCGGCTACGCCAGCGACGAGGACGTCGAGCAGATGACGAGCTGGCGGACGCCGCTGGACGTCGGCGTGAGCGGCTGGGTGCTGCTCCACAACGAGGCCCAGCTCGTCAACGACATGCTGAACGATCCGCGAGGCGCGCTCGTGCCCGGCACCGACTGGGTCCCTCAGGCCTCGATCATCGCGCCGCTCAACGTAGGCGGCCAGGTCATCGGGGTGCTGGCGCTCGACCGCATGGACGGGAAGACGTTCCACGACAACGAGCTCGAGTCCGCCAAGCTCTTCGCGAACCTTGCCGCCATCGCCATCCAGAACGCGCGCCAGTACGAGCAGCTCCAGCACACGTCCGAGCAACTGGAGGGCCAACTGGCGATCCGCCATCGCCTCCTGGACCTGAGCACGACGCTTCTCAGCACGCTGGACCAGATGACGGTGTTCCACGAAGTCACCGGGATGCTCAAGGAGATGGTGGACTACGACGCCATCGACATCCGCCTCGTGGAGGAGGAGTCGCGCGAGCTGGTGTGCATCTACTCGCGCGACGAGAACGCCGAGCAGATGTTGGCGTTCCGCATGTCGCTCGACGAGGGCGTCAGCGGCTGGGTAGCGCGCCACAACCAGGCCCAGCTCGTCAACGACATGGCCCACGACTCGCGGGTCGCCCAGGTGCCGGGCACCGAAGAGGAAGAGCCGCAGGCTTCGATCATCGTGCCGCTCAACGTGCGCGGCAAGGTGACCGGCGTGCTCTGCCTCGACCGCATGGACGGCCGGCTCTTCGAGAAGCACGAGCTCGAACCGGCCATGCTCTTCGCCAACATGGCGGCGATCGCCATCCAGAACGCGCGCACCTACGAGGAGATGGAGCGCCAGGCGATCAGCGACGGCCTCACCGGGCTCCACAACTACCGCCACTTCCACGAGACCCTCAAGGCTGAGGTGCGTCGCGCCGAGCGCTACGGCGAGACGTTCTGCCTGCTGATGATGGACCTCGACCACTTCAAGTCGGTCAACGACACCATCGGCCATCAGAAGGGCGACGAGGTGCTGCGCGCCGTCAGCGACGTGCTGCGGGCGTGCTCGCGCGAGTCAGACTACCTGGCACGCTACGGCGGCGAGGAGTTCGTGATCATCCTGCCGCGCACCGCGCTCGAAGAGGCGCGGACGCTCGCCGAGCGCATCCGCGCCTCGGTCGCGGCCATCGACATCGGCCACGACACGGTGCGCGTGACGATGTCGATCGGCGTCGCCGCCTTCCCCGAGTCGGCCGTGGACAGCGACGGCGTGCTCGGGGCAGCCGACGCAGCGCTGCTGCTCGCCAAGTCGTACGGCCGCGACAGGGTCTGCCTGTACACCGAGGGGCAGGCCGGCTTCGCGGCCGAGCTCGAAGGCGACCTGGTGGCCGTGGGCCGGCGCTTCGCGGCCTTCATCGAGCTGGACGAGGCCGAGACCGCCGGGCTGGTCACGGCTCTCGCCGTGCACGAGACCGGCGGCGCCGTGCAGGACGAGGTCCAGGTGATCCTCGGCCGCGGCAAGAACGGCGACGCCGGGCCCAACGAGGTGCGCCGCAGCGCCGTGGACGCCCTCGTCTACGGCAACGAGCGCTGGGACGGCTCGGGGTACCCCGAGGGGCGGCGCGGGAGCGCCATCCCTCGCGTGGCCCGAGCCTATGCGGTTTGCTGCCGCTACGAGGTGGTGGTTCACAACGGCGCCACGGTGGAGGAGCTCCGCGACGTGGCCGCCAAGGAGCTCGACCCCGCCATGGTGCAGCGCTTCACCGCGATGCTGCGCGCCGACAAGACCGCGCACAGCTAACACGACTCTCGCGGCGCACGTCGTCACTCCCTCCGCCGACCTGGTCGTTGCCGCCATGGAGCGGACCGGCGCGAGCCCACTGACCATCTGGGACGCTCTCATCCTCGAGGCCGCGGAGTCGTGTGGGGCGAGCGTGCTGTACACCGAAGACCAGCATCTGCTGTCAGTGAGCTCGGGGATAGAGATCGTCGATCCGTTCGCGGGCCTCGGCGAGCAGGCGACGGATTGACGTAGCGGCGCAGTGGCGCCAAGCGGGACCCGCAGGCCGATGTCTGCGCGTCTCGAGCGCACACTGCCGCATGGTCACCGTTCGCCAAAGCGCACGAGGCACGCGTCGTAGGTGGCGCGATCGATGGTGATCCAGTCGGTCTTGTCCACGCCCCGCTCGGCAGTGGCTCCTGACGGGGCTGGATACGCGCTGGCCATCTTGATCCAGCGGCCCTGCCGTTGAGCGACGGACCGTACATCTCGAGCGAGCTCGACGAAGTCCTGGTCTTGGCTGAGCAACAGCGCCACGTCGAACTCGCAGTCGATGGCCATCTGGATGACATCCAGGCTGATCCGGACGTCGATGCCTTTCTCCTCGCCGACGACGGCGACTCGAGGTCTGCCGGACTCGTCGAGTACCGTGCGACGGCGGTAGCGAAGTGGGCGAGAGTAGACTTGCACGCATGCGCCTGCC
>Ga0209585_10000821_pt1 | contig 12130 bp, 20 predicted proteins | sample NGEPerone_FD_185491 | JGI IMG/M metagenome (GOLD analysis project Ga0209585, IMG submission 185491) | Arctic peat soil microbial communities from the Barrow Environmental Observatory site, Barrow, Alaska, USA - NGEE Permafrost154B-one... | ecosystem: Environmental > Terrestrial > Soil >... | reverse complement strand
GTGGAGAACTAAAGATTTAAAGATACCGCCGCGTATAAACTGGCTTTTAACTTCGGTTGACTCTCAGGGCAGCGAGCAACTTATTAACCGTCAAATAGGCTTCGGCGTCGATGAATCCGGCGTGCAGGATGTTAACGTAACGGCCTTCGAGCTCGAAAAGGCAGCGGAGGGGCGCGACGAATTTAGCGAAACCGACGAAGTACTTATTTGTCGCGAAATTATCAACCTCATTAAAGAGGATAACGAAGGGAAAGAGCGGCTTTTTAAGGTTAAAATACCATTCGCGGAGCGTATAGCCTGGTTAGATATGCGAAACCGGCGAAACCTGCCGATATTTCTTGATATGATTAAGGGGTATGCGACGCTTAACTTTATGCAACGTGAGCGCGACGAAACGGGCGCGTTAATAGCCACCATTAACGATTTTAAAGCAGCCGAACGGTTATATAATACGCGCGGCGGGTTTCAGAAGTTACACATACATGAGCGCGAAAAAGAGATGCTACAGTTTATAGCCGCGAATAATGGCGAGTTGACGACCGATGAGTTAATGCATAAGATGGAGTTAAGCGGCGTGCGCGTTCGTCAGATTGCCGCGCGACTTGAAACTGTTTTACCACGTTTTAAAGTTGAGTTACGAAGCGAAAGCAAGCGCGATGCGAGCGACGAAGGAAAAACAACGATAACACGCGTTAATTATTATTGTTACGATGGCGCGGTCAATCTCGACTTGTTTGGCTCTGTCGTATCGCTGCATGACGATGACGAAGAAAACGACGATGGCGCTTTAACCACTTTAAGACCGCTTAAAGAGCACTTTAATAGCCACTTTAACATGGGGGCGTTTCCACTGGAGGAAGCCCAAAGCGGCGCTTTAACGGAAAATAAAGAGTACAATAATAATAATAAATATAATAATAACCTAAATAAAGAACCACTTAAAGGGTATCTTAAAGAAGATACGCACGCGCGCGCGTGTTCCAGCGATGCATGTTTAAGTGGTCGGAACCAAAAAATAACAAAGACAATAGATAGCGCGGATTTACTAACGGACGCCGCAGAAGCCCCAGATAGTAAAACTTTAAGTGATGTTAAAGTGGGTTTAAGTGGTTTAAGTGGTCACGACCAGGCTACACTCGCAAAGCAAGTTAAAGAACTTCTTGAGGCGTGGCAATCGGCTCATAAAGCACCTGTAGGGCGTCCGTCTTTAATAAGCGCTGTAGTTATGCAGCTACTTCTTAAAAACCCAGGCTTCAACACTGACGACGGCGAAGGGCCTGAATATCTAAAAAGCTTCATTGAACGCATAAGCACGGAAGATAAAGAAATTCAAGGCTTACTAGTTACTTTAACGAGGTAGAGACATGAAAAGCAAACTCCAGATGTTAGCGGACTCTATAGCATTGATAGAGACGCTCGACTATGAGTATTATAAAGATGCTGAGGACGCAATAAAAAAGTCTATTACGCGGAGTAAAGGCCGCGACATAAAAATAACGAGTGCAATCGATAACACAGAGCGAATTGAAACAAGCGCGGACAGAGAGCACAAACTCGACAAAATTCAAGCGGCACGGGTTCCGATATTGGCGGCACTCAGCAACTTAAGGCAAGCACTTAACGAAGCGAACAACGCAACTTAAAACAAGAGGGCCAGCCTTTCGAGTGAAACCTAACCAAAATAAAAAACAATTCTCCTTCAAAGACGCGCGATCATCGAAGCCACTAAGAGGCAACATCTGGGCTCGGAAAAAAGAAGGGGGCCCGGGTAAGTGACCACTCCGTCGCCGCGAGCGTTAGCGAGCGGCTCCGTCGCTCCGTATAACATAGACGTATTAGGGTTCCATCCTCCAGCCGAGGCCCATGATCACGAACTCGACCTGATCGACGGCCTACTCGCAGACCTGCAGAGCTCACTCCATAAACTAGTCCTACTCAAGCGTGAGGCCCGCGAGTCTGATTCTAAAGACACGAAAAAGAAGCAGGCCACTCTATGGAAAACATACGAATGTAAACGACAAGGCGACGGCATTTCTAAAGTTCCCTTTGGCCGTGCTTTCGATAGACTGCTGCAGAGGTGCGACGAGTGAACTCTAAAAATAAACACAAGAAGCTGACCAAGAAGGAAAAGAAGAGATCGCGACGCTTAGTAAGAGACGAAAAGAAGCACCATGAGAAGCGCGGATCCCAAAAAAAATGACGTTAACAAAAGAACAGATCAAGCTTGAAACGGTTCGCGAACGGCCGTCCCAGGTACGAGAGGATTCTAGCAGCGATGGCTCAGGCCCGCGTCGATGAGTTTGAACGGGACGGGGGCTGTGTTGGTTGCTACTCGTTCGATGAAGCCGTAAACTGCGTGTTAGCCTCTCCTGGAGGACTCACCTTATGGGAGCACATGCTAAGCACGCGTCAGAGAGCGCTAACATGAATCACGATAACCCGCAGCATTGTTGTAAAAATGCGAGTTCCGTTGTTATGGAGCTTAAGCGGACAGATACGGGCGCCGTGCCCTTGAGCTCGCCTTCGCAAAGAAGCCGCCCGTTTTAGTTTCCATGGGACGAAGCGGCATGCACGGGCCCCGTTTGGACGAAAAGACCACGGCAAATCGTCTCGTCGACGAGACGGGTAGAACGAATAAAAAATTGAACGCGCCGCGCTCCTTACAGTCTCGCGGCTAACTAAAAACTAAAAACTAAACTAAAAAACAAGAGGTCAAAAAATGACGAGCATAGCAGATCAGATAGATGCCATACTATTGGCAGTGGATGGATTGACGACCGACATGGCGACGAAGAGCACATCAACGGCAGCAGACCTAGCCGAAGTAATAAAACTACTTGGCAGGATAAAACGCGACGCTACTTGGCAGGATAAAACGCGACGAACCTTAAAAAGGTAACAATGGAAAATGAATCAAGAAATCAACAATGATGAGATACGCGAGCTCGAAGCAGCACTAAGGCGCTTTGGTTATGGTGACACGCTCGACGTTATTCAGAAGGAAGAAGAAGTGCGGCGTTCCGATGGCATTGAGAAGGCCATCGCTTCATTGCGGAAAGGTAACGACAATATAAAACAGCAACTTGAGACAATCTCCCAGGAAGACGCACGGAGGGACTTCGAAGCAGTAAACGGGAGACTCATAGAGCTCGCTAACAAACGCGTGGCCAAGAGTGACGAAACCTTTGAGGCTGCAATGGCTGCCGTAACCCTGGAACGGCCCGACCTGTATGAGGGGATGCTCAAGAAGAGGCAAGTTTTGATTCTTACAAAAGCAGCTATCGAGAAAGAGGAAAAGGCGCGTGCTGAAGCTATAGAAAAGCAATCGGCTACAGCCAAGATAAAGGCGTTAGCGGCTCAAAGACAGCTTAGGGACGGCGGGACGATAGAGGAGGCCGAGCGCGTGATACGACTAGAAAACCCTGGACTCGTCAACGATGAGCTCATGGAGGCAGCGAAATGACTGGAGCTACCAAAACTGTAAAACCGGCACCAAAGACAGAGAAACCTAAAGCAGCACCCAAAGCTAAAGCCGGCTACACGGTCGCAAGTAATGACGAGCTTTTGAGTATGCTTGCGTCTATCAATGAGCTCATGAAAATGCAGCTAAAACTCAGTGGGTTTGCGCTTACCGTTGACGAGGCCATGATACTATGAACACAGAAAAAGAGCTCACCATCGACCAGGCCCAGGCGATAGGCCGCGCTGCTGCAGCATCCCAGGGTCTAAAGCCTGAAGATGTGGCTTTCATGCCAAAACAGCCGAAGCAGGCGAAGCAACCCAAAACAACCAAAAGCGAAGCGGTGACGGCGAAGCCGGAGCCGGTGAGCGAACCAACGCCAACCCCCCCAAGTGACAGCGACCTACTAACTAAGAAAGCACAATACGACGAGGCGCGAAGTAAGTGGGCACGCGGGGACATGAACGCACAAGAACTCGAGGCCTTTTACGCTTCCTATATGCGATCTCGTGGGAATTACGCAGCCCAACAAACTATTTACGGGCACAGCGTCCCACCTGAAAATCCGCTCCCAAAACTTGGCCGTAACCTAGAAGATGCGAGGCTAGCGCGTGACGATCTCCAAACCAAACTACGCGAGGCCAAGCAAGAAGAGGCTACGCTTAAGCAGGAGAAGGCCACGGCTCCCGTTAGAATCGCCGCCGTTGCTGTAGAGGCTTTAAAGATTCTGCAAGACCCTGGTGATAACCGTTCGATACCAGCAATATCGGAGAAGGCAGCCAAAGCAGAGGATAGAGTGCACGCCATAGAGAATCGAATGAGAGTCGCACGACGGGAAAACTAAAATGGCTCAAAATGATGATGTTGCAGGGCTGAGCGATAATGAGCTCATCAATCAAAAGAACACCCTTAAAAATCGCATCATAACTCTTCAAGAAATGGAGAGCAAAAACGCACTCTCTCAAAAGCTTCTTGTAGAACGAAACGCCGTGACCGAGCGTCTCGATGCGATTGAAACGAGAATCGCTTTTCGCATGCGTGAAGGCGCTCAGGGTCTAAACGTCTAACTTCGTTGCTCAAAAACATGCAATAAACTAAAAAATGCCCGAATGTAAGCTTTGCAAGCATCCACAACGAACAGACCTAGAGACGGCCATCGCTACAAACAAGCGTTCTATGTCCTCTGTCGCTAAGGAGCTGGGCAATCATAAGAGCACCGTCTCCAGGCACATGAAACTCCATTGCTCAAAGAAGGCCCTCGCTGCTGCTGAAGCAAACGACCTACAAGAAGGGCTTGACGTAGTTAAGGCATTAACGGCCTCGCATAATAGAGTCTTAAGCATCTTTGACGATGCCCTGGCCGATGGCGACCGACGCGCCGCTATCGCGTCGCTTGAGTGCGAAGTGAAACAGCTTAACCTCATGGGAAAGCTAACTGGGGCGTTCTCAGATCAGCCACAGGTTAACTTCCTACTTAATCCTGAGTTTGTGAGGCTTAAGCAAGTATTGATCGAAACCCTGGAGCCGTATAGCGATGCACGTTTAGCGTTATCAGAGGCACTTGATGAGCTCGCAAACGACTAACGTGTTTAATAAGGCGCTTTTCAAAGACCTCTCGCTCGCAATCAATCCCGTTAAGTTTGCTCAATCGCTAGGAATCGAACCCGATTCGTGGCAACGCTCTGTCCTTCTTAGCACTAGCAATCGAATCATTATGCTATGCTGCCGACAGTCAGGCAAGAGCTTAACGGCGGCCCTGCTTGCTCTTTGGACGGCACTATATAACGACAATCAGCTTATTTTATTACTATCGCCAAGCTTGAGGCAGTCAGGTGAGCTCTTTCGCTCGAAGGTGCTTGAACTTTATAAAACGCTCCAGGACAATAACACGCTTCCGGTTATAGCAACATCGCAAACGGCGTTGTCTTTATCGTTAAGTAACGGCTCTCGAATAGTCTCACTTCCAGACAGTGAGGGCACGATTCGAGGCTATAGCGGCGTTAATCTGCTTATCGCGGACGAGGCAGCGCGTATAAGTGAGGGGCTTTATCTCGCAGTCAGGCCGATGTTGGCCGTTTCGCAAGGTCGGCTTATACTCCTCAGCACTCCGGCAGGCCGTCGGGGTTTCTTTTGGTCGGCATACACACAGGGCGGCGAGACGTGGGAGCGTTACAACGTTAAAGCGACTGAGTGTCAAAGGATAAGCCCTCAGTTCTTAGCAGAGGAGCGCATCGCCCTGGGAGAGAGATTTTTCGCTCAGGAGTACGAGTGCAGCTTTGAAGAAAACGAGGCGAGTTATTTCAGCTATGATGAGATTCAAGGGGCGGTAAGTGAGGACTTTAAACCGTTGTTTGCTCTCGATGGGAGTCTTAACGTTTAAACGTTTAAGGACGCTACGCCGTTCGCTAACGCTCACGGCTCCGCTATAATCTCCCGTCGACGGGAGACTAAAACAAGGTTAAAAAGAATGACAGAAAAACAAGAGATAACGCAAGGCGTCTATGTTGGCTTGGACATTGGACAGTCGATGGATTATACCGCTTGCGTGCTTCTTCAGCATGTTCGTATTTATGAAGTAGAGCCAACCATCCTAAGAGACCCATCACAGGCGCCGCCTCTTGACTCCAAGCCGGCGAAGCCGGCGAGTGAGCCTATAGACGAGTATAGAGTCCGTTATGCTGAGCGTTTACCCCTGGGCACGAGCTACGTCGAGGTGATTCGTCACGTTGCAACACTGCTTAACGCTATAAAACCACTAGGAAACTCAACTCTTATCCTTGACGCGACGGGAGTCGGTCGGCCTATAGTTGATATGTTCAATGCTGCCGGTCTTGGTTTAAAGCCGGTTGCTGTCCAGGTTCACGGGGGCAGCGCAACAAACTATGATAAAGGGACATGGCACGTGCCTAAAAGGGACTTAGTGAGCTCAGCAAAAAGGCTTCTTGGAGAGAAATCTCTTAAGATAGCAGACGGCCTGCAGCATGGCGAGACGTTAACAACGGAGCTGCAAAATTACCGCGTAGCCATCAATTTAAACACAGGCCACGATTCCTATGATGCTTGGAGGCATGAAGGCTCTCATGATGACCTTGTCTTTGCGTTGTGTCTTACGACGTGGTATTGTTTAAAACAGCAAAGGAGAGGCGGGCACCTTATCCGACCGATTCAAGTCGGAGAGAATGAAGGGCGCTGGTCTCGATTGACAGGGTTTGGAGAAGGGAGTGCCATTCGATAGTAAACTTGTTAAATGAGGGTTGTTAACTTGGGGTTGAAAGCAATATAATTATTAACTTTGCATCTAAACATGAGATTAGGAGATAAATTATGGATTACGAGGTTGAGCTAGAACGGGATGAAGAAGGGTATTATATTGTGTCCTGCCCTATCTTCAAGTCGTGCCATTCTTCTGGTGCGACAATCGAAGAGGCGCGAGAAAACATTAAAGAAGTCATAGATATGTGCCTTGATGAGATTGAAATAGAGGGCCTTAAAGAGATATTGAACCCTAAATACGCACATATTAAACTTCAAAATCCCCGCACTATAAATATCAATTTATTACAATTAGCTTAAATGGCTAAGCTACCCAGAGCGTCCAGTGACCAACTCTGTAAGGTAGCTGAACATTTGGGTTTTTCACCGACTGTAAAACGGGGCAGTCATAAAAAGTATAAGCACCCTGACGGGAGACGAACTACAATTACTTTAGGTAAAAAAGAATTACCTATCGGCACACTTAGAAAGATTGTCAGGAGCGAATTTCAAATTTCGAGAGAGGAATTTATAGAGATTCTTGAATTAATAAGATAGCGAAAGGTTTACCTCTCGCATTGTCCTTCGCCTTTTTACTTAAGTCATCGCAACTTCCGTGGAGTGAACCCCGCATTGAGTTAGGAACCAGGCCTTGAAACTCCCTTTTCTATATATATAAATCACCAAAGGGCCACGCACAGGCCTTGAAATATCCAGACACCCTCACACCCAATTGGAGTGACGGCATGAAAAGTGTCGTGTATAATAGGAACTGTTAAGCCAATATTCGCCACTTGAATAAGCGTATGCAATTCAAACCGATAACTGCAATCGTTGTTCTATCGCTTGTGGTCGCCTCTTTGTTAGTATCGGGGTGCGCTACTTCTAACACTACGCCGACCACACCAACGGCTACAGCGCCTGCGGCAGGCGACAGGCTAACCATGACCGCGTACCGCGTAGATTTAAACACGGTGCCTATTGTTTCGGTCTTTCATCCGTCGGCAGGGAATGAATACGCCATTTACTATTGTAAGATCAATAACATAAACGCGGGTAACTATGGCATGAGCTATGCGTTTTTTAAGCTCCGAGATTCGAACGGTAACACCTATTCGCCTAAGTCGGAGCAGATCATGCAGGCTGGCGATTTTCCCGCATCTTATGTAAGTGCGAACGGCGATAGCGTGGCTGGCTATGTGCTTTTCGAAGTTCATGCAGGAAGCCAGTTTAAAACTATATCGTATCAAAATACCGGATACGATTTAAGAGTTAATTTATAGAGGAAATATGAACGCATAGCGTGTTCATATAATCTATTCCTTATCTCCTAGCTCGTTAATTCTTTTGGGCGTTTAAGAGCCCGCACGGCCTCCTTTTTTCAGTTGTTGTAAAACTCCATCCATATACGCCATTTTTAAGACAAAAACACAAACGTAATATCATATATACCTCTTAAGCACACAAAAGCAGGGGGGCTTATCAATTCAAATCTCCATCAATCTTAAACCGGACTTAATTGACCGGATAGATGCAGCTAAAGGCACTCAATCACGAAGTGGGTTTATAACCGCATGTATCTTTGAACATTTTGAACCATTAAAAGCGGATTGGGAGGCGGATAAAGAACGGTTAACAGCTCAGGTGGAAGCACATAAAAGCACACAACTACGCCTAGAGAATGAAGTTGAGTTTTTAAGACAGGAATATACAAAGATAAACGACGCTTTAGCACAGAGGTTAATCACTGAGGCCACACCGGAACCAGCACCCACGCCTAAAAAGTCATGGTTCGCGCGACGTTTTGGAAGAAAAGAATAATCTCGAAAACATATAATCTCGTGCTGTTTTGATTGCCGGAAAATACGCCTTTCGGAAGTCGCTAAGGCCGTCCAGGGCCCCGCTATAATTACACCTTTAACGCTGGTCGCATGAGGTTACGACTATATCGCAAACCATATCTTTTTCTATGTCGGCTCGTGCAAGTTAATGTAAACGGAACGCTTGAGAGGCTTTGAAATACGCCGCCGGCGGCTAAATTATCTCAAGTAGGCAATTCCCAAAAGGTCGCCTTATCTAGGGTGATAACTCCCTTTATTTTTCGACGTATCAAACCCTTTTTAATAATGCGTTTAATATGGCCTCTTGCATCTTGTCGATGGATTCTAAAACCTTGTCCGTATGTGCAGATGCCGTAGCCAACCCTACTAAGACATCTAGACTACGCCTTGCTGCAATGTTCTCTACACTCAGAAATTCTAATTCTTCGCTCATTTTTACCTCACTAACTATCTCTTACTTCCTATGATAGTAGGTTTTGAGGCGGCGCCGCAGGCGCCGCCGTATTAGGCTAGGTCTCATAAGCCCATTTTAAGCAGCCTTTCAAAAATCAAACCTCCTTCTATACTCTTGAGCGTTTGCGAGAAAGGTTTTTGTTTCTTCTAAAACTTCGGCTATGGGTCGCCCCTCGCCGTGAAAGTTTGTTTTTATATTTTCTACTTTGCCGCGCACGCGCATAGCCTCATAAACCTTTATAATGAGGTTTATATGCTCCTCACAGACTTTTATAGCCTCAATAATCGCCGCTCTGTCAAGCTCACAAGTGGCGTCATTTCCGTGCTCGCAATCACCGCAATGTTCAAGCCCTCTTTTTCCCGCGCATTTCATGCACCTGTCAACGGCTATTTCTACCTTACTTCGCGTCATCTAATTCCCTTCCTGCTTCCTCTTCAACGTGCACACTAAGCACCAGGGGTCATTCTGCTCAGGGTATCTAATTATCGAAGCGCCACAGCGTTCGCAGTTGAGTTCAATCGGTTCGTCATCCATTTCGGTGTCACCTCCTGAATAAGTGAATAATAACTTGCTCCCGTGTTGTAAAGCGACAAGCTCCTTGCCGGTTTCTGCGTCTATTATGATGCTTGTCGGACGTAAGCATGCATTAGGATCGGCTAGTTCCATTTAGAACACGACCACGCGGTTTTTATGGAGATGGATGTCGAGATGTGCCTCTAGTTCATTATAGGCTTTAGTCGCTTTAGAATCTGCGGCCTCACTCATGATTATGAGCAAAACGTGTTTGCACGATTCTCCCTGGTGGGATCGGTATAATGCGTCAGGACATGAACAATTAAAAGTCCCGTTAATGTCCTTCGTTACCTCATATTCGCCCTGAGAACCTGGAACTGTCCATAGTCCTTTACAAACCTCAACAGGTCGCACGCCTCCGTCATATAGGAGCTGTGCGCGTTCGGTTCGTGTTATGGTTTTTTTGGTTGCTGCCATTTTTTCCACCTCGTCGGTGTTTCGAACATCGACAATACCGTATACGCAGGCAAACTATATATACGTATCCGTCGTATTACTACGTATGCGACGAGGGCAAATAGCAAACGTCAAGAAGGAGTGATATAATGATAAAAGCGGATAAAATGAAAGAATCGGAAAGAACTTCGCTGCGCGTGTCTCACCACACCAAGGCGGCCGTCAAGGATTACCTATCGCAGTTGATAGGAGTACGCAAAGACCCTGGTCTAAGTCAAGACGATGCTGTGAGGGAATTACTTAAGCACGGAGCGGCCGCGCTTGAGCGGGAAATCGGAAATGGAAACGGAGATAAGTAGGCGGTTGCTATTGGTGAAAGCGTGGCGCGAAAGTGAGAGCCGCTCCGTAGTGCAATCGGCGAACGGACTGCGAGCTATGTTCGAAATGCCTCAAAGAATAAGCAAGTCTTATATAAGCGTTAAACGAATAGTAGTTTAACGAAAGTCTAACGAAAGAGGAACTCATAAAAAAGCATGATAGGTATAGGAGCGGGTGGGCCATTTTGGCAGCAACCACAAAACCCACGCCGCACAACCGGTTTAAGGTAGTACTTCGAGCTTATTAAAGCTTGCGACTATTTTTTTCGTTGGTTGTGCATGCCCGCTCCTTAAAAAAGGAGTGAGAAATGTACAAACAACCTGATGCAACAACGCGCCGCATAAAGGATTTTTTGCGTGTCCGACCGAGGCGCATGCATGAACTGCGAAAAATGGGCGTGAGCGTTCATAGGATGAATACCCTGGAACTCCAGGGTGTGGTCTTTGCTGAACGATGCCCTGAACATAAATTAACGATGTATTATTTGTTACCTGAAAAAGAGAAAGAAGTGGAATTTGGAGTTCCACTTAAAGACGACCTTCCGACGGTCAAGGGTGGAAACGATGCACGTATCCAAGGATAATTATGTAACTGACAGTATAAGGAATTTACCTATTACAGAGCGCAGCGTGCGCTCCGATGAAATAATCGAGCTTGCCATAGAAGAGCGTACGAGCGGGCACCTTATAGACGTTATCAAGCCGGCCCTTAACGCTGGAATGAAAGCGGCCCGTACCCGAGATAAAGCGTGGGCCTCCTCTATTGGCGTTTTTGTGATGCATCAAAACGCTGGAGCGCGCGCATGAGTTTCAAACCCATGCTCGATGCTGATTTTTGGCAGCGTGACGCCAAACGTGCACACGACCAACAAGAGGGGGCTACAAAGGCCGCGGCTTTTTTTAAAGACCTACATGAAAAGCGTATGCGTGAAGTTGACGCCATAGCAAAGCGCGATAACGTTCTTTATACTGAAGATAAGAACGCCCGAAGGTTAAAGGACTTAACGCCGGCTGAGCGCGAAGCGCTGGAGGCCGATGTTTGCGCGCGAATTAAAGCGCAATTAAGCGAAAAGCCGCCATATGGCGTATATTTTGAACCTAAAGACGGTTGGCATTGTACTTGCGATAAATGCCACAAAGGGCGGTGGTAGCATGTCTTTAGACGACTCGTTTAAAGACATAGACGCGCGGACGTTAGAAATAGAGCGCGAAACGGCAGCCCTGGAGGGCATGACAGCTCAAGAACGCGCGGCTTATGCGGCTGAACGCGACGCGAAACGCTGGAGCGTCGAACGCGATAAAGAGGCGTTACAGGCGCGGCTTGATAAGGCCCATGACTTAGCCGTAGAATTTCTTAAGGCCGGCGACGTGCGGCGGTTTATTCTTGAGACATTTAAAACGCAGCACATAGGCGACAACGAGACAGCCGAGGGCATACTCATAGGAATAGCTAACCAAAGCATAAGCAACTCTAAGGGCATACAGCCCGCCGTTTATGGTGAAAGCGGCCAGGGTAAGAGCCACGCCGCGCGCGCCATGCTGCACTTATTCCCCGCGCGATACTATATGAACGCGGCGTTAAGCGATAAGGCGCTTTTTTACCTAGAAGCCGACGAATTACGCGCGGGCATGACGATTTTTAGCGACGACGCGAAAATAAGCGATGGCATAGAATCGGTTATAAAACGCGCTACTACTCAGTTTCAAGAGCCAACGATTAATAAAGTGCCGACTAAAGAGGGCGGCAAGTGGAGAACTAAAGATTTAAAGATACCGT
>Ga0209585_10000820_pt1 | contig 12145 bp, 17 predicted proteins | sample NGEPerone_FD_185491 | JGI IMG/M metagenome (GOLD analysis project Ga0209585, IMG submission 185491) | Arctic peat soil microbial communities from the Barrow Environmental Observatory site, Barrow, Alaska, USA - NGEE Permafrost154B-one... | ecosystem: Environmental > Terrestrial > Soil >... | reverse complement strand
TTCACCTCTTGTATAAACGTATGCAATTGAAATCAATAGCTGTGATAGCTGTTCTATCGCTTGTGGTTGCTTCTTTGTTAGTAGCGGGTTGCACCACAAGCACTACAAGCAATACTAATCAAACGCCAAGTGCTACGCCAAGCACGAATGCTTCGACTACTACATCGGCCACCACCACAGCGGCCACCACCACATCGGCCACCACCACAGCGGCCACCACCACATCGGCCACCACCACAGCGGCCACAACTTCTCCCACAGTTACGCCGTCACCAAGCGCATCGCCAACTCCGACACCAACGCCTTCAGTATCAGGGATAGTCACGTCAATTCAATTCGTCCGTCCCACTGTGGCAAAGGGAGAAAGCTTGGGAATCAATGTAATTTCATCTGCGTCAGGGACCCAGATTTGCGGCCACGGAGCGGTTACTGCGACAATTGGAACGGTATCGTCTGGAGGTTCCGACTGTTTTTATACAGCATACCTCGACACAAGCAGCTTGAATCCGGGCACATACGACGTCATATTAAAATTTGCGGGTGATAGTTGTTATAACCCTTCGCAAAGCACGTCAACGATTACTATAACCGCTTAGCAGACCTTGTTGATTAAAAAAGTTAGAAATGGGTTCCTATAATCTATTCCTTATCTCCTAGCTAATTATTTCTTTTTTCGATTTCCTTTGATTATAGGGCTTCTTTTCAGACTTGTAGTAACACGCCATGATTTGCGGCGTGAAAATAGGAATTGTTAAGCTACCACTCGCTAAATACGTGTCTTGGCAGGAGTTGTATCATGAACCCAATCGTTAGGATGATGAAACGGTACATCAAAATGCCGTTGAAATATGCGCTGCCACTGTTGTTTATCGGCGCATTAGTTCTCGCATCAACCACAGGTTGTGTTTCGTCGACCAATCCAAGTCCGTCTGCAAGCATCATGCCAACAACAACTGTAACGGTGACTAGCCCGGGTAGCGTATCAACCGATTACCCTGCTACTGGGCGGTCGAAGCTGGTTGAAGCCGCTGTAGAATATAGGCGTGATGATTTCAACACAAAGTATCTCGATACGAAGTCGGAATCGTTTGACGTGAATTGGATTAGTAACACAACGGCACAGATACATGAGGTGACCAAGAATACCGAAGAGTACACTACACACCTAGAAGACTTCACAATTACTCATTTTCCTTCAACTGCGGAGGCAACCACATATCTCACAAACAACGCAGCCAAGTATGGAACTTCAATACAATCCTCTTTTGATCCCGTAATAGACTACTATAAAATTACAGGCAAAACCCCAACCGTTTACACGATGTATACTAAAGATTACTTCAGTCTAACGTCGATATCGCAGTTCGATTCGCTTATTGTGGAGCGTAATTCCACCTATACCGTGCTGTTAAGCGGTTAAACGAAAAATTGGCGTGTTCCTATAATCTATTCCTTATCTCCCCCTCTTTATTTCTTTTTTCGATTTCATTTGATTATAGGTCTTCGTTTCAGACTTGTAACAACACGCATGATTAACGGCGTGAGAATAGGAATAGTTAAGTCACTTTTAGCCACTTGCAAAAGCGTATGCAACTGAGACCAATAACCGCGATAGCTGTTCTGTTACTCGTGGTTGCTTCTTTGTTGGTATCGGGTTGCACTACAAGCAAAAACGAGCAGACCGTTCAAGCTAATTCAACTAACACCCCAAGTCAAAACAGTCCTACTGTAAGCGTTACTGCAACTTCTTTCGGGTCGGCTAATTCTGTCACGACTAATCATGGTGCGGTTATATCGTCATTGAATGGAAATAAGTTTGTGAAGTACGCGGTCTATTTTGAAAATATTAAAGCGAAGGGAGTAGATGCCGATATGGGCAATCCTAATTCGCTTAAGTTGCGCGACACAAAAAGCAATCTTTACTCTTTCGATACCAATACTTTCGGCATCGCAGATCAGCAAGTAAACGGCAAGACTCTAAAGGGGCTTACCGTTCAAATTGGTACGCGACCTGGAGACAAGTACAGTGGCATTGTCGTATTCCAAATACCAACAAATGCTACGCCAAAGTCGCTAACGTATGACGATTATGTAAACAAGATTACGATAAACCTATAAGTGCTAAACAGGCATAGCGTGTTCCTATAACCTATTTCCTATCTCCTCCCTCTTTATTTCTTTTTTCGATTCAGTTGATATTTTTTGTTTTAATAGGAGTGGTTACGCCAACGCGACCCGCCGTCGGTAGTTTGCTGGACAGAGTATTACACCCATGGTCGGTTGGTGGTCGCGGTTATTCGGTCGATCGAAAAAGAGATAAGACGAAAGGACAACATGTACACTGTAAGTAAAATTTGGATAAAAATAAGTAAAACGTGGGTAAAAAATGTCAAAGCGCGTTAAAGTGCCAGTCGTCTATGAAGAAGGTGAAGACGGATATATAATTGTGAGCTGCCCTTTATTTACCGCTTGCCGCACGCAGGGTAAGACTCGAGAAGAGGCACTACTAAACCTAAAAGAAGTTATCGAGATGTGCCTCGAAGAGGTGCACGACGAAATGCCCGTATATACAGAAGAAGAGCTTTTACTTAATGCCTGATGCCTAAACTCCCCCTAATGAGTGGCACGGAACTTGTAAGGCTACTGGATAAAGCTGATTTTGTAGTAGTTAGACAGAAAGGCTCTCATTTAAGAATGCGGCGCGAACGTGATGGGAAAGTCGTTACCGTGCCGATGCATCCGTCTCGTGATATCGACAGAAGTCTTTTGCATAAGATTATTACTGTCGATATAGGGTGGACGCGAGAATATTTCATGACTTTATACGACCAGCAACGCTAGCTAGTCGTCACTACTTAATCTGTATATCAGGCTGCATAGCTTCTTCCTATTATCTATCCCTTATCTCCTAGCCCATTATTTCTTTTTTCGATTTCCTTTGATTTTTCGGCCCCGTACAACATGCCTGGAAAAGGTGCTTTACTTTCACGATGCATATCGATTAGGTAATTAGGTCTTTTTTTCCTATTATTGACTATGACCTACTGCGTAAGCTGTAAGCAATATATCAAATGTGATATTCGCCAGGGTAAGAACAAGATCCCGTACTATTGCGAACTTTACCGCCGGCCACGAAACCTCGAAGCACGCGATTTGATCTATATGGGGACTTAGACGATACACGTCGCTTTTATGAAATAACGGCCCTGATGCGTCGTTAATATCGTCAACGGAAAAAATCGATCATGCTAAAAGTCGAGCCTGTCCAGATTAAAAGTACGAGGGGGAGGCAAAAATGGTTGAGAAGGGATTAATCATAACGGGCAGCGATGCAGAGCTATTGGACCGTGCGCTTTCAGAAGTAAAAACAAAAGCCTATGAAAAGTTAAGAGTCAGAGGCTCAATTAGATGATGCCCAGGCACTTGATGCGCTCATTTCGTGTTTCAGGAGCTTCAGAAATGCCTCAAATGATGGACAGGAAAAAGAAAGAAGTCACTCATATTTTAGCCCCTTACGTAAGCGCCTGGTGCTAGGCACGATTATCGACAGGTGCGAAGGCGCTGAATGTCGCAAGGCCTGATCGCTGCAGGTTTGTACCTGTCGGTGTTAATTTATGCATTTCTATTCGTAGAGGGGGGAAAAGCTAGTTTTTAACCATTTTTTACAGGATGTGCCTGAAGTAGGGGAGTATGGTATGTTGTGTCAGATACGTCAGACACATCCTTGATTTCTGGAGGAAAGTGTAAGGTCATAAGACGCTGCTGTAATTAAATCTGGTGATATTATGCCCTTAGAAACACGTAGCCGCACGTGGATCACATACAGCAACGCCTATGCCTGCTTTGTATGCCCTTTCTCTGATATTGTAATAACGCGCTATTATTATATGAATTATACTCATTATAACGGACGAAAAAGTAAAGTCTAATGGTTGCAAACGTTATGCAACTAGTAAGGATGAAGCCAGAAGAACGAGCCAGCATAAGCGTCAGCAAAAAAACACATGCGGAGCTGATGAAGTATTGCGCACAGCTGAGCATGCAAACCGGAGAGAGTCAAACTCAAGACTCAGTCATTTCTGTCCTATTGGAGGAGGCGACAACTCGAAGCACTCCAGAAACTCCCGAAATATCCAAGGATATAGTAACGAAGCGCTTTTTGATTTATACACAGTTAACGCTCTGGGTTGCCTTGGCCATATTAGGAGCGCTGTTTGCTGCGCACACACTTCTGTGATGCTGTGCCTTTATACAACAAAATCCTTAAGCGCGTCTAACAGCGCTTTCCGTTCAACTGAGTCAGTCGGATATATGTAAAAATCGACTCCACGTCCCCTGCCGCGTCCTTTTCGCTCTACCTCAACGTAGCCGTATAATTCCAATTCAGCGATGAGTGCTGAAAGTGTCTTATGTGAAACCTGCTCACGACCACTAAGTCGCATGATGTTGTTAAATTCTCTATAAACCTCAGTAGGAGACTGCTTTCCTCCTTTGCTGTAAACGCTTTCGAGCAATACTTTCTGATGTGGAGAGAGACGCACGACCTCTCTACGCAGCAAAGACACTTCCGCAAGTCGTTGAGCACGTCGAACATCCTCTTCTATAACCGTGGTCCGGCCTTCTTCTTCACAAAGGTCAGCGGCCGTAGATAGTAAATCAAGAGCATAACGAGCATCGCCCATTTGTCCGGATACTTATGTTCTAAAAACCACGCGGCCGCTTTCCAATCGCCGTCCTGGGCTGCCCTTGTGATGACCTCAACATTTGTTATGACGGCCTCTGCCTCTGCCTTCCGTAGGGCATCCAGAAACTCTACATACTCTCCGGACTGCTCATCTTCGCCCTTTTTCTCCCAGGCCAGGAGCGTGTTATAATGAATACCTGCTGCCCGACTTGCATCGATGCGGTAGGCTCCAGACCGTAACGCTTCGATGAGCTTTTCCATGTGGGATTCGGTCAACTTCGATGGCCGGCCCGTTCTGGACCTGCCTGGGTTCGCGACACCGTAATCAGCACTGGCTAATCCACCCAAACACCCCATCAATCCGAGGATTTCACAAGAACATTGGGCAAAAGCAAGATAGTTATAAAAACGAAAACATACTCCAAACATAAAAGGAGGTGAACTAAGGCTCGTGCAAGCCTTGGAACGTGATGAGATTAGCCGATGGCGTGGAGATGCTAGAATTACCAATAAGGAGTTTCACGGGACAGAACATCATTCATCCGACACTCACCTGGGATGACGATACGGTGGTGCTGGTGGATGCGGGATTCTCCGGCCAGCTGCAACAGATCCGTGAAGCGATGGCTCGGGCAGGTGTCTCGTTCGACAGGCTTGACAAGGTAATCGTCACCCATCAGGACATCGACCATATCGGAGGTCTGCCGGATATTATCCTGGAGTCTTCTCATAACGTCGAAGTGCTGTCCCATGAAGAGGAGAAGCCGTATATAGAGGGCCGAAAGCCGTTGATTAAGATGAACCAGGCGCGTCTGTCGAAGAGGTTGGTGTCCCTGTCTGAGGAACAACGGCAGCAGGCGGAAGCGCTGTTTGCGAACCCACCCAAAGCGAGCGTCGATACGGCGGTCGCGGATGGGGAGATCTTGCCGTACTGTGGGGGAATAACAGTGATTTTCACCCCGGGTCACACCCCCGGTCATATCTGTCTGTACCTTAATAAAAGCAAGATCCTCGTCACGGGCGATGCCTTAGTCGCCGCGGACGGCGAGCTGCGAGGGCCGAACCCCGGGGCAACGTACGATATGGACGCTGCATTGAAATCGCTGAAAAAACTTACGCGATACGACATCGAGACGGTGGTCTGCTATCACGGCGGAGTCTACAGGGACAACCCCAACAAGCGTTTGGCGGAGTTAGCGAGCGCTGCAGACTTATAGCCTGCACGGGCATAGATCTACGACTTCTTTCTACGTTAGATCGGGCCTTTCGTCGTTCGCAATGGGGTTGTGCACTTCTCGTCGGAGTTGTTGAGCTTTCTCCCCTTCTTGTTCGTGGCCATGATCCTCCTAACCGATGAAGCCTCAATTGACGACTAATGCGGCCGATTACAAAAATGGGCGCGACCGATCGGTATGGGAATCATCGGTCAATCATTCGATTATCTTCCGGAAGCTCAAGGAAGCCGCTGCAAACATGAGGATATCAAAGAGCGCTATGACGGCAACGTCAAGCGGAAGGAGCGCCAGATTACCAGTGATCATCAGTCCCCTTACCGCATCTACCGCATATGTCAGCGGGTTAAAAACGGCGACGACTTGGAGGGCGTGAGGCATTAACGCTATCGGGTATAGGGCGTTGCTAGCAAAGAAGAGCGGCAGGATGAGTGCCTGGCCGATTCCCATAAATCGCTCCCTGGTTTTCAATAACGATGCTACAATGATTGAGAGGGCGGCGAACCCCCCCGAAATGACGAATAATATTGCGAGCGCTACTACGAAATAGGCAGGGTTGGGGATGAAGCTCACGCCCAGGAGCAGCGCTACGGGTATGACGATTAATACCTGGATGATTGCTCTGACGCCTGAAGACATGGATCTGCCAATAACTATCGCATATCGGGAAGCCGGTGCTACAAGAAGCTTTTTTAAGATCCCGGTATCCCGCTCCCACACGAGCGTCAAGCCGTACAAGACGGCGACGAATAGGACTGACTGCAGCATGACGCCAGGAGTGATGTAGTCAATGTACGGTATTCCGTTGGTCGGTATGGCGTGTATCTCACTAAAGACCAATCCAAAAACTGCCAACCACAACACGGGCTGAACGGCCCTTGTATAAACTTCTGTCCGGTCATTTCTGAGTCTCCGAAGCTCGAGCTCCATCATAGCAAGCACTACCCTTAGAGAGTCATTCACGATGATCGCCTCCTGCCTCCTCCTCAACCCGCTCGGTCGTGCTGGCAGCGCCGGGCGCGCGTGTCGTTCCCGCATACCTCAAGAAGACGTCATCCAACGTTGGCTTCGTGGTCGCGATTCGCACGACGGGGATTTCCGCGCTTCTGAGCACATCCATGACGCCGGGCAGCGCGGTTTCTGCGTCCTCGACGGTCACGATGAGCGTGGCGTCAGTAACAACGACGCTGTTCACCTGCTTCAGACCTCGGATCAGACCTAACGTATGCTCATCGACGTGGTGATCGGACACGCTGACTTTGATGAGCTCACCTCGAAGTGAGTGCTTAAGTTCTTCAGCTGTGCCTGAGGTGACCATCTTCCCCATGTTGATAATTGCAACCTCGTCTGAGTAGGCGTTTGCTTCTTCCATGTAGTGCGTGCTGAAAAATACAGTCGTGCCAAACTCCATTTTTAAGGACGCCAACTTCTTCCATACTGCGATTCTGGCGGCGGGATCGAGTCCGAGCGTTGGTTCATCGAGAAACAGGATCTTGGGCCTAATCAGCATCGCGCACGCGATCTCGAGCTTCCTGATCATGCCACCTGAGTAAGTCTTCACGAGCTGCTCCGCGGCAGCGCGCAGCCCCATGCTCTCGAGCATGTCATAGATAACCTCCTTTCGTGACCGTGATGGGAGGCCGTATATCTTAGCGTAGATGAGGAGGTTCTCATAGCCGTTAATATCGCTCCAGACGCTCGTCTCTTGGGGGACGTAGCCTATCACTTTTCTGACCTCGCCGCCTTCTCGAACGACGTCCAGCCCGAAAATGTGCGCTTCACCGGACGTTGGTTTGAACTGGGTTGTCAAAATGCGCATGAGCGTCGTTTTGCCTGCGCCGTTGGGTCCAAGCAATGCGAAGATGTCCCCGGCCTTGACTTCCAGGTCGACGCCGGCTAGCGCTGCGACGTTGCCTTTGTAAACCTTTTCAAGCCCTTTCGCATCAATTGCAAACGTCATGTAGCACCCTCTCTTGTGCGCTTCGATTTAACACTTCGCAGCAACCGGTACGAATCTTCACGCTTGGCAAATATCTATGCATCTTCTTTGGTCATTAGCGGTCACCATGTGGAGAAGTAGCATGGCTGTGTTCTCAAGATAGATCAAGAGTGCGAAAAAATTGTTGATTTTCTGTTCCTAAACTGCCTGCTCGCCTTCTTTTTTAATACGAGGAGTGACGGATGATTGAAGTAATTGTGAGACAAATAACGAGGAGTTAATGGATAATAAAAGTCAAACATACACGACCAGTTCAGTGACATCCAGTGATGGAACCATTATTGGTTATCGTCAGCTGGGCAGTGGCCCTGGAATTATTCTCGTTCATGGAGGCGCTAGTGCCTCGCAGAGCTACATGAAGCTTGGCGCTCTTCTGTCCGATACGTTCACAGTCTATATTCCAGATCGCCGCGGCCGTGGTTTAAGCGGGCCATTCGGCGACAACTATGACATCAAAAAAGAAGTTCAGGACTTGGATGCGATCCTCAAAAAAACCGATGCTCATAACGTTTTCGGGTTAAGCACCGGCGCCCTCATCGCGCTGCAAGCTGCACTTAACTTACCCTCAATCCACAAAGCCGCTCTATACGAGCTGCCCCTTGACATCGACAATTCGACTATGGCGATATTATCCTTCATGCCGCGTTTTGACCAAGAGATTGCAGAGGGCAAGGTGGCAGAGGCAAGCGTCACTCTCACAAAAGATTTTGGGAAATTTTTTTTACCCGGATCAATACAATTTTTGATAGCCATCTTGCCGCGCTTCGTATTGGTAAGATTTTACACGTGGTTTATGCGGAATGATGCGAAGAACATCAAAGGCGACGATGTGCCGTTAAAGGAGCTTATTCCAACATTTCACTTTGATTATCAGCTCGTTGTTGAAATGAAAGGAACGCTTGAACACTTTAAAGCGGTGCGCGCAGAAGTGTTATTGCTCGGCGGCAGCGAAAGCCCTTCCTTTTTAAAACGTACTCTCGATGCATTGTGTCGGGTCTTGCCAAACGTAGAGCGCGTTGAATTACAGGGCCTTAGCCACGGAGCGGCACTCGATGGTGGCAAGCCGGAACGCGTCGCGCAGGAGTTGAGAAGCTTTTTTCTGCAGCCTCAAATCTATAGCCAAAACTAGAGATGTGAGATAAAGAGCCGCACTGACGAACGCACTTATTACCTTGCTACTATCATCATTATGCTTGCCCCCATTGTCGCCGTACTGCAGGTAAGATGACGACACCCCCCTTACGACGAGTAGGCGCCTGAATACGAACACCACTATAGGGACCACCAGCGTCAGCGTCGTTTCTGAAGCATATATGATTTCAGATGGCGGACTTGAACAAATCAAGAAATCAAGCCAAAGTTCTCAGTGCGGCTCAAAATGAAAGAATAAGGAATTACTTATTTATATGGCCTAGGATAGATCTCCCGGCTGAGACCGGCAATGTTAATATTTAATCAAAAGGGTCCCAGATAGTTCTTAAACGTTGATAGGTAAACCTTAACCAAACCTACGAAATAGGGGGAGAGCAACCCATTCACATTTTGGTGCGACATACCTGCGCTTAGGCCGCTGGGCTTCGACCGCTTTTACGACTTGTTTCGCTATGCTTGCTGTGCTTTGTAATTCGCGTTTTATGATCCGCTCTTCTTCTTGACGCACGTATGCCATGTGATCTTTGTAAAGACTCTGTGCGGTCATCCACTCGTATTTCCGTTGCATGAACCACTCATTGAAACCTGTGTTGTATGTTCCGGGATTGACGATGATGACTTTGATGCCAAATGGCTTCAGTTCCGTGCGTAACGAGAACGCGACGCTTTCGAGTGCAAACTTTGTCATCGCATACGGCGCGTAAAATGGCGTAGGAACAACTCCTGCCATAGAACCCATAAAGATAATCCTACCCTCGCCATTTGCGATCAGCTTCTGCACGACCTTTTGCGTTACTAGCAACGTTGAGAAAACGTTTGTCTCAAACACGGCCCTGACTCGTCGAGGGTCGATTTCTGCCAAAGGTCCAGAATCGCCGATTGCGGCGTTGTTGATTAAGACATCGATGTCCCAATCATCCACCTTATTAACATCGGTGGCATCAGTCACGTCTAGTTTATCCACCACAAAGTTGTCGCCAAACGACGTAAGAACAGTTCGCACATCGTTGATAGAGGCCTCGCGATGAACGGTTGCGTAGACCCTGTGCCCTCGTTTAACTAGCCGGCACGCCACATCGAGTCCTATACCGCCTCTGCAGCCCGTTATGAGAATACTTGCCATGAGATACTTATCGCCTCTTTTCCACAGTTTCTCAACACCCTCTATAAAGGTACTTTATTCACCGTGAGCAAAATAGGGGGAGTGCCGCACCTCTGTGCTTACCGACACAGCTGCAGCAGATGGGTGCATGTGCCCGCCGCAAGCGGTGCAACGACGACAACCGCTTAATAATCTTAAGTTCATTCATGAGGACGGAGTAATGTTTACATGAGCCGAACCAGAAGTGTTGCAAGGAGTTGGAAGAGTTTGCCGACCGTAGAAGGGGCAGGAGTCCATTTGAAGCGGGCGATTGGCTTTCAAGGATCATCCCCGGAACTCGATCCTTTCCTTCTGCTGGATGACTTCCATAGTCACACTCCGTCAGAATATCTGCCCGGGTTTCCATGGCACCCGCACCGAGGAATGGAAACCGTGACCTATGTTCTGGAAGGGACTGTCGCACACGGCGATAGCATGGGGAATCAGGGGACTATCGGCACTGGCGACATGCAGTGGATGACCGCCGGTAGCGGAATAATCCACCAGGAGATGCCGAAAGGCGGGGCAGACGGTCGCCTGTGGGGCTTGCAGTTGTGGACCAACCTCCCTCGCTCCCATAAGATGATGGCACCCCGTTATCGGGGGATTAAAGCTGAAGACATCCCGGAAGTCATTCTCGATTCCGGTGCTCACGTAAAAGTGATCTGCGGCACAGTGGACGGAATTCGCGGGCCAGTTCAGGACATAATCGCTGAGCCAGAATATCTCGATATCACCGTGCCCCTGCATTCCCGTTTCCAGCACCGCGTGACAGACGGCCATACGGCACTCGCTTATGTGCTCAAAGGAGCCGCTCATTTTGATGAGGGCTCAGTGCCGCCGTCTAATACCAACGGCACAGGCGCATTACAGCGGGAGCCGCTAGGCACCGTGCACGGTCCCGAAAGTGTAATCTTGTACGAGCGTGAGGGGGATGAGATAGTAGTGAGCACCAAAAACGAAGGGGCACACTTTATCCTCGTCACTGGACAACCCATCGGCGAACCCGTTGCGTGGGCTGGCCCAATCGTTATGAATACGCAGGAAGAACTTGACATAGCTTTTCAAGAGTATCGAGAAGGTACGTTTGTCAAAAAGTAATGCATCATGACTGGTTTTCGCACGTCGTTACTGCGATCGGCAGTGCATATCGAGGGCAAACCGTGAGCGATGCGCGACTTAAATTAAGGCACTGAAAGGATGTGTTGTAATGCAAATAAAAGCCTCTGATGAGGTTAGATTGACTGTCAATTTAGGGCCAACGGTCTTTTCACAACTTAACGAAGAAGCGAGCGTCTTGAATATCCCTACAGTGACGCTTGCAGCCAGCTACGTCGAAGAGCACTTTGAGCGAAAGCGGTTTGCGGCAGACTGTGGGGCGAAATTGAAAAGTTGAAAAAAGAGCTCGCGGATTACAAGCAACACCACCAGAGGGAGGTAAAATCACTCACCACAGAGCTCACACGTCTGAAGGCGGCTTTGGACTTTGAGACTGAAGAAGTGGCACGATTGAAAGCAACCTCAGCCACGTTTCTTTGACTGCTTCAAGGATTTCAAAAGCACCGTTAAAGACCCGATTGATTCAAGCTGCCCACGCTCTTTTTGGCTGGCGTTTTTAACGATCCAGTCGGTGAGCTCACAGTGTCTTGCCTGACTGTTCAGCAAACCAATTTTCGATGACAGAAACGGCGTCGGAATCTAGACCACGGTCCTCGGCATTGTAATGCGCTGCGACGTCACCGGCGACAAGCATCTCTCGCGGTCGCGGCTCGTACTTGAGCACGTGATCGGCGTTGTCTGGGAACACGAGGGTAACGTTGCCATGTTTACTAGTGGCGGTTTGCAGCGCACTGCCATCAGTACACCAGTCGACTTGGATATCCTTTTTACCGATGAGAACCAGCATAGGCTCCGATATCTGCGATGCGACGTGCGCT
>Ga0209585_10000819_pt1 | contig 12145 bp, 9 predicted proteins | sample NGEPerone_FD_185491 | JGI IMG/M metagenome (GOLD analysis project Ga0209585, IMG submission 185491) | Arctic peat soil microbial communities from the Barrow Environmental Observatory site, Barrow, Alaska, USA - NGEE Permafrost154B-one... | ecosystem: Environmental > Terrestrial > Soil > Wetlands... | reverse complement strand
TGAAAGGAGTTTTACCTTGTGTATATAAGTATAAGTTTATACCTTCAACTTTGTAAACAATATTCACAATAAATTCCTGTAAACCAAATAAAAACCTTTCTGCCGGTATCAATGCCCTGTTTATTGGCCGCAATTAATTTAATACTACATGCTTCAAATTTTTTTTGGTGTTTTAATTTTAGGAGTCATCTTATTCCTGATAAGGAATAAGTACCAACGCATCGAAAAAAAAGGACTCGAAAAAATACAAAGTACCTGGGGCATTCCCAAAAATGAACTTTTTGACTTTGATAAAATTGAAGGATACTTTATTCATAATCCGGAAGACAATTTCCATACACTTTCTAACCAAACAAAAAGCGATATTGATTTTTATGAATTATTTTCCTTTATTGACAGAACTACAAGCAAAGTAGGACAACAATATTTATTTGATAAATTAAACAAGCCAACTAACAATATTCCCGAACTTATTCAATTAAACGAACAGGCAAATTTCTTTACCGTCCATAAAAAAGACTGTGAAAATACACAGATGCTATTGTTAACGCTAGGCAATGATGGTTCTTATTCCATTTCTTCGCTGATGTTTAAGAAATTTCCTCAGCGGCCGCAATGGTTTAGTCTGATTGTCTTAGATATAGCTTTAACGGTTTTTTTATTAATTCTTGCACCTTTTTTTCCAATCTTATTAATATGGTTGATAATTCCACTTGCCATCAACCTGGGAATCCATTTTTGGAATAAGAATAATATATTCAGTTTTATAAAATCAATTCCGCAACTTAATAAACTTATAAAAGTTTGCGAAAAACTAAGTAAGCAAAAACTTCCATTTGATAATAATAATATTAGCCAAAGTATTCATAACCTGAGAACCTTTCAATCGAAAACCAGTTTACTTAATTTGGGAGGCAATCCGGTTCTTGGAGAATTAGAGCAAATTTTATATTATTTCTTCGAATTGGTAAAAGCATTTTTTTTGATAGATTTTTTTACATTTTATAGCCTCTTAAAAGAACTGCAAAACAAACAGGAAGACATTAACCATCTTTTCAAGTTTGCAGGTTCAATTGACACTGCAATTTCAATTGCTTCTTTAAGATATGGAAGCACAAATACCTGTCAACCCGTTTTCCTGACGAATTCTAAAAATTTAAATGCAGTTAAACTATATCATCCTCTCATTTCGAATTGCGTTGAAAATGATATTTCAGTTAAAGGAAAAAGTATTTTAATTACAGGTTCAAACATGTCCGGCAAAACAACCTTTTTAAGAATTGTTGGAATAAATGCAATTTTGGCTCAAACAATTTATACATGTTTTGCCGAAAAATATGAAGCTCCAATAATTAAATTGTTTTCTTCTATAAGAATTGACGACAGTTTACTGGAAGGTAAAAGTTACTACTTTGAAGAAGTAAATGTTATGGCCATATTAATTAAGGAAACAAAATCGGGTAGTCAAAATATTTTCTTACTTGACGAGGTTTTTAAAGGAACAAATACTATTGAAAGAATTGCTTCTGCAAAAGCAATTCTTTCCTATTTAAATAAAGGCGATAATATAGTTTTTGTATCAACACACGATATTGAATTATCCGATCTATTGTCAAAAGAATACGAATTATACCACTTTGTTGAAACCATTACAAACAATCAATTGCATTTCGATCATCAATTGAAATTCGGGCAATTGAAAACCAGGAATGCTATAAAAATATTAGAAATGTCAGAATATCCTTCTGAAATTGTTGAAGAAGCAAAAAACATAAGCAAGATCTTATCTACATCCAACATTGATACCAGATACACAACTTCTCTGAAAGATATTACTAGCTAATTATATTTTATGATTTAAAAATCCTTTCCTATTTAATCTGTGATTCTTTCAGTCCTTATTAACATCCACATAAAAATTTTCATCAACTTTTATTGATTTCACTCCTTTTGGCACTTGTTTAAATTTTTGGGAAGGATGAATAAATAGGAGATTCCCTTTATCATTATAAATTTTTACAGGCATATTAAATCCATCAATGCAATGATTCCAACGATAAAAAATTCTTCCTTTAACGGACTTATATTCCAGCACAGGAACCTGTGTAGTTCGTAAATATTGATCAAATACTTTTGAAAAATCAATACCTGATTCTTTGTTGATATAATCCTGAATTTGCTTTGCCGTAACGGTTTGATGATAAAATGTTTTATTAAGCCCCCTCAAAATCTGCCTGAATTTATCATCATTATTAATGATCTGCCTTATCATGTGAATCATGTTGGCGCTTTTATAATACATATCGTCACTCCCCTCTTTATTAACACCATAAGGCGGGATGATGGGTTTATCATTCCTTATATTTTTTCTAATCCCAACAATATAATCAGTTCCCGCTTTTTTGCCATAATAATATTCAGTAAAGAGTGTTTCACTGTAATTGGTAAACCCTTCATGAATCCACATATCAGCAATATCTTTTGAAGTAATATTATTTCCGAACCATTCATGCCCGCTTTCATGAACAATAATAAAATCCCATTTTAATCCCCATCCACTTCCTGAAAGATCCCTGCCACGATAACCGTTTCTATATCCATTTCCATAAGCTGTCGCACTTTGGTGTTCCATTCCCAGGTAAGGTGCATCTACCAGTTTGTAACCATCTTCGTAAAAAGGATATGGGCCAAACCAATATTCAAAAGCTTTCATCATCCGTGGGGCATCCTTAAATTGTTCTTTCGCTTTTGTAAGGTTAGAATCCAACACCCAATAATCCATTGTTAAGTTGCCTTTTTCCCCTTTATATATTTCTCCCCAATGAACATATTTTCCGATATAAGGTGAGATGTCATAATTATTAATTGGATTGACTACCGCCCATGTGTAGGTGCTGTTTCCATCACCATCATCCTTTATACTTCGCAATCTTCCATTACTGACTGTAACCAGGTCGGAAGGTGCAATGAAATGCATCTCCGCACTATCAGGTTCATCGCCCTGGTAATCTTTGCACGGATACCAAACGCTGGCACCCAAACCCTGGCAGGCAACAGCTACCCAGGGATTTCCTGCTTTATCTTTTGTCCAGATAAGGCCTCCATCCCAGGGGGCATTTTTTGCAACTCTGGGTTTGCCATGGTAATAAATAGAAAGAGTATATATTTTTGAATTTGTTTCCTTAATGTTGTAAACAGGAGGTTCATCCGATTTTTTCAAACTAACAAACCATGCATTCCCATCTTTACTAAAATCAAGTTTTCCCCTGGAAGGTTTACGTACCCTGGCGTCTGGATCTATGGTAGCCAATCCTGATCCATAATCTACTATCACAGAATCCATAATCAAAGGATCCTGTAAATCAATTTGAAAATAATTAACATGATTTCTATTCAATTCTTTATAGCTAATAATATTGTAACCACTGATACTGCTATCGGGTATATTAAATTTTACATGAAGGTCGTATTTGGTAGCATTCCACCAGGCTCTGCCCGGGCCATTGCCGCCACGCAATGTATCGGCATGTGTAAAAGATTGCGCCAAAGAAAAATTAAATACAACTATCAATAAACTTAAAACTGAGAATATCTTTTTCATTTACTAAATTTATTTTTTTTCAATCAAAGATGAAGTTAAAAATACAATCTCCTTCGCCTCTTATAAAATATTTAAAAAATATATTTATTCTACCCTTTGCGGGAGCAATATTATTCATTTCTTCCTGCAGCCACCATGAAAAAGTAAAAAATATTTTTCACTATAATGAACAATCCGGTATTGCCACGCTCGATCCGGCATTCGCAAAAAATCAATCCATCATGTGGGCGGTGCATCAAATTTATAATACTCTTGTACAAACAGATGATCATCTGAAAATTGTGCCCTCACTTGCAAAAAGCTGGGATGTTTCTGCAGACAATCTGACTTTCATTTTTCATTTGCGGGATGATGTTTTTTTCCAGGATAATGACGCCTTTCCCAATGGTAAAGGAAGAAGAATGACTGCGAAAGATGTTGTGTATAGTTTTGAAAGAATTCTTGATAAAAGCACTGCCAGCAGTGGTGCGTGGATATTTAATGGCCGGGTTGATACTTTACATCCTTTTACCGCTCTTGATGATACTACTTTTCAATTGAAATTGATAAAGCCCTTCCATCCTATTCTTGGCGTAATGAGTATGCAATATTGCTCCATCGTTCCGCGTGAAGTGGTAGAAAAATATGGGAAAGATTTTCGCCGGCATCCCTGTGGTACCGGTCCATTCCAGTTGGTAGCCTGGGAAGAAGGCCAGGCCCTGATCCTTAAAAAAAATACCCTGTATTTTGAAAAAGACAGTAACGGGCAAAGGCTTCCTTATCTTAATGGAATTAAAATTTCTTTTCTTGAAAATAAAGCCACAGAATTCCTGGAATTTCAACAGAAGCGTCTCGAATTTATAAATGATATTGACCCTTCTTTTAAAGACGAAGTTCTTACCAAAAGTGGTACACTCAGAAAAGACTGGCAGGGAAAAATTGTATTGGTAAAACATCCTTATCTCACCACAGAATATCTCGGATTTTTAATGGACACCGCTTTAAGTATTGTAAAAAATTCTCCACTCCGTTTATTAAAAGTAAGGCAGGCAATTAATTACGGATTCGACAGAAGAAAAATGATGTTATACATCCGTAATTCGATAGGAACCCCGGCAGAAAGCGGATTTGTTCCGGCTGGTTTTCCTTCGTTCGATTCTTCAACTGTTATTGGTTATCATTATAACCCTGCAAAAGCATTACAATTATTAAAAGAAGCAGGTTATCCAAATGGGGAAGGGCTACCTTCCATAAAATTATTGACAGTTCCTATTTACTCAGACCTGGCAAGTTATATCGCCAATGAACTCAGGCAAATTGGAATCAGGATAGAAGTAGAAACCATTCAAAAAAGTTTACTACTGGAACAAACTGCAAAATCAGAAGCATTGTTTTTCCGTGGAAGCTGGATAGCAGATTATCCCGATGCAGAAAATTTCCTGAGTGTTTTTTATGGAAAGAATCCGGCTCCTCCCAATTATACCAGATATAAAAATCCTAAATATGACCAATTGTATGAAGCGGCATTATCAGAAAAAAATGATTCTTTCAGGTACAAAATTTATCAGCAAGCCGACCAGTTAATGATCAATGATGCGCCCATCGTGCCTTTGTGGTATGATATGGTAATTCATTTGGTACAACCTTATGTTAAAAACTTTCCTGCAAACAGTCTTAATTTATTGGAATTGAGAAGAGTAAAACTTGAAGAATAAGTTTTTCGTAATAAGTTAAACTTCGAATAATCAACACTGTTACAATTTAAAAGCGTAGCTTACATCCTTCACATATTATAATTTAGACGTAATGATTGTTATCCTGTTATTCTTTTTTTTACACTGGTTTTTTTCTTTGTTTTTTCATTCATTTTTTTTACACAGATTTGCATCTCATCAAATGTATACAACCAGCAAGCGCTGGGAAAAAACTTTCTATTTCTTAACCTGGTTTTTTCAGGGATCTTCATTCCTGGTTCCGCGCGCTTATGCAGTTATGCATCGCATGCATCATACCTATAGCGATACAGAAAAGGATCCGCATTCACCGCATTTTTTTAAAGATATCTGGCATATGATGCTGCATACGGCACGTATATTCAGCGCCTTTGTTACCGGTGAAAATATGCCTGACCCGCAATTTACCAAAGAGTATTTTCCGGTGTGGGATAAGCTTGATAAAATAGGAAATCATTCGTTGACAAGATTTGCCTTCGGCGTTTTTTATGTTTCATTCTACCTCATTTTTGCCCCTAATTACTGGTGGTTTTTATTATTGCCCATTCATTTTTTGATGGGGCCCATACAAGGAGCTATTGTAAATTGGTTTGGCCATAAGCTTGGTTATAGTAATTATACAAATGGTGATAAATCAAAAAATACGACCCCATGGGGATTTATTATGATGGGAGAATTATTTCAAAACAATCATCACTTTGCTAAGCTGGATCCCAACTTTGCAAAAAGATGGTTTGAGTTTGATTTTACTTATCAAATAATGAAATGGTTACATCATTTCAAAATTATTAAATTAAAAACTTTGGCCGCTACAGCTTAGGTATTCATAACAATTCCCCTTTGAATATTTCTTACTCAAATTATCATTTCCTATATGCACTAAAAGTATTGTAATAATAAAAAAACCTTTATCCTGATGGCTACCAAAATAAAATTCGCAAAAGCAAAAGATTTAGATTTTTATTCAACACTAAATAAAAGAGTAGATGATTATTTTATTTCGAATAAAATATCGAAAAATGCCAACTGGGTAATGATTTTTAAAACATTATTTTATTTAGGCGTATTTACTGCTGCTTATCTTTTGCTTATCTTAAATCAAAACAGCGTAGGTGTACAATTTTTATTTTGGATCATCATAGGATTTTTTACTGCTTTTATCGGGCTAAACATTTCTCACGATGCAATTCACGGTTCTTTATCGCGGCACAAGTCGGTGAATAAAGTACTAAGCTATACGTTTAATATTATCGGGGCCAACGCATATCTATGGGGAATCATGCATAACATTGTTCACCACACCTACACGAATATTGAAGGGCACGATGAAGATATTGAGTCAGTTCCATTACTACGATTGTCTCCTCATCAAAAATTAAAGAAAGTACATCGTTACCAATATTGGTACGCATTTTTATTTTACGGATTTGGATCTCTCACATGGGTTTTTATAAAAGACTACGTCAAGTTTTTTAAAAAGAAAATCGGGAATTATGAAAATAAAAAGCATCCAAGGATCGAATATTTTAATCTTTTCTTTTTTAAAGCAGTTTATTATACCATCTTCCTGGTGTTACCACTTATCCTGATCAATGCTGCATGGTGGCAAATACTATTGGGATTTTTTGCTTTACACTTTTGCGAAGGAATTACCATGGCCGTTATATTTATGCTGGCCCATGTTGTGGAAGAAACAAATTTTCCTTTGCCAAATGAAAAAGGGAATATTGATAATTCATGGGCTGTTCACCAGTTATACACCACAGCAGATTTTGGACGGGAAAATCATCTTTTAAATTTTTTATGCGGCGGATTAAATTTTCAAATAGAGCATCATCTATACCCACGCATCTGCCATGTACATTACAAACAGATATCTAATATCGTTAAAAAAACTGCCGAAGAATACAATCTCCGTTATAATGCGAATCCTTCTTTTGCCGGAGCCATCAGGTCACACATCCGGTTACTCAAAAGACTTGGAAAAGGCGAAGCGGTTGCAATGGCAGTTTGACAATTGCCTTTAATTTCTACCTTACGAAAAGCATTTTTTATCTAACTTAAAACACAATTACAACTCTTATATTTTTTCAAATACAAGCCTGAAGTGATCCATTGTTTCATTTTCAAAACAAATTTTGTTGGGGCTTATTTTGAACACTTCTACCTGGTGGCGAAATTCTTTATCAACAATAAATTTAGGAATAAGAGAAGCATATAAAAAGTATTTCTTCCAATTAAATTTCCTAAACTTTATTCTCCATCTTTTGATGGTTTCTATATAATCATTTCTCCCACTGCTTTTAGAAATTAATTTAAAGTAAGGCTCTGCATTTTTTATTACCTGGTTAGCACCATAAGGCAACCATGATCCGGGAAATTGCTTTACCATCAAAGCCATTGCGTAGGAAGGAGAATTTTTAGGAGCATTTACATTTACCTCTTCCAAAGGCATCATATTTTTATCGAACACCATTGTCTGCATATAAAATCTTCCACCTTTTGGTAATAAGTCATTTAATTCCTTGAAAAAATTATGATACACTTCATCCTGTTTGCCTTCTTTATATTCTTCAATAGAACAGAAATGCTCCAGGCCACCAATACAGGTTATCGCATCAAAACCTCCGAAGTTTTCAGGAGTAATTTTTCTGCAATCCATCACATGCACATCCAAACCATTCTTAACGCACGCGGCAGCCTGCCCTGTTGATAAAGTAACGCCGGAACCTTTTGCGCCCCTACCTTTAATATAATTAAGAAACGGGCCCCATCCGCAAGCCATATCCAGCACTTTGGAATTATTTTTTATACCCAGGCTATCTGCAATAAATTGATGCTTATTTTTTTGAGCTTCTTCAAGCGACATAGAAAAATCCCCTCCAAACATTGCCCCGCTGTAATCAGCCATTTCCCCAATGCTTAGACGAAATATTTCATCAATAGTAGTATAAGTAAAATCAAGATCATTTTTTGTTGCCATTGTGAAATATTTTATTTGTGGTTGTGCTATTATGCAGCCACTCAATATAGGCAGAAATTTTGCATTTCAAATCATAAATTATTGAATGGAAATCCTGATACCTGCCTGCGGTACCAGCATCGTTGTTCTTGAATTCTTTTCTACAAAAGAAACGTTGGCATTATTATCAATAAAAGGATCGGTAAGGTAGCGGCTTTCGGCACCAATTAAATAAGCCACTTTTAATTCAAGCCCAATATCATCCCGTTTATTCAGGGGAATATCTACACCACCTGCAGCCCCGTAAGCCAATGCCCAATGCGCTTTGGTAGAATTGGAATAAGTAGAATTGTAATCACTATAATAGGTAAGCCTTTCAACACTCACAGTTGAATAAAAAACATTCCAGCCTGCAGTCAAATCCAGGAATGGCTTTATTTTCCCCGGTGTTGAAGATTGGAAGCGGGTTAGTAACATTAATGAAAATATATTGCTGGTAGCGCTTACTTTAAAGTCATCATAAAAACCATTTATATAGCCGGAAAAATATTGAATTGCCCGACCTTTCACCTGCATTCCCAATTCAAGGCCCAACTTCATTGGCAATGTTTTATCCGGATTGTATAAAACATTTGCCCTCAGGCCAAAACCCGCATCGGCATTTTCATTTTTATAATCTTCCTGAGGCAAAGAAAGTTGTGCATCGAATGATACAGAAAATTTTTGTGCAACAGAAAATGTATTCATGAAAGCAAGCAGTAAAATGGTAAATAAATATTTCATTAATACTTGTTTTATTTTTTCAGCTTTTCCCCAAAAACCTTTTTCAGTTTATCCATTTTAGGCTTTATCACAAAATAGCAGTAGGATTGCGAACTGTGATTTTTATAATAATCGTGGTGATAATTTTCAGCTTCATAAAAATTAGTAAAAGGCTCAATAGCCGTTACAATTGGCAGATCAAAAGCGCCGCTTTTATCCAATTGCTGTTTATACTTTTCAGCCTTTTCTTTCTGTTCTTCATTATGGTAAAAAATAACACTGCGGTATTGCGGGCCTACATCATTTCCCTGCCTGTTTAAGGTAGTTGGGTCGTGCGTTGCCCAGAAAACTTCCAGCAGTTCATCGAAAGATGTTTCAGAAGGATTATATTCAATTTTCAGGCATTCCGCATGACCGGTGTTTTTATCACAAACCTGCTCGTAAGTTGGGTTTACAACATGGCCACCACTGTAGCCACTGGTAACTTTCTCTACTCCATTTAATTGTTGAAAAATAGCCTCTGTACACCAGAAACAACCGTTTGCAAAAGTAGCTATATCCAGTTTATTATTATTTTCCATTTTTGTATTTAATTATTAGTAAAGTCCATTGCAAAGATGCAAAAATTGAAAGTAACCTGATGAATAAAAGCATTTCCTTTGTGCATATTAACAGCTTATTTTCTTGGTTGCAAAAATCGCTAAAAATTCTTGCCAAATAAAATGCATCTATCTTATGCGTACTTTTATTAAAATAAAAAATTTCGTACTTATCAATAAATGAAACTTTTTCCACCATCTGCGCCACATCAACTGGAGTTTGATAAAATTAAAATATTACTCGCGGCACATTGCCGCTCAGAATATGCACGCAAAAAAGCGGATGACTTGCGAATTCATACCCGCAAAGAATTTATAGAGCCTCAATTGCTGCAAACAAATGAATATAAATTATTGTTTCAAAATTTCCTGTATTTCCCTGACGATGCAGTTTTAAATCTTTCAAAAGAATTGAGATTATTGAGCATTGATTCTTCTGTACTTACCGGTGAACAATTTTTACAAATAAAAAAATTAGCCAATGCCATACAACAAATATTCCGCTGGTTTTCGCCTGACCGTAAGATCGCCTACCCTACACTCGCTTTAATAATTGAAGAAACTTATTTTGAAAAAAGCATTGGCGAAATGGTAGATGAAATATTAGATGAATATGGCATTGTAAAAGACAGCGCTTCGGAAAATCTTGCGGCAATAAGAACGTCTTTATATAAAAAAAGAAATGAACTTAAAAGAGTTTTTGACCGTATTGTAAGTAAAATGAAAAAGCAGGGCTACCTGGCCGATATTGAAGAAAGCTTTATCAACGGCAGGCGGGTGCTGGCCGTATTCGCAGAGCAGAAAAGAATGATAAAAGGAATTCTGCATGGAGAAAGTGACAGCCGCCGCACTTCCTTTATTGAGCCGGAAGAAACTACTCATCTTAATAATGATATTTTTTCTTTGGAGAATGATGAACGAAAAGAAGTATATGTGATACTGCAAAAGCTCACTTCAAAAATGCGGGCCTACCATTCCCTTCTAAGCATCTATCACAATATTATAGGAGAATATGATTTTATAAAAGCAAAAGCAAAACTGGCCCTGGAATACAATGGCAACCTGCCGGCGCTACATGATAAAGCACTCATAAAATTATCAAATGCGGTGCATCCTCTTCTCTTTATTTATAATGAAAAATTAAAAAAGCCTACCATCCCCGTTAATATTTCTTTAGATGACAAGAACCGCATCCTGGTGATCAGCGGACCCAATGCAGGCGGCAAAACAGTTACTTTAAAAACCGCCGGACTTTTGCAAATGATGCTGCAAAGCGGTTTACTGGTTTCGTGTAGCCCGGACAGTGAGTTTGGCATTTTTAAACAATTGATGATCCATATCGGTGATACGCAAAGCCTCGAATTTGAATTGAGCACTTATTCATCGCACCTCATCAATATGAAATATTTTATGGAGAACGCCAATGGAAAAACTTTGTTTTTCATAGATGAGCTTGGCAGTGGCAGCGACCCTAACCTCGGCGGAGCCTTCGCGGAAGTGATCATGGAAGAACTGGCAAAGAAACATTCCCTCGGTTTGGTAACTACCCATTACCTGAACCTGAAAGTGATGGCTAATAAAGTGAACGGCATCATCAACGGCGCAATGGCTTTTGATGAAAAAAATTTAAAACCCCTATACCAATTAATCATCGGAAAGCCGGGCAGTTCCTACACTTTCTCTATTGCGGAACGCATAGGCCTGCCACATCACTTAATAAATAAAGCAAGGCAACTGGTTGATGAAAACCATTTCAGCCTCGATAAATTATTGAACAGTACCGAGCAGGACCTGCAGGAGGTACAAATAGAAAAAAAGAAACTGGCTCAACTGATAAAAGAAAATGAAAAGTTGCACAGGGAAATGCAACAGGTGATTCATAAAGAAAAACACCTGCAGCAGGTAGAATTATTAAAAGAGCAAAATCAGATGAACGAAGCAAAATATGTTTACCTGAAAGAAATGGACCGCAAACTAAAATCCATTTTAATAGAGTGGAAAAAGACCGATGATAAAAGCAAAGTAATAAAAATGATGCAGGCATTACTTTTTAAACAACCAGAAAAACAAATACTGCAAAAGAAGCAAAAGAAAATTGACACAAAATATTTTGAAACGAATGAGCCTGTAAAGCAGGGCGACAAAGTAATTATGAAGGCCAACCGGCAGGTAGGTGTAGTAACCAATATCCGCGGAAAGAAAGCCATAGTGCAGGTGGGCGTTATACCTATTACGGTAAGCATTGAAGATTTGGTGGCAGTGAAGGATAAAACCCCCGTAATCCCTGAAAGGTTAAAATCGGCTTCTAATCTGTGAGTATTGAATTAACTATATAAAAAAAATCTTAGATTGTTAATTAGCTTGACTCAACAAAAATGCCCATCAGGCAAGCATCCAAATAACAGCAGATTTATAAGTATTTTTTAATCTGATTATTAGCTATCTATGGCAATTCCCACTTAAATTGCAATGGAATTTAACCCAAGTTGCAGATGACATTCAGTAATTG
>Ga0209585_10000817_pt1 | contig 12183 bp, 9 predicted proteins | sample NGEPerone_FD_185491 | JGI IMG/M metagenome (GOLD analysis project Ga0209585, IMG submission 185491) | Arctic peat soil microbial communities from the Barrow Environmental Observatory site, Barrow, Alaska, USA - NGEE Permafrost154B-one... | ecosystem: Environmental > Terrestrial > Soil > Wetlands... | reverse complement strand
GGGTTTTGCTTTATTCGTTTTCGACTTTTTGCATATTTTGATACATACGTTCCAGGAAAGTATATAATTGTTCGATTTCAGATTCACTAAAATCCTGATAGCAGATATCTTCTACCTCAAAGAAAATGCGTTCGATTTCCTGTAAAGTCTGTTTTCCTTTGTCAGTTAAGAAAGTTCGGATAATACGTCGGTCTTTGGTGTCCGCTTCGCGATAGATTAATTCGGTTTGTTCCATACCGCTCAAGATACTGGTAGCAGTGGCAGGTTCGATATTGCAGCTTTCCGCTATCTCGCGCTGCATTGCACCGGCATGTGTGGAGAGATAGTGCAGTAATTTCGGTTGTGCGCTGCTCAGACCTATCTTTGCAAAACGATTTGTGGTTACACGCCAGTGACTGCGAAACATACGGCCAAGATAGATATGTAGTTCGTTTTTCTTCATGGTTTTTACCTTCCTATAGCGATTTTGATTGTTTCTTAAACCATTAGCTTCCTTATTATTTAATTATATATGTGCTTTGTTATAGTGTCAAGATGAAAAGTAATAGATATCTGTGTTAAAATGAGATAAAAGATAATTTTTACAGCTACTTGACACAAACAGAAGTTGGGGTTTACAATTATAATTCAGTAAACTGGTGGAGGTTATTTTGATGGATGTACAACAGCATAAAAAATACTATGATAATTTCGCAGGCTATCGAGTCGATAAACTAAAAATGTTACAGGATGCAGGCTTTCAAGTTTACCCTGAACGTTTCCCTGTCACTCATGCGTTAAAAGATGCCTTTCTCTTACCGGATGGTGCAGCGGATATCCGTATTGCCGGGCGTGTCATTTCTATGCGTAAGATGGGTAAAATTACATTTGGACATCTCCAGGATCTGGAAGGTAAGCTGCAGTTTGTGCTGAAGAAAAATACATTAGAAGAGCAATATGATTTTTTTCATAAAGTTGTAGATATCGGTGATTTCTTTGGTTTTACCGGAACCATGTTTACTACCAACAGCGGTGAACGTTCTCTGCAAGTGGAAAGCTATACTTTTCTGGGAAAGGCGCTGCGAGAATTGCCGGAAAAGTGGCATGGCTTGGCAGATACCGAGTTGCGTTATCGCCAACGTTATCTTGATTTGATTTCCAATGAGGAAAGCCGAAAGATCGTCCTGATGCGATCCAAATTGCTGAGCACGATTCGTCATTTTCTGGAAGACCGGGGATTTTTGGAGGTTGAGACACCGATCCTGACTAATAAGGCATCCGGTGCCTTGGCAACGCCCTTTGCTACTCATCATAATTCTCTTGATATGGATGTCTATTTGCGGATCGCACCGGAGACTTATCTCAAACGGTTGATCGTTGGAGGCTTCCAACATGTCTTTGAAGTGGCCCGCTGCTTCCGAAACGAAGGAATCAGTCCTATCCATTTACAGGACTTTACCATGATTGAAGGCTACAGTGCCTACTTTAATTATCAGGATAATATGACGCTTTTGCGGGAATTGATTCTCACTGTGATAGAGGAATTGTTCGGGACCACTCTGCTGAAAATCGGTGAACAGGAGATCAACTTTGGTAAAGAATGGCCAGTCGTTTCCTTCCGTGATTTGATTCTCAAGGATACTGCGATCGATATTGATGTTTATCCGAATGCAGCCACATTGCTGGCAGCAATTCGTGCCAAAGACATTAAACTGGAGCATGAAAACCTGGAGAATCTGGGTAAAGGGAACCTAATCGATCAATTATATAAGAAGGTTAGCCGTCCCTTTATGATCAGTCCGGTTTTCCTCAACGGTCACCCATTGGATCTTTCTCCGTTGGCGCGTCGCAATGATGAGAATCATCAGATCGTCGACCGCTTCCAATTGGTGGTCAATGGTGCGGAGATAATCAATGCGTATTCCGAACTGGTCGATCCGGTAGATCAGCGTATCCGTTTGGAACAACAGTCAAACTTACGCAGCCAAGGCGATATCGAAGCGATGCCGTTGGACAACGAGTATTTAAAATGTATGGAATACGGCATGCCGCCGATCTCGGGTTGGGGGATGGGTATTGATCGTTTGCTGCAAGTTCTATTAAATCTGGATAACATTCGCGATGGAATTTTATTCCCCTTGATGCGTCCTTTGGAAGATGAAGTTTAAACAAAGCGGATCAGAGAAATTGAGAGCAGTGAGCTCCAATATTAAGAATCGGCTTGAGATTGTAAGTAACTCAAAATCAGAACCGTGAATGCTGCAAAGTGAAGAGGTGTAAGCAACATGCGCTTTTTGGGACGCATTACCGACAGACAGGTGACCGGGGAAGATCTTGGCCTCGTGTCCCGAATATCACGATATGGCTCAAGAGGCGTGGTCATGAACGACCAGGGTAAGATTGCTTTGATGTACTTGAGAAAACTCAGTATCTATAAACTGCCGGGCGGTGGAGTTTTACCTGGAGAAAGCAAAGAAGCGGCTTTTATCAGAGAAGTGCGGGAAGAAACCGGTTTCCCTGTTGAAATATTAGCGGAAATCGGAACGATTGAAGAGCATAAAGCTCAAAATCATTATCTGCAGCTTTCTTATTGCTTTGTCGGCAGGGTTTGCGGAGAAGCATTGGGCAATGCATTGAGTGCCAATGAGAGACGGCTTGGCTTTGAATTGCGTTGGTTTACTCCCAAACAAGCCAGTTTTCGCATGCGAAAAAATCAGTGCGTTGATTACACCATGAAGTATATTTTGTTGCGTGACCGCGTCGTTCTGAGAGAAGGTTTGTATTGGTTGAATCAGAATTCTCAGCCGTTGTTCCCGAAAAAATCGCAGGAGACTCAAGAGTAAGAAACAAAGGTTATGGGGTAGTTATCTTAAGGGATCTATTTGAGCCTTAGGTTTCGGCACAAAGATCAAGTATATGGTTTTTAAGGTGTTTCTGTCAGAAAAATGTTCATATTTAACCGAATATGATATACAAATTTCATATGATAGGCAGGATTCAAATAAAACAGTAGCGAATCTAAAAAGTATGCTCTGAGTCATGCTGTTTGTTCAGAGACGATCGAAAGGTACGTGGGGAGGATTTTTAACATGTTTGGTTTTGGTATGGATGTTGGTATCGATCTGGGGACCGCCAGTGTTTTGGTTTCCATTAAGAATAGAGGTATTGTACTGAATGAACCTTCTGTTGTCGCGGTAGACAGAGATACAGGCAGAATGCTTGCCATCGGGGAAGAAGCGCGCCAGATGATCGGTCGTACCCCAGGTAATATTATTGCTGTCCGTCCCATGCGAGAAGGTGTCATCGCTGATTATGATGTGACACAACAAATGCTGCAAGCTTTTATTCGTAAAGTATGTGGCAAGAATCGCTTTTTTGGACCGCGCTTGATGATAGGAGTGCCATCTGGAATTACTACTGTAGAGCAAAGAGCTGTTCTTGAAGCGGCCAGCGAGGCTGGCGCACGTCAGACCTTCTTAATTGAAGAACCTTTGGCAGCTGCGTTGGGTGCCGGTATCGATGTTGCGAAACCGAACGGTGCAATTGTAGTGGATATTGGTGGGGGCACTACCGATGTAGCAGTTATTTCGTTGGGTGGTATCGTTGTTTCTGAAGCAGCCCGGATTGCCGGTGATAAGCTGGATGAAGCAATCATTCGTTTTATGCGCAATGAATATCGTCTGCTCATTGGGGAACGTACCGCAGAAGATATTAAAATTCAAGCCGGAACCGCATTTCCGGGTTCGCGCGAGGTTTATTTGGAAGTGCGCGGACGTGATTTGGTTACTGGATTGCCAAAAAATGTGACAATTACTTCACATCAAGCTATGACTGCGATGCAGGAACCGATCGACAGTATCATTAGCTTGGTGAAAACAGTATTGGAGCGTACGCCACCGGAATTGGCTGCGGATATCATGGACCGTGGTATCATTATGACAGGTGGTGGTGCTTTGATCGATGGTCTTGATAAATTGATGACACAGGAAACTGGCATTCACACCTATGTAGCCGATAACCCAATTGAGTGTGTCGGTTTAGGCACCTGCCTTGCTTTGGATTCGTTAAATTTCTTGGAGAAGAATTTGATCAGCAACCGTAAGCGTTAAGACGATTGCTTTTGTATTAATTGAAAAAATCCGTTCGAGCTTTGCGCCCGAGCGGATTTTAATTTTGAATTGATTGATCAAGGGATTTTACCTGCTCTTGTTAACCGATTTCCATGATGATTGGCAGTATCATCGGTGTGCGTTCAGTTTTCTCGAATAAATAACCGCTCAAAGCATCCCGTAACGTGTTTTTAATGAGTGTTAAGTCGGTATTGCCAATTTGAACCTGTTCTGCCACAAGGCCTTTGACCAATTGGCGGATGTCCCGCATCAGCTCTTCGGATTCTTTGACATAAATAAAGCCGCGTGTGAGAATTTCTGGCCCGCTGAGAATGTTTTTATGTGTCTTATCCATTGCCATGACGACAGTCAGTGTGCCATCCAGGGATAATTGTTTTCTATCGCGCAGGACCACATTACCGACATCGCCTACCCCTGAGCCGTCAACATAAACCGGACCGGCTGTGATAGTACCAACTTTTCGAAGAGCATCGTTGGAAATTTCAATCACATCACCGACTTCAGCCAAATAGCTGCGGGCACGTCCGATCCCCATTTCCTCTGCCAGTCGTACCATGCTTGCTTGATGACGGTACTCGCCATGGAAAGGAATGATATAACGCGGCTGCGTCAGACCAAGTATTAATTTCAATTCTTCACGGCTGGCATGTCCGGAAACATGGACCTCCGACATGCCTTGATGAATGACAGTGGCACCGCAACGATAAAGACCGTCGATGACTCTGCTGACCAGACGCTCATTGCCGGGAATTGGAGAAGAGGATAGGATTACTAGGTCGCCTTGCCGAATATTTACTTTGGGATGACTTTGCACAGCCATGCGGGTGAGTCCGGCCAATGGTTCGCCTTGAGAACCGGTGGAAATAATCAGAAGTTCACTGTCTTTGAGGGAACTGACAGCTTCAATCGGCAGGTAATTCTTTTCATTATATTTTAAATAACCCAAACGACCGGCAATCTCAATATTATTGATCATGCTCCGACCGACTGCCGAAACTTTACGTCCATATTTTTCCGCTACATCAAAGACTTGCTGGATGCGATGGATGTTGGAAGCAAACGAGGCAATAATGATGCGGCCTTCGGTATGGCTGCGTAAAATTTCTTCAAAAGTCTTGCCGACGACTCGCTCTGATCTTGTGAACCCTTCCCGTTCGGCGTTGGTCGAATCGATCATCAGAGCCAACACGCCTTCTTGACCGTAAGCTCCTAACTTTTGTAAATTGATCGTAGGTCCTGAAACGGGTGTTTGATCGATCTTAAAGTCACCGGTATGAATCAGGATACCTGCCGGTGTACGAATTGCCAAAGCAAAGCTATCCGGGATACTATGATTGTTCTGGATGAATTCAACTTTAAAATGACGACCAAACTGCACAATATCGCCATTTTGGATCGTGTGCGTTTCTGCAGTCAGTTTATGTTCTTTCAGTTTATTTTCCAGTAATCCCAACGTCAGGGTGGAACCCCAAATCGGGATCCTGAGTTGTTGTTCCAGATAAGCGACACCACCGATATGGTCTTCGTGACCATGGGTGAGACAAAGACCTTTGATCAAATCCTTGTGTTCTAGGACATAGGAAAAATTGGGAATGATATAATCGATGCCGGGCATATCATCTCCAGGGAATTTTAAACCGGCATCAATGAGAATGATTTCCTGCCCAAAACGCAGAGCCGTCATATTCTTACCGATTTCACTAACACCGCCTAATGGAATTAGTTGTAATTTGTTTGTACCTTTTTTAGCCATACTACCTCCAAAAATTTTCGATCACCATGTTATTTGTACAAAAATTCACTGTGATATCAGCTGTCTGACGGCATAACAGTGATTAACCTGTATGCTTGCAGCTTTTATTAATTATGCTTAAAAATTGACCAGCATAAATCCTTGTATTTCTATTTTACTCTTTTTTGCAGATTTTCACAACAGGTAAAATCCATTTATTGCTAACTTTATGAAATAATTCGCATAGTAAAGGAAAACAAAATCACTTCGTCGAAGTTTCATGCAAGTTTCTATTATCGAAGGGAACATTCAACGCACTATCTTTCGTCTTTAAAAGAGACAGAGTGTAACATAAATTCGAGAGTGTCAAATTAATGGATCTTCGGCTGCGCTTTTTGGCAGTCGGTGTAAAACAGGGGGAGTATCATGTTTACCTTTGATTCAGTCAGTAAAATATATAACAACAGAGTGCATGCTTTGGATAATGTGTCTTTTTCGATCGTGAAAGGGGAGTTCGTTTATTTGATTGGTCCCAGCGGTGCCGGTAAATCGACGATTCTGCGCCTAATGACAGCGGAAGAACGCCCAACTTTGGGACAGATCACATTGGATACACAAATCATCAATCGCATACATCACAATCGTGTGGCTGCTTTACGGCGCAGATTTGGCGTGGTTTTTCAGGATTACCGGCTCCTGCCGCAGAAGACGGTTTATGAAAATGTTGCGTTTGCCATGCAGGTAGTGGAGTCATCCAACGAGGAGATCCATAATCGGGTACCTTTGCTGCTGGCGTTGGTTGGTCTGTCAACCAGAGCCAGGTCGTTTCCCGATCAGCTATCCGGTGGCGAGAAGCAGCGGGTGGCGATTGCCAGAGCCCTAGCAAACGATCCCAGTATTTTGATCTGTGATGAACCAACCGGAAACTTGGATCCTGCTACTTCTTGGGAAATCATGGGCCTGTTAAGCCTAGTCAACGAACGCGGCACGACAGTCATTATGGCGACACATGCTAAGGAAATGGTCAACCGCATGAAACATCGGGTTATTGTGATGGAGGGCGGTAAGAAAGTGAATGAACGCTTGGAAGGGGGATACAACAATTGAAACCCCATACCATAGCCTATTATTTTAAAGAAGCCTTTACCGGGTTACGGCGAAATGGCTGGATGATGTTTGCTTCTGTGGGCATCACGCTGGTGATGTTTATTATTTTGGGATTCTTTCTGGCGCTCACTGCCAATCTGAATTATATCGCACGCGATGTGGAAGGGAAATTGGAAATCACTGCTTATTTAAACGAAAATGTTGCACAGGATAGTATCTCTGTTCTGCAGACACAGATCAATGCGATCCCTTCTGTCAAGGAAAGCGTATTTGTTTCAAACGCGGAAGCGTTGACCCGTCTCTCGGAAAAATTAGGCAGTCGCTCGGATTTATTGGCGGGGTATGAAAACGATAATCCTTTACGCAATGCCTTTGAAATCACAACGACGGAAGTGGAACAGGTTGCCGTGGTGGCATCGGCTTTGGAAAAACTGAACGGGATTGCAGAAGTAAAATATGGCAGAGAAGAAGTCGAAAAACTCCTGAGTATCACCAAGGCAATTCGTTACGGTATGGTTGCGCTCATGTTGGCTTTGGGTATCGCGACTTTGTTTGTCATGATGAATACCATCCGATTGACTGTATTTGCACGGCGGCAGGAAATACAGATCATGAAGTACGTCGGAGCTACCGATTGGTTTATCCGCTGGCCATTCATTCTGGAAGGGATGATTATGGGGATTTTTGGCGCTTTGCTGGCAGGCGGTTTCATTTTCCTGATTTATCATTACTTTGTCGGATATGTGATGACAGAGATCCCCTTCCTGCCTATGCTGCCTGTTTATCCGTTTATCAGAGGATTATTGATTACGATGGTGGCGGGGGGAGCATTGATAGGAATTATCGGAAGTGCACTTTCTTTAGGCCGTTATTTAAAAGTATAGCAGGTGAAAAATGAAAAAACAAAAATGGATTATCAGTCTGATCTGCCTTTGCTTGGTGGCCGCCTTTAGTTTTGCCAGTGCCGATGAAGCATCGGATTATGAAGCGGCTCTGGCAGCTGCCAATGCACAGAAACTGGAATTACAAGGCAAAATCGAATGGGCCAATCAGCAGACGAATAGCCTTCTGAATGAGCTTTCACAGGTCGATTGGGAATTGCAATGGACCACAAATGAACTAGCCTATCTGCAAAATGAAAAAGCATTGACAGAGCAGAGTGTGCTGCAAGGGCAGCAACAATTGGCTTTGATTGAAGCAGAACTGCAGAAAAAATACGAGGTCACCAAAACACGCTTGCGCGCCTTGTATGAGAATGGCAACGTCAGTTATCTGGAAGTTCTCTTTGGCAGCTCCTCTTTCAGTGAATTTCTAACCAGTTTTGATCAAATCACTTTGCTGTTTCAAAGAGATGTAGAATTATTGGAAGAGCAAAGACTCTTAAGGGAAAAGCAACAGGAAATCAATACAGCACGGGAAAACTATAACAGTTATTTGGCGTCTTTGGCTTATCAGGCAGAGGTGCGCAACGGTGAATTAGTGACGATACGAACGGAACATAATAACTTGATGGAGAACATTCAAGGCCAAAAGGAAAGCTGGCAGGTCGCATACGATGCGTTTGAAGCACAGGCTGTGGCATTGGAAGAAACGATCCGTCAATTACAGGCACAAAATCAAGGCAATGTTTACGGTACTGGACAATATATCTGGCCGGTACCCAGCACCTATGTCATAAGCGATTTCTTCGGTTGGCGAGATGATCCTTTCGGTGGCAGCAACAGTAACTTCCATGGAGGGTTGGATATTGCAGGCTCTTACGGTGCAAATATTTTAGCAGCGGATGGCGGTACGATCATTTATGCCGGTTGGAATTCCGGTGGCTATGGCAACATGGTAATGATTGATCATGGTAATGGGATCGTGACTGTTTATGGTCATATGTCTCAAGTTCTAGTTAATGTTTGGGATGTCGTAGACAAGGGAGATGTAATCGGCTTAGTTGGCAGTACCGGCTGGAGTACTGGACCGCATTTACATATCGAATTCCGTGTCAATGGGGAACGGGTAGACCCATTGAATTATCTATCGTAAACCAATCGACATAAATCGTTCCTTAAGCTAAAAAACCGGAAACGGTGAAATTAAAGGAGTCGTATCGTATGGAAATCGAGGAAAAGAAAAATTCTGAATCTGTTGAACCGGATCAGATCAAAAAACCTTTGGAATCATGCTCTGAAGGAACGCCAAGCAGTGAAGAACAGCAGAGAATGGAAGAGCAGGAAGTGACAGAGAAATCCGGCGAAACCACTGATGAGAAAGAATCTCTGCAGAATTTACCGATCCCGCTGGAGCCTGAGGGGATGGAGCATCTGCCTGTTGTCCCTGAAACGACTGTTCACGTGAAGCAGCCGATGAGTCGCGGCAATCTTCTTTTCTTTGCAGGCTGCCTTCTCATTACTATAGCTTTGGTTTTTAACGGAATTCAATTATGGCGCAGATATAATCTGGTGAATACATCAGCAGGCAGTTTAACTTCAGCAACGGACAACCAGTATGCCGCATACCTTGCACAAATGATCGTATCCGATCAAGATCTGTCGGCTTTTATGGAAGCTTACCAATATGTAATTGGAAACTCTACTTTAGATCCAGATACCGGGAAACTGATGAGCGGTGCAATCGAAGGCATGCTCGGTTCGCTGGATGATAAATATGCTGCTTATTATGACAAAGAAACTTTTTCTGTCAAAATGGATGACAGCAGCGGATTTTATTCCGGTATTGGAGCCTCTGTCATTGAAAACGGTGGTTATATTACGATTGTGCAGCCTTATGAGGATTCTCCGGCTGCAACAGCCGGTTTACTTACTGGGGATCAGATTCTGGCCGTGGACGGTACCGATGTAGTTGGCTGGTCTACCGACGATGCGGTCATGTTGGTACGCGGTGAGGTGAACACGGATGTTGTTTTAACCATCCGCCGGCCCGGCACAATGGAAGACTTAGAAATCACCGTAACCAGAGCGACGGTAGAAACCAAAACAGTGACCGGTACATTGAGTGATGAAAAAATTGCCGATATTAAGCTCACATCCTTTAATGATCAAACCGGCAAACAATTATCAGCGTTGATCGAAGAATTTAAAACGCAAGGAATGAAGGGATTAATCCTCGATTTGCGCAACAATGGCGGGGGCACGCATACTGGTGTGGTGGAATCGGCGCAATGTCTGGTGCCGGAAGGTAAAATTTTCTCTATTGTTTATGCCAATGGCAAGACGGACGAGGAACTTTCCACACTGAAAGACCGTGGTTTCCCGATGGTGGTATTGATCAATCAATACAGTGCCAGTGCTTCCGAAGTGTTGGCTGGCGCATTGCAGGACAGTGGTGTGCCGTTGATTGGTGTGCAGAGTTACGGTAAAGGTGTGGGACAGAGTTCGGTCGATTTATCGAACGGCTCCGGGATTGCGTTTACGACCAGCGATTGGTATACCAGAGATGGTCATCAGGTTGCAGGTGTTGGCTTGACCCCCAATCTAGTCGTGGTGGATGCTTGGTTCCCACTTGGCACGATTGATGTAGCAAAATTGAAACCTTCTGACTTATCCTTGCTGCAATATAAACTGAATGTCCTTGGTTTTTCAACTGCGGAAGAGACGGAGTATGGTGAAGCGACGCAGAGCTCTGTGGCTGCTTACCAAACGAGCAAAGGCTTAGAAGCAACCGGCCAGTTGGACCTAGCCACGGTACAAAATTTAAACGCCGATTGCTATACATTACTGGACGGAAACGAGGATCCGCAATACAAGAAAGCAATGGAAGTGCTGCAGGGGTTGCTTATCAAAGTCTAATGCGGCAAAAGAGGAATGTGATTTCTGGGGAGGGGAACTGGATCGATGGGATTATTTCAATTACACGCTCCTTATCAGCCGCAAGGGGATCAACCGAAAGTCATTGAGCAACTGGTAGCAGGGATCAATGCGGGTTATAAAGGGCAAACCTTGCTGGGTGTGACCGGTTCCGGTAAAACATTTGCGATGGCCAATGTCATAGTACAAACCCAACGACCCACTTTGGTTCTTGCTCATAATAAAATTCTGGCAGCTCAGCTTTGCAGTGAATTCAAAGAGTATTTCCCTGAGAATGCGGTAGAGTATTTTGTCAGTTATTATGATTACTACCAACCGGAAGCGTATATTCCTCAGACTGATACCTATATTGAAAAAGACAGTGCTATTAATGATGAGATCGATAAACTGCGCCATGCAGCAACAATTGCTCTGCTGACTCGCCGGGATGTGATCATTGTAGCATCGGTGTCCTGCATTTACGGTTTGGGCTCCCCTATGGAATATATGAATTTGCATTTGCATTTGGAATTGGGTCAGGAGATTCGCAGAGAGGATATTCTGCGCCGTTTGGTTGCGATTCAATATCAACGTAATGAAATCGATTTTCAGCGTGGACGCTTTCGGGTACGAGGAGATACGGTGGAAGTGATTCCCGCCAATACCAATGAGATGGCTTATCGGATTGAATTGTTTGGTGATGAGGTGGACCGAATTTCCTGTGTCAATGTGCTGACAGGTGAGATTCTGGAGACACCCAATGCCGTTGATATTTATCCTGCCAGCCACTATGTGACCTCACAGGATAATGTCAAGCGCGCGATCCTTGAAATTGAAAATGAAATGGAAGAGCGGGTAGCTTGGTTTAAAGAGCATGATTTACTGATTGAAGCCCAACGGATCAAGCAGCGCACGGAATATGATCTGGAAATGATGATGGAAATGGGTTTCTGCAGTGGGATAGAAAATTATTCACGTCCTCTTTCCGGTCGGATGCCCGGTACATCGCCGGATGTTCTGCTGGATTATTTTCCGGATGATTTTTTAATGATGGTGGATGAATCTCATGTCAGCCTGCCGCAGGTCCGCGGGATGCATGGCGGTGACCGCGCTCGGAAGGAAAAGCTGGTGCAATATGGTTTCCGCCTGCCGTCTGCATTCGATAACCGACCGCTGACATTTACTGAGTTTGAATCACATATCAACCAAGTCGTTTTTGTTTCTGCTACACCGGGTGATTATGAAGCCACGCACAGCAGTCAAACTGTGGAGATGATCATCCGACCGACCGGTCTGCTCGATCCGGAAATTGATGTGAGACCGATCAAGGGGCAGATCGATGATTTGCTGGCGGAAATTAAGAAGCGTACCGCCGTGCTGGAACGTGTTTTGATTACAACACTGACCAAAAAAATGGCGGAAGATTTAACCGAATATTTGG
>Ga0209585_10000816_pt1 | contig 12192 bp, 8 predicted proteins | sample NGEPerone_FD_185491 | JGI IMG/M metagenome (GOLD analysis project Ga0209585, IMG submission 185491) | Arctic peat soil microbial communities from the Barrow Environmental Observatory site, Barrow, Alaska, USA - NGEE Permafrost154B-one... | ecosystem: Environmental > Terrestrial > Soil > Wetlands... | reverse complement strand
CTAGAACCAAAATTTTAGAAATTTTTGGCATTAGTAAGTGTGATTCGGGTACAAACATGTCTAAGCCTCTTTGCATACGTGACCACATTAATAGATTTTCAAGCAAGCTGAAAAGATTGCCGGCAGATTTTCGCTAGTGTAGCGCCCCTGTGGACAAGATGGTGATTTAAAAACAGATTTAAATGTTATCGATTTTAAATGATGATATTGGTGGTCAAAGTGTATGAAATATATAACAAAAGCAGAAATATGGGAATAATGTAACTTTTTCCCGTAATTATATAATACAATCACTTTCTTCCTGAACTAACTTTGATTTTTTACAATCCGGAGTTTTAACTTCTAATACTTCATTATCATGAAGCCAATCAACCTTAATAAAACAAATACAAATAATTTTAAGTTTTCCAAATCACTGACGGGTATTCAGGGACTTGATGAAATTACGAATGGTGGCTTACCCAAAAACCGTTCTACACTGTTGTTAGGTAATACCGGATGCGGGAAGACCATTATAGCAATGGAATTCCTGGTAAATGGAATTGTAATGTTTAATGAACCAGCTGTATTCATGGCGTTTGAAGAAAAAAAAGAGGAATTGATGTTGAATGTAAAATCATTGGGTTACGATCTGGATACACATATTGCGAATAATAAATTATACATTGAACAAGTAAGGATAACTCCGGATGAAATAATAGAAACCGGCATGTATGATCTAGAAGGCTTATTTGTCAGGCTTGAACAAGCAATTTATAAAGTAATGGCAAAGCGTGTAGTACTTGATTCGCTGGATAAACTATTTTATGGACTTGATGAAAAAATACTCCGTTCAGAATTTCTGAGACTTTTGACATGGTTAAAAGAAAAGGGTGTTACTGCAATAATTACCTCCGAAATAGGCGATCCCTTTCTTACTCATAAAGGAATAGTAGAATATGTAGCCGATTGTGTTATAGTTCTGGATAACCGCACAACCAATCAGATAGCAACTAGGCGGTTAAGAATTATCAAATACCGAGGTTCAATTCATGGCAACAATGAATATCCTTTTACAATCGATGAAACAGGAATATCTGTTTACCCATTAATAAGTGAAGCATTCCAACAGGAATCGAGTTCAAACAGGATATCTTCAGGTATTAAAGACCTGGACGAAATGCTGGATAAAAAGGGCTTTTACGAGGGTAGCAGTATTCTGATATCAGGAACTGCCGGTACCGGAAAAACTAGCCTAGCAGCTTCATTCGCATATAGCGTTTGCAAAAAAAATAAAACCTGTCTTTTTTGTGCCTTCGAAGAAGCTCCAAAACAGGTGATAAGGAATATGCAGTCAATAGGATTCCATTTAGAACCGTTGGTTAAGTCAGGAATATTAACCTTTTATTATTCAAGACCTACATTACAGAATCTCGAATTGCATTTTCTGGCAATAAAGAAAATAATACATGAGATAAAACCTATTGTCGTTATTCTTGATCCGATTACAAATTTAATGACCGAAGGGCCAAACAGCGATATCAGGTCGATGCTCACCAGGTTTGTAGATTTTTTAAAAACCAAGCATATAACAGTAATGTTTACTGCGGCCATAACAGTAGGATCTATAGAACGAAATCCGAGTGACGAAGGCATTTCTTCAATGGTTGATACCTGGATGATGGTTCAGGATATTGAGGTAGATGCTGAACGCACCCGAAGTTTGTGTGTTATGAAATCGAGGGGAATGGTTCACTCCAACGAGGTCCGGAGATTTAAAATTTCAAGTGAAGGAATTAATTTATCTCCAATTGTTATTGACAAAAAAGGAACTTTAGCTGCAACCAAAAGAAGTAGAAAGGAGCATGCAAATTTGGCCACCTCAAAAGAATCTATCGGGTTGAAAGAAAGTTCCCGCTAGTGTGAATACAAAAATAAAACTATTTTGATTGACCATTTCATTTAAAAATAAGCTGACTACCATGTCAAAAAAATCATCTGACAATATCGAAAATACACAAGCTTTAAATGCGGCGGGGGGGAAATACATTCTTCGTTTATTTGTTACAGGAATTTTACCTAACTCTGTTCGTGCAATTAAAAATATTAATACAATTTGTGAACAATATTTAAAAGACAATTATGAATTAGAGATCATTGATATATACCAGCAGCCATTTTTGGCACTCTCTGAAGAAATAATTGCTGTACCAGTCTTGATAAAGAAGTTTCCATTGCCGGAAGAGCGGATGATTGGAGATTTATCAAATATTGAAAAGGTTTTAAAAAGACTTGGCCTTGTTTATTAATTTGATTCTTAATCTGATGACAAAAAACAATAAGGAACATTTAGAAGAGACTGAAAAGTTGCACAACGAAATTGAAGCGCTTCATCAGCAATTGATAGAAGCAAGGGAATCTGTTGAGGCAATTAAAACAATTAAAATAGAAACCATTGATGCATTGGTTGTTCGCCATGAGAAAGACCTTAAAGTTTACACAGAAAAAACAGCGGATAAACCCTACCGGATTTTAATTGAGAAAATGCATGAAGGAGCAGTTACACTTAATAAAGATGGAACTATTCTATATTGCAATTCTTATTTTGCAAACCTGGTAAAACTGCCTTTACAAAATGTAATTGGAACAAAATTCGAAAATTTCATTGATAAATCTTCAAAAGAAAACATTGAGGCCATACTTACAGAAGATGGCGTGACAGCTTTAAAAGAAGAAGTTTTCATAAAAACAAGCGATAGGAGGAAGATCCGAATGCTGATGACATTAAATACTTTGACTTTGGATAATATTTTAGTATTAAGTATCATTCTTACCGATCTTACTGTTCAATATGAAAATCAGGAAATATTAAAGCGAAGAACAAAGCAATTAGAAGAAAAAAACCAGGAGCTCGTAGAAGCATTTAAAGAACTGATCTTTCAAACCGCTGAGAAAGAAAAGCGGGGAAAAGAGTTAATCATTGCTAAAACAGAAGTGAAAGAACTAGTCGGACTTAATACTCATAAAGAGAGTGTACTTGCGACACTTTCACACGATTTAAGAAGCCCGTTAGCCGGAATTATCGGAATAGCTGACGCATTGAAAGAGAATTATGAAACACTGGATCATGGTGAGGTAATAAAATTGATCGACCTCCTTTATAAGGCATCTATAGATGAGTTGGGTATGCTGGATTACCTGGTGGAATGGGCAAGAATTAAATATGCATTGGAAGCATTTTCTCCTAAAGAAATAGAACTCGTCCAATACGTGAAGAAAGTTTTTTATACTTTAAATGAGAATGCAGCCGCTAAAAACATACATTTATACAATGAAGTTGAAGAAGACATACATGTTTTTGCTGATGAAAAAATGTTGCTTTCTATACTTCAAAATATAATCTCGAATTCGATAAAATATACACTTGCTGAAGGAAAAATTACACTAATAGCAAAAAGAAATGAGGATAAAATTACCGTTGAGATCAAAGATACCGGAATAGGAATGTCTAAAGAAATAATAGAAAAACTTTTCACCCCTCAAATCAGATCACTTTCAAGTACAAGGAAAGAAAATAAAGGTGCCGGTATAGGATTATTATTAGTAAAAGGGTTTTTAGAAACAAATGGCGGTGAGATTTGGGTGGAAAGTCTTGAAGGTGAAGGTTCATCATTTTATTTCACATTACCGGCGAAGAAACCTTTAGATAAGTAAAATCCAATGAACGCCTTCATATTACATATGTGGGTAAAAGTTGGGCACTCGTGTTGTTCGTATTAACCATTATTGTTGTTCTGACATTTGGTTATTTATGGGGAATTCCATGAATGTGTATTTCCATTCCGATGACAGCAATTATCAAAGTTATTTTCGATCATATCAAACCATTAAAACCACTGGGTTATGTCCTGGCAGACAGGATGCCACACAGAATAAACATAAAATCAATTTTAAAGAAAATACTCAAATAGAAAAATACATGACCATGAAATAGCCTTAAGAGCTAAAGCTCATGCAATCCGTTGATGAATAAATGGCTATTCCATTCGTTGGAAAGCAAATTGAAAAGCAAAAGCGGATACGAAAATTAGACAAATCAACTTTGAAAATTTATAGAAATGAAAAACAAAACAAGTACTCATGAATTTAACACGAATAGTATCCCACAGCAGGAGTTGCCCGGACTAATGAACACCATACATTCCGTGATTGCATCCAACGATATAGAAATAAAATCAATACCAGAAAAAACGAAAGAAAAGCCTGAAATTCTGGTATTTTCATCCTACCCTCCAAGAGAATGCGGCATAGCAACCTATTCTCAGGATTTGATACGTTCGCTAAATAGTAAATTTAGTAATTCATTTTCGATCAGGGTATGTGCTTTGGAAACAGGAGATTCAAAATTTCTTTATCCGCCCGAAGTTAAATATTCACTTATAACCGCACTGGAAGCTGAATACCAAAAAATGGCAATCACTATCAATAATGACAAACATATTAAAATAGTGGTGGTCCAGCACGAATTTGGGTTTTTTACCAGGCAGGAAAAGGCATTTCAGCAATTTCTAACCGAACTCTCAAAACCGGTTGCTATTGTTTTTCATACGGTACTACCTAATCCTGACGAAAAACTAAAAGCAAAAGTGAAGAGTATTATATCAGATTGTCAATCGATTATCGTTATGACCCACACCTCAGCCGATATTTTGATGAATGATTACGGTATTTCGCAGCAAAAAATTTCTGTAATTGCCCATGGCACCCATTTGGTGCCGCATTTAAGCGAAAAATTTCTGAAAGAAAAATACGATTTAAAAGACCGGAAGGTCCTCTCTACATTTGGATTGTTGAGTTCAGGAAAAGGTATTAAAACTACGCTCAAAGCGTTACCCGCCATTATTAAGCAATGTCCCGAAGTTTTGTTCCTGGTTATCGGGAAAACACATCCTGAAGTAGTGAAAACTGAAGGAGAAACATACCGCGAAATGCTCCACGAAGTTGTCAAACGATTGCAACTCGAAGAACATGTTCGGTTTATAAATAAATATTTGCCATTAACCGAATTGCTTGAATATCTGCAACTTACAGATATTTATTTGTTTACCGCTAACGATCCGCTACAGGCTGTGTCAGGTACTTTTGCTTATGCAATGAGTTGCGCCTGCCCGATTATTTCAACGCCGATTCCTCATGCGAAGGAAATTTTGACTCAGGATACCGGAATTATTTTTGATTTTCGCAATTCGCACCAACTTGCTGATGCCGTTATACGAATGTTAAGCGATGATCAGTTGCGCAGAAATATGAGTGTAAATACGCTACAGAAAATAGCATCAACAACATGGGAAAATTCAGCGGTTGCTCACGCCATGCTGTTGGATCAGATTTTAAATGACAACACAATTTTGAAGTTTAATAATCCTGTTATTAATCTGGATCATCTGAAGAAAATGACTACTGATATTGGGATTATCCAGTTCTCGAAAATAAATCAACCCGATATTGATTCGGGCTACACCCTTGATGATAATGCTCGGGCTATGATTGCGATGTGCATGTATTACAAATCTACTGGCAATAAGGAGAGCATAAAATACATTTGGAAATATCTGGCTTTCATCAAATATTGCCAGTTACCGGAAGGTGGTTTCTTGAATTATACCGATAGAAATAATCAATTTACTAATCAAAATGATGATGTCAATTTGGATGATTCAAATGGAAGAGCCATCTGGGCGTTAGGATATTTATTGTCGTTATCTGAGTTTCTTCCCTCCGAAATCATTTCAGAAGCAGATAAAATTATTGAAAAATCATTTCTTTACATTGACAACATGCATTCCACGAGGGCAATGGCATTCTCAATAAAAGGTCTTTACTACTATCACAATGCCATCAAGTCACCCGAAAATCTGGTACTGATTAAAAAATTAGCGAATCGGCTTGTTCAGATGTATAAATACGAATCAGAAAAAGAATGGGAATGGTTTGAAAGTTACCTAACGTATGCCAACAGCGTTTTACCGGAAGCCATGTTGTATGCATGGTTGTTAACCGGAGACAACATTTATAAGGATATCGCTGTAAAATCATTTCACTTTTTAATGTCGCAAATTTTTAATGAAAACGGCATAGAAGTAATTTGCAATAGGCAATGGCTTCAAAAAGGAGATAAAGCCGGTAGTTTTGGAGAGCAACCCATTGATATTGCTAATACCATTATGACATTAAGTAAATTTTACGATGTATTTCAGGATGAGAACTTCCGTCGTAAAATGGAAACCGCCTTCAATTGGTTTTTAGGCGATAACCGCCTGCACCAAATCATCTATAATCCGTGTACCGGTGGTTGTTACGACGGATTGGAAGAATCGAACGTAAACCTCAACCAGGGGGCCGAATCAACGGTAAGTTACCTGATGGCGCGCTTAACGATAGAAAAGTATGCAAATCAGGATATTACAGTTAAAACACCATTACAAAATCGACCCAGAGTTCATCAAAGAAAGGGAGCCCTGTTTTTCAAACCGACAATAAGCTAGGATCAACTACCACTGGATAAATTGCAACAACAGTATAAGTGGTTATGCTAAAATTCACATGAATAAAAATAGCACAATGAACAAAAACCCTTTAAAAAAACTGGAAAGTCTGGGGCAGTCAATCTGGCTGTAATATATCCGACGAGATTTGATCACGAGTGGTGAATTTCATAAACTAATCGATGAGGATAGACTGCGAGGAATGACCTCAAACCCCGCCATCTTCGAAAAAGCCTTTGCAGATAGTAATCTTTATGATGATGAAATTCAAAAATTGGCGCTCAAGGAAAAAATGTCAACGACATCTACGAGGCAACAGGATGTGCAAAGTGCTGCTGACGTTTTCAGACTGTTATACGAAAGAACAGGAGGCAAAGATGGATATGTTAGCCTGAAAGTAAATCCCAATTTGGCTCACCTTACCACTGATACAATTGAGGAAGGCCGCCGATTGTGGGTTGCGCTAAACAGACCAAACGTTTTGATCAAAGTTCCTGCAATAACTGAATTCATGCCAGCTATCCGACAACTGATCAGTGACGGTATCAATGTTAATAGTTACTTTAATTTTCGCTTTACCGCGAGGCAAAATCACAGGAATGAAATCCTGATAAATAAATATAAAATGGGATACAGATATACATTGATTCTTTTCACTTTAATTTTATTGACTCAATTACCTGCATGGGCACAAACTGATTCAACTACCTATCATCTTACCATCAATCAGGAAAAAGTGAATAAAACAGGCAAAGCGGTTATGGGAATGACTATTAATAATAGTATTCCCGGGCCAACACTTCGTTTCACCGAAGGTGGTTACGCGGTTATCTACGTGAAAAATGAAATGGATGTGGAAACCTCCGTTCACTGGCATGGAATTATGTTGCCTAATTTTTACGATGGTGTACCTTACCTTACCACCCCACCCATTTTGCCAGGGCAAATCCAAAAATATGAATTCCCGCTGAAACAATCCGGTACTTATTGGTATCATTCACACACCATACTACAAGAGCAAAGCGGGGTTTATGGGTCTATTGTCATTGAGCCAAAAGAAAAAATACTGGATTACGACAAGAAACTGGTCATAGTTCTGTCAGACTGGACCAACGAAAAACCTGAAAATGTGATGAGGTTCCTAAAAAGAGGTACAGAATGGTATAGAATAAAAAAAGGAACCGCTACCCCGCTCAATCAGGTAATTGCCAGAGGGGCATTGGGTGCACAATTGAATTTCTGGAAACAAAGAATGGAAGGAGCCGATATAGCCGATATCTACTACCCAGCTTTTTTAGTGAATGGCCAGCGAACACAAGATTATCCTGAATTTAATCCGGGAGAAAAAGTAAGGCTGCGGATAATAAATGGGGCGGCTTCAACTTCATTCTGGATGACCTTTGGAGGAGAAGATCCAACCCTGGTTTCGGCCGATGGCCAGAACGTGGTACCAGTCAAACACAACAAAACCTTTATTGCCATTGCAGAAACCTATGATTTTATCGTCACCATACCGCAAAATGGAAAAATAGAATTCATGGCCACGGCACAGGATGGGTCCGGCACTGCCTCCGCCTTTTTGGGCAAGGGTAAGGTTTTACCTGCCCCGGATGTAACCAAGCCTAATAAAATTGCAATGATGAAACAAATGGCATCCATGAAAATGAGAATGGGGGCTCCTGCCCTCAAATTCAGACCCAAAAAAGATGAACCTGTCAAAATGATGGAAAATTGGGGGATGAAAATGGATAAAGAGATGGAAATGAAAGGCACGGACAAAATGAATCATTCCAACAAGCTTACAATGGATGATATGGCTATGGATTCAACAATTGTAGAAAATAATATGGACAACCAGGCTATGCCCGGTATGGATATGTTTTCCGAATACAATTACAACTATTTAAAATCTCCTGATAAAACCAATTTTGCTGACAGCATTCCAGTGAAAGAAGTTTTACTGAACCTCACCGGTAATATGCAGCGCTATATCTGGAGCATGAACGGGATACCCTTGTCAGAAACGGACAATATAAAGATCAAAGAGGGAGAAGTAACCCGTATTACCCTCAACAACCTGACAATGATGCACCATCCCATGCACCTGCATGGCCACTTTTTCCGGGTCATCAATAAAAATGGTGCATATTCACCACTCAAACATACTGTCAATGTACCCCCGATGCAGCAAGTCACCATTGAGTTTTATGGTAACGAATACGGAGACTGGTTTTTCCATTGCCACATTCTTTATCACATGATGGGTGGTATGGCACGTGTATTTAGTTATGATACACCCCGGGATTCTAGGTTAGAAGATTATCCCGTATCAGCTTTGGCTCATGAAACAGATCGTTTTTACACATGGAGCAAGGTAGATGTCGCTTCTCAAATGACTTCCGTTACCCTGGTCTCATCCAATATCCGGAATAAATTCAATTTCAGTACCGCGTATGGCTATAATAAAAATTTTGAAACGGAATTTACCTATGAAAGATACCTGTATGATTATTTTAGGGTATTTGTTGGCATAAATGCGGAGAATACTTTGAAAAACAACCTTGGCAATATCAAGACGACAGCAGTAGCAGGTATTCGCTGGTTTACGCCCTACATGTTTAACCTGGATCTGCGTATCGATAATGAGCTGAGGCCACAAATAGGAATTGGCAGAGCACTCATGTTATTTCCCCGGTTTTCAGTGTTTGGTTTCTACCAATACCGGATTGATATGGGCCTGATCAACAATTTTGCAGGCAATATCAATTATAAACAGGATATAGTATGGAATGCAGGTGCGGAATACATACTATCAAAAAATTTATCCTTAATGGCAAACTACGATAACCGCTTTGGAGCTGGTGGTGGACTATCCATAAGATTCTGATGAGACCAAATGGTTAAATGAAGCGATCGTTACCTGTTTTAATTACGTTTAACACACAAAACGTCTTTATTAGGCGAGTTAATAAATGTGTGAATCATGTAACTCTTTTATAAAATTTTGTAACACTTATCAGATTAATGGGATTTAATTTTATATACTCAAAATTCATTAATTCAGATAAAACTAAAGAAGGACAAATATCAAAGGCAATAAAGAACTGATTTATAGTCTTGAATCCGCTCTTGGCAGTCGAACTCACTGCTATAAACCAGTACATGGTCCATTCTGAAATGTGCGAAAATTGGGGTTACGGAAAGTTTCACCTGGCCATCAGAAGTCAGACAATGGATGAAATGCACCATGCCGAGTGGTTGATTGAGCGAATCATTTTCTTCGAAGGTGCGCCAACAGTTTCAAAACTCAATCCAAAGAAAATTGGGAAGACAGTTCAGGAAATGATTAGTAACGACAATGAAGATGAACTTGACGTTGTATGACTTACAACGATGCAATCAAACTCGCCCGTGAGACTTGGTGATCAAAGCACTGTCGACCTGCTGACTAAAATACTTAAAATGGAAGAAGGCCTTGTTGATTGGCTGAAATAAAGCGAGCATAGATTGAGCAAACGGGACTTGAGAATTATCTGACAAGCCAAACCGGAAGTCCGGCGAACTAATTTTTACGATTGATATATGGGAACACGCTTATTATTTGAAATATCAGAATTAAAGATCAGATTAAATTGAGGCATTTTGGATCGGTGTAAACTGAGCAGAAGTAGCCAAAAGATATGAAAAATGTTTTAAAAGCAGTGGGTGTAAAGTAGATTGTTCTATGACAACAATAATTTTAAATTTTAAATGATGGAAAAATTACTTGATGAAACAAAATCCGGATTGGTCAGGGCTGATTATATCAAGGTCAAACCCTTTGAACGCCTCCATATTACACATACGGGCAAAAGTTGGGCGCATGTGCTGTTCGTGTTAATTTTTATCGTCATATCAGCTTGCGACAAGACATTCGAATCGCCAGGCGACGATCTTCGACCAGCAAATTTTACGGACAAACAGTGGCTCGGCAAGCAGTTGTTCTTTGACACCAATCTCTCAGAACCAGCAGGTCTGGCTTGCGCCGGTTGTCATGGGTCGCAAGTCGGATGGACCGGACCCGACGCAGTGACCGACTTGGGTGGCGCAGCGTATGAGGGTGCCGTCAAGGGTCGGTTCGGCAACCGCAAACCACCTTCGAGCGCCTATGGCGGCGACAGCCCCATTTTGCATCTCGACGCTACGAACGGCTGGATAGGCGGCATGTTCTGGGACGGCCGCGCCACTGGACTGACGCTCGGAGATCCGCTGGCTGAGCAGGCTATAGGCCCATTCCTGAACCCGCTGGAGCAAAACAACGTGAGTGCCGGAGTTGTTGTGGATAAGGTGAAGCAATCGAAGTATGCGAACCTGTTCATGGACGTGTGGGGCTTGCACGCTTTCGACGACACTGAGAAGGCGTTCCAGATGATCGGTCGTTCGATTGCTGAATACGAGCGATCTGAAGAAGTAAGTCCGTTTAACTCGAGGTTCGACACATATTTAGTGACTGGCAACGGATTGACCGCACAGGAGACACTGGGACTATCGCTGTTTAATGGCAAGGCAAAGTGTGCCAACTGCCACACGAGCACCGCCGATCCTGCCAGTGGAAAGGTGATGTTCACCGACTTCACATACATCAACATCGGTGTGCCGAAAAACCCAAAAAACCCTTTCTATTCGGAACTCGCGTTTAATCCTCTGGGTGCATCCTGGGTTGATATGGGACTCGGTGAGTATCTGAAGAGCGCTGGCTTCGTTGCATCTGTTTACGAACCGGAACTCGGAAAATTTAAGATACCTACACTTCGCAATGTTGACAAGAGACCGAACACCAGCTTCGTGAAAGCTTATGGCCACAATGGCTATTTCAAGAGCCTTGGGGACATCGTTCACTTCTACAATACCCGCGATGTACCCGGAGCTGGCTGGCCAGCATCCGAGTATGCGGCCAATATGACCAGCGAAGTGGGCAATCTCGGTATAACAAATACGGAGGAGGAGGCTATTGTCTCCTTCCTGAAGACCCTGACCGACACAAAGTAGGCAAAATAAGAAAGGAAAATAAATATACCACAATTTGGATCACCCATTTCAGGGTTAGCTAACAACAGGAAACTCACTGATGCAGAGCTCGTGAGAGCAATACGTTTTATGGTTGCGGCAGAATACGAAGCGGTTCAGTTGTATATGCAACTTTCCGAGTCAACTGACAACAGGCTGGCTGTGGACGTACTAACGGATATTGCAAATGAGGAACTGGTTCACGCCGGCGAGTTTTTGAGATTACTCCATGAGCTCGCCCCCGATGAAGCAAGACTTTATGCTGAAGGAGCAAAAGAAGTAGAAGAGGAAATTAAGAAGTTGAATCTTAAATTTTAACCCTAAAAAACAAATTACTATGAATACAGCAAATAATTTCGAATTTCAGGCGCTGCCATATTCTTATGACGCCCTTGAACCATTCATTGATAAGCTTACACTCGAAATCCATTACGGCAAGCATCACAAAGCTTACTTTGACAATTTCCTGAATGCAATAAAGGGAACCGAGATGGAATCAATGAATATTAAGGAAATATTCAGGAACATCAGCAAATATCCCATGGCAGTCAGAAATAATGGTGGTGGTTATTTCAACCATACCTTTTATTGGGAAGGCATGAAAGCATCTGGAGGTGGCTTA
>Ga0209585_10000815_pt1 | contig 12194 bp, 12 predicted proteins | sample NGEPerone_FD_185491 | JGI IMG/M metagenome (GOLD analysis project Ga0209585, IMG submission 185491) | Arctic peat soil microbial communities from the Barrow Environmental Observatory site, Barrow, Alaska, USA - NGEE Permafrost154B-one... | ecosystem: Environmental > Terrestrial > Soil >... | reverse complement strand
GGTGGTCAGCGCGGCGCCGAGCTTGGTGAGCAGCCCGGCCCCGGCAGGCCCGGCGCTCGACGTGACGCCGGGATGCGGTGGTCCAGGAGCCGGGCTGGTCGGGCCGTGCGGGACCACCGCCAATGACGCTGGCAGCGGCGGCATCACGTGCAGCGCCGCCGGCACGCTCAAGGGGACGAGCACGAGGGCCAGGCTGGCCGAGGCCGGCGTGTCGCCGCCGCCCAGCTTGGCGAACGTCGCCTTGAACGCAGCGCGTGCCCGGTGCACGAGCACGTCGGCGTTCGGCCGCGTGATCTCCAGCACCGAGGCGATCTCCGCTGCGCCGAGTCCTTGCAGGTCCTTGAGCACCAGGGCGGTGCGGTAACGCTCGTTGAGCTGTGCGAGGCTCTCTTCGATGAGGGCCACGTCGCGCGCCCGCTGGAACTCGTCGCGGCCGGCCGGCACGTCCTCGAGGGCGACGCTCTCGCCGCCGGTGGGCCGGCCACGCTTGCGCAGCGCGTTGAAGCAGGCGTTGGCGGCGACCCGGCAGAGCCAGGCGCGCGGCTTCATATCCTCGCTTTGCCGTGGGAGCTGGCCGAACGCCTTGATGAAGACTTCCTGTGTCAAGTCCTTGGCCTCCTCGCGGTCGCCGAGGATCCGCACACAGAGGTTGTAGATCGAAACGTGGTACTCGCCGTAGAGGCACTCGAAGGCGTCACGGCGCCCGGCCCGTAGGCCGCGCCCGAACTCTGGGTCTGTGGCGAGAGGTGAGGACATCAGGTCAGGAGTTTCGACCTCGAGGTTACTCTTATCCTGCCGGCGCGCAACCGTTCGCCGCGGCGCAGGGGCTGGCTCCAGGCGGCCGCCGACCGCTGCGTGTCGCGAAGTGCTCGCTCAGTCACCGCACCGGCCTCCGCCGTCCCCGCAGTCACCCGAGTGACCGTTGCCGGAGGCGTACATGTAGTGGCTGGGCTCGTAGTGGTGGGAGCCCGACTGACCGCTCGAGACGCCTTGGCCGCTGCTGCCGCTTCGATAGGCGTGCTGGGAGTGAGCCTGGTGACGCGCCTGATGCGCCGCGTCGTGCCGACGGTGGGCGCGGCGCGCATGGGTGCCGCTGCGCCGCTGCCCCGGGGTGACCCGACTGCCGGACTGGTCACTGATCAGATGTGCCAGCTGCTTGGCGGTGAGCGTCACCGTGTAGCGGACCGGCGTCTTGCCCGGCGTCTGCGCGCTCTGCGCCTTCGTGAAGTGCTGCACGCCCGCCATGGCCACGGTGGTCAGCGTGAACACGATCACGGCCGTGGCGACGATCGTCTTGAGTGCCTTCATGAGGACCTCCCTCTATGCTGACAGTTGTCTTCACCTGTTAGAACACGGGAGGAGAGGGTTTCTTACACCAGAGCGCCCTCGCGAGCTGGGATTGGGCTGGCCCGGTGGACAGCCGGGCACCGGGAGTCGGCGTCACAGGTCATGAAGACGTAACCGGCTCCAGGAATAGGCGCCGTTGCAGGCGCTTTCTCGAGTGCGCCGACGCGATGCCGACGGCAGATCTCGGCATTCGCCGCGTTGGAATCGGGTTCGTGCCGACGAACACCGACCGCATCGCCCAATGGTGACCCTCGCACACGACTCCGCCTCCAGCCGAAAGCAACCGGTGGCGGCGCGACCAGCGGCCGAATGCACGGCCAGGATCGAGGACAGCGTCTCCGACCGCGGCGGCGAAAGAGTAGTGGAGTCCCCCGCTCCAGTCTGCGTAGCTCGTCTCAGAGCGCTTGAGGCACGCCACCGTTTCGATCACGCTCGATACCTACTCGCACGCGATCCCGGCGATGCAGGAGGAGGCAGCGACGCTGATCGCCGGGCTGGTGTTCGCGGCGAACCAGGGGGGTCGCACGTCGAGCGCCTGCCCATGGGCTCGAGGGCAAGGTCCTGCGTGCCGCCCGGAGCTGGCAATCGAGCCGCCCTCGATCTACTGGAAGCAGCCTGCCGGGCAAGCGGCGTGCGGGCCGACCCCAGTGGGTTCCGGGCAAGGAGAAGCCCGCCGCAGCTTGGGAGATTGCTGACAAGCCAGCCGTGCTAAGACGTGCCTACCTTGCCGCGCCTCGACGTGTCATGCCAAGCCTGATCCAGCTTGCCGTGCCACGCCTCGCCATGCCAAGCATCTGCGACGGGCACGTGCACTGTACCACCGCAGCCGCAGAGCGGCACCGTTGGCCGTTGCGACGCCGAGGACACCGCACTGCGAGGGCGACGCTGCGCCGGCGCGGCGCCCGCCCGCCGTTCCTGCCCTGGACGGCGGGGATCGCCGACCTCCTCTGTGCCGCCGCATGATCCGCGCATGCCGGCAGAAGGTCGGCATTTGGTGTCAGACGAGAACCAGCCGAGCACGGAAAGTGCCCATGTGCAGGAGAGTTGTTGGAGGCGGCGATCGGAGTCGAACCGATGATGGAGGTCTTGCAGCCCACTGCGCCGAGTCGCGTGGTCTCAGGCGGCCTGCGCCAGACCGCCCATCATCAGGAAGCGCTCGACCGCAGCCGCTGCGGTCGATCCCTCGGCCACGGCCGTCGCGATCATCCTCACCTTGCCCGGGTAGTCGGCGAAGTCGCCCACCGCGAACACACCGGTGATCTCGGTCTCCATGGCCGAGTTCACGGGCTGGTGGGTGTCGGCGAGCGGCAGGTCCCAGCCCCGGACGCCACGCAGGTCCGGCACCTGGCCGATGCTCACCAGGAGCAGGTCAACCGGTAGCTCCACGCTGCTCTCGTCTTCCAACGAGACGATCACGTGCTCGAGCCGATCTTCGCCACCCAAGCCAACGACCTCGGCGTTGGTCAGCAGATGCACTACCGATTCGCGCAAGCGGGCCTGCGTGTGCTTGAGCGCCCGCAGCTCTTCCCGGCGATGCACCAACGAGACGTGAGCGACGCGGTCCAGAGACAGGGCAGTGTCTAGGGCGCTGTCGCCTCCGCCCACGATGACAATGCGTTCAGCCCGGATCTCCTCGAGCTTCGGCAGCCGGTAGGTCAAGCCGTGGTCGAGAAAGCGATCTTCGCCGGCCAAGCCCAGCCTGCGCGGGGTGAAGCGGCCGAGGCCGAGGGCGAGGATGAGACTACTGGCGCGCAGCTCACGCTTGTTGGTGCGCAGCCTGAACTGCCGGTCCTCGCGGCCGATGTACTCGACGGCCTCATGGTCGGCAAGCTCGGCGCCAAAGCGATTTGCCTGATCGGCCAGCAGGCCGGCGAGCTGGCCCGATGGCAGCTCCGCCTGGGCGGGGAAGTTGGTCACCGGTTTGGTGGGATAGAGGTTCACTAGCTGCCCGCCGAAGGCCTCGGCCTCAAGGACCACGGCCGAGAGCCCGCGCAGCTGGGCGTACGTCGCGGCGGCCAGACCCCCCGGACCACCGCCGACGACGGCGACATCATAGGCATCCATCGCTTCCTTCATTCGACGAAAAGAGGATAACGTTTGTCCTCATTCAGTATTGCCTTGACTCGACTTCGGCAATCATCAGCGGAGCGGCGGCGGCGAGGCACGGACGCGCCAGCAGGAGCGCCATCCCCGGGCTCAGCGCTTGTCGCGCACTCCGCCCACCGACGTGCATCCTCTGACCCAGAAGACACAGATGGTCAAGTCGACCGCGGCCGCCCAGGCGGCCGCCACCAGCCAGCCGGCAAGCACGTCGGAGGGGTAGTGCACGCCCAGATAGACACGCGAGAAACCGACCGCGAGGACGTACGCGGCGGCGGTCGCGGCGACCGCTGACCGTGAGCGCGCGCGCCAGAACACGATGCACAGCGCGAGCGCGAGCGCGCAGGAGACCGTGGCGTGTCCACTCGGGTACGCAGCGCTTGTGACGTGCTCCAGGGGCACGGTGATCTCGGGCCGTGGCCGCCCGAAGGCCGCCTTGAGCGTCACCTGCAGGATCTGAGCGCCGATGACGACGACGGCCACGAGCGCCGCGGCAGGCCGGCGTCGCGCCAGGAGTAGCGCGACCACGGCGATCACGGTGAGCGGCGCCAGCACGAACCATGCCCCGAGATCGGTGACACGCAGCACGAGCCAGTCGAGCGGCGCGACGCGCAGGTGTCCGGCAGCACTCAACAGCCTCACATCCCAGCTGTCCAATCCACCCAGGAACACGAGAGTGCTGAGGAGGGCGAAAGCGACGGGCGTTCCGGCCACGACGGCGATGGAAATCCAGTATCGGCGCATCATCTGCGGACTCTACACGTGTGGTGGCGGCGTGCGATGTGCTGGAGGTGCATTCGTCTCCTCCCCGGCGACATGGACTGTGCGCTGCGGCGCTATTGTAGGGTGGCTGATGTGGCCTCGGACTGCCTGTCGCGGACGCACGTTTGATAGGGGAGTCGCCATCACGACCGAAGGAAGAAGCGTGCGAGCTCGTCGAATCCCTGTCAGTGTCGCCCTGGCACTCCTGCTCGTGAGTGTCACCGTCGCCGCGGGCTGCGGGCAACAGCGTGCCGTCATTGCGCCGTCACCGACGCCCAGGCCTACGGCGGGGCTGCATGACTGGGCGGGTGTCGTTTGCGGCAGCGCTCACACCCTGGCCCTGCAGAAGGACGGCAGCCTCTGGGCCTGGGGTGGCAACGACGCCGGTCAGCTCGGTCTCGGCGACACCAAGGAGAGACACGCCCCGACCAAGGGCGGCGGCGCCAGCGACTGGACGTCCGTCGCCTGCGGGTACGAGCGCACCTTGGCCTTACGGAACGACGGCAGCCTCTGGGCCTGGGGCTTGAACTACCACGGCGATCTCGGAGTGGGCGGCGCCAACGACAGGCTCACCCCGACCCAGGTCGGCAGCGCCAGAGAGTGGGCGGCCGTCGCCTGCGGCTACAACTACACTCTGGCCGTGAAGAGGGACGGCAGCCTCTGGGCCTGGGGCAGCAACGACGCCGGCCAGCTCGGCCTCGGCGGCACCAGCGAGAGACACACCCCGACCCGAGTGGACAGCGCCAGCGACTGGGCGGCCGTCGCCTGCGGCTACCAGCACAGCCTAGGCCTGAAGAACGACGGCTCCCTCTGGGCCTGGGGCCACAACGGCGCCGGCGAACTGGGCCTCGGCGATATCGACGACAGACACAGCCCGACCCGAGTAGGCAGCGCCAACGACTGGGCGGGCGTCTCCTGCGACCTCACCGTCACCCTGGCCCTGCAGAAGGACGGCAGCCTCTGGGCCTGGGGTGGCAACGGCTTCGGTCAACTCGGCCTGGGCGACACGCGCAACAGGCTCACCCCGACCCGGGTCGGCACCGCCCATGACTGGGCGGCCGTCGCCTGCGGCTACGACTTCGGTCTGGCCGTGAAGAAGGACGGCGCCCTCTGGGCCTGGGGCCACAACTATGTCGGCCAGCTCGGCCTGGGCGATACCACCACCAGACTCACCCCGGCCCGAGTGGGCAGCGCCAACGACTGGGCGGGCGTCTCCTGCGGCGACGGCGACACTCTGGCAGTGAAGACGAACGGCACCCTCTGGGCCTGGGGCTTCAACGGCAACGGCGAGCTCGGCCTCGGCGACACCAAGGAGAGGCACACCCCGACCGAGGTCGGCAGCGGGTCGCCGTGAGCCGCCCCGGCCAGCGGCATGGGGATGAGAGTCGTCCCTGATCGTGTCACTCTGACCGCGCTCGTGCCGATACAGCAGCTGAAGGGCCCCGCCAAGTGGACCTACTACTACCTCTACGTGATACTCGACATCTTCTCGAGATCTGTGGTGGGCTGGATGATCGTCATGAGGGAGGCCGGCGCCCTTGCCAGGAGGCTTATCGCCTCCACGTGCGAGAAGCGGGGATAGAAGAAGCCCAGCTCGGCCTGCACGCCGATCGGGCTCCATCCATGAAGTCAAAGCTGGGGGATCTCCCGCTCGTCGACACTGGGCGTGGACAGGACCCACTCCAGGCCCACACATCGAACGACAACCCCTACCCGGAGACGGTCCACTACGGACATGCCGCGGACGTGATCGATGCCGGGCAGGTCGTGCTCCTCGAGGCATACGCCTCTCACCCGGAGCGCTTTGTGAACGCTGCTCCAAGACCGCCGGAACTGCCGGAAGCGAGGTGGTGCTACACTGAATTCAGAAGGTAGGTGTCTCAAGATCGTTGACACGCTCCGCAGCAAGAACCAGAGCCACCTCTTCTCCGAGATTGAACGCGGCACACCCATCGTGTTCGTGGACCGCGCGCCCAACGGGATCGAGGTCGACACCGTCACCTCGTCCAACGCGGAGGGAGCGGCAGCAGCCACGGGCCAGCTCAGTGAGGCGGGTCACCGCCGCATTGCCTACCTGGGTGACGATATGGACATCCAGACTGCCCGGGAGAGGAATCGGGGCTTTCTGCAGGAATCATCCAGAACAGGCATCCCGAGCGGTGACGTCATTCAGATCGGCGGCATCCGCATCGAGCACGAAGCCAGAAGCGTCACGCACGAGATTCTCGATCTTGCCCAGCCGCCGACGGCGATCTTCGCGGTGCAGAATCTGGTTACCCTGGGGGCAATTCGTGCCCTCAGGGAGCGTGAGCTGCACAAGAGAGTCGCCCTTGTTGGGTTCGACGACATCATGCTCGGTGATGTGGTGGATCCGGGCATCACGGTCGTTGCACAGAATCCACAACGGATAGGCGAGCTGGCTGCGGAGAGGGCACTCGCCCGGATGCAGGGCGGAGATATTCCGCCGGAGACCATCATCGTGCCGACGACTCTGATTCCCCGCGGATCGGGAGAAACACCGCCGTATGTTGACTAGCGCCGACGCGACGTGTCGGGTCGCGGTGGTCGGCGACGCCCTCATCGACGAACTTCGCGACCGTTCGCAGAGCATCGAGGTTGTGGGGGGAGCCGCCCTGAACATCGCGGTCGGGCTTTCGGTGTTGGGGATACCCTCAACGCTCATTGCCATGGTCGGCGATGACAGCGACGGGGAGGTCATTCGCCGCTATCTGGACGACTACGGGGTGACTCTGCTTGCCAGCCCGTCGGAGTTCGGCACGATGCGGGCGATCTCCGAGCGGGTTGATGGCGAACCGCAGTACATCTTCAACGAGGCGGCTAAGAGGAAGAAGATCGTCTTCGGAGAGGCTGAGCGATCGGCCATTGCCACCGCGTCGGTCGTTGCGGTCAGCTGCTTTCCCTTTGACAACGACAGCCAGGTCGCCCAATTGGGTGACAACATCGGCAATGCCCGCGAGCGCCTGGTCCTCGACCCGAATCCGCGAGCTGGCATGGTGAACGACCGCGAGCGATTTGGCACCAACTTCGAACGCCTGTCGCGAACGAGCCTGCTGACAAAAGTCAGTGATGAAGATGCGGCGTTCCTGCAGGGAGAGCCGCTCGACTCGTTGCGCCTTCGCCTGCTCGACAAGGGTGCGTCAGCTGTCCTCGCCACCGCGGGCAGCAGGGAAGCCTCGATTACCACCTCGGGGGGTGTCCATGTGTCCATGGATATTGTTTCGCTGCCAGGGCAGGTCGTGGACACCATGGGGGCCGGGGACTCGATGCTCGCCTCCTCAATCGCATCAATCCTGCGCCACGGCGTGTCGGATGAGCCCGACAACTGGAGGCAACTGCTCGAACAGGCCATGACGATCGCGGCGGCAACAGTCCGCGGTCGTGGGGCACTCCTCCGCGTGCCATAGACCGCTCGCAAGACCTTCTCCCGTGCTAGCCCCCTTCTTGACCACCAACTTTGCAAAGGAAATCCTGGCCTGTGCGGCTCCAGTCCGAGCCCGAGTGCCGCACCCATGTTGTCGCCCGTCTCTGCAGCCACGAGCTTTCCCCCAGCCGTCTCTCCCGCAGCCTCGTTCGGACCGAGAACTCTTGGCGTTCCGACCAGCCGACCGAACGCGCGCTCCAACAGGTCGGTGCGGTACTGATCGGTCAACGGCGACCAATAACCGGTGCCCGAGGCGTCGCCGCGGTCCGTGACCGCCGCGCCAGGTTGGACCGCGCCGTCTCCGAGAATGCGCGCGGTGAGCCAGTCGTGTGGCAAGAGCACGTCCCGGACCCGATCTGCGAGCTGCGGCTCGTGCTGCGCCAGCCAGCGCAGCTTGGTGACGGTAGAACTGGCTACGGGTAACTGATCCGACGGCGTGCGCCCAAGCCGCCGGACCGCCGGGCTCGTCGACCAGGTCGCGCGCCGCGGAGGCAGAGCGCGTGTCGTTCCACAACAACGCGGGTCGCACGACCTCGTCCGCGTCTCGAGGGTGACCATCCCGTGCTGCTGGCCGCCGACTGCGATGGCCTGGACCTCCTCGAGCAGACGACAACCTTGGTGGACTGCGTCGGTGAGTCCACTCCGGCGACCAGGGTCCGGCGACCATCTGACTTTGACGAATCCTCTCCGGGTTAGACCTGGTTCTTCGGCGCGGCCTCGAGCGTGGCACGGGCACCTCGGCTGTGCAGAGAGTCAAGTGCCGAGCGGTAGGCGAGGACAAACCGTTCGTTGTCGATGAGGTCACCAAAGAGGTCGCGGTCGGAGATGAAGACGAGGGGCTCCTCGCGCTGACGCCGCGCCCTCGCGATCAGCTGCTCTCGTAGCCTGTCGACGACCTCTATCGGTTGACCCTGCTCGTCCTGGCCCTCGGCGTACCTGGCCCAGGAGGCGACCACCAGCGCCGATCGCCCGATCTCACCGCCAGTAGCGAGCTGTTCCCGGATGACCGGAAGCAACCATTTGGGAATTCGATCCGAGCTCTCCGCGCACAAACGCGCCAAGGTGTCACGGATCTCCGGGCTCGCAAAGCGCTCGATCAGCTGATGCTTGTACTGCTCGAGATCCACGCCCGGAACCGGGGCCAAGGTAGGGGTCGCCTCGTGATCCATATAGCCGAGAAGGAACTTCGTGAAGAGAGGGTCCTGGCAGACCTCATGCGCGTAGCGGTAGCCCGCGAGGTGCCCCAGATAGCACAACGCCTGATGGCTGGCGTTGAGAAGGCGAAGCTTCATGAGATCGTAGGGCTCGACGTCCGTGACCATCTGGACGCCGACGTCCTCGAACGGCGGACGACCATTGCTGAAATTGTCCTCCAACGCCCACTGGGTGAACGGCTCACAGACGACCGGCCAGGCATCCTCGACACCGAACTGCTCGGCGAGAAGAGCCCTGTCGGCCTCGGTCGTGACCGGGGTGATGCGGTCGACCATCGAGTTCGGGAAGCTGACCTCCCTCTCCAGCCAATCCGCGAGCTCGGGGTCCTTCAGACGCGCGAACTCGCTGATCATCTTGTGTGCGACCTCACCGTTGCCCGGAATATTGTCGCACGACACCACCGTGAACGGGGGGACTCCTCGTTCACGGCGACGGGACAGCGCCTCAGTGATGAACCCGAACGCCGTGCTTGGTGTGGACTGCGCCCGAAGGTCGTTCTGAATTGCCGGGTCGTCGGCGTCGAAGTCTCCAGTGACCGGGTGCACAAGGTAGCCCCCTTCGGTAATGGTCAGGGAGACGATCCTGGTGCCCGGATCGGCCATCAGCTCAAGGACAGCCTCGGGGTCGTCCGGGGCGAACAGGTACTGGACGATCGAGCCGACAACCCGAGGCTGCAGCGATCCGTCGGGATGCTTGACGACCAAGGTGTACAGGCAGTCCTGAGCGATCATGACCTCGTGCATACGACGGTCCTGCGGGAGCAGCCCGACCCCGCTGATCCCCCAGTCGAGGGCCTTTCCTTGGTTCATCAACTGGTCGAGGTACATCGCCTGATGAGCCCGGTGGAAGCCGCCGACCCCAAAGTGCACGATTCCGCTTCGGACCTGCGTACGGTCGTAGGTCGGCGTCGGGAAGGTGGCGAAACTCGCAAGTGCACGGGCGTTGAGGGGTCTCATGGGCTCTTCCTAGGCGAAGGTCTCGACCGCTTCACGGTCGGTGAGCAGGTCACGGTGAACCCGAACGTGTTCTGCAGCTACTGCGACTACTGCCTGTCCGGACGGTTGATCCTATGCTCCAACGACGCCGGGGCCAAGGCCGAGCGGCCCGCCCTGCGCGGTCGCGCACAGGTCTTCATGACGTGTCCGGCCTGCAGGACTTCGCCATGGGCTGGCATTCTCGGTCCTCCGCCAACGGGAAGCCGCCCCACCTTGCGCCGGCACTACCACAAGAAGTGGACCAAGAAATGGGGTCAGGTCAGGTCTGACAACGCCCGGCCCCTTGCGCTGCAGATAGGCGACGTAGAGACACGGGAGGCCGATCCCGCAGAGCGGACCCCAGGCCGAGCGGTCGAGGCGATGTAGCACGGCGAGCAAGACGACGCCGGCGGCGGCGAACGGGAAGACGAGGAGCCCGTAGGCCGGGAGGTCCATGAGCGACAAGGCAAGCGCCACACCGACCGCAAGCCAAGCCGCAAACCAGCCGACAGCGTTGCGCGCCGCGCTCCTCGTGGCCGAGGTCTCGACGCTCTCTGTCTCCTCGCTTCTCGCTGTCCTGAGCCTAGCAGGAGTCTACCCCGCCCTGCGGACCGCGATGTCGCGCGCGCTCGAAACCTACTTGCACGCCATCCCGGCGATGCAGGAGGAGGCGGCGGCACTGATCGCGGGGTCGGTGTTCGCGGGGGAGTAAGACCGCGGCGGCGGCAAGAGCGTGGTCTCGACTCGTTCAGCCGGCAGCGCCAGAGTGACCATGCCCCAGCAGCCCTTGCTCGCCACGGGCGCGCACGTACATGCAAACGATGTAGGTGATGGCCAGCGGCGCGAGCACCAGCAGAAGGACGAGAAGGTAGAGCACACCGAGCGTGAAGGAGACGGCGCGCACCAGATTCACAGGCTCGATAGCAAGCAGACCGAGTAGCTGCAGCAGGAGTAGTGCCACGACGGTGCGCCACAGTTCCGGCGGACGCAGGAGACGCAGGCCGGCACGGACAGACGCACCAAGCGGCAGCCCGCTATCGACGATCGTCGCGACGAGATAGACGAGCAGGACACTGAGAACGAGGCCGGCGACGAGGGCTGCGAGGCGCACGGCGACGTGCGCGTGCCAGGCGCCCGACGGGTGAGCCAGTTCGACGGCGACGGCGCCGAGAAGGCCGGCGACGGCGAGACGGCTGAATCGGCGGTAGCCGTCAAAGACGTCGACGGCACAGCCGCGGCGGCTTTCACGCAGGCGCCGCAGAAGCATCCTCACGAGTCCGCCGTGCAAGGGGGCCTCCAGAGTCGCCGAAAGCAGCAGGAACGAGCCGACCTCCGCGAGCGACGGACTGAGCCCTCGACGCACGACGAGTGCAACCAGCACGCCGGAGAGGAGGAAGACAACGAAGACCAGCAGGGCGACCGTGATGAACATCCCGCCCACCAGCGCCCCTGCCTCGCGCCGGTAGAGCCACCAGGTGTTCTTCACGAGGCTGAGCTCGTCGTCGAACTGCCGGCGCAGCCAGGAAGGCTGCCGTGCATCACCCGCGCCCGGCTCATCGGCCAACGTGCGCCCCCTCCCCCATTTGGCGCCTGTGATCTCGGCACCGCCCTGCACGCGACACGCCCTGCCGGAGGCCCGCCGGAGGGACATCGCCGAGATCGGGCACTCCAGCCATGTCCCGATCCTATCGTAAGGGCCGCGGACGGCACACGTGCTGCCCCGTGTCGTGGGATGCCTACGAGTGGCGTCCCGTGTCGTCGGCGGATGTCGGCAATCTTGCCGATCCGGCAAGGATCGACACCTACTCCGGGCAGTGAATGTCCGGGGAGGCCGACTCGGAGCAGTGCGAAGAGTCATGACGCTGGACTGTCTCTCCGGGCGCCGACGGGCTGACGACGGCCGACCCCGTCGATTCGCACAGCGTTGTCGTGGTCAGACTAGCTGGATCCGCGTCCGAACCATCTGGGGCTGCGGCCGCGTCTCTGATGGTGGAGCTCGGGCGTGGCTTGCTCTCCACGGCATGTAGGTCGAGCTAGAAGGCCTCCTGGGCCTCGCCGGCCGCCTTGCGAAACTCGCGCAGTCCGCGCCCGAGCCAGCCTGCCGTGGAACGATTGAGCGTAGCCGCTTTCGTCAAGGTGATCCCGGTTCGATGAACGCGTTGTGGTTGACCGGAAAGTCGCCCCGCCGTAGTCGACATGCGCGGTTTCAGGCCACGGCCAACGACGCATACGAGAAGACCCCGAGGAGATGGAGATCGTCCGCTGCTTGAAGCGCTGCCTGGCACGCGAGGTGTGCCGCGCACTGCGTGCTGACCTGCAAGACCTGCATCGTGCTTGACGGTCTAGCGGAGCAT
>Ga0209585_10000813_pt1 | contig 12203 bp, 13 predicted proteins | sample NGEPerone_FD_185491 | JGI IMG/M metagenome (GOLD analysis project Ga0209585, IMG submission 185491) | Arctic peat soil microbial communities from the Barrow Environmental Observatory site, Barrow, Alaska, USA - NGEE Permafrost154B-one... | ecosystem: Environmental > Terrestrial > Soil >... | reverse complement strand
GCCGAGGCCGGTGCGCCGAGGGTGGCCCAACCGCTGGTGCCTTGGGTCAGGGATCGGTCCTCGCCGGCCTGGTTGACGGGTCCGGCCGCGGTGGTGGTCGCGTGGTGGTCCAGGATCGAGGCGAGGTCGGCCTCAGCGAACCGGGCATGGACCGCCGCGTGACCGAGCGCCCAGTCGACCTCGGCCGGGGTGAACAGCTTCGCGAGCTGCACGGCTTGGGCCATCTTCACGCGCATCTTGGTCGTGCCCGCAGCGGCGGCCTCGGCCAACCAGACCCTGGCGCCGTCGCCCAGGGCCAGGAACGCGGCCTCGGCGGTGGTCCGGCCAACGGGACCCGGCCGAGCGCGCCGGGCGGTGCGGGCGGGAAGTGGGCGTCGATCATCTTCGGGCTGCCCGGGGTGGCCCGGGCGTGGCGGGCGACCTCGGCAGGGCCGGCGGGTCCGACGTGGACGATGACCACCTGCTCGTCGGCGCCCTGGCCATGCACCCGCACCCACACCGTTTCCCCGAGCAGCTCGTGCGGCACGGAGTACTGCCCGGCCTCGAACGTGACCATCGGCGTCTTGGGCGGGACCACGCGCGTCAGGCCGAACGCGACCGTGTGGGGATCGACCGGGACCGGGTGCAGGCGGGTGTGCTCCTCGGCGAGCATCGCCTCCGGGGCCCGGCGCGTGACCCGGTGGACCCGGGCGTTGACCTGCGCGCAGAACACCTCACACGCCTCCTCCAGGTCCGCGAACGACCCGTACTCGTCCAGCAGGTTCGTGTCCTTGGGGACCAGGTCCGCCTTGGCGATCTTCACCGACGACTCCGACCCGCCCTTGGAGGCCGGGTCCGCGGGCTGGCAGGTGTGCAACGTGAGCCCGTAGTGGCGGGCGAACGCGACCATCGCCGGGTTGCGCACCGCCATCCCGGCGACGTGCTCGACCGTGACGGTCTTCTCGTTGTCGGTCAGCAGATACGTCGGGGCCCCGCCGATGCGGCGCATCATCACATCCAGGGCCGCCATCACCGACGGCGAGGTCTTGTCCCTGATCGCCAGCACCACCCGGAACCTGGACCACGCCAGCCACGCGATGAACAACGTCGTCCGGGCCCCGTCGATCACCGGCCCGTCGCCGAAGTCGTACTGAACCCACATGCCGGGCTCGGTCACCCACGGGCGGTGCACCCGCACCCGCCCGACCCGGAAGTTGCGCTTCACCTGCGCGACCGCGCGCCGCGTGGTGCGCTCCGACCCCGTGAACCCCAAGGCGACGAGCTTGTCGTGGGCGACGTCGGCGCGGACCTTGCCTCCCGACCTTTCGACCCATTCCTCGATCTTTGGCAGGTACTCCTCGATCAGCTGCGGGCGGGCCCCGGCCCGATCGGACAACGCGCCGGCGTCGCGGGCTGCGACGTAACGCGCGACGGTGTGGTGGGACACCCCGGACAGCTCTCCGGCATCACGCAACGACCCGGTCAAGTCGAACGTTTCCAACATGTTCATGATCTCCTCGGCAGACTCCCACGGTGTCCCTCCTGGGGGCGAACGGCGCATCAGCACCGCGAAGCGCACCCCAGGAGGGGCCTCAACCGCGGGAAGCGGCGAGGCAGACGACGTCGTGTCGGGCAGATCTCATGACCGCCAGCGGGCAAAACTCACGTCCGCCACCGGGCAGCTTCATGGCCGTCTCCGGGCAGTTTCTCGTGGCCGCTGTCAGTCGTTCTTCAGGGTCTCTTGAAGATCGACCCACACAAGTCCGGGGTACCACCCCAACTCCATGTGCGGATGTGATCAGAGGGCGATCAGGGCGATCAGGGCGATCAGGAAGATCGCGATGCTGATGTAGCCGATCGCCAGGCCCGCGGCGGCGAGCCCGTCGCCGTCGTCGCCGGTCTGCGCGATCTGCGACTTCGCGATGTGCCCCAGGATGACCGCGAGGAGGCTCCCGCCGACGAGGGAGAGGACGAACGACGCGATCGCGAGCCCGTTGGTGCGGCCCCCCCGGAGCGCACCTACCGGTACGTGAACGGTTCGACCGCTGCTATCAAGGACCTGCACATACTGCGCCGCCGAGCTGGCCGGGCGGGACGTTGAGTACGCGTACCTGGGGGTCGATGCCTGCCGGCGGCGGAAGCTGGCGATGGCACCTTCGACGTCGTCGTCGGGTGCGGCGCCGAGGGGACCGGTGTCGGCGGGGCGCATGTGGGGGAAGTCGCGGTAGATGCCCCTCAGGGTCTCTTCGGGCGTTGACGGGTTGGCCGCGAGGGCTGGCAGTAGGTAGAAGTCGGAAGCGAGATCGGCGAGGATCGCGGGGTCGGTCGCCGCGTCCCGGGCGAGTGCTTCACGCTCATCTTTGGTCAGTGCGCCGAGATCCACGGTTGCCGCCCTCTGCACGTTGTTGTCCACGCTGTCGCCTTGTTGTACCGCGTTGGGCTGACCTCGGTGGCCGCAACCCGGGTGAATTCGACATGTCGCATCGAGCAGGTCGAAGCAAGTGCCGACAGGACGTCACCCATCTGGCTGAAGGTGGTCTGTGTGGGCTTCACGTCATCAGGTAGGCGGGCGGAGCTGAACACGCGAGGCCAGCAGCGAGATCTGTGCACAACATCATCAGGCCTCGCGCTGTGAACCGTGCTGCGTCTGGGCCGTCGCGCGGGCCGCTGCGAGCACGGGTGATCGGTGCGAGCGGTACCGCGTCGCGGTGAGCGCGGCGCGCATGCCGGGGTCGTCGAGCGCGTCGCTGCCTTGGCTCATGAGCAGCGTCAGGAGCCCTGGCCACTCGGCCGTCCCGCGCAGGACGACGGCGAGTCGGCGTGCCTGCCATGCCGGCAGGTCGAGGGTGGCCGCCAGAGTGCGCCAGCCGGCGACGGTGCAGCGCGGGGTCGCCGGCGGGTCGAGGTTGGCGACCGCAGCGATGATCCGCCCGGCAGTCCGCCGACCCCAGCCGACCCGCTCCAGGGCGTTGCGGGCGTCAGCGAGGACATCCGCTAGTTCGAGCCTTGAGGTGACGTCGGGCTCGTTGCCCGGCGCCTCCCATCCGGTGTCGATCAGCGCGTCCAGAGAGAGGGGCAGGCGCACCTCTCCCTTCCGGGCCGCGACCGCCAGCTCCCAGCCGCGCCGCTCTGTCGTGGCGAACTGGCCGGCCACGATCTCACTGAGGACCGCACGCCGTGCGGTCTGCCACAGGACGCCCCACGGCGTGCCCGCCGTCCGCAGGGAGGGCTTGGTCAGCGCGAGCCAGACAGCCTCCCATGCGGTGGCCTCGGCCTGCGAAGCCATCGCGCCGCGCAGGCCGACGGCGACGGCGAGGGGTCGGATCATCTCGGCTCGGACGTACTGGAGGAGGTCGGTGCCCGCTGGTCCCTCCCAGCCCTCCTGGTCGATCGAGTCGAGCAGGTCGAGGAGCGCCTCGCGGGTGCGCTGGATGGCCTCGGGTGGTGCGGTGCTGGTGGATGGGGCCGTGCGTGCTTCTGTCGGTGCCATGGTTGCCTCCGGGTGTCGTTGGGACACCGGCGACGCTGCTCAAGGGGTATAGCCGGCCCGATGACGGCAGCGGATGCCCTGGTCAACGGCGTGAGCATGGCCGATGACGACGCCGGGTCATCGCCTGCGTCATTGGTTGAGGGCGGTGCCCGGGCCGAGGAGCTGGCCCGTGGTCGATGACGCAGTCGGGCGTGGCCGTCCGTCGCGTGGGCCGTCATCCCCACGGCTATCGGGGGTCGGCAGTTTGGTTCCTCCAGATCCGCGAGGAGGTTGCCATGACCGCAACGACCCAGTTCCGACTGGTCGCTCCGCCCGAGATTCGACGGGCCAGGGTTCCCGTGACGCGCGACGAGCAGGTGATCCAGGTGACGCTCCAACCCGACGTGCAACTCCTGCTCTCAGTCGTCGAGGCTGCCCAGCGCCTCGGCATCGGCCGCACGCTCATGTACGAGCTGCTCGGCTCGGGTCAGATTGGGTCCATGCACGTTGGGCGCCTCCACAAGGTGCCGGCCGATGCGCTCACTGCTTTCATCGAGCGTCAGCGCTCGACGGCTTGACGTCCCGTGTCTTCGTTGTCCACACCCACCCGGCAGCATCAGCCTCCAAGGGCCTACGGTCAGTGCACCAACATCAACCGGTGCCGTAGGGAGTGGTCGGTGTGAGTGTTCCTGCATGGGTCGTGGTGTTCGCCGGGTTCATCTTGCTGGTCGCGCTTCTGTGGCTGGCCCGTTGGTACCGTTCCCGAGGCGGCGAGGTCACCCATTGGCTGGCCGTGTGGAAGAGAGTTGAGCACCTGCACGGACCCCAGCAACGCCTGCGCTGGGGGCACGCGATGGTCGGGGCCGATCATGGCGCGCCGGTACTCGCTCAGGTCGCGCTATCGACGAGCGCGCTCTTCGTTTCGCCTCACGGAACCGACCAGATAATCGCCTACCGGTGGGATGACATGGCCGACCTGAGCGACTCGATGGAGACGATCAGGTTCAGCGCCGACGCCACGCGGGTGCTCGTCATGTTCGTCGCTCCAGGCGCTACCTCGGAGAGAGACACGCTGGAGTCGACGCTGGTGATGGTCGAGACGGCGAAAGCTGCCTACCAGTCGGCCACACGCCCTCGTTGAACGTGCCTCCCTGTTCAGTCCGATCAACTGCGCCGCGGGACCGATAATGTACCTTATGTCGCTTTGCACCGATCGTGAGCGTCCGGACCCTTCATCTGGACCAGAACCGCCGAACAAACCTTCGACTCCCTCGCAGGACTTCTACAACGAACGAGCGGCGCAGGACACTAGTGAGCCGTCGCCGTCATCGTCGGGACGACCCGTACCGTGCACTCGTCGAGGAGACGAGCGAAGTAGCTGTAGGCGGCCAACCGCTCCATGCCCTCCTGTTCGCTGAGCTCCTCACGGGTGTGCGTCGTGACGTTGCGGACGGTCAGGTTGAGCCCGATCGCAAGGTGCATGAGGCCCTCGCGCATGCCCTTCACGGTCTTGTCAGACACCTCGCCGGGCCAGGCGACCTTCGGCCTCAGCGCCTCCGGCTCCCCGGGTGACAGCGTCTGCTGCCAGAAGACGGTGTCGTCGACGTCGTGACGGCCGAGCTTGGCCTTCCACTCTTGCGTCAGCGCTTCCGCCGCCTCGCGGACGGCGACGCGGTACTGGTGGCTCGTCCAGTGGTCGGCCGCGGCCGACCAGACCGTGCGGTGCAACTGCGAGGGGGCGAACGCTGGCACGTCCGAGTTCACCGTGGCCTCGGCTTCGGCGATCATCGTCCGTAGTCGGCCGCGGATCGTCGCCGCGGTCAAGCGGATGTCCGCCGGGGTCAGCAACGCCTTGGGTGCGGCCATGAGCGCCCAGTTCGCGATCGGGTCCAGCGGACCGACACCGACCACGCCGATGTATGCCCCTGTGACCGCTACCGCGCGGGCAGCGGCGCCGGCCGCCTCAGCCACCCGCAGTTCGCGCACCCGCACCTCACCAGCGTCGGCGTCGTCACGTCGCCAGACGGTCGGGAACAGTCCGCGCGAGGACAGGTGATCGGATTCCACCTGCGTCCTCATCCACGACTCGAATGCCTCCGCGAAGTCGTCGACGTTCGCCAGCAACCGTGTCAGGTAGTCCACTCCGTAGGTAGGCACGCCCAATCTTCGCAGCGGGATGAACCCGCGCCAGCAGTTCGCGATGCGCTGCCCCAGTAGACGAGGCTGGGGCCTCGCTCACTCTCACACCGTGAGACGCCCCCCGAGGTGCCTGTCAGCCGTACGGCCAGCTCTCGGAGCACGTGCGGTACAGACGGCTGGCATCCTCGCTGACCGCCTCTGGCAGTTCATCCGAGATGTGCATGACCGGTAGTTGCGTACCGGTCGCGGTCGTCGCTACGAGCAACCCCGACATGCCATCGATCGCGGCAGCCTGGAGCGCATCGCCTGGGATGTCCACGAACACCTGTACAGCAGCGGACTCGCCGCCGGTGAGCGTGAAGCGCTCACCGGCGCAGTCGGCTGGGGTCGCGAAGCGGACGAGATACCTGTCGGCCGCAATCACGTACTCAAGGCTAACGACTGTGACCGCCTGATCTGAGAGGTTGGTGATCGCGAGAGTGTCAGCGACGCCGGCGAGGTCAGAGTCGAGGCCGGGCTCGAGCATGTAGTCGAGGGAGGAGAGGCCATCCCCGGACATTCCGAGCCCCTGGGGAGGCTCAGAACGGGACCGGTCGTCGGCGACGCGATCGACGAGCCACGGGGTCATCCCAAGGGCCGCACCAACGACAACCAGAACGAAGGCATAGACACGCTCACTAGCGATCCAAGCGAAGATCGATCGCGAAGTCCTGCGCCTGCCAGCCTGCGCCTTCGACACCCTGTCACCCCCCAGGGCCGACCATGTCGATCCCCTGAACCCTGGCCCGGTCAATCGGCTGCTCAGCGCAGCCTACGCCGCTGCTCACCACGAGCTCCGTCATGCTCTTGATCGTCTCGGAGGATGTCTGCGATGCAGGCGACCTCCAGCCAGCCAACCGGTGGCGGTCATCGTGGTGTTCTCGAACGACCTTTGGCGCCCGGGGGCCGCTGCAACAGATCCGTGGCTCGATCGTGTCCGCGCACCGGCCTAGCCTGGTGATTGTCGGGAACATGCCCGACTTGAGCCAGCGGGAGTTGATGCTCCGTGACTAGAGGCGACATCGAGACGTACTACGAGGACGGCGTGTGGAAGAACCGGCCCCAGGGCAACGACCGCGCCAGCAGCACGCATGAGACCAAAGCCGACGCACAAGCCCGAGGCCGCGATATGGCAGTCGCGCGCGGTGTTGAACACATCATCAAGAAGATGGACGGGACCATCGGCGACCGGAACACCTACCCTCGCAGCCGTGACCCCCGCGACTCGAAGGGCTGAGATGAGCCAGCGGGGTTCCTCCGCTTCAACCTCGGAGGAGCCTCATTGGCACCGAGGCCGCATACGCGCCTCGAGGCTGGACCGGTCTGCTCGATGCCCTCACCGAGCAGGGCTACACCAGCGACCAGCTGGTCACCGCCAGCATGGTCGCCGTGTCGGGTCGCGGCACGCTCATCGACCGGTTCCGCGACCGCAGGGGCTGGCGTCTTAGTTGCAGTTCAGTTCGGTGAGTTGGGTCTTCGCTGCGTCGTCGTCGAAGGTGGTGAAGGTGAACTCCGCTCGGGTTCCGGCAGACATGTTGCTCGCCGTGTCGTTGCTCATGTCCACGATGGCGCCCGCGCTGTTGAGCACGTTGACCTCGGCGTACACGGACGAGCACGCGTGGTAGGCGAGCACCTCCATGGTGGTGCAATGGCCGTACTCGCATCCGCCGGTCGTCGTCGTCCAGCGGTACGCGAGCCCGTTTCCTGCATCCTTGAAGCCTTCTGCCTCTTGTGCAGCGGTCAGGTTGCTCACCGGGGTCGGCGTATAGGCGGAGGTGCTCACCTCCGAGTCCGGCAGGGTAGGTGATTGCCCGCAGGATGCGAGGCTCGCGGCCAGGACGAGTGTCGCGGTCGCCGCTCCGATGCCGCGCATGGTGCCCCCTTCGTCGTAGCGTGGACGTTACTCGCCCACTCCCGCGGACGGTGTGTTGGATCCGGACCGGTCCGCAGTCTCTGACCGCACCGGTAGACCGCCCGAGACGGCTGATGGATCACAGACCAAGGATGGTGGCGGCGTTGTCGGTCCATGCCTGCTGGATGCGGACGTAGGTACCCAGGGTGGCCAGGGAGCGGTGGCGGGTCTGGTGGGCGATCGCCCGGTCGCTTGCCCCGCGTAGGTGGGCGTAGGTGACGAACCCGGCGCGCAGGCTGTGCGCGCTGTACGGGCCGGGGTCGATGCCGGCGCGCGCGACGGCCTTCTGGACCAGGGTGTTGACCGACTCCGGGTGCAGGGCGCGGGCGGCCGGCTGGTTGTTCTTGCCGACCGCGCGGAACACCGGGCCGCCGGTGATACCGGCGAGCTGGACCCAGTTGTTCAGCGCGGCCACGGGGCAGCGTGCGGGGTTGGCCGCGCGAGGCAACACGACGAGCTCGACGTGCTCGCCGGTTGGGTTGGTCTTGGACCGTGGCAGCGTCAGGACCAGGCCGTTGGGGTGGGCGGCAACCTGGTCCAGGTTCAGGGCCGCGAGCTCGCTGCGGCGCAGGGCGGCGACGAACCCGACCAGGATCAGCGCCCGGTCCCGCACGCCGGCCAGGTCCACCTCGTCTGGGCGTCCTGGGGTGCGCCAGACCTTGACGGTCGGGCAGGCGTCCAGGACGTCGAACAGCTCCGGAGGCATCAACGGGGTCGCCTGCTCGGGCGGGGCGCCGTGGGTGCGGCGGATCCCCTCCCACACCGCGACCACGCGGGCGTTGCGGGTGGGGTCGGGCAGGTTGCGCAGCTGGTGGGCGAACTTGATCGCCGACAGCCGCCGGCTCATCGTGCCGACCTTCGCCCCGGCCCGGGCCAGGTCGGACAGGTACCCGGTCACGGTGGCCGGCTCCGCCGGCATCGGGTTGAGGTCGTGCTCAGCGCACCAGGTGGTGAACTCGCGCCAGTCCGAGCGGTACCCCCGCAGGGTGTTGGCCGCCCGGGCGGCTTCGACGTACTCGGCCTCCTCAGGGGTCAGGGGCACCCCGTCCAGCAGCGTGACCGCATCGAGGTCGGAGGCGCCGGCCTCTCGAAGAGACCGGGCCGAGTGGTGGGAGTTGTTCGGGCTTGTCACTGCAGCAGCCCGCCGGGCCAGCGCCTGGCGTGCGCCTTCGCGATATTGCTGAGGTTTCCCTTGATCTGGTTGAGTTCACCGGTCGGCGGAGGCTCGTCGTCGTGGTTGCCCGGGTTGAGGACTCTGCCGAAGCTGTCCCACCGACCCTGCTCAGCCCTGTCCAAGGCGAAGGGGCGGACGAGTGGGACGAGGTTGCCGAGCATTGAAGCCTCGGCGTGAACGTCGGCGACGGTGCAGCGCGTGCCCTCGTGGGTGCGACCGGTGGCGATGATCTGCTTCGCGAGGCGTTCCGCGGCCGACCGGTAGCAGTCGCTTGCAGCCTTCCGGCCGTTGAGCGTGCTTTCTTTGAGGTGCTCCCCGGCGTCCTTCATCAGTCGGCTGAAGGTGTCCGGGGTCTGCGCGGCCCGGGTGCCGACGCGCGGGTCGGCGAGGCTGAGTTCGAACATGTGCAGGTCGCGGTAGTTGTGGTTGCTCCGGGCGAGGTCGGCGAGCTTGGTGTCGAACGTGGTCAGAATGACCTGCGTCCCGGCGTCGAGCAGCCGGTCGAGGGTGTTCTGGACGAAGCAGAGCCGGTGGTCTGCGTCGCTACCAGGGACGGGGTCGTCGAGCACGATCACGGAAGAGCCCAGCAGTTCGGCGCGGGCGAGGAAGATCGACAGTCCGAGCGCGTTCAGCTGGGAATCACTGAACACGCCTAGGGCGTCCCGGATGACACCCTCCCCAGAAGGGGCGCTGCGTAGCGTGGCGTCCAGGTTGACGAAACGGGCACCGCCTGCGCGGCGCCTGACCCCGCCGAAGCCGACGAGTTCCTTCGGCCGGATGCTGGACCACCACCCGTCGATCGCCTCGCTCATTCGCTCGAACCGTGCGTCGAGCACTCGGCCCGCTCCCTTGCCCAGTGCAACTTCGGCGGCCTTGAGCCGCTTGACCGCCCGTTGCCGGCCCGCCTCAGCGACTAGGTCCTCTACCAGCTGCTCGACATGCGTGGCGAGGTGGAGCAGTTCAGCAAGCCCGCTACCGGCTACCCGGTGACGGACGGCTGGCTCCACGGCACCGCGCAGCGCCTCGAGGGGGTCGTGGTGATCCTGGCTGGCCCGCTGCAGTTGCTCCACCACGTCGGTCAGGGCGGTGTAGGCATGGCCAAGATCGCCCGAGAGATCGTTGCGGGCCTTGATGTCTAGCGCGGTGCGATCAAGCGTCTCAGTAGCCTCCTTGATGGCCGTTCTGACGCCATCGGTTGCGGCCAGGAGAGTCGCAGCGGCCGCCTGTGCGGGCGCCGCCAGCGCGTCGTCGACGTCGAGGCGGCGTAGCTGCGCGGCAGCAGTAGCGAGCTGTCCCGGCGACCAGGTTCCGGCAGCCGGGACGTTCCCAGGGAGTGTCACAAGCTGCCGGTCGAGGTCTTGGCGAGCCCGTCGGATGGCACCTTCCGCTGTGTCGGCCGCAGCGTCGACCGCTGTGCTGCGGCGCAACTGATCGCGCAGCGTCGCGACACGAGCAGGCGTCAACGCGTCGGGGGTCGCGCAGACGGGACAGTCCACCGGGCGATCCAGCCCGGCGAGCCCCTCGACCTCCAGGACCGCAGTGAGCAACGGCGCGAGGCGGGCCGCTTCACGGTCGGCATGGTCCAGCGCGTCAGCATAGGCGGCCAGGTCGGGACAGGAGCCTGGGCGGGCGACAGGGGTCCCGGTGAACGCGTTCAGAGGGAAGGTCTCCTCGTTCTGCCTCGCAATCGCGGCCTGCAACGCGCCCTGGAGCTCGGCGCGTGACGCGGGGGTTGTGCCGAGGAGGGCGCCGCCGGCAACGAGGAGTTCAGCGTCGACGCCCACGGTGGTCGCCTCCACCCCCCGGGTGTCGCCGGTCAATGCCTGGATTCTCGCGGCGGCGGCGGCGGCCGTGGCCGGGGTGCGGGACAACGTCGCCACCGCGGCGAGCATGGCTCCCGGGGTTTCACGCTCTAGCGTCGAGCGAACCGAAACGACTCGCTCATGGAGGATGTCCAGGTCGGTCAGTGCCAGCAGTGCCTTGAAGTAGTCGACGCGCTGCTTCGGTTCTGTCGACAGCACCTTCCGCAGGTTGTGCTGTAGCAGCACCGGCGCGGGACTCGGGAGTCCGGCGATCGCCGGGTCTTCGGCGGGCAGGTCATCGACGAAGAGCCTGCTCTCGCACTCGGTTCCGTGCCCGAAGTCGCGCACCAGCTCGCGACGAACTGTGTGCACGTCCCCGTTCGGGGCGGCGACGCTGGCCTCGATGTAGACGTTGTGGTCGTCGACGGGCAGATGGGCGTTGCGCAGGCTGTTGTCGTACTCGGCCTTCGCGCCGCCGAACAGTTCGCGGCGGCTGCTGCGCCCGGTGATCAGGAACTCCAGAGCCTCGGCGAGGCTGCTCTTGCCCTGGCTGTTCCCGGCGTGCACCACAATCAACGGCGCGTCCAGCGCCAGCCGGCACGGTTCGGTCCCGAACGCACGGAACCCGCGGATCTCGACCCACAGCAGCCGCGCGCCCTGGCCGGTCACGACTTGCGCCAGCCCGCCACCAGCGACGTCAGCGCGTGGTCGAGCTCGGCGACGGTCGAGGCGCTGGTAGCCGCCTCGGCAACGGCACGGGCGTCGCGGGCCGACGGCTCTTGTCCAGGCAGCGCCGCGAGGAGATCGTCGAGGTTCGGCAGGAGGTCACTCACGGGAACAACCTACCGGCCATCACGCGGGATTCCGTGCATTATCCCGCCCAATGTGAGGACACCCGACTGGCCTAGTCGGTGTCCATCCCAGGTGGTGCTTCTGCGACCACCTTCGCAGCGCGGGCACGGAACCGTAGCCCTCTGTCGTCGCTGACGGGGCTGTGGCGGTCGACGAGGCCTCGCACACCGCGTACGTGACCAACCAGGGCGACGCGACAGTCTCCGCGATCGACACCCGGTCCAACACCGTGACCGCCACCATCACCGTGGGGACATACCCGCTTGGCGTCGCGGTGGATCCTGCGACCGGCACCGTATACGTGACCAACCGCGATGGCACCGTGTCCGTGATCTCCGCCCGGTAGGGCTCCCTGGTGTACCCAGAACTGGTGACTGCCGCTGGCGCGCCGGCACGCGATGTCGACGGTCTCCGGATCCACCTCGGCGACCTCCTCGAGGAAGGTCCCGACCAGGCACGCGCACCTGTTTGCTCAACCGTCGCGGGGTGGTTGTCGCGGCCGGCGGCGCTCTCCCAGCTGATCAGCTCCGGATTCGCCGGTGTTGCCCAGTGCTTCCTTCACGATGCCGTGCACCGTCAGAAGGACGCGACCAAGGTGCCGATCCAGACGAAGTACACGACCCAGACGCACAGCCACAGGTAGCCGAGTACGAGCCCCACCACAGCCATCCCGTGCCCACCCTGAGCACCGTCACGCGTCTGCCTAATGGCGATGTGCCCAAACGGAACCGCAAGGAGACCACCCATCACTCCGAAGATCAAGGCGAGAATCGCGAAGGTGTTCGTCTGACGTCCGTGTTGCCGGCCAGGCATCAAGCCAATCGGCGGGGCGAACCC
>Ga0209585_10000812_pt1 | contig 12205 bp, 14 predicted proteins | sample NGEPerone_FD_185491 | JGI IMG/M metagenome (GOLD analysis project Ga0209585, IMG submission 185491) | Arctic peat soil microbial communities from the Barrow Environmental Observatory site, Barrow, Alaska, USA - NGEE Permafrost154B-one... | ecosystem: Environmental > Terrestrial > Soil >... | reverse complement strand
GGTTCCATATTTTTTATTGAAGTAATAAATGTTGCATTGCCAACATCGTTCTTTGCTTTATATAATATATGATCAAAGGTAATGGAGTAGGGATCAGTTCCTTGCTTGTTAGCCGTTATTTCATCCTCCACATTTCCTCCATCACCCCAAAAAATACAATTTCTAAAAAGCGCAGCGAGCGGAGCTGTATAATTAGTTCCTCCCTGTGTTATGAAATTTGAAATCTGTAAAACAGGATTTTTATGGCTAATGTATGTATTACCGTAGGAGGCAACTGTGCAATTGATAAAACGATAATCGCCGCCAAATTCTAATTGGAGATTGCTTCCGCAATTAGAAACCAGGCAATTATCTGCATAGATATTTGTATTGATTCCAATTATTCCAGCATCATAAATATTATCAATGATGCATTGCGATAAATTGAGTTTTGGGTTGGCAGTAACAGAAAGATCCTGCGCAATTATTCCCTGGTAAGCATTTTTAATTATGGTATGAATAAAAGAATTGTTTTTGCTAGTAGTGCGAAAATAAATTCCGGGCCAGCTGGCAGGTAAATCTTTATAATCATAATCCAGCCTGTCGCCGGAGAAAATAACAGGATTTTGTTTTGTGCCGTTTGCCGTCAAAGTACCATCCACTAAGAAAGGCGCATCAGCATGTAAAAATATTTTTGTGCCTGCAGAAATATTGAGTGTAGCATTGGTATCGATTTGGATTCCGCCCAATATTACATAGGGTAAAGTATTGTTCCAGCTAACACTTCCTGTAAGTTTTACTTTTTTTAAGAAGATGGCATTTTGACCGTAGGCCTGCAATTGTACCCATCTTTTATTCCCATTATAATCTATCAGTATACTGTCGTTTAGAATAAAAGGAAGTGTAGCACCGGATGGATTTACATTCACTTGTACAAAAACATAAATACTGTCGTTGGCATTAATTTCTATATCATTTACTTCTGTTGCTGATGTGCCATCTACATTTATTTTAAATGGAGATGCTGCGCCTCCGGAAAGTTTTACCCGGGATAAACGTAATTTTTGATTGTTGTTATTAAAAATTTTAAATGATTTTGTGATAGAGCCTGTTGAAGTAAAAACTGTATCAAAAGATAATGTATCGGCGCTGGTATATAACCTTGCATCGGGGCTTGTAATAAATGAATCCTTTTTGCAGGAAAAGAATATTATCGTTGAAAGAATTATTAAGAATGCAGGTTTCAAATTATTTTATTGTTGAATTGTTATATTGTCGAATTGTTTTTTAGTTGCATTGTGAAGATTGAATTAATCACCAATTTAACAATGCGACAATTAAGCTATTGTTTTGAATAAGCTTACACTAAAGTTTTCTCAATCTCCTCAAACCCTTCATCGGAAGGAAGTTCATTCCATAAAATTCTATAAATAGTTTCTGCAATGGGCATATCTGCCTGTACTTTTTTGTTAATAAGGTACATGCATTTACTTGCATTATAACCTTCTGCTACCATGCTCATTTCTAATTGGGCAGATTTTACAGAATATCCTTTTCCTATCATGTTACCAAAGGTGCGATTACGACTATATAATGAATAGCAGGTTACCAGCAAATCACCAAGGTAAACAGAGGCGGCGTAATTGGTTGTTTTTTTATTTTCATGATTTACTGCCGGGTGATGATCTATAGTACCAACTTCTATATTTTGAATTCCTGCTTTACGTAAAAAGCCAGCCATTTCATCTGCGCTGTTGGCAATAAGCACACTTAAAAAATTATCTCCATATTCAAGCCCGTGAGCAATACCGGCGCCGATTGCATAAATATTCTTTAAAATTGCCGCATACTGCACTCCATAAATATCTGTGTTGTGCAATGTGTTCAAATAGGGAGTTTTAAAATGCAGGGCAATCGTTTTGGTTATTTCTTCATCGATGCCGGAAAAGGTAAGATAGGATAATTTTTCAGCGGCTACTTCTTCTGCATGGCAAGGCCCAAGGACTGTGAAATAATCTTTTAGTGCCAGTCCAAATTCTTTTTTCAAAAATTCATTGAGCAATAAATTTCTTTTAGGAAGAATTCCTTTTACTGCAGAAACTATTTTTTTACTATCAAAAATATTTTTTGGCAAACTGATGAGTACATCTGCTGCAAATTCAGAAGGAACAACAATAATAATGCAATCACTTTGCTCAATAACTTCTTCTACATTGGTAGAAAAATTAATGAGGCTGGTATCAAAAAATGCTGACCGAAGATATTTTGGATTGTGACTGCGGCTTTTGAAACTACTGATATTGGTATCGCTTCGCAGCCACCAGTTGATTTTATTTTTATTATCCGTTAATATTTTTGCAAGCGCTGTACCCCAGCTACCGCTGCCAATTATTCCAAATTTCATATTAGATTTAATTTTTCAATGGCAATCTGCGCAGCTACCTGGCTGGCATCTTTTTTATTAAATGCTTTTGCTTCGGCAATTACCACACCGTCAATTTTTGCGGCAATTGTAAACAATCTCCTACCATTTTCCATTTTTTCTTCTAGCGTTTCAAATTCAAGATTTTTGCCGTTTTTATTGGCCCAGCCGTATAATTTATTCTTTTGGTTGATATCGAGATTTTCAAGATCCTCCATATACAAATGCGGATTAATTATTTGCTGTGTTACCCATTTTTGAGTTTGGTCATAACCCTTGTCAAGGTAAACTGCACCTACCAAAGCTTCCAAGGTATTGCCAAAAATCTGTGATATTTTTAAGGAGTTATCAAACCTGTTGTAGATAGTAATTTTTTTCAAACCTATTTTTACCGCGATATCATTTAATTGATTTCTGTTTACCATTTTACTTCTCATCTCTGTTAAAAAACCTTCCTCCTTATAGGGATAACGCATAAAAAGATAATGCGCTACAATGGTACTAAGAATGGCATCGCCCAAAAATTCGAGACGCTCATTATTTTCATCAGCTCCTTCTCTTACGGAGCGATGGCTGAGGGCGGTTTTGTACAAGTTCAATTTTAATGGAGTAAATCCAAGTACATTGCGTAGCTGTTTTCTGAAGTTCCGTTCCTGCGCACGATAAAAAATATTGATGAAAAATGGCACTGTTTAGATTTAATTGAATTTACCGGTAATTATCGGGATAAAATTAAAGAAAATAAATTCCAATTCATTTTCCTGTGTAGAGTGCAGCAAAAGAATAACATAAAAAGAGAAGAAAGCAAATAAATACTTATGCTTAGTGTATGAATTTAAAAATTACATACATGGCAATTATCAGCGTAAACCAAAAAACAAAAGCCCATAAAATAATTGTTCCCTCAACTGCGGAAACTCTTTTTATTAATTTTTTTTCCAGGTTGTCGGCATCCGTTTTGGTTGCAAATTCATTTTTTAATTCATTGCGCCAGAGTGTGATCTCATTTTTGGTTTCATCTCCTTTGGCCACTACCTGTTTATCAATTTCAGCATGGAGGTATTCCATAATTTCTGCAGCTTCTTTTTCGCCAAGGCGGCGAACAAGAAAATTATTTATTTCCGAGGTGGAAATACTTGTTTCGTTATCCATAGTAAATATTTTTTCAGATTGAAATTACGACTTATACTTCTTCACAATTATAGAAGCATTATGTCCACCAAAACCAAATGTATTACTTAAAGCGGCATTCACTTCTCTTAACTGTGCTGTATTAAAAGTGAAATTAAGTTTTGGGTCAAGCTCCGGATCATCAGTAAAATGATTGATGGTAGGAGGAATGATATTTTTGGTAACGGCCAATATGCAGGCAAGGGCCTCTATTGCACCGGCAGCACCAAGGCAATGGCCGGTCATAGATTTAGTAGAACTGATATTAAGGTCGTAAACCTTTTCGCCAAAAACATTTAAAATGGCTTTGGTTTCGGCAATATCGCCAAGTGGAGTAGAAGTGCCATGAACATTAATGTAATCAATATCTCCGGGGGTCATGCCGGCTTCATTGAGTGCAGCGTGCATGACGTTTTTTGCTCCTAAACCATCTGGATGAGGAGCTGTAATATGATATGCATCAGCAGTAGCGCCACCACCGGCAATTTCACAATAAATTTTTGCACCTCTTGCTTTGGCATGTTCCAGTTCTTCAAGCACCAATACTCCTGCTGCTTCACCCATTACAAAACCATCTCTATCATTGTCAAAAGGACGGGAGGCTGTTTTAGGATCATCATTGCGTTCGCTAAGGGCTTTCATGGCATTAAATCCACCGACTCCCGCTTCGCAAATAACGGCTTCGCTGCCACCTGTGAGTATAATATCAGCTTTGCCTAAACGAATTGTATCAAATGCGTCAATTATAGCATTGGTGCTACTTGCGCAAGCGCTTACTACAGCAAAATTAGGACCCCGGAATCCAAATCGCATAGAGATTTGGCCTGCGGCAATATCCAGGATCATTTTCGGAATAAAAAAAGGATTGAAACGCGGAGTGCCATCGCCCCGGGCAAATTCCATTACATCATCCTGAAAAGTGGTGATACCGCCTATTCCGCTGGCAAAAATTACACCTACGCGGTCGGGGTTTACATTTTCTTTAGAAATGCCTGCGTCTTTTACAGCTTCATCACTTGCTATAAGAGCAAACTGGGTAAACCTGTCGAGTTTCCGGGCTTCTTTTCTTTCAAGATAATTGGTGGGTTCAAAATCTTTAACCTCACAGGCAAACCTGGTTTTGAATTTCGCACAATCAAATTGCTGAATATAATCAGCGCCTGAAACACCTTTAGATAATCCTTCCCAATATTCTGGTACGGTATTACCTAAAGGCGTTATGGCTCCCAATCCTGTAACTACTACTCTTTTTAATTCCATAAGCTTGCCTGCGATGTTAAATAAGATGATTACTTAGCATGTTCCTCAAGGTATGCTACGGCTTGACCAACAGTGGTGATGGTTTCGGCTTGTTCATCAGGAATGGAAATATTAAATTCTTTCTCAAATTCCATGATCAATTCAACGGTGTCCAGACTATCGGCACCTAAATCGTTAGTGAATGAAGCTTCCGGTGTTACTTCTGCTTCGTCAACACCTAACTTGTCAACAATGATTTTTTTTACTCTTGTTGCAATGTCTTGCATGATTATTAAAATTTAGTTAATACGGCTACAAAAATATACTTTTTGTGATAAAAAAAAATAATAACTATTTCCAGGAAAAGATTATAGGTGATGGCACATCGGCATTTCAGGCAATTGTTTAAATTTTAGAGATTTTTAAATCATATTTTTGGGGTAGTTGCTATTTTGGGAAAGTTTGTTCGGGAGAATTAAGTAGAGATCCATTTTAAATGTCCAGAAGCATGGGGTTTACTTAAAATTTAAATGGTTGATAATTCATTGTATTTCCTGTGTCACGAATGTTTTTACTTCTTATCCAATTTTCGAAATAAATTTTTACAATAAAGCGATGTTATTAAAAAAATAAAAACTGTATATTTATTCAACTATTCAATCAGTTCAGAAATGTATTTATGCCAATAAAACAAATAGACCACGGCTCCAAAGAATATCAGCAAATGATCAATTTGCGTAATGAAATTTTGCGCAAACCATTGAATCTTTCCTTCCTGAAAGATGAACTGGATAAAGAAAAAAATGATATTCTTATCGGGGTATTTGATGAAGATAAAATATTGGGTTGTTGCCTGCTAACAATAGTTGATAAAACAAGTGTAAGGCTTCGCCAGATGGCTGTTCAGAATAATTTGCAGGGAAAAGGAATTGGCGCCTCAATGATGAATTATGCAGAAAATATAGCGAGAGACAGAGGTTACAAAAAACTTATCATGCATGCCCGTAAAACGGCAATCGGCTTCTATGAAAAATTAGGTTATAAAGTTACCGGTAATGAATTTATAGAAATATCAATTCCCCACATCGTAATGGAAAAAAAACTCAGAGGATTCTAGAACCCCGGTATCAGGCTTTAATTTTTCCTTTCAAAAATTTTCTTACCTCATGTAAATTTTCTTTTTCAAAAGCATCTTTTGGGATAATAAAAAATGAACGGCTGTCAAAATATAAATGAAAAAAATGAGGGCTCTCCAGCATGCTGCTGAATGCAGTCCACGGCCAGCTTTTGCTGCCACGTTCATTTTCAATAAACATGTGCTGGCCTTCAAAGCTTACTTTAAACCGGTCCTTAAATGTTGCGGATTTTCGATAAATAATATACGGAAGTATATACCATAATGTGATCATTAAAACAAACCATAGCATGGAGCTTATTAAAAAAGCCAGGGGTGAAATTTTTTTTAGAAAATATAACCCGCCGGAAAGTATGGCAAACACATTTACAATTATGATCATCATTTTTATTTCTTTCCTGCTGATGAAATGATAACGTAATGCCTGTAATACTTTGGGTTTGCTATAAGAAAAATAAGAAGAAGTCATATCCTTGCAAATTAAAATAAATCATGTAAACTTTATACCTTCTTCTTTCTCATAATTCTCATTGTATTTTACAAAGAAATTAAGGTAAATAACCCGGCTGAGGCGCATTAACCATGGCTGTAATATTGCAAGTGAAACTCCATTAAAAATAAGCCAATACAAAACACGGTTATCATCAACAGAAATACCGATTATTAACCACCATACAAGAAAAGTAAATACTGAAAAGGCTACAGCAAGCGCATAACTAACATAGCCTGTTCCATACCAAAAGCCTGGTTCAAGCTCAAATTTTTGATGACAAACCGGGCAATGATCATGCATATCTAAAATGTATGTAAGCCCTAATTTTTTATAAGGATTTTTATTTTTAAACAGATCTCCTCTTCTGCACCGTGGACACCGGGCGTTAAAAAGACTCCAAAAATAATTTGGTTTGGGCTTTCTTTCTTCAGTCATTTAGCAAAGGTATAAAAGGGCGCATTGTAAAAAATATATTTAACCAAAAAGCAGGCAAAGAATCACTAAAGTAAATATGATAAATCTGCTCCTGCATAAATCTCTTTTTTTACAAATTCATCTGCATTTCCTTCTTCAATAAATAAAATGCCGGACCCGGCTCCCATAAATTTTAAACTTCCGTTTTCCAATAATAATGAAGTGCCTTCCGGCAAGCCAACAACCGGAATGCTGGGATTCATTTTTATAAATTCTTCCAGACGTTGGTCACGGGTTTCTCCATTAAATCCTAAGGGTCTTTGATTAAAATAATGAGGATTAAGTTGAAAAGGAAATAAACCTAAAGCATTAAAAGATTTTGGTTCAATGATGGGCATATCATTGGTAGTAGATATGGTTGGCCCTAAAATATTTGCGCCAGCGCTCCATCCAATAAAAGGTGCACCCGCATTTACTTTATTGCGAATAACATCTAATAAGTTTAATTGGTAAATGTCGTGCAACAATTTAAATGTATTACCACCGCCAACCATTATGGCATCGCATTTTTCAATTATTTCTTTTACATTTTCCGGCAATGCAACAATTATATTATATGGTAAATCTTTGAGAGCTTCTTTCACTCTGGAAGTATATTCTTCATAGTTTTTATCAACAGAAGCAAAAGGAATGAATGCAATATTGAATGCCTTATTACCAAGAAAATCTTTTATCATTGGAATTGCTGTTTCCAAATAATCAGAGCTTCCTGCCCTGGAGCTGCTTAATGCGAGAATACGGTTTTGAATCATAATTAAATAAAATTGATTAAACTCTTTGTATAGTATTAATAAGGTAATGGAATTGACTCGGGCTCTATAAAAGAATAATCATAATCATTTTCTAAATAACTTATCGGAGAATCAGGGAAGGCAAAAATCTGTTTTTTGGTGATTCCCCATGGCTTCCAATAATCTGCCAACACTTGCGCAAACATATTATCATCCCAAGGGCCAAACAGGGACTTATTCTCACTGTTGCTGGCCAAAGGAATTGCCTCAATGATCACCTTTTCTTCTGTTACCCGAATATTATATTCAGCAAAATGTTTTAATAAATAATTAGAATAAATGAATCTGCCACAAAGTTCTTCAAATTGAATGGGGTGAAGTGTCTTTCCGGATATTTTTTTGATCATTTCCTGCTGGTTGGAACCAACTGCTCCATTATCCTGCAAGCAGGCTACTATTCCAAAATCGTTCATCCCTAAAGAAAAATTGAGGTTAGTGGGTTCGTCTTTATAATTAAATACGTCTTTAGAAATTTTAATTTTTACGATCCTGATGCTCCAGGGTTTGATGCCTTTAAATTCCATGGGAACAACTAAAGATTGTAACATCAAATGAAGGTTTCTAAATTTTCTTAGCAGATAAGGAGATAATTTAAATTCATTTTCCTTCCTGGCCGCACGGCTTTGTTCTATCTTTAAATCGTTGTACAATACACCATAAACCAATTTTGCCATCCATTGAAACAAGCGTTCTTCAGGAACTTTAATAATTTCTTCATATCCTGCTGAAAAAGCATTTTCTATCTCTTCCTCCAGGGGAGTTATAGCATTTTCAAAAACATGACTAGAACAGGGAATTTTCAAATCCTGGTACCGGATGCTACTTATCTGATCCATCATCGTGAATTTTACATCATGTAATGAATAACGATCCAAAATCCATTTTGGAAAAACAGTGATTTGTTCTTCAGAAGAAGATAAATGTTGCCCGGTTAGAAAACAAGTTTCTGGGTTAAAATTCAATTTTTCGAAAGGGTCGTAAAACTCGATTAGCATAGCGGCAAAATTAATAATTTGTTTTGCTACCATGCAAAATGTTTTACTTCCTTTCAATAAAAAAGATGAAATATTATTTGAGAAACAGAAGGACTTACAATTTTATCTCTTCATCACTTTTATCATAAAAATGAAACTCGGTGAGATGATAATTGCTGTTGGATTTTATTTTTATTTTCTGTTTGAATTTCCAACTCCAATTCAATCTTTTGGATGGAAATCCTTTAGTGAGATAAGCGTAAAGTATGGGATGCACTTCAATGGTAAGGCCAGAATGTTTTTGCATGATGAGATAGCTCAGGTTCTTTTCAATTTCATCTTCAAGAACAAGAGTGGATGAAATTTTTCCGGTGCCTTCGCAACTGGGACATACTTCCAGTGTATTGATGTTCATTTCTGGTTTCATGCGCTGGCGGGTAATTTGCATCAGGCCAAATTTGCTGATGGCCAATACCGCGTGTTTTGCCCTGTCTGTACGCATGAACCGCTCCATTTGCTCCGCAAGTTTTTTCTTGTTTTCTGGTAATTTCATATCAATGAAATCAACCACTATTATTCCTCCAATATCTCTTAAACGCAACTGGCGGGCTATTTCAGCTGCCGCTTCCAGATTGGTTTCAAAAGCATTTTGCTCCTGGTTGTTACCTACACTTTTATAACCACTGTTTACATCTATTACGTGAAGCGCTTCGGTATGTTCTATGATAAGATATGCTCCGCTTGGAAGGTTAACTGTTTTGCCAAAAGAAGCTTTTACCTGGCGTGTAATACCATAGCTGTCAAAAATGGGTGAGCCATTGTTATGGAAAGAAAGTATATCAGATTTTTCAGGGGCTATTTTTTGTAAATACGTTTTTGTATCGTTAAAGATATTTTTATCATTTACAACAATTTTATTAAAATCTTCTGTTAGCAAATCGCGCAGTATACTGTTAGTTTTGCCCTCCTCGCTCATGATTTTGGTGGGAGGAACTGCACCTTTCAAATTTTTCTGAATATTTTTCCAAGTATTGATCAATCCCAGCAGGTCTTCATGAAGTTCTGTTGTATGTTTCCCTTCGGCTGCAGTGCGCACAATTACACCAAAGTTTTTTGGTTTAATGGCTTCTATTATTTTTTGAAGGCGCTTTCTTTCTTCTGAGGAATGAATTTTACGGGAAACTGCAATAATGTCGTTGAAAGGGGTGAGTACAACATATCTTCCGGGTAAAGAAAGTTCACAACTAAGGCGTGGGCCTTTGGCTGCAATAGGTTCTTTTAATATTTGTACAAGGATGTTTGGTTTGCCACTTAATACTTCTGCAATTTTTCCTGTTTTTACAATTTCCGGTTCTACAGTAAATGTAGAAAAATCAAATTCTGTATCAGATTTATCATTAATGGCGGCCTTGGTAAATTTCAGAATAGAACGTACATAAGGGCTTAAATCTGAATAATGCAGAAAGGCATCTTTTTCGAAACCAACATCAATAAAAGCAGCATTAAGTCCGGGAATTAATTTTTTTACTTTACCAAGGTACAAATCGCCCACACCAAAGCTTGCGTCAGCATTTTCATTATGCAGTTCCACGAGCTTCTTATCCTCAAGTAAGGCTATTTCAACTGCCTGTGGGGCAGCATTTATAATAAGTTCCTTGTTCAACTCAAAATCTTTTAATTAATTGCTTAACTACACTGAAGGAAATAGATAAAAGCCGGCATTGCCGGCACAGGAAAGTGAAAGTAATGAATTACTTCTTTTTATGACGATTCTTTCTTAAACGCTTTTTACGCTTGTGAGTAGCGATTTTATGGCGTTTTCTTTTTTTACCGCAAGGCATAACTGAGTATTTTAATAATTTTAATAATAAAAGATAAATTAGAAAATGATATCTTAATTTATCATTGTTACAATATTGAAATCTTTATTGGCTATCGTTCAAAGCTTTTATTCTTTCATCTACTTCTTTGCTATAAGCAGGATTGTTTACTAAATGTTTGCTTTGTTCGTACCATTTAATAGCATTCTGTTTATCGCCTTTGGCAGCATAAGCATCAGCCAGCCAGGATATCGCTTCCAGATTATGTGGATCAAAACTCACCACTTTATTTAATCTTTCAATAGCTTTATCATTTTGGTTTGAAATTACAGCCCCAATTCCCAAAACCATCTGCGCCTGCATATTGTTCGAATCCTTATGCACTACCTGCAGCAACTGTTGTATTCCCTTCATTGTTTGCTGAGCGTCTCCTATCATTCCCTCTCCAAAAACGTAGCAACTTCCCAAGCCAACCTTTAAATCATCATTATCAGGATCCAGCTTTAAAGCCTTTTCAAAAAGAGATGCAGCGGTTTGCGCTTCCCAAACTTTTACGTCCGTTTTTGTCTCTCTTCTCATGTTCTCTAAAATCAAACGGGCTGCAAAGGTGAGGTTTTTTTCCGAATTATCCAATTTAGCTGCTTCACTTAAATAATATGCATAAGGTACAAAGGATGAAACTGAATCTTTCCAGAAGTTGGCAAGATTAGTAAATTGATTTTCAGATTGCTTTTTTAAATCGCCCCTGCTTATGTTGTTTTCAATATTGGTAACATACAAAAGTTGGGAAGGAGAAAGCTTTTGTTTTTGCGCTGTAATAGCAGCCTGAACATTAAATTCAGGTGCGGCATTGGTTGCAGCCAGCGGCAAATCTGGTTTTTTAGATTCCGTTTTACCAAATATGAGCAAGGAAAATAAAAGAATAATCCCGGCCACCGCCAAAATAATACGTTTAGTCAATTCTAATTTCCGGGAGGTTTTTTTAGCCCGGCTGCAAAGGTAAGCTATTCAGGTTTTGGTTGAATATTCTTATCTTTTATTTCCTGTACAAATTCTTTTGAAGGCTTAAAAGCGGGAATATAATGCTCTGGAATTTCTACTGCAATATTTTTCTTGATATTTCTGCCGATTTTAGCGGCCCTTTTTTTGGTAATAAAACTACCAAATCCCCTGATGTATATATTTTCTCCTTCACCCAAAGTTTGTTTTACTTCTTTGAATAACGCTTCAAGCGTAACAAGGACATCTACTTTTGGAATGCCAGTTTTTTCTGCTATCCGGTTAATAAGATCTGCTTTTCTCATTTTAAGATTTTTTTAATTGAGACAATAATTACAATGTGTATTTAAAGATATTTAACCAGGTAAGCAAATTTAATAATCTTTATTGTAAAAACCTGCTATAATATATCTTGCGTATATTTTTTTTTTTAATTTTTTCAATATTCCCGATTTTAATGCTTCATGAAAAGTTTTTTACTACTAATTTAATTGCCTGGAACCGAAATGAAAATACCAGGCAAATGCCATGGAAAGGCGAGAAAGATCCCTATAAAATATGGATAAGCGAAATTATATTACAGCAAACAAGAGTGCAACAGGGATTGGCATATTATAATCGTTTTATAAAAACTTTTCCCAATGTAAAAAGCCTTGCCACTGCTCCGGAGCAAAAAATTTTTAAATTATGGGAAGGGTTAGGATATTAT
>Ga0209585_10000811_pt1 | contig 12214 bp, 6 predicted proteins | sample NGEPerone_FD_185491 | JGI IMG/M metagenome (GOLD analysis project Ga0209585, IMG submission 185491) | Arctic peat soil microbial communities from the Barrow Environmental Observatory site, Barrow, Alaska, USA - NGEE Permafrost154B-one... | ecosystem: Environmental > Terrestrial > Soil > Wetlands... | reverse complement strand
GAATAGTCCTATTTTACCAGTGGGTTTATACTTTCTTGACATTGCTTGATGGTTATCTGTTTTTCAATAGCCAAATATAACATATTTATTTGATATACTGATATTTAAATTATAGAACCTCCCTTTAATATAAACCGAATTATAATCGATATCTTTAGCCCCTCTAAAATAAATCCTTTCTTCAAAAAAAATTTCTTTGACAAGAATAGATGAACACATAGGCAAAGACTTAATTTCAAGGTTTAAAAGTGGCGATATGGCTGCTTTTCAGCAGATTTATGACGTTTTCTGTAAACCTTTGTACCGTTTTGCATTGTCTTACATGAAGGATTCTTTTGATGCAGAGGAAATTGTCCAGGACGTATTTCTAAAGTTGTGGGAAAAAAGAGAGGAAGTTGATGAACTAAAATCGTTTAAAAGTTATATATATCGTATTACAGTAAACAAAATCTTCAACGAATTAAAGCACCGTGTTGTCAAACGGAAATACGATCAACACATGTTGAATATTGATCAGGTTACTGACGAAACGCCGGAATCATCCATCCAATTTCAGGAATTAAATAGTAAACTTGAGCAATTATTATCAAAACTGCCTGAACAACAACGCAATATATTTATAATGAGCCGATGGCAGGGTTTGTCGAATGCTGAAATAGCACAAAACCTCAGTTTATCTTCCCGAACTGTCGAAAACCAAATATACAGAGCTGCAAAATTTATAAAACTTCACCTAAACAATGACTATCCAATTGTTATACTATTAATTGTATTTGGATATCAGTCATTATAGCCTGTTTCACTCACAACAATTTTGTTGAAGAGGACCATATTTTAACATTCTTTAAAATAAAATCAACTTCCATGTGAGTATTATATTATTCAATCTTGTATTACTACTGAAATGAAAAATAGTGAATTCGTAAATAGTGAATTTAAAACCCTATTGGACAAATTTCAATCAGGCAATTGCAACCTAGAAGAACTTCGCCAGCTGGAAGAAATGTTTTTGAATACCAGAATGGCTGAAGAAATAAAAATTGCAATGCTTGATGAAATTCCTGCCTTCGAAATACCCGTAACTGTTTCAGATATTGATTACGACCGTTTGTTTAAATCCATTCGAAAGAACATTTCAAAACAACAATCCACCAATCGCATTATAAATCTGAAAATGAATTTTGTACGGATCGCGGCCATCGTTATTGTCACTTTTTTGCTTGGTGGAACCTTATCCTATTTTATTTTCAATTCCAAACCAAAAGAGGTCTATTCATACTGCGAAGTTTCAGCATCACCTGGTTCAACATCCGAAATCGTTCTGCCTGACCAAACTCACGTATGGTTAAATGCTGATAGTAAAATCAAATATTCAACCTCATTTAATCAGAACGACCGGATGATTTATTTAGAGGGTGAAGGTTATTTTAAAGTCGCCAAAAATAAAAAATTACCGTTTATCGTCGATGCTTATGGATTTGAGGTAAAAGCCATTGGTACTGAGTTCAATGTAAAAGCTTATAAGAACGATGAAACCATTGAAACGACCATGGTTGATGGAAAAGTAACATTACAACATTCAACCGAAAATATTTTAGAAGGTACATTCCTTGTCCCGAATCAAAAAGCTACTTTCTTTAAATCAAAGGAAACCCTAACCATTGAGGTCCTCAAAGAACTAGATGAAGAGAAAAAAGAATATACGTATATTCCTGAAAACAGACTGGTTATCGCTTCCAGAATTGATCCGAAATCAATTGTCTCCTGGAAGGAAAACCAACTGATCATTGAACGGGAGAAATTAAGCGATCTGGTTGAGAAATTAAGCCGGAAGTACAACTTCACTTTCGTGTTTAAATCGGAGGATATCAAACGATTCAGGTTCTCAGGTACGCTTGAAGACGAAACGCTCCAACAAGTAATGGATGTAATCAAAATTTCTTCTCCAATTGATTTTACCATCGTTGGGAAAACAGTCATTATCGAACGAAACGACAAGCGCGTACCCGAATTTGAAAAACTTTTAAAACAGAACTAAATGTGAGAATGATGTAACTATTTTCAATAATTATATAACATATACGGCAATTATTAAGGTTAAGTTTGAAAAATCAGGTAAAACCAGCGATATCCCGTAAATCATATTAAACTTCATCTTTTCATTAAAACTAAAGACTGTAAACGAATATGAAAATCAATTATACCATGCAATAAAATATAAAGAAAAACAGGGGGTAGATTTTTACCGAATCTATCCCCCTGCAAATAAATAGAGTTAAACATTAATCAATGTCAGTTTTAAGCCGAAGAGCAACACTGGCATTAAAAGTCAAACCCAAAACATTACAAATGTATGAAAAAAAATTTATTTGAATTGATTTCTCCGGGGAGGGGAAATCTGCAAAAACTCTTGCTTATTATGAAGCTTACAGCTGTACTAATTCTGGCATTTACAATGCAAATCAGCGCTTCCGCTTATTCTCAAAGCACCAAATTCAGTCTGGACCTAAAGGAGAAATCAATACGCGAAGTCTTTCACCTGATCGAAGATCAAAGCCAGTTCAGATTTTTCTACAACGACGATTTTAAATTGATCGATGAAAAGGTTGACGTAAATGTTAAAGACGTTAGTGTTGAAGCAATTCTTGATCAACTGTTTTCGAAATCAGAAATCAGCTATAAGGTTTTGACAAACAATCTGATCGTACTAACGGTAGCCCAGAATCAAAATTCGGACCAGGTCAACCAAGGCAAAACACTTAAGGGGAAAGTAATTGATAGCGCCGGCATTCCACTCCCGGGTGTGACCGTTTATTTCAAAGGAACTACAAGTGGAACCATCACGAATGCTGATGGAACTTTTATCCTGCCTGTCGTAGAAAATGCAAAAACACTCGTTATATCATTCGTAGGTCTGGAAACTAAAGAGATTGCGATAGGCGAACAAACGGTATTTGATGTAACACTGGCAGAAGGTACAATAAGACTGGACGAGGTAATTGCAATCGGGTATGGTGTACAGAAGAAAGAATCAATAACCGGAGCAATTTCAGGTGTGAGTTCAAAAGACCTGGACCGTGTTCATGCATCCACTGTAAGTGCAGCACTTGCCGGTAAACTAGCAGGCGTATCTTTCCGTATGCCGGATGGTCGTCCTGGTTCTTCAGCTAATATCCAAATCCGTAATATGGGTACACCATTATACGTAATCGATGGTATTCAGAAAGATGCCGGACAGTTCAATAACATTTCACCAAACGATATCGAGAGTATCACAATTTTGAAAGATGCTTCGGCAGCTATTTATGGTGTACGTGCAGCTAATGGTGTAGTAGTTGTCACAACAAAACGAGGCAAACTAAACTCGAAAAATACAATTAATGTTGACGCGTATACAGGATGGCAAAACTGGTCGCGTTTCCCTGAAACAGTAGATGCTTATCAGTGGATGGCCGGAAAAGCGGATGCTGAAATGAATCAATTTGGAAAAACAGACATTACCGCTGCAGAACTTGCAAAATGGAAATCGGGAACCGATCCTGCTTACCGCAGCTTCAATTGGTACGATTTTATTATCAAAGCAAATTCGCCACAAACCTCTATCAACGTGAGTACTTCCGGGGGTTCCGACAAAATCAATTATTACCTTTCGGTAACCCGCCTGGATCAGAACTCCGTTTTGGGCCGCGAATTCACTTTTGGACGTACCAATATTCAATCGAATATCGATGCCAAAATTACGGATCGCCTGAAAATTGGTGTTCAAATCAATGGTCGAGTCGAAACCCGCGATAACCCGGGCGTTCCTGGTAGTGATGACTATTGGGCACCGCGTTTTGCCTTGTTCCGCAACCGCCCTACAGAACGACCTTTTGCCAACGATAATCCAGACTATATCAACAACATTGGTCACATGGCCGAAAACTGGGGATTACTTACAAAGGCCAACTCCGGTTACTGGAGAGAGGACTGGCGGGTTTTACAAACCAATTTTATTGGCGAGTACGAAACTCCAATCAAAGGATTATCATTAAAAGGTACCTATTCGTATTATTTAGCTGACAAGCTAATGAACGGACATGAATATACGTACGATGCATACAGTTATTTCCCGGAAACCGATGAGTACAAGGTTACCTTTTCAAACCTGAACCCATGGAGGGAACGTGGTACGCACAAGGTATTTGAAACTGTATTGCAGGGACAAATCAACTACAAAAAGGATTTTGGCAAGCACAGTATTCAGGCAACTTTTGTAAATGAGCGAATTAACCGACGTGAACTCGATGTTTGGGTTCACTCTGTACCTCAAACAAATGCCCTTCCAATCCTTCAGTTTGCTGACATGGATACTTACAACGATCAGGATTTTGAAGAGGCCCGTATCGGCTATATTGGTCGCATCAATTATAGTTACGGGAACAAATACTACCTCGAAGTTTCGGGGCGTGAGGATGGAGCATGGAAATTCGCATCCGACAAACGTTGGGGATTTTTCCCGTCAATGTCGCTTGGTTGGAGAATCTCCCAAGAACCATTTGCAAAAGCCCTGCTTGGTGCAAGTAGTTTTGATCTCAAACTTCGCGGATCGTATGGAGAATTAGGTGACGACAACGTAGGTATCGGTTCTTTCGACTACCTTACCGGTTATAATTATGGAACCTCAACTGTTGTATTGGACGGAACTGTTGTAAAAGGATCAAGAGACCGCGGAGTTCCTGTTACTTCTTATTTCGTGGTTTACAAGTAAAATCACCGATATTGGCGCTGACTTCTCGCTGATGAATAGCAAAATAAGCGGTACGGTCGACTATTTTAACCGTAAGCGTTCAGGATTACCTGCTGATAAATACGATGTTTTGGTACCAAGCGAAATCGGTTATACATTGCCAAAAGAAAACCTGAATAGTGACGCTATTAGCGGACTAGAAGCATCTATTAATTACGATGGTAAAGTTGGCCAGATTACTTATACTGTTGGCGGAAATGTATCCTATGCACGTGAGAAATTCATGAATTCTTATAAACCAAGGTTCAACAACTCGTGGGACAATTATCGTAATTCAAGCGAAAACCGATATACCGGAATTTACTGGGGATACGAGAATATCGGCCAGTTTCAATCGATCGAACAAATTAATAATTACCCGATCAACAACGACGGACAAGGCAATAAAACAATGCTGCCTGGCGATTTGATGTACAAAGACGTAAATGGTGATGGAAAGATTGATGGATATGATGAACGCCCGATTGGATTTCCGAGAGATCGCAATCCAATTTTAAATTTCGGTATTAACATCAGCATGGCCTATAAGGCATTCGATCTTAAAGCCGATTTCTCTGGAGGTTCCATGTATTCCTACAATCAAAACTGGGAAATGAGAGTTCCTTACCAGAATACGGGTAACTTACTGAAGGCATTTTACGAAGACAGGTGGCATCGTGCTGATCCGCTCGATTTAAATAGCGCATGGATTCCAGGCAAATATCCAGCTCTAAGATTCAATGATGGCGGGCATTCAAATTACAATAAAAACTCGTCATACTGGCTGACCAATATGCAATACATTCGTCTAAGAACTTTTGAAGTCGGCTACACGCTACCAAAAGCCTTAACAGAAAAGGCAAAACTCCAGAAGGTACGGTTTTATGTAAATACATATAACCTGTTCTCACTTGATAAGCTGATAAAACTAGGTGTTGAACCTGAAATCATGGACGAAAATGGTCTGCAATATCCTCAGAACAAATTGGTCAATCTTGGTATAAACCTAAGTTTCTAAAACATTAAACATTAATAAAATGAAAAAATATTCGATACTGTTGCTATTGCTTATGTCTCTTGCTTGGGGATGTAATGACAAGGCATTTTTAGACAAACAGCCAACCAATATTCTTGTTGACAGTCAGATATGGGCGGATAAAAGTCTTGTACTTTCAGTAATTGCCGATTTATACGACCGCGTTCCTGAATTTCAGACAATAACAAATTGGTCAGAATTCGCAAGCCTTGACGAAGGATTCGCATCGAATGCCGGCGACTACGGGCGTCATAAAAACACGGAATATGGTTACGGCGAGTGGTCGAACTGGGATTATGGTTTGATTCGCGAGGTAAACATGTTTATTGAAAAATGTGGAACTGCCGATAAGCTGGATCCTGCCGTTAAAGCGCAATTCCTTGCTGAAGGACGTTTTATCCGCGCCAATATTTATTTCGAATTGGTGAAACGAATGGGTGGCGTTCCATTAATTCTTGAGCCAATGACGTATGATTTTAGCGGTGATCCTACCTATCTTCGGAAACCCCGTTCAAAAGAAGTAGAAATTTATGATTTCATCATCAAGGAATTAGATGAAATCAAAGTTGATTTGCCAAAAAGTTCGGTTATTAAATCACGTGCAACACAAGGTTTGATTTTGGCAATGAAATCAAGGGTTTGTCTTTATGCCGCTTCAATTGCCAAATATGGTGTCACCACTCCAACAGTTACACTTCCTGCCGGCGAAGTCGGAATCCCTGCCGGATTGGCCAATGGTTACTATCAGAAAGCGCTTGCAGCTGCCGAAGAACTCATTAACAGCGGCGATTATTCACTTTATCGCAAAAAGGAAAATCTTTCGGAAAATTTCTCTAACTTATTCATTGACAAAGGAAATAATCCGGAAGCAATTTTTGTAAGAGATTTCAAACTCAAAAGTGGTAAAGTTGAACCCTGGACCTTGCAAAATCAACCTTGGTCTCAAGCAGAGGATTTGGAAGGCGGAAGGTTAAACCCTTCATTAAACCTTGTCCAGTCATTTGAAAAATTGGATAATACCTATGAAACTTATGCTACCAAAAAAGCCGATGGTGATTATATCTATTTCAGCAATCCTAAAGATATGTTTGCGAACCGCGATGCACGTTTGGAAGGAACAGTGATGCTTCCTGGTTCGTTTTACAAAGGAAAACAGCTCGATATCTGGGCCGGATTTTTATTGGCCGATGGAACTATTATCAAAGGCGATAACTTTGGTGCCAGGAAAACACTACCCGGAAAAACGGCTGCAGAATATGTTGTTGGATTCGATGGCCCAATCGACAACCTTGAATTCAGTGCACAGTCAGGTTTTTACGTTCGTAAATACATGGATCTCGCAGTAGGTTCAGGTCAACGTGGCGTAATGAGCGAAGTTTGGTGGATTCGTTACCGTTTAGGTGAGATTTACCTGAATGCTGCTGAGGCTGCTTTCGAATTGGGAAATAAAGCCAAAGCAGCTACTTACATGAACACAGTTCGTGAACGTGCCGGTTTGATTATTCCACTCACAGAAGCTGATATCACTTTCGACCGCGTTGTGCACGAACGTAAGGTGGAACTTGCTTTCGAAGGCCATGAACTTTGGGACATGAAACGCTGGCGCCTGGCGCACATTATCTGGAACGGACAATCGACGGAATTGACAACCAACCCAGGTAAAGCGGATGAAGTAAGCACACGCGTTTTCGGAATGTGGCCTTACAAATACTACAATCCGGGTGGTGCAAATGATGGAAAATATGTGTTTCAGAAGATCATTCCTGCCCAAGTTACCAATGCTCACAGGTTCCGTTTAGGGAATTACTATTCTGATATCAACAGCACTATCAGGAACAATAATCCGTTAATCACGCGGAATCCGAATCAGGAATAACCCATACGCAAACAGATTTTAAAACTCAAATAGGTATGAAATTACAATTAATTATAATATTAGGTATCTTAAGTTCTTTCCTGTATTCATGCGGGCTCGACAACTACGATGCTCCTGGCTCTGTACTCGAAGGCAGGTTAGTTTACAATGGCGAACCAATTAATGTGAGCTACAATGATGTCACTTTCCAATTATGGGAACCCGGATGGCAAAAGAAAGCCGAGATCAATGTTGCTGTCGATCAGGATGGTTCGTATTCGGCACTTCTTTTTAATGCCAATTACAAACTGATCATCCCTTCCAATCAGGGTCCGTTCAGGAGTAAGCTAAATGCTGAATCCGCATCGGATACCATTCTTGTTAATTTAAACGGGAATAAGGTTTTAGATATCGAAGTTGAACCTTACTATATGATCCGCAACCCACTATTTACCGTTGCAGGCAGCAGGGTTGTAACCGGAACATTCAAAGCAGAACAAATCATCACCGGGGTAAATGCGAAAAACATTGAAGAAGTCGCTATTTATGTGAATAAGACGATGTTTGTCGACTTTCGATCAAACGTTTCAGCCACTTCATTGGCAGGAAGTGAAATTACGGATCTGAATACAATCAGTCTGAATACAACAGTACCAGAACTCGTCCCGACACAAACCTATGTTTTTGTAAGAATTGGCCTTAAAATTCAAGGAATTGAAGACTTGATCTTCTCTCCTATCGTAAAAGTCAATTTATAAAACCAGGTGTTTTTGAATTATTTATGGCCATCCTGGTGTTTTCGGATATCAGGATGGCTTTTTTACTTCATACATCGTTGACGCAAATCGCACTCCAAAGAGATAATTGAAACATCCAAATTCTGAAAACCACGTTTCAATTCAACTGGCGGAACTGAATGTGAACAATGGCACGCGGGAAGTAAAAAACAGAAATAAACCGTTCGGATTTTTTTGACTGATTTAAAAATTAAACGCCGGAAAATATCAGATTATAAATAATTTTGTTCAGATATGTGGAACTTTCATTTCCAGATAACTTTAGATCATTAAAAGCAAAATAAATCAGGGTGCTAATAAACCAAACATAAATCAATGAAATATCTTATCAAAGGTTTCTCTTTATTGATTATCAGTCAGTTACTTATAGCACAGGCGGCAGAAAAAGAAAAACCGTCGAGACCTAATATTCTGTTAATCATGGCCGACGATATGGGCTATTCAGATTTAGGATGTTATGGCGGAGAAATACAAACACCAAACATTGATCAACTGGCATCAAGCGGAGTTCGGTTTACGCAATTTTACAATGGAGCAAGGTGTTGCCCCTCACGTGCATCGCTCCTGACCGGACAGTATCCCCACAAGGTGGGAATCAATGGAATGGGAGTCAATCTGAACATGAATGCTGCGACGATTGCCGAAGTGCTCAGGGAGAATGGTTACCATACGGGTATGACAGGCAAATGGCACTTATCGCAAACCAGAGCGCTCGAAAATGAATCGGAGCATTTACGTTGGCTGGCTCATCAAACTGAGCACGGGCCATTTTCACCGCTTAAAAATTATCCAAGCAACAGGGGTTTCGAAGAGCATTACGGGGTGATATGGGGAGTGATTAACTATTTCGATCCGTTCAGCCTAGTGCATAACGAAGAACCAATCAAGAAAGTGCCTAAGGACTTTTATATGACGGACTATATTACACAAAAGAGTATTGACCTGATTGACCAATTCAGTAAAGACCAAAAGCCCTTCTTTTTATATGTGGCTCACGACGCGCCACACTGGCCCTTGCATGCATTACCAGAGGATATTGCCAAATACAAGGACAGGTACCTGAAAGGTTGGGATGTGTTACGAAAAGAACGCTACCAGCGCATGATTGATTTGAAACTGATAGAGCCGGCAACCTGTAAATTCCTGCCAAATTCATCCGGAAAAGCATGGGCCGATTGTCAGGAAAAAGAAAAGGAGGCCGAAAACATGGCTGTTCATGCAGCAATGGTGGATCATATGGACCAAGGAGTAGGCCGAATTATTCAGAAGCTGAAAGACATCGGTCAGTATGACAATACGATCATTTTTTTCCTTTCCGACAATGGTGCTTCTTTTGAGCGGGGCTATCCGCCTGGATTTGACCGGCCAAAATTCACGCGCGATTCAACGATGATCGAATACAATTCAGACCATCCCGGATCAGAAACTACCTGGAACTACATTGGCAGATCATGGGCAAATGCACTGAATACGCCATTCCGGTTCTGGAAAATGGAATCGTACGAGGGAGGAACGTGCACACCATTCATTGTCAACTGGCCGAAAGGATTAAAGAAGCAGAAAAACGCCGTCAACCGTGGCGTAGGTCATGTAATCGACGTTTTACCAACCTGCCTGGAACTGGCAGGTGCCGACTATCCGGAGACAATTAATGGATTGAAGACAAACAATATCGATGGAAAGAATCTGTTGCCAATGCTTTTAGGTAAAACAAAATCAATACACGATACACTTTACTGGGAACACGAGGGAGGAAAAGCAATTCGCGTGGGTGACTGGAAAATGTCGGCTTTAAAAAAATCGGAATGGGAACTTTTTAATCTTGCCAAAGACCGGAACGAATCGGCCAATCTGGCTGATCAGTATCCTGAAAAGGTTCAGCTAATGAATTCCGCCTGGGAAAGATGGGCACTTCAGATGAAAATCGGGAGATCGAATTAAACATCGGCAAAAAAAAATAAAATATTGTCAAAGAGATCATACCAATATTCAATTATGTAATTCAATAATTATGAGCAAATTTTCATTAATGATTTTATTGTTTCTCGTTGCAGGAACTTGCTTTTCACAGCAATTTCGTCCACCGAGTGTACCGCTGGTTGCGCACGATCCCTACTTTAGTATCTGGTCGCCTGCCAACAACTTATACGACAGCGAAACAGTTCACTGGACAGGTAAAGAACAACCAATGCACAGCATTGTCAGGATTGATGGAAAAGCTTTTCGTCTGATGGGAAGCCAACCAGCTTCGCTCGAACCGGTAAAACAAACGGAGGTCACTGTTTACCCAACACGTACAGTTTACAACTTTAAGAATGAATCAGTTAATATTCAATTGATTTTTACCACACCCGCGCTGGTTTCTAATCTTGATGTTCTATCACGGCCAGTTACTTACCTGACATGGAAAATAAAATCGGTTGATGGCAAAGAACACGAAGTTCAGTTGTACTTCGATTGCAGTGGCGAAATTGCAGTCAATACACCTGACCAAAACCTGATCTGGGACAGCCCGGAAATTGCCGGGTTGAAAACCCTGCGCATTGGAAACCCCGACCAGCCGGTCCTTCAGAAAAAGGGTGATGATCTGCGGATTGACTGGGGTTACGCCTATTTGTCCGTAGCTGATGCTCAGAAACCACAAACTAAAGTTGGTGGACGTGACGACTTAATGAAAAATTTCATTTCATCAGGTGATTTGACTTCTGTCTCCACTTTATCTCAACCCCGAAAAGCCAGCAACGAAAAAGCTTCTATGGCAGTTTCATGGAATATTGGGAAAGTAAAATCAACAGAATCAATCTGCTGGGTAATGCTCGGTTATGATGATCAATACAGCGTCCGATATTTTGATGCAAATTTAAAAGCATGGTGGAAACGGGAAGGAATGACAATGAACCAGCTTCTTGCAATATCTTCCAAAGAATATTCGAAGTTACAGACCGAATGTGCAGCATTCGACACCGAACTTCTTAAAGATCTTGAATCAGTAGGTGGGAAAAAATATGCCGTGATGACGGCACTCGTCTATCGACAATGCCTTGCAGCACATAAATTGGTTGCGGATACGAAAGGTATGCCGCTCATTTTCTCCAAAGAGAATTTCAGCAATGGTTGCATGGCGACTGTTGATGTCATGTATCCAGCATCGCCCTTCTTCTTTTTATTCAGCCCGGCTTTAACAAAAGCGATGCTTCAACCTATTTTTGAATATTCAGCATCAGCCAGGTGGAAATTCCCCTTTGCGCCGCACGATTTAGGTACCTATCCACACGCAACTGGTCAATCTTATGGTGGCGGTGAGGAAACCGAAGAAAACCAAATGCCCGTGGAAGAAACCGGGAATATGGTTATTATGACTGCGGTTCTGGCCAGAATGGAAGGAAATGCATCGTACGCCGAAGCCAACTGGCCAGTAATCGAAAAATGGTCAAATTATTTACTCTCAAAAGGTTTCGATCCTGAAAACCAGCTTTGCACAGATGACTTTGCAGGTCATCTCGCACACAATATCAACCTTTCGGCCAAAGCGATTGTCGCACTTGGCAGTTATGCGATGTTGTGTGAAATGACAGGAAGAAAAGACAAAGCGGCCGAAGTACGCAAGAAAGTTGAAGCGATGGTAAAAGATTGGGTGAAATTAGCCACTGAAGGTGATCATACAAAACTCGCTTATGACAAACCCGGAACCTGGAGTCAGAAATACAACCTTGTTTGGGACCGCATTCTTGGACTTGACTTGTTCCCCAACGACATGG
>Ga0209585_10000810_pt1 | contig 12219 bp, 7 predicted proteins | sample NGEPerone_FD_185491 | JGI IMG/M metagenome (GOLD analysis project Ga0209585, IMG submission 185491) | Arctic peat soil microbial communities from the Barrow Environmental Observatory site, Barrow, Alaska, USA - NGEE Permafrost154B-one... | ecosystem: Environmental > Terrestrial > Soil > Wetlands... | reverse complement strand
TTCTTGTACTATTACAAAGTACCAGTCCAGCCATTTAACCACCACTTTCTGTTCATCAGCAGTAAGATTTTCGTTATAAACCAGCACCGGTAACAGATCCCGAAGTCGGGAGTTGTAATCTCGGTGGAAAAGTCTTGCATGAGTGGCTTCCGTTGCTGATTCAGCCCAGGTTGCACCTTGCATAAAACCAAGTGGACACTTACGTGGATATGCTGCAGAGTAAAATCCAAGCCCTGTATTATTCCAAAATGTTGCATCGCTGAAATCGAGTACATCCGAAGCTGCTATTTCCGGCCAAGTAATGTTAGTCCCGTCAACAATTGCAGTAAGTCCGGCTATTGCACCAACGAGAGATCCATTTTCGATACGGTTGAAGAAAGCTGCTAATTTTGAATAAAATGGCGGAAGTAAGTAATCAAGTTTTAACCCAAGACCTTTGCCAAAGTGACCTTCCCTACTATATTTCCATTCAAACTCGAGATTCCACAAATCCTCAAGATCGTTAATATGAGTTGTCTTATCTGTAGTTATAATTACCGGGGTAAGGTTTTTTTCGCCATAAATCCACGCGTCAACTGATGCCATTAGAGATAATGCCCAGTTGTACCAGTCTTCGCCATCAAAGTAACCAGTATTAGATTTACGGGTACGCGTTACGTTTGCCCGGGTTGTACTTAATTTCCTGTCTAAATGGCTATAGTTCGTCTGGAGTGCCCGTTCATATTGTACTCTTTCAAAAACAATTTCTCCTTCGCGTAAGGCATGGCACCATAATGATTCAAAGCAATTGAATCCATTTGCAAACAAAAAGAACTCTTCTTGCTCATAATATTCGCGGTCAATGAGGTAGTTTATCGTTTCACTTTGATCTGTAATAGATACAGAATATGATATTAATTCTTTACCGGCCAACTGTTCTGCAGTTGCAGGTGAAATGCAGAGTTCATACATCATATAGGCTATCATCGTGTTAATGACGATTGATGTTCCGGTTGTGCCATCGACAGCACACCATGAAATTGCAATCGTTTCATCGGCTGTTTGACGTGCGATCCAGTATAGTTTTTCAACGGCTTTTGTGGATGTAATCTTTGCGCCTGGCATCCAATGTTGGAACTTCTTTTGAATAATCCACTTATCCCACCATGTTGTTGATAGCGTGTTAAGTGTTGCTTGATCATCTTCGGAGATTCCACCGCCCACAACAAATAAATCAATCCCCGACATCAAACTGTCGGTGGTCTTTTTATCAACGAGCGTTCCATCTGTATCTATATAGGTTTCCCACGCCTTTACCCGGTATTTAATTATCATTTCGGGTTGTGAAATCACCACATTTGTGAAATGCTCCGGATAGGTAAATTTCTGCGTAAGCATTCCGGCAAAATACGCAGCAATGTCAAAGCTGGCCACTCCAGAGACTACAGGGATGGTATCTCCCAAACCTGTCGAGATCCATGAAGCTCCTTCATACTTTAATATCTCGAGATGGATGAAAAGATTTGTTTTCCCGGTTACAGACGAGGCCACCAATACATTGACCTGGTTATCGGCCAATGAAACCAAAGATGGGAGCGAGAGATATGAAATTGTTATTGCCATATCTTGCGAATTTAAATGGAAGAGTGGGTTATGGAAAGGACAAATTATTTAATGAATTATCCAGTGAAGCCTTCTATTTTTACTTGTCCGGCGAAGGGCAACTCATAATTGATTTTATTTAATATCACTAACACCCCGTTTATCATATACCGCTTACCCCACTGCATTGCTATCAATTGTATTAAAGACAACTCAATGTATTTGGTGAATGCCCGGGCCCGATAGGTTTGCCAGTTTATAAAATCTGAGTATAATTTGTCGTATAAATACGCGGGCCTAAGCGACATCCCGGTATCAATGACGCCATCAATTGAAAACCGGTCAAAGGATGAGTAAGGTAAACTTACAGCACCAAATGGTTTCCTTCCGTGATACAATGTTATTATTAAGGGAACTGGTATCAAATAGTTGGTTGTGGTGCCAGAGGAGGTTGATACACCTTGTATTAATGGGCACTCTAAAGTTAAACTATGGGTTACGTATTGTTTCTGAGTTGGTACTTTTACATCAATTTCAATGACGTTTTCTCCATCTCCTTCACGGCGCTCTTTAAGCCGTCCAATCTCTTTCCATTCAAGCACGTTTGAACTATTTTTCACTGCACTAAAATCTCGCCCATTATTAGTGCAGTGAATAACCTGAGCTTCGACCGTTGGTGAAGGCAATGTAGCTGGTACTGTTGCCGCAATTTTATACTCGAATTCCGTATCCAGATCACTATCCTGGGAATTGTATTGTAATGCAAAACCTTTTAACGCTTTTTCCTCGTTATGTGTCCATCCGACAATCTCGGCAATTTTCATCATGTCTATATTCTCCGGCAGAAAAATATCCTTCTTAAATTTAATTCGAATCTCCTTCTTTAACTCATCGATCTCATACATCATGCAAAACATGTTTTTAATCACATCAAGGAAGTCGAGTATTTCAATATCCGGCATCAATGTTGAATATTGCAGTCCAAAAGATTCAAACTCAATATTCAATTTACTCAATCCCTGTATCTCAATTTTAATTAATTTGCCGTAGATAATTGCCTTATTGAACTCGGATTGTGAAAAATCATCTACTTTGATAATATATCCCGCACTTTCAAATATCCTTCTTAGTACAAATGAAACCCTAAACTGAAGGCAATATATACCATACCCTCTAAATGCACCTATTTCCCAGTCTGGCATTGACCCACTATTTGAATTATCGATAAATGTTGATCCAGGACTTCCCCAGTTTTGCCCATTAACGTTGTAAACATCTACCCAAAACGGAGCGACTACATATTTGCCATTATCTGTTGTATTTGCAGCGTCCCATTCTTTTAGTTTATCCTCCATTGAGGGACTCGCAATAGCGTCCGTGTATCCAGATGGCCAATTTTCCCAACCGTAATTAAGATCTCCTAATTTTTTCCCTGTCATTTTTTTGGTAAATTCAGAGTAGCCACTTTTCAGAATTAGCCCAATTTCTGCGGCGGTAACATCATCGTATTCTACTTCCCCGCGAAAAACCTGTAATCCGGAATCCTCTAAAACAAAAGTTTGATCTGGAATATCACCAGATCGTTGTAATCTGCCGGGCCATCCAAGTAGGTGTTGATTCGGTAACGTCGGTACCGGAAACGGGAACGAAAAAGATCCTGTATCATCATTTAATAATGGAGATGATTTTTCAATGCTAATCCTTGCATCTATAGGGAGTGCTATTTGTTTACTGCCAATGGTAAGTTTCATTTTTTATAGACTTTTGTTTTGAATTTGGTGACGTCATCCATTGCATCCGACAAACCATTGGTCCCATACTTATTGAATGTGGCTTTAATTCCACCCTTAACTTGAATGGTTAATTCTTTGATCAATGCCTTTAATTCAGGATCTGAATTTATTACTATTGAAGAGCCAGATGGAGATAATCCTCCAGATGATACATATCCACCCTGAGCGTATCCACGTGACTGGCTAACAGACTGAACCATAGAGTTTAATTCGAGTCTGGAATTGCCATTGTTGCGACGGGCCATTTTAATGATCGCATCAATTGGTTGTAGACCTATATTGCTGACATCATCCTTCGAAATAACATATTCACCTTTATGAACTATGCCAGCGGGTTCATTCTTGCCGCCATCACCAGTATAACCACCTGATGCAAATCCTTTAATAGTTTGAGCTACAACACTGGCAATGCCGACTGCTGCAGTAATTGTGTTGATAGTCACCCAAGGCTGACCAAATGTTATTGGTGACATTGCCACAGCCTTTGCATTAGCTATTGCTGTATTGAATACAATTTGTCCAATTGCAGTAGCTTGTTGGAATAGAAATAACGCCTTACCCAATGCTGTTTCTTTTCCAACGATATCAGATAACGCACTAAACAAGTTACCTGCTGCGCCAAAAATTGCGTCACCGATTGCTTGCCTTTTATTTAGTTCATCGTCTTTTATTTCGATCAAGGTATCAGATAGATTTCTTTCGGCCTGTGCAATTGCGACAGCATTTCCATCTGCCGCATCAAGAGCTTCCTGGTATCGTACCTGTGCCAATTTCGTTTCTGCTGCCCACTTTTCCTCGTCTGATTGTGCCTTCGATTCGTCAATCAGCGCCTTATCCATTTGCTTTTGCAGTTCTCCTGCCAAATTCAGATCTGTGGTTTTTTTATTATGAGCCGCCGTTTTTTCCTCAATGGTTTTATTGATGGTATCATTCAGTGCAACTTCATCCTTCGATAAATTTTCTTTGTCGAGCAACTGTTTTTTAAGGCCTTCCAATTCATCTTTCCACCGTTTTTCTTCGAGTGCTTTTTCTTTTTCGATACCATTCTTAAGGTTCTCTATTTTGGCATCTTCAAGTGTTTTTTGGGCATTCAACAGCAAATCTTGCACTTGCTGTTCTGCTTTAACCTGTTTTTCTGCAAATGCGGCAGCATCCTCCTCATATTCTTTGCTCCCTACTTTATACAGGTCCATTTTCGATTGCAGAAAAATGAATTCTTGTTCAAGTAAATCAGCATTATACTGATCTTCTGAAGTTTTACCTTCAATGTGTCTTTTGTTTATTGATGCAACGATATGATCATTTGCAGCTTCAACAAGCTCAAGTTTTGTTTTTTCCACCTTATTACTATCCCTTAGGGATTTGGCGGCAGCTGCCTTATCAGCCTTTTCCTTCTTTTCCCTCGCTTTTTTCTCTGCCGTCGATTCAGGAGGAGTACCTCCACTTCCTCCCGGAATAGCGGAGTTTATCAGCGGAGTTGTGGATGTAGGTTCCGCATTTTGGTTAATATATTCCGAAACACTTGCTATCGATAATTTATTTGCTTCAAGTGCAGCATTTATATTTTCCTGTTTGGAGGATGCGTTCAGTTTATTGTATAAAAATGGCCTTGAAACAGCATGCAAAACCTTCGTCCCAATACCTGGTTCTCCACCGATTCCGGATTCAAGCGATATCTTTTCTTTCTCAAGTTCAGTCAGTTTTTCCAACCCAGCCTGTGCTCTCGCTTTTCGTCCAAGACTTTCAATGTACTTATTAACTGCTGTAGTAGCTGTCTCTGTATTAACTCCTTCAAGCGTGATATTACCAAGATATTCAGGCGATATCTGGTTAATTTTGTCCATTGCTTCCTGACGCACAACCTTCGAAAGTGCTTCGTTTCTTGCAACATTAAGTAACTGTTCAAGTGCGATTTTTTCACCAACGATACTTTGCTGTGCTATAATATTGAGATCATTCAATACTTTTTGTGCTTTTTCGGCAGCAGTCAGTTGTCTGGTATAAAAATATAATGCAGTACCGGCAGCAGTCAAAACACCAACCAACAATCCGATTGGGCTGAGTTTTGCAACAGCGTTGAAAATACGCATTGCCTGAGTTGCCCTGGCAATATTCCCGGTTAATAAAGCCTGAGCTGCAACCATGAGCATAAGTGCAGCGCGTTCAAGATTGTGCCAGATAACCCTTGCCTTTGCCAGTGTTATTGCTAAAATGTTTTCAGAATTGCTACGTTCAGTCCATAGCGTCTGCAATTTTGTTGCAATTGTATATGCTGCAATCGTTGAAATCACCGTAATTATTGCCCCGGAGTATTTGTATAAAAAGCCAATAATCGAACCAATTGCTTTTAGTAAAAGTGAACTTTTGCTTATTACGCTGGTATAAGCAGGTGTCAATTCCTTTCCAAGCGACCTGGCTAACTCGTCGAATCCTTTTTTTGCCTTATCGAGTTTAGCCTGAACGGTGGTATTCTTGATATCAAACTCCTTTTGCAGTGATGTGCCTTTTTCAAACTCCTGATTACTATATGCTTGTTTCTCTCTCAGTTTTTCAATATTATTTGCCAGTACTGCCAAAACTGAGGTTGAACGCGCACCGTCGAGCCCCAATTGATCAAGATTGACTGCCATTTCAGAAAAACCTTTTCCAGATCCTTTTGCGCCTGCCAGTACTTGAATAAATGCCTCGTTTGCATCGGTATTTAATAATTCAGTAAAATCGGCAACCGACATTTTTGCCATGTTCGCATATAATGGCGTACTTTTAAACATAGCAGCTATGACCGAATTGTAAACTGTGCCCGAAACCTCGGCTGTCTGACCAAGTTCATCAAGGGTGGTTCCCAATCCCAAAACATTTTGAATGCTGATTTTTGCAGAAGGTGCAATACCGGCCACCCGTTTGGCAAAATCGACCAGGTAACCTTCGTTTGCAGTACCGGCAGCACCAAGGGAATTGATAGCAGAACCAACTTTTATCAACGATTGTTCCATTCCAAACTCATCTTTAAGTTTGAAAATGTCAACCAGTTTTCCTAATTCGTTCACCGATTCTTCAACATTTCCACCTAAGTCTTCGGTAAGCGCAACAGCTATTTTATCAGCTGCCCTAACAAATCCAAGTATTTCTGTAGAATCAGAAATACCAAGTTTCCCTGCAACCCTGGCAAGATCGAGTAATTCTTTTTGGCCAGTACGTGTGTCAATTTTTCTAAGTTCATTGTTTAGTGCAAATACCTGATCTTTGGTTAGTCCAGTGGTTTTTCGAACATCCGCCAGTTTATCATCAAACTCAGCATACGCTTTAACCGCAGATTTAACAGTCAAAGCAATACCGGTAAACGATGCGAGAAAAGCAGTTATCAATCCCAGATATCGGTTAAAGCCGTCTGCCATACCCCTGAAACTCCATGAGTTTCCTATGGCAGCAATCTGTTGATTGTGCTGTGCCATAATAGCGCGTAATGTGCGGATTTGACTTGCGGCTGCAATGTATTCGCGGCTACCGATAGTCATTCGCGACTGTTGGTTAATAAGTTTTGTCATTTCTGCGCGTATGCTTCGCACATCATTACTAACCTGTTGGCCGTTAATGTAGAGATTGATCCTGCGGTCGTAACTTGCCATTTCTTTTGATTTTTGGCTAAGTTACTTTGGGAGTAACCGAGGATAAAGGACAGTTTTTGAAGGGAATGTAAAAGGGATAGTCGCAGAAGGCTACCCCTAAACGTTATCGAACTTTTAGTAACCAAACATAACCGATTCCGGTATAATGAAGTTTAAAACCGTTAGTTTCCATTATGGCATTGATCTCATCGGGTGAAATGGAAGAAACAATCTGTTCCATTTCTTCAATCAACTCCTGGGTGCTTTTCATTTCATCTGCCAATGCAGGGTTTTCTACAGGAACGTAAAAAGCCATCAATGCGTCAAAAAGCTTCTCGGAAAATGATGGCGTTGGCTGTTTTTCGTCGTCTTCTTTCATGGTATTAAGGCATTAAGGAACCCGGCAGCGGGTCGCCAAACCACATTCCAAGTTACTCGAAGTAGCCAAGGAGTGAGCTGCCGGGCAATGCCTTAGCTCCTGACTTCAATTAACTTGTTATAAAATGTGATTTGGCGTTCCAAAGATAATAAAAAACCCCACGATCAAGGGACCGGGGGTTTATCTTAAATTCTAATCAGATGATTCGTGAAAAAGTTACCAATTATTGCCTTTTGCTATCGAAAACCCTTCTGTTTTCAGGTTTAATATGAGTAGAGATATCGCCATCATACACTTATCATGTAGAGCATAAAAAGCTTTTCCCTCCCTAGTTTTAGTCGCAGAGGCAGTATTTAAAGGATAAACACTATTCAAGAGAACTGATGTAGTGGAGCCAGTGTCCCTATTTCTATAAAGGATGTCATAATTTTGAACGGTTAATGTCACCCTAACTTTCCCATCCTTAATATCAAGACGTAATACATGGGATGCACTATAATTCATACTGCTCATTTTTGCAACGTAAAAATCAGTCCAAATACCTTTTCCAATTATTAAACCCTGATCTTTATCTTTTGCTAGTACTACATCTTTCCCTGTATTGTAACTATAGGTAAAGTAATTTTCTGCCCTTAGAAATAATTCTTCTTTGCTTACTCCAGATATTTCGGTTACTTTTTGATAAGATAAATTTCTGTTTTCATCAGTATTCCATTCTCCTTTAGTTTCATCAATAAGTAATTGTACTTTTCTAGTTTGGCCCTGTGTAACAGTAATAGCTGTAAGCATAATTAAAATGAACAATACTTTTTTCATGATAAATTTGATGATTGGTTTATCCCACAAACTTAACAGAAAAATATTATTTAGCAATAGATGTGTTTTAATCCGAATTAGGAACTAAATCCCTCACTCGGGGTTTTTCTTTTATTGGAAATCTTCGTAATTCATTCACTGCAAGCTTAAACAATTAATCCGGTTAAGTTTGCACTAACCGGATTAATATTTTTCATTTCAAAAGGTTCACTTCGTTCGTCTAACTGAATCTTTTAGCATTGCGTTAACTCACCATTTATTAAGAATCCGTGATAGTCGCCAATTAAAATACTGCCTGCGCCTGCATTGCAGGTATTGCCGATTTTATCAATAGTAAAGACTGGAGCGTCACCATGTCTACACCAGCATTTATGCACATGATCTTCAGGTTTAGTGCAATTGCTTGCTTTTCTATCGCAGCACAAATCACCTCCAGGTGTTCTTATCGTAAATGACCTGCCATCTTCGCCCAACCATCCTTTTAATGAGACCTCGTTGTAATACCACGTGTTTTCCCAAATCGCACCAACAGGAGCTTTGTTCAAGATTATTTCTTCGCCCGTATCGCTTCGTTTATAAATTGGATCGTAAGCTGTGAAAGATCCTGACCCATCAGAATATGTTCCTTTTCTTTCAACTGTTTTATCAGTCGGTACGAGCAAAAAACATTTTATATTCATGGTTATTTAAAGTTTTTATTTCAAAAGGTTCCTAAATGTGAAACTAATTTGTCAATTTTATCAATCTTCCCATGAGTCCTAACCCATCATTAATGTCTTGAACCCATATTGCTGGTCGTATCCATATTAAATTATCAGACGTAGTCATAACCTTTGCTCCTGTAATGTTTTTCAGAAGTCCTAAATTATCAGTCCAGATACGAGTCCATGTATCGCCATTATCATTTGATCTGAAAACACCACCTCTTGCACCTTGATTGTACCACGCAACATCTTCAGGTGTGAATATTGAAAGAATCATATCACCTCTTCTGTGAAAACTGCCACCAACATAAACAATATGAGATGGAACAGGCTCCCACGATCTCATGACCGAATACTTTTCTGTGCAAGTAAATATCCCATCGCCTCTTACTGCCAATTGAATACCATTCTTAACAACCGCGTCCGTTCCAGACAAGTATCCTGCCTCTGTTGCAATACCACAAACAGAGTTGCTATATCCGTTCATGTTCGCACGATTATCAAACCACGTTAGACCACCATCGTCACTTACAACCATTCTCGCCTCAGTATCTCCCATCATTGCAATGATTCGTGGTTTTCCGTCTGTGATGGTGTATGAATCAATAAAACAGCCATGCGAGTGGTGCATATGAGGAACTGTAATACGGGTAATATTAATAGGTGGATTTTGATAATCAAACACTTGTTTAAACGTAACTCCATAATCACTGCTTAACCATACCTTGCCAGTAATCATGTGACCGACGATGTTTTTATATGGAAAAGCAGAAGTGCCCGTTCCATATCCGTATTCAGTCATTAGCACATAGTTATTAAAAGTGTCAAAACCCCAACCATCGATAATCCGTCCGTAAACCTCAAACGTTATTGTCGATCCTGTTTTTTCGTTGTAATAACTCATCTCAAAGTCTCCACCTACATCCTTTGATATATAATTCCAAGTGCTTTGATTTGCAGACGATATAAAGCCCTTAGTGTGATGCTCTGTAACTCCATCGACCAAAATAGAGACATTTGCAATAACAAGTATCTCACCATTTGGTAAAATCCGACAGCCCCACACTGATGGTCTTGTAGTAAAAGAAAAAGTAGTCTTTAAATCAACGATTTGAGTTAGTGTTACACCCTTATTTATTGACTTATAAATACGTCCATGTTTGTCTGAGACACCAAAAAAATACATAGTGTCATCCACCCCAATATCAGCCAAAATAGCGTGATTATTATTATCGCCCGCAACGGTTGGTGGCACTATTGCGAGCATATTAAAACCCGGCGAATCCTTTACAAATCTGATGGAATGACCTTCATTTGCGGTGGTGCTTACTATTTCAGCAACATTACTATCATAATAAACCTTTAACACCTTGTCGCTGTCAGCACACCATATTGATGAGTAAAATAATACATTTCCAAACGATCCGTCTGAATTCCTGCTCGCACCTCCTACACAACTAACCTTAGTTATATTAGTGTTGGTTATTCCTCCAGTGGCCCAAGCTCCTGGGTTTTCACTTTTGAGTGCATTACCGCCATTTAGAGATAATTGAAGTAGTTCTGATTCCGTTGCAATGTGATAACCAATTGGTAAACTTACTTTAATTGCATCCCTTGCGGCTTTATTATATAGTTTTCCGAATGATAACACTGATGCAGGGTGTCCACACCATAGCGCAGTACCTCCCGTCCATGTTGCAGTTAAATCTCCGTTTGGTATCTGCGTACCATTGGTCAGAGCCAACATTGACGCATTCCTATCCGATATGTTAATATCGTTTATATTAACTGTTTCAATATCAATATAAACAGATTTCAAAAAGCTGGATTCCCGCACTATGTCACTATCGCTTAATATACCATCCTGAATCCTATACCCATAAAATCTTCCTGCATAAATGTTTGCCTGTGCTGTGTATTGGAATATGCTATCAAATAGAAAATCAGTGTTAACAGAAATTGTATCTATCAGAACCCCATTTTCATACACCTTAACCGATCCATTTCCGGCTGCGACAAAATGAAAAACTACATCTTCGGCAGAGAATTTAGTTATTGAGTTGATAGTACCTAAAGATGCAATTGACGAACTATTTAACACCCCAAATCTACGACCCGTCGCAGGAATATAAATATGATTTGCCGCAGTTGCCGATCTTCCACAAATCATTGACGAACTTGCATTACCATCGTTATTAATAACAATACATAACGTCCACGGCTGAATTGAGGTGTATGTTATTGCAGGATGAGTCATATACCCAAATTTCAAAGATGGATTATTTATTCCAAATTTTGCAGTATTGTAGTTATTTGCAGAATACGGTTGATTGGCATCTGTTGCCTGAATCAAGTCGTTTCCGTTTCCGTCAAAACTGTATACCTTTGCAATATAAACCCTGTTATTATTTGCTATTCGCGTTTTGTTTCCGTTCTCTCCAATCCATCCAATTTTTGTTTTGCTATAATTTCCTGTTGTTTTTAAAAATTGAATGTAAGATTTAGTAGCAGAGTTATTTGCTACGACTCCACCATCTGCAATAACGCGAGCTAAATAGTCGGTGTATTCTTTAGGGTTCAACAGTGCCCCTATGTTAGCCCTGCTCTGTACTGCAAGGCTCAATGATCTTGTTACCATAACTGGGCTTTTTAGAAATAAATTACTATTCCCATTGCTGCTGTTGTACCTGTCAGATAGATCCTCTTAACTCGAACCAATGAGCATGTGTCTTTTGTCCAAGCTCTGGTACGGATGTTGCCATTGACCGTCATGTATTTCACGGTTCCGTCAATCAGTGTTGGTTGGAAATATCCCGGATGTGCCAAATCTGCCGTATCGGATAGAACCGCATCATCCTCCCCGTTGCATACTGACGTGGCAATGGCTGCAAGCCCTTCGGCTGATGCCGGGTTAATTTTTTTCCCGTTTTTATCATTTAGTATCATAGCAATGATTTTAAAATTTATTTTTTCCGAAAGATATCTCTCTGTGCTCCTTAATTAAAGGACAATTTTTCTATCTAATCAACATTCTGGTTGCATTCACCGCGGCATCGGCATTTATTTCGGCCAGTTTATCTGCCAATTCCGGAAGCGATTGCAGAAGAACAGGATTGAACCATTCGAAAGGCACTCTAACCTTACCCATATTGTTACTAAAAATCGAGTCTTCTTTGGCTGTACGCACAACCATTCCACCCTGCATTTCGTAACCGCGTCCAACGCCTTTATGCACAAATACACCGTGTCTCTCAAAAATGAATGATTGTCCGGTGATTACGCCATATGTTTTACGGTTTTGCGTTCTGATACTGTCTTCCAGTTTTCGCTCCGTACGTCCG
>Ga0209585_10000809_pt1 | contig 12228 bp, 8 predicted proteins | sample NGEPerone_FD_185491 | JGI IMG/M metagenome (GOLD analysis project Ga0209585, IMG submission 185491) | Arctic peat soil microbial communities from the Barrow Environmental Observatory site, Barrow, Alaska, USA - NGEE Permafrost154B-one... | ecosystem: Environmental > Terrestrial > Soil > Wetlands... | reverse complement strand
ATGAACCTGGTCTCCGGCGACGGCAACGACGGCGTCTGGGCGGGCACCTTCGCGATTCCCTCGACGGCGGCAGGGACGTGGACCCTCGGCAATGTGCTTGAGTGCCGGTTCTGCCAGCCCTCAGGCCCGGCCCACCCGGTCACGGGTATGCCCACCTTCACCGTGGTGGGGACGCACCTCCCGCGCCTGTCCGCCGGGCAGTCGCCCAACCCGACGCCGCTGGACGCCTCGTCGTTCACGATCAAGGGACGCGCCACCGACAGCGCCACCGGGGCAGGCATACCAGGTGTCCGGGTCGGCCTCGGGTACGACTATGGATGCATGCCGGACCCGGTGTGGCGGTTCTACGTGAGGGTCACGAACCCGCTCGGGTACTACGGGTTCACGATCCCCAGTCAGGACGCCCTCCAAGCAAAGCAGTTCATCCGCTGTATGGCCGTCCTAGGCCCGCCCCAGTCGGACGGGATCGAGCAGCTTGTCCTCATCCGCGGTTTCTCCGTTCGTGTCCAGATGGCCCCGGTCACCCGGCTGAGCGACCTCAACAGGGACGGGTTCACCGATTTGGTCTCCCGGGACACCGCGGGTCTGTTGTGGCTCTACCCGGGCAACGGCGCCGGCCGCTTCTTGTCCCGGCGACAGATGGGTAGTGGGTGGAACAGCATGACTGCGATCGTCACCCCCGGTGACGTGACCGGGGACGGCAACGCGGACGTCCTCGCGAGGGACTCCCTGGGCCGCCTGTGGCTCTACCCGGGCAACGGCGCCGGCCGCTTCCTGTCCCGGCGCCAGATCGGCAACGGGTGGAAGACCATGACCGTGATCACCGACGCCGCCAATATGAACGGAGCCGGTCGGCCCGACGTGCTCGCCCGCGACTCAGCCGGACGGCTGTGGTTGTACCCCCTGAGCGGCAACGCGGTCTTCGGGACACGGCGCCTGGTCAGCAGCGGGTGGAGCGCGATGACGTCCATCCTGGGTCCCGGCGACGTCTCCGGTGACGGGCGGGCCGACGTACTGGCCCGCGACTCAGCCGGATCGCTGTGGCTCTACCGAGGGAACGGCACCGGTGGTGTCGCTGCCCGAACCCTTGCGTCAGGCGAGTTGCAGGCGATGACCGCACTGGTCACCCCTGGCAACTGGGACCGGGCAGATGGCAACGACTTTCTCGCGCGGGACGCCGCAGGCCGACTGTGGCTCAACCCAGGCGACAACGTCGGCAACTTCTACCCGCGACGTCAGATCGGTGCTGGGTGGAGCGGGATGACCTTCATCGGCTGACCTCGCTCACCCACGACCGCACACAGGGGCGGCCCCCATTCTGGGGGCCGCCCCTGTGTCAGGCTCCGTTCGCCGCTGGGCCTGTGCCGCAGCCCGCTCGACGCCTGTCTCTGTTCTGCGACCTGCTAGACACCAACCACCTCGCGCTCTTCCTCGCGCTCGTCGTGTGCGGCCTCGTCGGCCGCAAGCGAGTAGTTCGGGTCGGTGGTCAGCCGGCTGTGCTTCGCGCCATAGAGGAAGTAGATCGCCAGCCCGATGACCATCCAGACGACGAACCTGACCCACGTTGCGGCCGGCAGGTTCAGCATCAGGTAGAACGAGGTCAGAATCGCCAGGATCGGGACGACGGGGACGCCGGGGCAGCGGAACGGGCGCTTGAGGTCCGGGCGCTTGCGTCGGAGCACCAGGACACCGACAGACACCAGGATGAACGCGAACAGGGTGCCGATGTTGACCAGCTCGGCGAGCTCCGACAATGGCACGAACGAGGAGATCACGGCAACGACGACGCCGGTGGTGATGGTGGTGCGGACAGGTGTGCCGGTGCTCGCGTTCACCTTCGCGAACGTCGGAGGCAGCAGCCGGTCGCGGCTCATGGCGAAGAAGACCCGGCTCTGGCCCAGCATCATGATCATCATCACCGTGGTGAGACCGATCAGCGCGCCGACCGAGATCATTGTGGCGAAGCCGGGCTGGCCGACGGAGCGGAACGCCTCGGCGAGGGGGGCGTTGATCTTGATCTCGGTGTACTTGACCATGCCCGTGATGACCAGCGAGACGGCGACATAGAGAGTGGTGCAGATCGCCAGCGAGCTGAGGATGCCGATCGGCATGTCCCGTTGCGGATTCTTGGTCTCTTCGGCCGCAGTGGCGACGATGTCGAACCCGATGAACGCGAAGAACACCAGTGCCGCACCGGTGAAGATGCCGGTGACACCGAACGACCCGGGCGCGAACCCGAGGTCCTGCAGCAGCGAGGGCACGCTCTCGGCTCCTGCGGCGGGGGTGGAGCCGGACGGGGGGATGAACGGGGAGTAGTTGGCCGTCTTGATGTAGAACAGGCCGGCGATGATGACGAAGAGCACGACAGCGATCTTGATGGTCACGAACACCAGGTTGACCCGTGAGGAGACCTTGATCCCGAAGCAGATCACGCCTGTCAGGATCAGGACGATACCCGCGGCTACGAGATTGTGCCCCTCGCCGTAGGCCCACGCCGGGATGGTGATGCCCGCCTGGTTCATCACGTCGGCGAAGTATGTCGACCAGCCGACGGCGACCGTGCTGGCGCCCAGGGCGAGCTCGAGGATGAGGTCCCACCCGATGATCCAGGCCGTCAGCTCACCGAGGCTGGCGTAGGAGAAGGTGTATGCCGACCCCGCGACCGGGACCGTGCTCGCGAACTCGGCGTAGCACAGAGCCGCGAGCCCACAGGCGATGGCGGCGAAGATGAACGACAGGGCGACCGCCGGCCCTGCCTGGACCCCGGCCGCCTTGCCGGTGAGCACGAAGATTCCGGTGCCGATGATGACGCCGACACCGAACACGGTCAGGTCGGTCGCACCCAGCCGCTTGCGCAGCTGGTGGGCGGGCTCTTCGGTATCACGGATCGACTGCTCGATCGTCTTGGTACGCCACAGGTTCATCCCGGACTCCTCACGATTCGGGGGAAGTGCTCCCACGTCAAGACCAGCCCGCCCTGGAGCCTCGACATCTTCGACACTTTTGGTAGACCGTACCCAAGGTGGCGTCTGATGCGAGGATGTGTCCAGTGGGTGATCGGTCGTCTCGTGGGTCCGGCGGCGCGGATGGCGCCGGCTTCGGGTAGAGCTGGCCGCTGATTGCGGGCATCGCGTTCTCGAGTGGGGACAGGTGTAGTTCGCTCAAGCAGGGGCCAACGTGCGATGTACAGCCGTGCGAACGGCATACCGGAAATGGGTGGGCAACACGGTTCGGAGGCGTCCATGACCTTCGCTTGTGCACGTACGATCTCGGGTATGCGGGGATGGCCGGTTCTGGGGCGAGACCTTGCTGTCGACCTCGGCACCGCCAATACCCTGGTCTACGAGCGAGGCCACGGGGTCGTGCTCGATGAGCCATCGGTGGTTGCGATCGAAGCCGGCACCGGTCGTCTCGTCGCCGCGGGTCGCCAGGCCAAGGAGATGCTCGGCCGCACGCCCGGGCATGTTCACGCGATCCGGCCCTTGCAGGACGGGGTCATCTCCGATCCCGACGTAGCCGAGCGGATGCTGCGCTATTTCGTCGACCAGGTGCGGCCTTCTCGCCTGATCAGGCCTCGCATGGTGGTCTGTGTGCCGAGTCAGGTGACGGGCGTGGAGCGCAGGGCGCTCGAGGATGCAGCCACCCGTGCAGGTGCTCGCCGGGTCTATGTCATCGAGGAGCCCATGGCAGCTGCCCTCGGCGCCGACCTGCCCGTCAACGAGAGCGCTGCCAGCATGGTGGTCGACATCGGTGGCGGCACGACGGACGTCGCGGTCATCAGTCTGGGCGGCATCGTCAGCTCCAGGTCGATGCGGGTGGGTGGCGACGAGATCGACGACGCGATCATCAGCCACATCAAGAGTGAATACTCCCTGTTGCTGGGCGAGCGAAGCGCCGAGGACATCAAGGTCGCGGCTGGCTCAGCGTTCCCGCTGGGAGAGGAGCTCAGCACCCGGGTCCGGGGACGTGACCTGGTGAGCGGGTTGCCCAAGACGATCACCATCTCCTCGGCAGAGGTGCGCCGTGCGATCGAGGCCCCCGTGCTGCAGATCATCGAGCTGGTCCGTGTCACCTTGGACGTGTGTCCTCCCGAGCTCTCCGGCGACATTCTCGACCGGGGGATCGTGCTGACCGGTGGGGGAGCCTTGCTACGCGGGCTGGACGAACGGATGCGCCATGAGCTCGGGGTGCCGGTGCGAGTGGCCGATGACCCCCTGCGCTCGGTCGTTCACGGGTCTGGTCGCTGCGTTGAGGAGTTCAGCTCTCTCAAGCGCGTTCTCATTGGTACGCAACGGTTCTGACCCACCGTGACCCATCCTCACCGTCGACGAACCCTGGCGGTCCTGATTGTCGTGACGGTGTTCCTGCTGGGACTCGATCTGTCCCGACCGGGGTCGACGTCCTTTCTGCGCACCGGAGCCGCGGCGGCTTTCGGGCCCGTTGAACGAGTCATGACGGCGGGCCGCGACGACGATGTCGTGAGACTGACCCGTGAGCGGGACGAGCTCGCGGGTGCCCTCCGTCAGGACGAGGTGAACCTGCGGCAGGCGCGGGAGGTCACCTCGGTCCTGGCCTCACCGCCGGCCAAGGGTGCCAAGGTCCTTGCCGCGAGGGTCGTGGCATTCACCCCGGCAACATCGTCGGGTGACCGTCGGGTCACTATCGACGTCGGATCCCGCGATGGTGTCACCAAGGACCTGACCGTGATCGCCGGAACGGGACTCGTGGGTCGGGTGATCACGGTGGCCGCGTGGACCTCGGACGTGCTGATCGTGGGTGATCGACACCTCACGGTAGGCGTGCGGGTGGGCACAGCGGGCCGCCTCGGTTCGGTGTCGGCTGCGGCGCCGGTCGGTTCGATGCCTCCCGAACCCGGGCGGCTGAGCCTTACGCTGCTCGAGCCGGGGACCGTTGTGGTGGGCGACACGATCACCACCCTGGGCAGTGTCGGCGGTCGGCCGTTCATGCCCGACATTCCGGTCGGCACAGTGATCTCGGTCGACCCGGATCATGGACAGCTGACCTCGACTGCGGTCGTTGAGCCGGCTGTTGACGTCGCGACGCTGGACGTGGTCGCCGTGGTCCTGTCCACGCAAAGGTCCGTTCCGAGACCTCCGGCCGCAAGCCTCGCCAAATGAGGGCGCGGTTCAGCCTGCTGTCCCTGCTTCGAGCCGTGCTCGTCGTGCTCGTCGCGGCCTTCTCCGCAGTGGTCCTTCCGCGGCTCGGTCCGCTCGGTCCCGATCTGGTCCTGATCGTGGTCGTGGCCGCCGCGTTGCTCGGCGGACCCGCCAAGGGTGCTCTCCTTGGGCTCGGTGCCGGCTGGGTCGTCGGGCTCATGCCCCCGGCTGCGGCGACCCTCGGCGCGGCGGCGCTGACGTACGCAGCGGCGGGGGCGGTGTCCGGGCTCTGGCATCGCGACGGCGCAGGTTCCGCGCTCATGCCACCGCTGGCTACATGCGCGGCGGTGAGCACCGTTGCAGCCATGGGCATCCTGCGAGCCGTCGTGAGCGGTTGGCCCGTTCCCTGGGTCAGTGCTGGTTGGTCGATCGCGATGACGACGGCCGTGGGCCTGGTTGTCGTACCGATCTTGATCCGCACGGAACGCGAGCTGATTCGTAGGCGTCTGGCATGACTGCCTTCATGCTCGCCCGCCGTTCCCGCCAGAGGCGGCTGTGGGTGTTCGTGGTTCTCGTGGTCGCACTCCTGGGCGCTCTTCTCGGGCGGCTGGCGACGGTCCAGATCGGTCAGCGCGATGAGTACGTCCGCGCAGCGCAGAGGGTGAACACGCGTGTCATCGTTCAGCCTGCAGTCCGCGGCCGGATCCTGGATGCGGCGCTGAAACCGTTGGCAGCCAACACCTCTGCAGCTTCGGTGACGGTCGAACGCGCGGCGCTGCTGGCTGCCAGGGATGGGGGACGCGGGCTGATCCGGCGGGTCGCCGCACTGCTCGGTGTGCCGTTCGCCCAGCTCTGGGGGGCAACGCTCCTGTGTGGGACCACCGAGGCGCCCAGTGCCCCTCTGTGTTTCAACGGTGAGCCATACCAGGCAATCCCGATCGCCCGAGGAGTCGATTCTCGGCGGGCGTTGAGCCTGCTCGAGCAGCCGGAGAACTTCCCTGGTATCGCAGTCGTGGCCGAGCCCGTGCGCAGCTACCCGCACACGGACGCACTCCAGGCCAGCCATGTTCTGGGCTATCTCGATCGTGCCACTGTCGACGACGTCGCTCGTACGGATGGGCAGATCGCCGGCACGGAGCTGGTCGGCCGGTCCGGCCTGGAGGCGCAGTACGACGGCGTCCTTCGTGGCGTCAGTGGCCGCACCACCGTGTCCATCGACCCCAGAGGTGTTGTCACAGGCCTGATCTCGGATACCAACCCGGTCCCTGGCCAAGACGTCATCACCCACCTGAGTGCCCCCATACAGGCCGCCAGTGAGAAGGCACTGTCAGATGCGGTGACCACTGCGCACTCTCGTGGGTGGGAGGCGGACTCGGGTGCGGCCGTGGTCATGGACGTGACCAGTGGTGCGGTCGTGGCAGCCGCGAGCTACCCGTCATACCGGCCGGAGGTCTGGACGGGAGGCATCAGCTCCCCTGAGCTCGCGGCCCTGACCGATTCTCGCGCGGGGAACCCGCTGATCGACCGGCTGACGTCCTCGGTGTTCGCCCCGGCCTCGACCTTCAAGGTGATCTCCCTGCCGGCGGCGGTCACGGCCGGCAACAGCCTCTCGGGGACCTATAACTGCGGATCGAGCTTCCGGGTCGGCAACAGGGACTTCCACAACTACGAGTCCAAGGCCTACGGCGTGATCAGTCTGCACACCGCGATCGTCATGTCCTGCGACACGATCTTCTACCAGTTCGCCTACCGGTCATGGCTTTCGCAGGGTGGGCTGGCCGCCACCTCTGATGCCGGCGACCCCTTTGTGGCCATGGCGAAGAGCTACGGGCTGGGCGCCACGACGGGCATTGACCTGCCGGGGGAGAGCGCCGGGCGGATTCCGGACCGGGCGTGGAAGAAGCAGACCTGGGCCGACACCAAGGCCGAAAGCTGTTCAAGGGCCCGGAGCGGGTATCCCGAGGTGGCCGGGAGCGATCGCGCGCGGGCTTCATATCTCACAGCGCTGGCGGTCGAGAACTGCCGGACCGGGTTCCAGTTCCGGGCCGGTGATGCGGCCAACTTCGCCATCGGGCAGGGCGATGTGGCGGTCACCCCGTTGCAGCTGGCATCGGCCTATGCAGCGATCGCCAACGGCGGGACGTTGTGGACCCCCCAGGTCGCCGCAGCCTTCGCCAAGCCTGGCGGGACGCCGGTCAGGACCATCAAGCCGGTGGCACGCGGGCAGGTCGCACTGAGTTCGAGCATGGTGGCTTTCCTGCACTCCGCACTCCAGGGGGTTGTTACCGGCGGAACCGCCAAGACGGCCTTCGCGGGCTTTCCGCTGGCGAGCTACCCCGTCGCCGGCAAGACCGGAACGGCCGAGGTCTTCAGCAAGCAGCCCACGTCGTGGTTCGCGAGCTACGCCCCGGCCAGCCGGCCCAAATACGCTGTCGTCGTCGTGGTTTCGCAAGGAGGCACGGGTGCCGAGACCTCGGCCCCCGCCGTCCGCCAGATCTACGATGCGATCCGGTCGCAGCCCTGACCGCGGTTCTCTCGTTCAGCGGTTCCTATGTTCAGCGGCCCAGTCGCCGGTAGGTCTGCTCCGTGCGCTCCTTGGCCGGGGCCCACCAGGACTCGTGGTCGCGATACCACTGGATCGTCTGGGTGAGCCCGGCGCGGATGTCCTGGTACTTCGGGGACCATCCCGTCTCGGCGCGCAGCTTGCTGGAGTCGATGGCGTAACGCATGTCATGGCCGGGGCGGTCGGACACGAGGTCGAACCAGTCGGCCGGCTTGCCCATCAGCTCCAGCAGCAGCGCCACGATCTGGCGGTTGCTCCGCTCGCCGTCGGCGCCGATGAGGTAGGTCTCGCCGAGTCGGCCCTTCTCCAGGATCGTCACGACGGCATCGTTGTGGTCGTCCACATGGATCCAGTCGCGCACGTTGGCGCCGGTGCCGTACAGCTTGGGTTTGACGCCGCCCAGGATGCCGGTGATCTGGCGGGGGATGAGCTTCTCGACGTGCTGGTACGGGCCGTAGTTGTTGGAGCAGTTGGACAGCGTGGCCGCCAGGCCGAACGAGCGGATCCACGCGCGCACCAGCAGGTCGGCGCTGGCCTTGCTGGCTGAGTACGGGCTCGACGGGTTGACCGGAGTCTGTTCGGTGAAGCGCGAGGGGTCGTCGAGCTCGAGATCGCCGTAGACCTCGTCGGTCGAGATGTGGTGCAGGCGCACGTGGTGCCTGCGGGCTGCCTCGAGCAGCCGGTAGGTGCCGATGATGTTGGACTCCATGAAGGGCCAGGGGTCGTCCAGGGAGTTGTCGTTGTGCGACTCGGCCGCGAAGTGGACGATGGCATCGGCGCCCGCGACCAGCCGGCCGATAAGGTCTTCGTCGGCGATGTTCCCGTGGACGAACTCGATCTGGTCGGCGACCGGGGCAAGGTTCTCCAACGAGCCTGCGTAGGTCAGGGCGTCGACCACGGTGAGCTCCCAGTCGGGACGGGTCACCCGGGTGCGCTGGACGAAGTTGGCGCCGATGAACCCTGCGCCGCCGGTAACGAGCACCTTCATGAGTGGTTCTCCTTGAGATCGTGTCAACAACTTGTACATTACGAGTCGACGGACACGATGTTCACCCCCAAACTTGGCGGTCGTACGAGTCGGGACCGAGGGTCGGATGAGTCGGTACGACGATTAGGGGCGGACCTTTGCCGCTGGTAGCCTTGAGCACGCCGTGCAACCGGCCGCGGATACAGAGAGCCTGGGTGAACCTGCCCCAAGGCACCGCGCAACGAAACTACCGAGGAGATACCGCGTGCCCCTGGACAGTGCTGTCAAGCAAGAGATCATGACCGAGTACGCCACCAAAGAGGGCGACACCGGTTCCCCGGAGGTCCAGATCGCGATGCTCACCCGTCGCATCCTGGACCTTACCCAACACTCGCGTGAGCACAAGCACGATCACCACAGCCGCCGCGGTCTGCTGCTGCTGGTTGGTCGTCGCAAGCGCATGCTGCGCTACCTCGAGGCCACCGATGTCACTCGCTACCGCGAGCTGATCAAGCGCCTCGGTCTGCGCCGATAATCGTTCCATTCGATGGAGCGGCCCCCTCCACGACAAGTGAGGTGGCCGCTTCATTCGTATGAGAGCGGGGCACTTGGCAACACCGCCCCCGTGGCGTCGCCGCAGGTGGCGCCCATCCCAAAGAAAAGGCTCTTCCCAATAAGTGCGTGCACAACGACGATGCACGGCTGTCTTGAGAGAAAAGGAGGACCCAATGGAGGGTCCAGAGATTAAGTTCGCCGAGGCTACCATCGACAACGGCTCATACGGCACCCGCACGGTCCGGTTCGAGACCGGACGCCTGGCCAAGCAGGCCGGCGGCGCAGTCGTGGCCTACCTCGATGAAGACACGATGCTGCTGTCGACCACCACGGCCGGCAAGCACCCCAAGGAACAGTTCGACTTCTTCCCGCTGACGGTCGATGTCGAAGAGCGCATGTATGCCGCCGGAAAGATCCCCGGATCGTTCTTCCGTCGTGAGGGTCGCCCCTCCACGGACGCCATTCTCACCTGCCGCCTGATCGACCGTCCGCTGCGCCCGACCTTCAAGAAGGGTCTGCGCAACGAGGTCCAGGTCGTCATCACCGTTCTGGCGCTCAACCCCGACCACCAGTACGACGTGCTGGCCATCAACGCCGCATCCGCCTCGACGCAGATCTCCGGCCTGCCGTTCAGCGGCCCGATCGGCGCGACGCGGGTCTCGTTGATCGACGGCAGCTGGATTGCCTTCCCGAGCTTCGCCGACAGCGAGCGTTCGGTGTTCGACATGGTCGTCGCCGGCCGCGTGGTCACCAACAAGGACGGTGTCGAGGACGTCGCGATCATGATGGTCGAGGCAGAGTCCACCATGGCCACCTGGGACCTGGTCAAGCACCAGGGCCAGGGCGCACCGACCGAGCCGGTCGTTGCCGAGGGCCTCGAGGCTTCCAAGAGGTTCATTGCCGTGTTGTGCAAGGCCCAGGCCGAGCTCGCGGCAAAGTCCGCCAAGGCGGTCCAGGACTTCCCGGTGTTCCTGGACTACCAGGACGACGTGTATGCCGCCGTTGAAGGTGCCGTCACCGGCGACCTGACGTCCGCGCTGCAGATGGCCGACAAGCAGGAGCGCGAGAACCGCATCGAGGAGATCAAGGCTGCCGTCAAGGGCGATCTCGCCGCCTCGTTCGAGGGCCGCGAGAAGGAGATCTCCGCGGCATACCGCGCGGTGCAGAAGAAGCTGATCCGTCAGCGGATCCTGCGCGACAAGGTCCGTATCGACGGTCGTGGCCTGGCCGACATCCGCGCCCTGGGCGCCGAGGTCGAGGTCCTGCCCCGCGTCCACGGTTCGGCGATCTTCGAGCGCGGCGAGACCCAGATCATGGGTGTCACCACGTTGAACATGTTGCGGATGGAGCAGATGCTCGACACGCTCTCCCCGGAGACGCGCAAGCGCTACATGCACAACTACAACTTCCCGCCCTACAGCACTGGTGAGACCGGCCGCGTGGGTTCGCCCAAGCGCCGCGAGATCGGTCACGGCGCCCTGGCTGAGCGTGCGCTCCTGCCGGTGCTGCCGACCCGCGAGGAGTTCCCGTACGCCATCCGTCAGGTGTCCGAGGCTCTCAGCTCGAACGGCTCGACGTCCATGGGCTCGGTCTGCGCGTCCACCCTGTCGATGCTGAATGCCGGAGTGCCACTGCGCGCCCCGGTTGCCGGCATCGCGATGGGTCTGGTCTCCGATGAGGTCGACGGGGAGACCCGCTATGCCGCCCTGACCGACATCCTCGGTGCCGAGGACGCGTTCGGCGACATGGACTTCAAGGTCGCCGGCACGCGTGAGTTCGTCACCGCCATCCAGCTCGACACCAAGTTGGGCGGCATCCCCGCCTCGGTGCTGGCCGGGGCGCTGACCCAGGCTCGCGACGCTCGCCTGCACATCCTGGACGTCATGGCCGAGGCCATCGACATCCCGGACGAGATGAGCGAGTTCGCTCCGCGCGTGATCAGCGTGACCGTTCCCGTGGACAAGATCGGTGAGGTCATCGGGCCGAAGGGCAAGATGATCAACCAGATCCAGGACGAGACCGGCGCCCAGATCTCGATCGAGGACGACGGCACGATCTACATCGGTGCCACCGATGGCCCGTCGGCCGAGGCCGCTCGCGCCATGATCAACGCCATTGCCAACCCGACGATGCCCGAGGTGGGCGAGCGTTTCATGGGCACCGTGGTCAAGACCACGACCTTCGGCGCCTTCGTCTCCCTGCTCCCGGGCAAGGACGGTCTGCTGCACATCTCCGAGGTGCGCAAGCTCGTCGGTGGCAAGCGAATCGACTCCGTGGACGACGTCCTCAAGATCGGCCAGAAGATCCAGGTCGAGCTCAAGGAGATCGACCCCCGCGGCAAGCTCTCCCTCGCTGCGGTCATGGCCGAGGACGCCGCTCTCCATGCTTCGGCTGGCGACGAGGTCAACGCTGATGCCGCTTCGATTGAGCCGTCCGAAGAGTGAGCTGTTCGAACGCCTCCGCAGGTTGAATGACCCGCAGGTTGCATGACACCGAGGCCCGGTGCGCCCGAGAGGGTGCGCCGGGCCTCGGTCGTTGGGTTGGAGAGGTCAGTGCCAGCGGCGGACGCGGAGCTGGTATTCGCGGTATGCGCCACCGATACGCTCGGTGAGGTGACGCTCCTCGCGGTCAATCACCTTGCGCCGCATCACCAGGAGTGCGCCGGGCAGGGCCAGCACTGGCCACCAGCTGCGGATGAGCAGGTTGCCGCCGAGGTAGGTGATCGCGTCGGCGAGCCACGAAGTAGACGACCGGCGGAACCAGCCGGACCGCAGCGCCGGTGGGTGATGGCAGCGTCGACAGCTCCTGTGATCGACGACGGGCTCACTAGGCTAAGCGGATGAGCGAAGCGATCAAGGTCCCAGCCATCAAGGTCTCTGTCATCGGCGCAGCCGGACGCATGGGTTCGACGGTATGCCGCACGGTGGAGGCCGCGCCGGACACCCAGCTGGTGGGTCGTTACGACCTGGGCGACGACCTCGGTGACCTCGGCGGCGCAGACGTCGTCGTCGAGTTCTCTGTACCGG
>Ga0209585_10000807_pt1 | contig 12229 bp, 6 predicted proteins | sample NGEPerone_FD_185491 | JGI IMG/M metagenome (GOLD analysis project Ga0209585, IMG submission 185491) | Arctic peat soil microbial communities from the Barrow Environmental Observatory site, Barrow, Alaska, USA - NGEE Permafrost154B-one... | ecosystem: Environmental > Terrestrial > Soil > Wetlands... | reverse complement strand
CTCCCGCTCACGGACTGCTACAAGGCACCTTGTGAGGACGGCGGCTGCCCGATTCACCAGCGCATCCCCGAGTACCTCAAGCTCACCGCGGCCGGCGAGCTCACCAAGGCGTTCGACGTGATCGCCTTCGACAACACGGCTCCGACGATCCTCGGTGTGCTGTGCTCTGAGCCATGCCGGGATCACTGCACTCGCCTGGACATCGACCAGGCCATCGACATGCGCGCCGTGAAGCTCGCTGCTGCCGACGGCGCCCAGGATGCCTTCATCGAGGCAACCGCGCCGTCCGAGTTGCTCACCGACCGGAAGGCGGCCATCATCGGTGCCGGTCCGGCCGGCATAGCCGCGGCGATGTTCCTGCGCCGCAACGGCATGGATGTCGACGTGTTCGAGAAGCTCGAGGGGCCATACGGGATCGTGAAGTACATCATCCCGGGCTTCCGGATCACCCGTGAGCAGATCGAACGCGACTACCAGCTCGCGGTCCACCTCGGGGTCCGGTTCCATTTCAGCTGCGACCCGGACTACTCCGTCGAGGAGCTGAAGAACACCTTCGCCCACGTCATCATCGCCACCGGCTCGTGGGGCAGGAGCCCGAGCCCGGTCCGTGAGGGCCCTGACAAGACCGACCACATCCTCGACGCCATCGACTTCCTGTGGCAGGCCAACAACGAGGGTGGAGCCACGGTCGGCAAGCGGGTTGCCGTGATCGGCGCCGGCGACGTCGCCATGGACTGCGTCCGCACCGCGCAGAGAAGCGAGGGGGTCGAGGAGGCGGTCCTTGTCTACCGTCGCACGGAGCCCTACATGCCGGCGACGCAGCACGAGGTCAACCTCGTTCGCTCCGAGGGGCTGACCATGCACGAGCTGCTCGCCCCCATCTCCTACGACGGCACCACCTTGCGCTGCGAACAGATGAGGCTCAGCGACGAGGACGCCAGCGGCCGGCGCTCGGTGATCGGGCTCGGCACCTTCGTGGACCTGCCCTTCGACACGGTGATCGGTGCGACAGGGGCAACGGTCGAGACCGGCCCCTACGCGAGGAATGGGCTGGCGCAGAACGCTCGCGGGCTGGCCGAGGTCGACGCGAGCTTCCAGAGCTCGGTCGACGGCGTCTACGTCATCGGCGACGGTCGCCTCGGCCCCAGCACCATCGTGCACGCCGTCGCGGACGCGAAGAGCGCCGTCCGTGCGATCCTGCACAAGGAACATCTGTCCGTCGACTACGACATCAGGCCGGCGAAGGTCGAGCGGGACCCGCACGAGGTGCACGGGCGACGCGGGCTGCTGATCGCGGCGATCAACGGAAAGGCTGAGGGAGACCGCTGCCTGACCTGCGACGTCATCTGCGAGGTGTGCACCGAGGTGTGCCCCAACCGGGCCAATGTGGCGATCACCGTGCCCGGGTTCGCCGACCCGCGCCAGATCGTCCACATCGACGGCCTGTGCAACGAGTGCGGCAACTGTGGCACGTTCTGCCCGCACGCGGGCCTGCCGTACAAGGACAAGATCACGATCTTCTGGACCCGTGAGGACTTCGACGACTCCACGAACATCGGGTTCCTCCCGCTCACCAACGGCGCATACCTCACCCGTATGCCGGACGGCTCGGTTCGTGAGCACCGGCCCGGTCACGCGGACCTCCCCGAAGGGATGAGCCAGGTGCTTGCCGCCATCGAGAAGGACTACTCGTTCATGCTCGCCGCACCTGTCGGAGCCCAGTCATGATCATCAGCAACGGACCGGTCATCACCAACGACCCGGCGAACCCCTTCGTCGCCGACGGGGCCGTCGTCGTCAAGGGCGACAGCATTGTGGCGGTCGGTCCCGCGGCCGAGATCCGGGCCGCCCACCCGGGCCAGGAGACGATCGACGTCGGTGGCCGGGTCATCATGGCGGGCCTGATCAACGCCCATACCCACGCGTACAGCGCATACGCGCGCGGGATGGCGGTCCACCAGCCGACCGGTGACTTCACCGAGATCCTCGAGAACCTGTGGTGGCGGCTGGACCGGTTGCTCACCCTGGAGGACGTCGAGCTGAACGCCGGCACGACCTTCATCGAGTGCATCCGCAACGGTGTGACAACGGTCTTCGACCACCACTCGAGCCCCAACGCCGTCTCAGGGTCGCTGCAGACCATGGCGGACGTTGCCGGACGCATCGGCATCCGCACCAGCCTGTGCTACGAGACCTCGGACCGGGACGGCGCCGGTGTCTTCGCGGCTGCCATCGAGGAGAACGCCTCGTTCATGAAGAAGGTGAACACCGGAGAGCAGGACATGGTCAAGGGCCTGTTCGGGCTGCACGCCGGCTTCACCCTCTCCGAGGAGAGCCTGGATGCCGCCTGCGCGGCGAAGGAAGGCATCACCGGTGGCTTCCACGTCCACGTCGCCGAAGGCGCGAACGACGAGCCGGACTCGCAGGCGAGATATGGCAAGCGCATCGTCCAGCGCTTCGACGACCACGGGATCCTCGGGCCCGAGACGATCGCGGCGCACTGCATCCACGCCGACCCCGACGAGCTCGAGCTCCTCAAGGCCACGGACACGACCGTTGTCCACAACCCGCACTCCAACATGGGCAACGCGGTCGGGGTCGCACCCGTCGTCGACATGCTCGCCCGAGGCCTGCGTGTCGGCCTGGGCACTGACGCCTACACCGCCGACATCCTTGCCTCCGCCCAGGTCGCCAAGATTCTGCAGAGCGACCACCTCGCCGACCCGACCGTCGGGTTCGGACACGCGCTGCAGCTGGCATTCGTCAACAACCCGAAGATCTGCGCGCAGTACTTCCGCAAGGACCTTGGGGTCCTGAAGGCCGGGGCGTACGCCGACCTGATCGCCGTGGACTACCGTCCCTTCACGCCGCTGAGCGCTGAGTCTGCGGGCGGCCACATCCTGTTCGGGATGAGCGGCTCCCAGGTCAACGACACGATGGTGAACGGGGCGTGGGTGATGCGCGACCGCACCATCCTCACCGTGGACGAGGCGGCAGTCTTCGCGCGGTCGACGCAGCGAGCGCCTCGTATCTGGGCCCAGATGTAGGGCAGGGCGGACTCATGTCGGTTCTTCTGAGCGGTGGGATGGTCACCACCCCGACGCAATCACGGCTCGCCGCCGTGCGGTTCAGTGACGGGCGCATCGTCGAGATCGGTGACCTGACGCCTCGGCCGGGTGAACAGGTCGTTGACTGCAGCGGGTGTCTCGTCCTGCCCGGGGGAATCGAGACGCACAGTCATCTCGACCTCGAGGCGATGGGGACGGTCACGGCCGATGACTTCGCCACCGGCACGCGGTCGGCACTGGCCGGTGGAACCACGACGGTCCTCGACTTCGCGACCCAGTTCCACGGCGAGAGTCTCATGGAGGGTGTGCGCAGGTGGCACGAAAAGGCCCAGGGCCGCGCCGTCACCGACTACGGCTTCCACCTGGCGATGACGCAGTGGCGCCCGGAGTTCGCTGACGAGATGGCCGAGGTCGTCGAGGCCGGGATCACCTCGTTCAAGATGTATATGGCCTATCGGGACTCGATGATGGTCGACGACGACGAGATCTACGCCGCCCTCTCGGCGAGCTCTCGTGCGGGTGCCACCATCGGCTTCCACTGCGAGAATGGGTTGGTGATCGATGCACTCGTCCGCGAGGAGCTGGATCGCGGCCACACGGGCGCCTTCTACCACCAGCGCACCCGACCGCCGGCTCTCGAGCGCGAGGCGCTCGGTCGGCTGACCATGATCGCGGAGCTGCTCGACGCCCAGCACTACATCGTCCACCTCAGCGCTGGGGAGACCATCGAGGAAGTACGTCGGGCGCGCCAGCGTGGCAGCAAGGTTGTCGCCGAGACCTGTCCCCAGTACCTCCTGCTCGACGACAGCCTCTACGGCACCGCCGAGAACGACGACCTGGAGGTCAGGGCGTACGCCATGAGCCCACCGCTGCGCGCTTCGGAGAATCTCGACGCGCTGTGGGCCGGGCTCGCTGACGGGGACATCCAGTTCGTCGGCACGGACCACTGCTCGTTCAACCTGCACGGACAGAAGGACAAGGCGACGGACTTCACCCAGATCCCGAACGGTGCGCCGGGAGTCGAGCTCAGGCTCGTGCTCCTCTACACCTACGGTGTGGCGGCAAAGCGGATGTCGGCGGAGCGCTTCGTTGCAGTCACGGCGGAGAACGCGGCACGGTACTTCGGCCTCTATCCCCGCAAAGGGACTTTGCTGCCCGGCAGTGACGCCGACATCGTCGTCTACGACCCCCGACCACGCTGGACCGTCAGTCATGACCAGCTCCATGACAACGTGGACTACACGCCATACGAAGGCCGACAGATCCAGGGCCGGGTGCGCGACGTCTTCCTCCGCGGCCACCACGTCGTTCGCGACGGGGCGCTTGCGGACGATCTCGCCCCCGGAGAGTTCGTGGCCTGCGGCCCACCCGACAGCGACATCAGATAGTAAGGGAGCAGCGCCGTCATGAAGATCAGCGTCAATGGCCAGGACTACTCGGTATCGGACGAGAAGCCATTGCTCTCGGTCCTGCGCGACGAGATCGGGATGCTCTCGGTCAAGGAGGGCTGCGACGACGCGACGTGTGGGACGTGCGTCGTCATAGCCAACGGCAAGCTCGTGAAGTCCTGCTCGCGCAAGACATCCACCTTCGAGAACCAGGAGATCATCACCACCGAGGGTCTCAGCGAGCGCGAGAAGGATGTGTACGTCGAGGCGTTCGGCGAGACGGGAGCCGTCCAGTGCGGTTTCTGCATCCCGGGCATGGTCATGGCCGGCAAGGCCCTCCTGGACAAGAACCCCGACGCCAGCCGTGATGACGTCTCCAAGGGCATCCGCCTGGATGTCTGTCGCTGCACCGGCTACAAGAAGGTCGAGGACGCGATCCTGTCGGCCGGGCAGATGCTCCGGGACGACATGGCGATTACTGCCTCGAACGCGCGCATCCGGATGAGCGACCGGGCGCACCGGCCGGACGCGGCCGAGAAGACCCTGGGCACAGGGCTGTTCGCCGACGACATCCGGCTCGAGGGGATGATCCACGCCAAGGCGCTGCGCACGAGGTATCCCCGCGCCATCGTCAACGCGATCGACACGAGCAAGGCGCAGGCCCACCCCGACTGCGTCGCCGTCCTCACGGCGCAGGACGTCCCGGAGAACAAGATCGGCCACATAGTCGACGACTGGGACGTGATGATCCGCGTCGGCGACACCACGCGCTATGTGGGTGACGCCCTCGCCCTGGTGGCGACGGCGGACGAGGACAAGCTCGACGAGATCCTCGCCCTGATCGAGGTGGACTACACCGAGCTCGAACCCGTGACAACGCCCCAGGACGCCCTGCGGGGGGACGCGCCGATGATCCACGAGCGGGGGAATGTCTGCGCGTTGGAGCACCTCAGCCGCGGTGATGTCCATGGCGCGCTGGCCAGGTCGGCCCACGTGGTCACCCGCAAGTTCACGGTCCCGTGGCAGGAGCACGCCTTCCTCGAGCCCGAGTGCGCGGTCGCCGAGCCGGTCGAGGACGGGCTGAGGCTCTACACCAGCTCCCAGTCGGTCTACGACGAGCAGCGCGAGGTCTCGCGAATGCTCAAGCTGCCACCCGAGAAGGTGCGCTCCACCGCGACGCTTGTCGGCGGCGGGTTCGGTGGCAAGGAGGACATGTCGGTGCAGCACCACGCGGCGCTGATGGCCTGGCACACCAAGGCGCCCGTGAAGGTGAAGTTCTCCCGTCAGGAGAGCATCGACTACCACGTCAAACGGCACCCGATGGACATGGAGTTCACCGTCGGCTGCGACGAGGACGGGCGCCTCACCGCCCTACGAGCCATCCTCATCTCGGACACCGGGGCATACGCATCGCTGGGCGGGCCCGTCCTCCAGCGCGCCTGCACGCACGCCGGCGGACCGTACAACTTCCAGAACGTCGACATCCTGGGTCTGGCGATGTACACGAACAACCCGGTCTCCGGCGCGTTCCGCGGATTTGGGGTCGCCCAGAGCATCTTCGCCATGGAGGGGTGCGTCAACGAGCTCGCCGAGCTGTCAGGCCTTGACCCCTGGGAGTTCCGCTACCTCAACGTGGTCCGACCCGGGGATGAGCTGCCGAACGGCCAGATCGTCGATGACGCGGTGGGCATCACCGAGTGCCTGGAGTCGCTGAAGGGTGACTTCTACAGGTACCCCGGGGCCGGCCTCGCCATCGGGATCAAGAACACGGGCCTCGGTGTCGGCCTCGTCGACACCGGGCGATGCATGCTGTCCGTCGAGGACGGGAAGGTCCACATCCGCACCTCCGCGTCCTGCATGGGCCAGGGCATCGGCACCGTCGCCGAGCACATGCTCAGCGAGACGGTCGACATCACTCCTGACCGAATCGTGTTCGAGCTGCCCGACACGGCGCGCACCCCGGACTCCGGGACCTCGACCGGTTCCCGGCAGACACTCCTCACGGGCGAGGCGGTTCGGCGTGCAGCCGAGCAGCTCCGTGACGCGCTCGCAGAGGTCGACAGCCTCGACCGGCTGGAGGGCCGGGAGTTCTTCGGCGAGTTCTCGCCTCCCACTGACGCGATGGGCACCAACAAGCCGAACCCGGTCAGCCACGTGGCATACAGCTATGGTGCGCAGCTCGTGGTCCTGGACGACAAGGGCGAGGTCGAGAAGGTCATCGCGGCCTTCGATGTGGGCACGGTCGTCAACCAGCAGGCTGCCGAGGGCCAGATCGAGGGCGGCGTCGTGATGGGCCTCGGCTACGCGCTGACGGAGGAGCTCATCGTCGAGGGCGGCTACCCGAAGTCCCGCTTCGGCCAGCTCGGGCTCCTCCGGTCGAACAAGACCCCGGAGATCGAGGTTCGGTTCGTCAGGTCACCCGGACTTGTGCCCTTCGCCTACGGGGCCAAGGGAATTGGCGAGATCTGCTTGGTTCCGACTGCCCCCGCCTGCGCCCAGGCGTACTACAACCGCGACGGGAAGCGGCGATACAGCCTGCCCCTGAAGGACACGTACTACAAGCAGGCCCGCGCCACGAACAGCTGACGCCGTTGGAAGTCCCGTTGGAAACCACATCGATGATTGGCTGATGTTGATGACTGCTCCACGCCTTACCCGCAATGCCCACGCCGACCGCGCAAGCGTCTCGAAGGCGGGGATCGCCGACCCGGCGTTCCACCCGTCGCTGCCGGGCTTTGCGGCCACCCCCCTGCGGCCGGCACCGAAGGCGGCACAGCGTCTCGGTGTCCGCTCCGTTCTCGTCAAGGACGAGTCGCATCGTCTGGGCATGCCCTCCTTCAAGATCCTCGGGGCGTCGTGGGCGACCTACCGCACGGTCATGGCGCACCTCGGGCAGCCTGTCGCCGCCCAGCCGACCCTCGACGGGCTGCGCGAAGCCGTGGCGGCCCACGGGCCCGACCTCACCCTGGTGGCGGCGACCGACGGCAACCACGGTCGGGCGGTGGCCCGGATGGCCAAGCTCCTCGGCCTGGGCGCGATCATCGTCGTTCCGGCCGGGACGGTCGCGAGCCGGATCGAGGCGATCACCGGCGAGGGGGCCGAGGTGCGAATCGTGAGCGGCGGGTACGACCAGGCGATCGCGGCGAGCGCGGCGAGCGCGGCGCTGAGCGACGACAAGCACGTCGTCATCTCGGACACGTCATGGGAGGGCTACACCGACACCCCCGGCTGGGTGATCGACGGCTACTCCACGATGCTCATGGAGATTGTTGAGGAGATCGAGGCCGGGCACGTCGCCGAGCCGACGGTCGTGGCCGCCCAGATGGGGGTCGGGGCCTTCGGCGCCGCGGTGACGCGCCAGTTCGCCTCGCGTCCGGCACGGCTGCTCGTGGGGGTCGAGCCGACCAGGGCCGACTGCATCATCACCAGCGTGGAGGCGGGCAGGATCACGACGATCTCCGAGCCGCAGGACTCGATCATGGCCGGCCTCAACTGTGGCACCCCGTCGATCGTCGCGTGGGATGACGTCCTTCGCGGGTATGACGGTTTCGTCACCGTCACCGACGACGACGCGCGGGATGCCATGCGGCTCCTGCACGACGACGGGATTGAAGCCGGTGAGAGTGGCGCTGCCGGACTGGCCGGCCTGCTCGCGCATGCCGAGGGTCTCGGTCTCGGCCCTCAGGACGACGTCATCGTCTTCGTCACCGAGGGCATCACCGACCCGGTCGCCTACCGGGAGATCATCGGCACTGACAGCTGACCCGGGAGCCCGGGGCTCGCGGTGGCCGCCACGGCGAGCATCGCGACGGGGGGTAGGTTCGGGATGGCGGTATCGCCCAACGGTGTCGCCCAACGCTGGTGTAGTAGCCCACACGAAGGAGTCCCCCGATGCAGGCACTTGGACTTGAGCGCGACCTTGTCGACGCGTCCGTCTACGACAACACGGTCGCCCGGTTTCGTGAGGCTCGCATCGCGCTCCCCACGTTCTCGCAGCTCGCCGACCCCTCTCGGGTCCCAGCGAAGGTTCGCGAGGCGCTGGCCGGGGTCGGACCGGACGATGCGCACCCCCTGAACCTGTTCCGGGTCAACTGGTACAACGACGACTCTCGCCGAGGCTTCGCGGCGGTCCCTGCACACGTCGTGCTCCCGAAGGCGCTCACGGGCGTCGACGCGCGCATCGTCGTGGCCTTTGGCAACAGGTTTCCGATGATCGGCGCCCACAAGGTGCTCGCCGCCTACGGATGCCTGGTGCCACGGGTCATCACCGGGCAGTTCGACCCGACGCGCCACCGCGCGATCTGGCCGTCCACCGGCAACTACTGCAGGGGTGGGGTTGCGATCTCCCGGATCATGAACTGTCGTGGCGTGGCCGTGCTGCCGGAGGGCATGAGCCGTGAGCGCTTCGCCTGGCTGGAGGACTGGGTCGCCGATCCGTCCGACATCATCCGGACGCCAGGCACCGAGAGCAACGTCAAAGAGATCTACGACAAGTGCAAGGAGCTCGCCGAAGACCCGGAGAACGTGATCTTCAACCAGTTCTCGGAGTTCGGGAACTACATCGCCCATTACCTCGCAACCGGGTCGGCGCTGTTGAACGTGTACAACTCCATGCGCGAGGAGGAACCGGGTCTTCGGCTGCGGGCATTCGTCTCGGCGACCGGTTCGGCCGGGACCATCGCCGCCGGCGACTATCTGAAGGAGCACGCCGGTTCCCTGACCGTGGCGGTCGAGGCACTGGAGTGCGCGACGATGCTCCGCAATGGGTTCGGCGAGCACAACATCCAGGGGATCGGCGACAAGCACATCCCGTTCATCCATAACGTGATGGCGACCGACGTGGTGGTTGCGATTTCCGACCGCGCGACCGACCGTCTGGGCGTCCTGTTCAACAGCGACGTCGGCCGCACGTACCTCGGGGGGCGGCAGAGCGTGACGCGCGAGGCGATGGACGCCCTGCAGTCGATGGGCCTGTCGAGCATCGCCAACGTGCTCGCGGCCATCAAGACCGCCAAGTACTACGATCTGGGCCCCGACGACGTGATCGTCACCGTGGCGACCGACGGTGCGGCGATGTACGGCAGCGAACGCGACCTGGCGTTGGCCAAGTACTTCGCCGGCGGGTTCGACGAGGTGGCCGCCGGCGAGGTCTTCGGCGAGCACCTGCTCGGCGCGACGACCGACCACCTGCTCGAGCTCAGCCGGGAGGACCGGGAGCGGATCTTCAACCTCGGCTACTTCACCTGGGTCGAACAGCAGGGGATGTCGATCGAGGAGTTCCGGATCCGCAAGGACCCCCGCTTCTGGGCCGACCTGCCCACGATCGTGACCGATTGGGACCGGCTGATCGACGAGTTCAATGGGCGGACGGGAGCGCTGGAGGCCGTGTGAGCATCTCGCCTCGCACCCTGCCCAGCGCACTCGTGTGCGCGGGGTGCGGCGCGTCGCCCGAGCCGGACGATCCGTATCCCTTCCGCTGCCCAGGTGCCGGGGCCGGCGACGACGCCGATCACGTCCTGCGCCGGATCCTGGACGTGTCGGCGGTCCAGTTCCCGACGACCGGAGAGGAGCAAAGCGAACCCAATCCCTACGTCCGCTACCGTCGCCTGTTCCATTCCCACCATGTGGCTTGCGCCGGCGGCATCGAGGACACGGAGTACTGCGACCTCGTCGCGCGCCTCGACGGACAGGTCGCGAAGGTCGACGGCCACGGCTTTCGCTCCACGCCGTTCGGCCGCGCGGACGTCCTCAGCGAGCGACTGGGTTTCGCGGAGGACGGCGGGGTGTGGGTCAAGGATGAGACCGGCAACGTGTCTGGTTCACACAAGGCCCGCCATCTGTTCGGGCTGCTGGTGCACCTCGAGGTGGTCGAGCGGCTGGGTCGCACCGACCCGGACCACCGGCCGCAGCTCGCGATCGCGAGCTGCGGGAACGCTGCCCTCGCCGCGGCCGTCGTCGCGGCGGCCGGCCATCGTGTGCTGGAAGTATTCGTCCCGGTCGACGCCGACCCCGTCGTCGTCGCCCGGCTGAAGGATCTCGACGCGCGGGTGACCGTGTGCCCCCGCGAGCCGGGACTCCCGGGCGACCCGACATACCACCGACTGCGGCGTGCGCTCGCGGAAGGCGCCCTTCCGTTCACCTGTCAGGGCAACGAGAACGGACTCGCGATCGAGAGCGGGTTCACGCTCGGCTACGAGATGGCGGAGGCCCTGACGGGCGGGCCGCCACTGGACCACCTCATGATCCAGGTGGGTGGCGGCGCCCTGGCGAGCGCCTGCATCGAGGCGCTCGGCGAGGCCGCGCTGCTGGGGTCGCTCGCTCGGGTTCCGCACTATCGCGCGGTCCAGACCATGGGGGCCTGGCCGCTGTCGCGCGCGTTCGAGCTCGTCGCCGCGGGCTTGCCGGTCGGCGCCGGGTTGCCGGAGGTGCGGGCTGCGCTCTCGTACGCTGCCACCCACCGCTCAGAGTTCATGTGGCCGTGGGAAGAGGAGCCTCGAAGCATCGCCCACGGGATCCTCGACGACGAGACGTACGACTGGTTGGCGGTCGTCGAGGGGATGCTGGTCTCGGGTGGAGGCCCGGTGGTGGTGAGCGAGGACCTGCTGGCGCGGGCGAACGCGCTTGCCGTCGATGCCACGCACATCGACGTCGATCCGACCGGGTCGTCCGGGCTCGCCGGGCTGCTCGCCCTACGCGATCAGGGAGCAATCGGCGACCACGAACGGGTCGGCGTGCTGTTCACCGGGGCTCGTCGCTGACCGACGTTCGCCATGCGACCGTTCACTCGTCCGTTGCAGTGCTAGGGGTGGATACGACTCGTCACGGACGACAAGGGAGCACCCGTGCCGCCAGAGCGTGCGGCGACGATCTCCGCGAGGATGCTGATGGCCATCTCCTGCACGGAGCGCCCGCCGATGTCGAGCCCGATCGGCGCACGTAGCCGGTCGAGCTGCGACTGAGGGACTCCCGCGTCGACGAGTCGGTGCAGGCGGTCCTCGCACGTGCGGCGAGAACCGAGCAGGCCGATGTAGCCGACGGGCATGCCCAGGGCCACCTGCAGCAAGGGGATGTCGAACTTGGGGTCGTGGGTCAGCACGGCGAGCGCGGTTCGCTCGTCGATCCGCCCCTCTGCCGACTCCCGGGCAAGGTAGCGGTGCGGCCACTCGTTGATGACCTCGGCCGCGTCGTGGAACCGACCCGGTGTTGCGAAGGCCGACCGCGCGTCGCAGACCGTCACGTGGTAGCCGGCGAAGGTGCCCAGGGATGCGACTGCGGCCGTGAGGTCGGTGGCGCCGAAGACGAGGAGCCTGGCGGGGATGGCCTGCACGGAGAGGAAGACGCGCATCGCCGGCTCGCCGGCGATCTCATCGCGCTGGTAGGCAACAACGGTGCTTTTGCCATCGACTGCCCGAGCCCGGGCCTCCCGGGCGACGGCCTCGTCGAGGGCTTCGGAGCCAAGGGATCCCAGAACGCTGGACTCATGGATGACGAGGTGGCGCCCCACCCGGTCAGGGAGCTCGTGGGCGATCACCGTGGCCACCGCCACCGGCGGATGCTCCGTGCTCAGCGCTTCGCCCAGCTCCGGGTAGACCTCGGGTGACACGGGTTCGACGAAGACATCGATCTCTCCGCCGCACGTCAGGCCCACGGAGAAGGCGTCGTCGTCGCTGACGCCGTAGTGCTCGAGCCTGGGTCGACCCGTGGCGAGAGCGTCCACGCAGCTCTCGTGCACGGCGCCCTCGACGCACCCTCCGGAGACGCTGCCGGTCACCT
>Ga0209585_10000806_pt1 | contig 12236 bp, 11 predicted proteins | sample NGEPerone_FD_185491 | JGI IMG/M metagenome (GOLD analysis project Ga0209585, IMG submission 185491) | Arctic peat soil microbial communities from the Barrow Environmental Observatory site, Barrow, Alaska, USA - NGEE Permafrost154B-one... | ecosystem: Environmental > Terrestrial > Soil >... | reverse complement strand
GTATGTGATAGTTCCAAGAGCAACTGCTACTACTACTAAAGCTACGCCGATTGCAGCTACACTCGAGAATTCTGGTACTGATGGTGTTGGTTCAGTGGTTCCTGTGGGAGTAAATACTGCTTGGTATGCGAATCGGTTTCCGTATCCATGGTTGACGTTGTATGGATTATCTGTTGGAAGAGCTGTGAATGGGTATCCACCGTGACTTAGGCCTGGTCCTGAAATGACCCAGTGTGAGAAAGTCCAACCGCTTTCGGGTATTGCGGTAAGTTGAAGTGATGTTGCATCAGCTAAAGCATAAGTACCTGGTACTGGGCTTGTGGTTCCTCCAGCGGAAGTCAAGACGACGACTGTAGCGGCAGTGGCAAAGTTAGTAACTGCTGCGCCATTTGGTGGGATCTGTAGTGGTACGAAATTAGCTTGTATAGTATAAGTGGTTCCTCCGGTTACAGGGATTGTGATTGAAGCATCAGTGACAGTGTTGGCACCTTCGTCGGTTGCGAAAATCCAATCTTGGAATGCATATCCTGCATCAGCTGTTGCAGTGAATGTTACAGATGTGCCGTCAGCATAAGTGTGTGTTCCGGCAGCTGGGTCTGTTGATCCGCCTATTGTTTCATTAACTATTACTGTAGCATCTCCTTGAGCATTAACACTTGCATTTACCGCTGCTAAAACTAGCAATGACATTAGCAAAGTCAAAGCAAATATTTTTTTAGATTTCATCATTTTATTATTTCTCCAATATAAAGCATGCTTGCTTGTTTCAAGTTTAACCAAATATTTCTATATTTAATTATGTGGTTGTGTCTACACAACAACAAGCTTACGCAGATTTCATGAGGAGGAAACATTTTTTTATTTTCGGGTCAGAGATAAAAGTGAATCGCAAAACTGTTCGATTTGAAAGTATTTCATAAAAAAGCTACGTCACGTAAACCTTTAATGCCGAACATTTTCTATTAGTTATGTAAAACCAAGAGCGTGCATGGAAGAATGATGTCTCGTTCAGCTGTTGTTAAACTTAAAGCAATTTTAATAATTGACTTAATGATTGTGGGTGCGGCTGCAGGAGTTTACTTTTATCTTCAAAATCAAGGTGTCCTAACAAGTGCAGCTAAACCAGCTACGTTCACTCTAACTGACCTAATTGTCAATCCGCTTGAAGCTTACGTGGGCGATTCAGTTCAAATTTCTGTTAATTTAACAAATACTGGCGATTTGGATGGCAATCAAACGGTAAATCTTGAAATTAATAATGTCCTCAAAGCCACGAGTAATGTTACTCTTGCGGCTAATTCAACTGAAGTCTTGGAGTTCACTGACATTGAAACTGTTGACGGAAATTACACCGTTAAAATCGGCGATTTGACAGCGACCTTAATCATTAAACCTGCTCCGCCAGAATCTAGCAAAATATTGTTGTCTAACTTCATAAGTACTCCATACGAGGTTTGGGCTAATGAAAACGTCACCATCACTGCAAATGCATTAAACCCATCAGGTCAACTAGACAAGTTAACTGTAAAAATAATGATGGATGATGTAGTTGTGGGCACACAAGTTATTTCTTTAGATGCAGGAGCAAATCAAATCGTACAATTCACTGTTAACGCATCTTCAGCTGCAGAAGGAAAACACGTAGTTATGCTAAACACGCTTAAAGGCTCCTTTTTCGTTGTGAAGACAGGTTACCATACACTCATAATTAATCGCTCAGGCGGCGGCTCAACCCCTCTTCCGTTTACGTTAAACGGGGAAAATCACCAGACTGTTTACCAGGCGGTGCTACCCGTTGGAGAATACAGCATTTCAGTTCCAGACCCATTCAGTGTTGGGACAGGAGTTTTGGGATTTACGTATTGGAGCGACGGTTTGAAAACTCCATCAAGAAGCTTCACGTTAGAAGGCCGACTGATACTAGTAGTCACTTACACTCTAATCAGTGGGTATGCGTCTTGCCCCTCACTTTACATATGGAATGGAACAGGCTACTCCTATGTTACTGACGTTTCAAACCCAGGTTGGTTAGGATATATTAGCCACATTAGCTCAGACGGAACAATCGTTTTTGGTGGCGGAAACCCATGGGACTACGTAAAACTAGATAAGAATCTTCTGTCAACCAACAACGGCAATTACGATGTAACCCTTGCCCAGCAATGGGATGAACTCTATTATTTAGACTCAGCCTATATGATGGTTGTTGACCACTCCATTGGAACAGACGTCTACACATCAATGACTAACTACCTTAACAAAGGATCGACTGGACAAATTTACACAGTAACCAACGGCACACTCTTATCACCTATAAACGCTACAAATGAACAAGGCCAAAATGTCCTATCTCAAATCCTTCAGAAAGACGGAGTATACACCCCAGGCATCAATGGCGACCAAAGCTTATCATGGAACAACATAACGATGAACCAGTTAACTTTAGATTTGGGCAATTTGTCTGCAACATCGCAAATAAAACTCTTAATGACTGGAATGGTTGATTGGGGCTCAGCAGATCCATATTACGCTTGGATAAACAGCTTCAAAGAGGCAGCAGCTCAAGGATTAGTACTAGACGGCACTCAAATTACGCCTGCACCATACATGGAAGTTAAAGATCCAAATGGCAATTGGATACGAGTTTCACAAGATAGACAAATACCGATACCATCAGATTACAACGCTAGAACCTTCACAGTAGACTTGACTGGACTATTCTCTTCTAACGTAAATGATTGCCAGGTTAGATTCACCAATTTCTGGAACGTAACCTACGATTACACCGGAATCGATACAACCCTACAACAAAACGTAACGATTCAGAAACTTGCACCATCTTCAGCAGTACTTAGTCAAATGTGGGACACGCAATCCAACGTTTCAGGAGCGTTTACGCGGTACGGAGATGTAACACCGCTAATACAAAATGCTGACGATATGTTTGTAATTGGTAGACAAGGCGACCAAGTTAACATGCAATTCTCAACTGCCGACCTCGCACCTCTTGCACCGGGAATGGAACGGGATTACTTCTTTGTCGTAGCTTGCTGGTTTAAAGATCCTCTGGGCAATTGGGGTTACGGATTTAACTTTTCTGTTAACCCGATGCCATTTATGGACATGAGCGGATTCCCTTATCCAACTACAGAGAGCTACCCATACGACGCAGCTCACTTAGCTTATATCCAAGAATACAACACACGAATAATTATCACTCCATAATCCCTGTTTCTTTCTTAGAAACTGATAAGAGCTTTTGAAAAATTGCCAAGTCAAAATTTATGTAAGATTTAAATGGCATCACATTGTTATTTGCTCTAATCAACCTTCCAACGGGACCTTGAATGTCGTGGATACCTGAAATCTCTAATCCTTATCTTGGAGCGTTTGCAGGGGGCTTACTATATGGATTGGTTGTTTGCACAGCATCGTGCCTTCCGATTGTTACAAGTTATATTGCTGGTGTCGGCGCTGGTTTTGGTAAGGGTGTCAAAATAACGTTGATTTTCAATTCTGGAAGAGTTTTGGCTTATGCATTGATTGGCGGCTTAATAGGATTGTTTAGCGGTTTGTTTAGGCTTTTTGTTTCAGACACAGCCATTTCTCCATTTCAAATTTACTCTTCACTTGCATTCGGATTAGTCACAATAGTAATTGGCGTTAGCATTTTTCTTAAAGCCAGAAAGCCTTGCGACTGCAATGCCCAAGACGCAAAAAACATTGTCATAACTCGCAAAACAGGCAGGTACGGATTTGACATCGGCGCCTTTTCACTTGGTTTAAGCAGAGGATTAATCGTTTGTCCTCCATTGATTGCGCTTTTGATTTATTCGTTGCCTTTCGCTAATCCGCTAGGAAGCATTGGAATAGCTGTACTATTTGGGTTAGGAACAGCACTTTCACCAATTTTGTTGTTGGGCGGGGTTACAGGCTGGCTTTTAGGTAAGGCGCCGCTTTTTCGGAAATGGATTTCGATAGCCGGAGGATCCGTATTAATAGTTCTTGGAATAATCACGATGGTGAGTTCATTAACTCAATTACCTTGACGTGGAAAATATGGCTGGAGAAATAATTGGAGACCTATTGCGGCTAACAGTGCTCGGGGGATTAGGAGTAGCTGGGGTACTCGCAGTTTTGATTTGGAAGAAGAACATGTCCACTCGGGTAACTTTTCTAAGGTTTGTTATCCAAGCGATTGCCGTAGCCGCGATATTCTACGTTCTTTCTTATACGATTCCGCCCATAACCGGAGGATTACCCCCGATTCAGTTTGTTTACGTTTTAATTGTTATTTTGGCTATGACTATTTTTTTGGGCAGGTTTTTCTGCGGCTGGCTATGCCCATTCGCCTTCATAATGGACTTAGAAAGCCTCTTAAGAAAAGCCCTTAAAATGCGTCACCGAATCATCCCCGACAAACTAAACAGAATCCTCCACCAATCACGATATGTCATATTACTGTTTTTCTTATTGTTGCCGATAGTGTTGTGGCTTTTGGATCCACAGCCAATCATGGTTTCGCCTTTAATGGCTCAACTCTTGGCGGGTCATTTCCGCCCGTACAGCATACTACTTGACCCGCTGATTCCTTTTCTTGTGCCGTGGAAAGGTCAGGTTATCATAGACCAAGTAAACTTGACATATCCTTATGCTCTGGACTTTATCACCTATTTAGGCGCAAACATTGGGCAGGTCGTTGCCATTATGTTTGTTGGGTTGACTTTGGCGGGTTCATTTTTATTTAGGCGTGTCTGGTGCCGTTTCTGCCCGACTGGCGCTTCGTTGGCGGTTGTGAACAGGTTTAAGGGTTTAAAGTGGGCGCCTCTGCTTCATATTGACAAAGATGAAGAGAAATGCACTAAATGTGGAGTCTGCAAAAGAGTTTGCCCCGCGCAAGTTAACGAAGTGTACGAGCAGAAGGGCGGAAAAATAAAGACTTCCCAATGCATGATCTGCGCACGTTGCGTGGAAATGTGTCCCTATGAAGGTACTTTAAAAGTTAAGTTCGGTACCAAGACATTGTTTAAGTCAAGAAACTGGTTGGAACAATCAAAGAGTGAATGAGGAACATAGAAATGAATGAAACTATTGGAAAAAGATACATGCCTGAAGTAACCAGAAAAGAAATCGACGAACTTAAAAGCATAATGAAAGCTGCTTCCCAAAAAGTAATGGCCGAAAACATTGAACGCATGAAAAAAACTGACCCCAAAAGACCTGAAGCCATGAAGTACTTTGACGAAATCTCGAACTTATTTGGCAAACGACAAGAGGAAATTCAGGCTGAGAAAGAGAAAGGCAAGAAAGTTATCGGTTACATGTGCCTGTTTGCTCCAACAGAGTTAATTTTAGCTGCAGATGCCATCCCCGTTAGGGTAAACTCAGGCTGGTATGACACTTCTAAGTTGGGCGACAGAGTTGTGCCCGTGGAGGTTTGCCCAGTAATACGTTCAACCATAGGCGCGAAAATGATAGAGCTCTCGCCTTTCCTTGAACAAAGCGACGCACTCATCAGTGTTTTAACCTGCGACGGGATGACTAAACTCGGCGAGATCCTTAGCGATTACAAAACCATTTGGGGAATGAATGTACCCCGCATAAAAGATTCTACTCAGTCACTTCGCTTCTGGAATGATGAAATAAAACAGATGAAAACTCGGATTGAACAGTTTACAGGCAACAAGATCACACGTAAAAACCTCAAAGAAGCTATCGAAATGAGCCACAGAGCAACAAAAGCATTCCGCCGCTTACAGGAGTTACGCAAAGGATCACCTGTAATTATGGGCAGAGACGCTATGCTTGTAAATCAAACGTTCCTGTGGGATGATAAACAGCGGTGGACAGAGAAAACCGAAGCTTTATGTGATGAATTGGAAAAGAGAGCGCAACGGAAAGACTGGGTTTGCGCACCTGACACGCCAAGAGTTATGATTACAGGCACACCAATGTTTTGGCCTGACAACTGGAAATTACCAAGTCTAGTCGAGGAGGCTAACCCACAAGGCATCATAGTTGCGGATGAACAATGTTCGGGTGAGAGAATCCTAAATGACCCAGTCGGCGTCGATGAGTGGTCAATGGATGACATGTTAAATGCAATTGGAGAACGGTATTTGATGGCTTCAACCTGCCCATGCTTCACCAGCAAAGACGGCAACCAAGACAGAATCAACTGGCTCCTAAACAAAGTTAAAGAATGGAATGTACAAGGTGTCATTTACTACGTCGTTCGAGGCTGTATGCTCTACGCCATGGAATACACACGAGTCAAGAAGGCTCTAGACAAAATAAACATTCCAGTCTACTACCTTGACACCGAATACACACGAGAAGATGTAGGGCAAATGAAAACCCGCGTTGAAGCGTTTCTTGAAATGTTAACTGCAAGAGTAGAAATGTAAGGTGAATAGATGATAACCGTTGGAATAGATCTTGGCACACAAAGAGTTCAAGTAATCGTTCTAAAAGACGGCACAATAGCCTCAAGAGCACAAGCACTCTCAGGATTTGATCCCACCAAAGCCGCCGAACAAGCAGTGGACGAAGCACTCAAACAAGTGAACCTCAAACTATCAGACGTCGCATGTTTCGCGGCTACTGGTTCAGCTATGGACATGGCGCCTTACTCTGCAAGCAACGTAAGCATGATGGGCGCAGACGCAAAAGCAGGCATATTTCTATTTCCAAAAGCCCGCACAATTATCGACGTGGGTGCTGAAGAAGCAAGAGCGGTAAAATGCGACGAGAGAGGGGTGATGGTTGACTTTGTCGTTAACGAACGATGTGCCGCTGGTGCTGGAGCATTCATTGAAGCGATGGCAAGGGCATTGGAGGTTAAGTTGGAGGATATGGGTCCGCTGGCGCTTAAGGCGGAGCGGGCCAGCCCTATTAATGCTTCATGCGTAATTTTCGGCGAATCCGACGTTGTCTCACTCATCCACCGTCAAGAATCCAAACCCGAAATTGCCCGAGCAGTTTACGATGCAATGGCTGACCGAATTTCATCAATGGTTCACAGGTTGGGAATAAACCCAGACATTATTCTGATCGGGGGCGTCGCTAAAGATGTAGGCTTTGTAGCATCGTTGAATCGAAAATTAGGTATTAGCGTATTGATCCCAGAGTACCCCGAATACGCTGGGGCGTTGGGTGCAGCGATTACGGCAGCAACCCGTGCCAAAGAGGGTCAGAAATGAAGGAACCGGGCACTTTAAAAGAAGTAGAATTCTGGCGTTGGCAAGAATATCACCGTATAATGCCAAGCAAAAAATGGACAAGCAAAGACTTAATCACCGCTGGAGTCGACGTTGGCTCAGTTGGTTCTAAAGCTGCTATTATGATAAATGGCGAAGCATATTCATGGGGAATAACTCGCACAGGATCTAACAGCCCGGAAAGCGCGACAAAAGCATTAGATTACGCTTTAAAAGATACTGGACTCAAGGCAAGCGACATAAAGTACATTGTAGGCACAGGTTACGGACGCGTCAACGTACCCATGGCAAATAAAGCTATAACTGAAATCGCCTGCCACGCAAAAGGCGCAAACTACATTTGGGGACCAAGCGTTCGAACAGTACTTGACGTTGGTGGACAAGACATAAAAGCAATTCGCATAGATGAAACTGGTAGAGTAGTCTCTTTTCTAATGAACGATAAATGCGCTGCAGGAACAGGCAGAGGCATGGAAGTATTCGCTGATTTGCTACAGATTCCAATCGAAGAAATAGGCGACATTTCACTTAAGGTTGAAAAAGAACCTGAGCCAGTAAGCTGCACATGTGTCGCTTTCGCCAAAACAGAAGCAATGGGACTACTGCGAAAAGGCTGGTCTAAAGAAAAAGTCCTTGCGGCTTACACACGGGCTATGGCAGTACGAATGGCTAACCTAATCAACAGAGTTGGCTTAGAGAGGGAACTAGTAGTTACAGGTGGGCAATCTAAAAACATCGGTATTGTCAGCAGAATCGAAGTTATACTGGGCGTAAAGTGTCTCCCAACCCCAAGATGGCGAGATAAAGGAACCTTAGACCCTATGGTTGCTGGAGCACTAGGTGCTGCCTTGTTTGCCAAAGCTCTCTACGAAAAGGCTCAAAAATCATAGGTGATAGTTTGATTACCCATTTTGGCTACTGCGACGGTTCAGGCGAATACTACATCGTAATCGACTCAGACAAATGCAACGGCTGCGGCAAATGCGTCAAAAATTGCCCTCAAGCAGCACTTAATCTGGAAACCGAGTTTATTGACCTCGAAGACAAAACCGTGGCAGCAATCAAAGAAGAACACAGAAAAAAAATAAAATACACCTGTGCTTCCTGCAATCCTAAGAACGATAGCATCCCATGCATCTTAGCCTGTGAAACAAAAGCTATCAAATGCGTTTGGAACCCACGTTGAATTGACTTTGTTGAATTATGCTGAATTTATTAATAAAAAACATGATAACAGAAAGAGAAGCAAAAATGAAAAACAAATCGAATCCTCCAAATACTCAACGCAAAAACCCCCATTTCGCATTTACTCAAATTATCACAACATTAGCCTTCCCCTTGTTAATCGAACATCGAAAAATGCGAAGTCCGTCCAAGAAAAATGCTTAAAATTAACAAGCCAAACTCGAAAGGTCTAGACATAACCAAATATGAAATTTCTCATAATAAAATTAAATTTTTTTATGCAAAAGGTTTTCTCAAAAAGCGTTGGGTCTTAATAAAAGAAATTCCTATTCAAGAGATAAGTGGAGTCGAAAGTTTTTAAAATGAATCAAAGATAACGTGGAATGAAGAAGTATCTACATTTGTTTCCAAAAAAATCTGAACTAGTTATTTCGTTATTTGACCAAATTCAGAGTCTCCTTAAAGAACAGCAGAAAACCATAGAAAATAATGAAAAACAAACTTAAAGAAAAGTGAGCTAACCAAAGTCATGGGAGTCATTGACCTATCCTTTGATATTCTTATGGTTTTAAACGAAAAGACGATTGATTGGGTTCATTTGGAAGATTATGCTGCTGAGTTACTTGACGGCTTTAGACTCAATGCGGGAGCTTCTTTAAATTTGGATTTCATCAATGTTTCTGCTACCCTAAAGAGTCAGATTGTCGAAGAGATATCCAAAGAAGCTTACGGAATTCTGAAAATCTATATATGAATACGTTGATAGATTAAATCCCGAGGTTAACCAGAAGGACAATAGCTTGAACATTCAGAATGCTAAGAACTTGATTTTGGCTTATTATATGTTGAACGACATTTTTTGGAAAAGTTGTTAGTGAAGTGGATAATGAAAAAGAGAGTTTTAGCGTTGGAAACTGTTATTTTGAATTTAGATAATGGGTCAAATGTTAAGGTTAATATCGAGAATCTAAAGAGCGGCATTTACAGGATCGGGGTTGAAGCAGATCGTGATAGGATTTGTAAAGATATCCGAGAAGGGTTTAAAGAAAATTTAAGTCTGCTTTGAAGACTACCATCTGTGTTCTTGGGTACTGAGTAATGACAAAATTTCTATGGCTAAGAAAGTTTAAGAGTATGACAGGTGTCATATTACAGTATTGTGGGGGAAACACGAACGAAAAACAAAATCATTGCAACATCCATCTTATTAACATTTTTCTTATTTCCACTCATTACTCCCGCATTAGCTTCTATCGCTAGTAACACTCAATGGAACCTGCCCATAACTAGCCTCAGCGGAACAACCATCAATTTGACTTATGATGACCTTTTGGCAATGCCTAAAACAATTACTAGCGGCGACCTCTCATGCTATGGTAACCTTATTTCCAGCGGATCGTGGGGAGGAGTAAAATTAGTAGACATTCTAAATCAAGCAGGAATTGATCCGTCAGTCGCATCCATAGATTTCACCGCACAAGATGGATATTCAGTCAGCATACCAATCAACACAGCAATGAGAACAGATATCATTGTAGCTTACGATTTGGATGGTGCACCATTAACCGAAATACTACGTTTGGTAGTTCCAGAAGCAAACGGCAACATCTGGATAGCCAGGATAACTTCAATAAGCATGAGCATGTCTTCGGTTGATCAAGTCCAGTCTGGGTCTATTGGACAAACCATAATAGATCAATACCAAGCCATTATCAACACGACAACTCCGGCTCCACAGCAACTACAACACCGCGTTGAATCGCAACCGATCATTCCAAGTAATGAGACGACAATTGAATCTGGGACGACACCGACGATCGTTACTATACCGCAATCTGAGCAGAAAATTGGTGGGCAAGAGAACTCAGTTTTCCCATTTGAGTTTGTTTGGGGTTTGCTTGGAGTTATTGTTGTGGTTGTGGCAAGTTTTGTGTTTTATAGTCGAAAGAAAAACCAACCACTAAATATCAAGTATTGATAATCAATACACTTACACTGTTACTGTGATACTATTTCATAATTCGTTAGCTTTATTTATTGAAAGCGTCAATTGAGTTGTCAGACGGTGTTGAGTAAAAAAATTGGACAAAAATCCGCAATCGAAAGATGATGCTCTCGAGGCGTTAGACTTTATCGTAAACGTCCTTAAAGAACATGAAAAAGACCTAGACAAACTCATAAATGAGCTTGCAACGGTCACCGAGCAAATTGGCGACACAGGCGAATTAAGCGGTAAAGTCGAAAAAGTTGAAAATAAAATAGAAACACTTCAAAAAGAAGTAACAACCCTAATTGGACATCTATCCGATATATCCGAAGAAGCATTGCCAGCTGCGGTTGCTAATGAACAACCAAATGTATTGGCTGCAGATACTATGCAAATTGGTACTTCCGTGATTCTGCGTTGCCAGCAATGGGAAGATTTTCAAAATTTAGCTGTGAATGCTCAAACTCTATCTTTTAGCTATAAGGAAGAAGAAAAGATTTTCCAGGCTGATGCTCTTAAGGGTAACCAGTTTATCACCTATAGCGGTGTGCTCCCGAAGCTATCGTCCATTTTGAAGATGTGGTTATCCAAACAGTTTGATGTTCCAGAGCGTCGTATTCTGGAAGGCCTATTAACCGTAGGCTAAATCTATATTTTCACTTCTTATTTCGGTTTCATAAATCATATATTTATTTTTCAGCATCTTGAATCCTGTTAGTGATTGGAGGGAATGGTTAAGGTTGAAGGCTACCCAGTTTGCCAAAAAAACAATTTCCGTTTTCGAAGCCTTCTCCTTTCTCCTCGATACGGATGGCTATTGGACGCCAACACACATAACCAACCCTCCAATATACACTGAATAAAATTTTCAAAAACGCTTTCCGATTTCGTCAAAAATTACACTTTATTTGAGTGAGAGAATAGGAGTAAAGAATTATCGTTTCTATGTGTGGCTTTATATCGATCTAAGAATAAGGGTTATAATTGTTCCCAAGAAAAAGAGAGAACTTTCTTGCAAGAACCTCGGCGCTGATTTGGATAAAGTATATAATTGCTAGTTCATACCTCTCCGTTACGCGGGTGCAAAAATAACTTGGAATCTGTTAAGCCAAAATTAAGTTGGAAGACCGCGGTTTTTCCTTTACTTGGTTTAGCAGGTTTTTTCATTTACATTTACTTGTTCCACGTGGATATTTTAGGCATCATAGCCACCGCCCAAACTGCTAATCCATTTATTTACGCGGTAGCCATTTTGTTTGGTTTACTTGAAGTTTTGTTTTTCACAATTTCTTGGCGGGAACTTACTAATTATCTATCAATAAAAATGAGCCTTGGAAGGGCTTACCTCTACGTTTGGTATGGCTTATATGTTGACACAATTGTTCCTGCCCAATCTATAAGCGGAGAGGTAACCCGAACCTACCTGCTTATTCGAGATAAATGTGGACCGTTTGGAAAAATCGTGGCTTCACTCTTTGCCCACAGGCTTTTGGGCATGGCAGTAAACGTTATTGCATTAATATTTGGGATAATACTGCTTTATTTTGGGGGGCAAGCCTCTCCCCTAGTTTTCAACCTAATAATAATTGTTGCTACCGCAATAACAGCTATTATCGTTTTGATGGTTATACTCTCTTTCAAGCAACAGTGGACACTGAAAGTAATCACTTGGGCAACAGCACTTGCACAAAAAATTACATTTGGAAGATGGAAATCAGGAAAACTAAAAGATCAAGCAATCGAAATCACAGAGCACTTTCATAACGCAATGAAAGAGTTTCGTCATAACCCAAAATCCATCGCGACCTCATTGTTTTACTTATCAGTAACCTGGATTTTTAGTT
>Ga0209585_10000804_pt1 | contig 12245 bp, 13 predicted proteins | sample NGEPerone_FD_185491 | JGI IMG/M metagenome (GOLD analysis project Ga0209585, IMG submission 185491) | Arctic peat soil microbial communities from the Barrow Environmental Observatory site, Barrow, Alaska, USA - NGEE Permafrost154B-one... | ecosystem: Environmental > Terrestrial > Soil >... | reverse complement strand
ATCGCCATGCTAAAATATCTATAAGATTCCGCTTAACGATGCTTTCCACTGAATCCAACATATTAGTGGTATAGATACGAGGGGCTAACTTTTTGAGTTTACCTGCTTTCTCGGCTGATGAGATTTTTCGAGAAACGTTTGAGTCAGATGAAGAGAAAATAAGGCTCTATGACGGATCGTGTGGGTAAATCTTGCAAACCGCTTTCAAATGATTTATGCAATAAGCAGCTGGCATGATAATTCTAACTATTTGAACCTAATTCTTTTAAAATTAAGATAACGCCTTATTTTTTTTAGTACGCGAGTCTGCCAGTCGCCAGTCACTAATAGCCAGCATTAATCATTACAAAAGCTAATTACCCATACCAAACGTCATAGAGCCACTTTAAATTAATAGAGTGACCGACTGTTCGTGATTTGAACAGTCAACCGGCCACTTACATTTAAGCTTCCCGATCACATCTATTATTACCCGGCCAACTCAATAAAAACATGTGAATAGTGCAACTCTTAAATTTAATTGTGTAACACTCGCAGGTGAAATAGTGCTCAACTTTGTCATCAGTTTTTTTATTCATTTTAAATTTAAAACATGTTCAAAATGAAAATCAAAACAGGTGTAGCCTTTATCACGAAGAATCTAACTTATGTAGCATGCTTCGGCTTAATTGTTTTGCTATTACCCTCTTGTTCCAAAGACTCGAACAATAACAGCAGCAAAGACATGGCACACATAACTGTTCAAATGACAGATGCCCCCGCCAACTATGACGCCATTATGGTCGATGTTGTGGGTGTAGAAATCATCGGAAGCAATAATGTTGCAGTAACACTTAATGCAACTGCAGGTGTTTATAATCTGCTTGATTTATCAAACGGAATCAGCACGCTTATCGCAACAGGTGATATGCAACCAGGAACGGTTTCTCAAATCAGGTTGATATTGGGGTCAAATAACACAGTAACAGTTGGAGGTGTTTACCCGCTTTTTTTAAATTTTACTCCAAAAATAAAAACAGATGTCGGATTTCAAAGATAAACTGAAAATGTTTTTGATTAAAACCGAGGGATTCAATTTAAAAAAGTAGGGGGTTAAATATTCTAATTTAGCCCCCTAATTAGCCCCCATTATAAATACTACTTGAATATAAATTGATTAAGGCTTAAAATGAGCCACTAATGGGACTCGAACCCACGACCTGCTCATTACGAATGAGCTGCTCTACCAACTGAGCTAAAGTGGCTTTTATGGTCGGCAAATGTAGTAAAATTGAGTTGGTGACCAATATTTAGTTTGCTTTTTTTAATTTTCCCAGTCGAGGATGATTTTTCCGCAATTTCCCTCTTCCATAATATCAAAAGCCTTTTGGAATTCGGTGTAATGAAACCGATGAGTTATCACGGGGGAAATATCGAGTCCCGAAAGGAGCATCTTTTCCATCTTGTACCATGTTTCGTACATTTCGCGTCCGTATATACCTTTCAATGTTAATCCTTTAAAGATTACTTTATCCCATTCGATCTGGGTTGTGTCGGGCAAGATGCCGAGCAGGGAAATTTTCCCTCCATTATACATGTGCTTAATCATCGAATCGAACGCAACAGGTGAACCTGATACTTCGAGTCCGATATCGAATCCTGCAACCATTCCCACCTGTTTCATCGCAGAGGCAATATCATCTTTCATTGGATCTACTACAAGGGTTGCTCCCATTTTGCGGGCAAGTTCGCGACGATAGGAACTTACTTCCGAACCAACGACATTACGAGCGCCTACAAACTTGCAGATTGCAATAGCCATACACCCGATTGGTCCACCAGCTCCGGTTACCAAAACATCTTCCCCAATCAACGGAAAGGAGAGGGCTGTATGGGTCGCGTTTCCGAATGGATCCATGATTGAAACGATCTCATCAGAGATCCTTTTATCAATGAGCAGCACATTTTCTGCAGGTACGCAGACATATTCTGCAAATCCTCCATCGCGGTTGACGCCGATTCCAACTGTATGGTCGCAAATATGTCGCCGACCTCGCCGACAGTTGCGGCAGAAGCCGCATGCAATGTGCCCTTCGACGGTTACACGTTCACCAAGTTTGATTTTTGTAACTTCGTTACCAATCTCAACGACTGTCCCTACATACTCATGTCCGATCGTCATTGGCGTTTTAATTGTCTTCTGCGCCCATGCATCCCATTTATAAATGTGGAGGTCTGTTCCACAGATCGCAGATTTCGATATTTTAATAAGAACTTCATTGACACCTGGTTGTGGTACTGGAATATCTTCGAGCCAAAGTCCACGAGCCGGTTCCATTTTTCTGATCGCCTTCATTTTAAACGATTTAGTTTACTAAATACAAAGTAAGGCAAATTGTGTCTTACAATTCCTAATTTTAGTCAGCAACTACCGATATTTCAAAAAAAAAACGACAATTTTTATCCCAAAATATTTACTGAAGTTTACCTTTAATTATATAATCTTGATTGTCAGTGTATTTGTTGAATTTGTCGCTCATTTCCTTTAATATTTTACCTTCGCCAAAGACGGAAACAAAAATATGCTGTATAACATGTTTTTAATTTAATCGCTCCAATATCTTATATATCAGAAGAATAGAAGGCTCCCATAGGCATGTTTTTTAACCTTTTGTTAATGCAACCTAACATCCATTAACATTTTTTAATAAAAACATCTAATTTAGCACTCGCTTTAAAGAAAAGCATTTATTGATTATCGGACTTTTACTAAGACTACATTTTTTTCTAACTAGACAATCAAAAGAGCTGACCAATGGGGTCGGCTCTTTTTGCGTTGTGATAATCAGGTTTGAAAAAGATTGGGAAGCGTACTGACAAAGAAACTGAAACGGTGTAAAAATTCATATTCCATCCCATTCAACATGGATCAGTATCCTATTCTTTTCAACTTACTAAGTTCTGTCTTGATTTGCCAAAAGGGTTGCAGTTTACCCAATTTTATTCTACGTTAAAATTATTGGAACTTTTTAGGTGATAAGAGTTTGTAATCAAATAAAATGTTACTACTTTTGCGCCACTCATTTATAGAGTATAATTGTTTAATATAAATCTTATAAGTATGTTGAACCAGTACGAAACCGTTTTCATTGCTACTCCCGTTTTATCTGAGGCTCAGATAAAGGAAGCGGTAGGAAAGTTCAAGGATCTGATCATTGCAAGTGGCAGTGAACTAATCCATGAAGAACATTGGGGTCTAAAGAAATTGGCCTACCCCATTCAAAAGAAATCGACAGGATTTTATCATCTTTTCGAATTCAAGGCTGATCCGGCTTACATTGGCAAACTTGAAACAGAGTTCCGTCGTGACGAGCGTATCATCCGTTTCATTACAGTGAAACTGGATAAATTCGCCGCTGCTTACAGCGAGAAGAGACAAAAGAAGGTAAATGCAAAAACTCAAAAGGAGAACTAAGTCATGACCACAAATTCAAGTGAAATCAGATATCTCACACCACCATCGGTTGAGGTAAAAAAGAAAAAGTATTGCCGCTTCAAGAAAAACGGAATCCGGTATGTTGATTACAAGGATCCTGAGTTCCTGAAAAAATTTCTTAACGAACAGGGTAAAATCCTTCCACGCCGGCTTACAGGTACTTCTTTGAAGTATCAGCGTAAAGTATCACAGGCTGTAAAACGCTCCAGAATGATTGCGTTGCTGCCTTATGTAACAGATTTGATGAAATAATAATTAGGAGAGACAAAAATGGATATCATTCTTCTTCAAGATGTAACAAATCTGGGTAGCAAAGACGACAATGTATTTGTGAAAAGCGGGTATGGTCGTAATTACCTGATTCCCCAGAAAATGGCAATATTGGCCACCCCTTCCGCAAAGAAGGTGCTTGCCGAGAACCAAAAACAACGTGCCCATAAAGAGGCCAAGTTGAAAGATCAGGCTCTCCTGTTGGCTGAGAAACTGAAATCAATCGTTATTACTATTGGTGCTAAAACAAGCACTACAGGTAAGATTTTTGGTTCGGTTAACAACATTCAGGTAGCTGAAGCATTAAAAGAACAAGGATTCGAAGTTGATCGTAAGCAAATCCTGATTAAGGAAGACGCGATTAAAGAAGTTGGTAAGCATACCGCGAAAGTGAAATTTCACCGCGATGTGGTTGTTGATTTCGAATTCGAAGTTATCGCCGAATAACAAAGAAAGTTTTTATAAATTACTTTCTGATAATACAATTTCAAACAGAATAAAGGCTGTCTCTTCCAAGGGACAGCCTTTTTTGATTTTAAGGTTTGATGAGCCTTAAAAAGTCAGTACTTTCCAGTTTTCTTTAAGGTAAACTGTCAAAACCGGTCCCATTCCTTTTACCTCTATTCCCATAGCTGCAAGCTGATCTGCAACTCCGTACATATTTGCGCATGCCACACAAGCTTCTACTTTTACTCCGTCGGCGATCATCTGTTTTACCCTTTCCTGCAAAATTTTATTTTCGGATAGTAGTTTTGCCGAGGGCCCCCAAACCACAAGAACAACTTCGTCGAACCACCCTTTTAGTTTGGCATTTTGTGTATACATAAAACAAACCTTTTCGGCTACTTCAGGATCGCTACTTGTCCAAACTACAGCAAGTTGTTGTTTCTCAGAATTTTTCATATTAACACTTTTTTTATTTCTCCCAATCAAACTACTTGTGCAAAGAATCAGGAGGATTAATGGTAAAATTGATTTCATTACAATAAATTTTTACTTTTTCTGAAAGTAAATAAAAATCCGGATTCAGTGAGAATTTTATTCAATTGAATGAATATTTTAATCAAGGAATAGCCTTTATTAATCGCTACTAATTTATATTTGTATAATTGTAAAAAAGGAACTTTGAAAAAGAAAACGCTGCAGGATATTGCCGACCTTTATAAGAAAAGGTTCATGGACGAAGGTGTAACCATTGAAGCACTGCCACCTTCGGGATCGTACCGCGAATACGTGCGACTTACAAGTCCCCATTTTAATGCGATTGGTACATGGAATGAAGATGAAAAAGAGAATACGGCATTCATTGAATTTTCGAATCATTTCAGAAGTAAAGGAATTAACGTTCCTGAGATCTACGATTATAAACCATCCGAATGTATTTATCTACAGGAAGATCTGGGTAATGAAACCCTTTATAGCTTTTTAAGCGAAGTGCGGGAATTTGAAGGATTTTCTGACAAAATTATTCGGATTTATCGTAAAGTAGTTCAGGAATTACCCAAAATACAGATTGTTGCTGGCAAGGATCTCGATTATAATTTCTGTTATCCGCGCAAAGCGTTCGATCGGCAGTCGATGATGTGGGACCTGAACTATTTCAAGTATTATTTTCTTAAGCTGGCTAAAATACCTTTTAATGAACAGCTTTTGGAAGATGATTTTACGACGTTTACCGATTACTTATTGAAAGCAGAAAGCAATTTCTTCATGTTTCGCGATTTCCAGAGTCGGAATGTTATGCTTGTGGAAGGTGAACCGTGGTTTATCGATTATCAGGGAGGAAGGCAAGGAGCGCTTCAGTATGATCTGGCTTCCTTGCTTTACGATTCAAAAGCTAATATCCCTCAGGATGTTAGAGAGGGGCTCATGGACGATTATCTGGATGAACTGGAAAAGATACATCCAGTTGACCGTAGCCAATTTCGTCAGTATTTTTATGGTTATGTACTCATCAGGATGATGCAGGCAATGGGGGCTTATGGTTTCAGAGGTTTTTATGAAAAGAAGGAGCACTTTCTGAAAAGCATCCCTTTTGCGCTCGACAATCTTGAAATCGTTCTTCGAAGAGTTGATTTACCAGTCGAGCTTGGCGAATTGATTAAGGTATTGAAGTCGCTTTCGGCATCCGAAACCTTGAAGAAAGTAGCTTCGAAGCAGGCTGAATTGACCATTGCTATCACAAGTTTCTCCTATAAAAAAGGATATCCGACTGACCTTTCCGGGAATGGCGGAGGCTTTGTTTTCGATTGTCGTTCGGTGAGAAATCCAGGTAAATACGATCAGTATAAATTGCTGACGGGTAAAGATGATGCTGTGATCAGGTTTTTTGAAGAAGATTCAGATATGGAGGATTTCCTGAAACCTGTATTTTCTATTGTGGAACGGTCGGTTGAAAAGTATATCGAACGTGGATTCAGGCACCTTTCCGTGGGCTTTGGTTGTACAGGTGGTCAGCACCGATCCGTTTATTCAGCGGAAAGGATAGGGGCAGAGCTGAGAAACAAATACCCTGTACGAGTTGTTATCAACCATCGTGAACAAGATAATTGATTCAAAATGACAAAAAAACGTTGTGAGAAGAAGGATTACGAAAAACCCGAAGAACCGAAATTCGAATGTAAGAAATGTGGTCGTAAAGCCATAAAAGAAAAGCAGGTTTGCAAACCTAAGGAGATTGATTGAATGAGAGCAATGATCTTTGCTGCCGGACTTGGTACGCGGCTATATCCTTTAACGATCGACAAACCCAAAGCGCTTGTTGAAGTAGCGGATAAAACGTTGCTTCAGATGGCAATTGAAAAAGTGAGTATGGCTGGCTATCATGATTTGGTAATCAACATACATCATTTTGGCGATCAGATTATTGAATATTTGGAGAAGAACAACAATTTTGGCCAGAACATCACTGTTTCTGATGAACGCAGCCAATTATTAGATACAGGTGGCGGAATTTTAAAAGCAGCTTCCTTGCTAGATGGAGATGATGCTTTTTTAGTTTGTAATGTTGATGTTTTAAGTAATATTGATTTGCAGCTTTTCAGAAAACATCATATGGAGCAGGGAGGGCTGGCAACACTCGCTGTACGTGATCGTAAAACGTCGCGATACCTGGCTTTTGATGAGGCAATGCAGCTTTCGGGGTGGCGAAACATTAAAACTGGCGATGAGATTGCAGCTCGTAACATGTATAATTGCAGTTTATTGGCTTTCAGTGGTATTCAGTTGATTGAACCAACAATTTTTGAGCTGATTACTGATAAGGGGAGCTTTCCGTTGATTCCACTTTATCTTCGGCTTGCTGCAGATCATCGGATAATGGGGTACCACGACCAATCAACCTTATGGATGGATCTCGGAAAACCAGAGCAGATTAAGGAGGCTGAGAAAATGATCGTTAAGCAATAGAAGGTGAAAATTGACATCTCCGAACTTTGTTATTTGATGTACTATTTCAATATATCGGGTCCACTCAGAAAGGTATATTTATTTTAGGAAGGTAATTCAAGTTTTTGCTTTTAAGTTTTTTGTACTTTTAGTCAAAATTTACATACTATGGCATCAACCAGACGTGATTTTTTGAAACTTTCAACCGGAACTGCAGTATTGGCAGTCATTGTGCCGGCTTCGTCGACACTTTTATCATTCACACAAAAACCAAAGAAAATGAGCGCAAACTCTTTAAATGTTGTGGCAATTGCCGAAACTTCTGTTGACAAGGCAGAGGAATTAAAATCAGTATGCCTTGGATTGATCGAACCAACCAGAAAAGAAAAGGGTTGCATCAGTTACGATCTTTACCAGGACACCACAAATCCAGGGAGATTTACATTTATTGAAAACTGGCAGAGCAAAGAACACCTCGATGTTCATTTGAAAACACCGCATCTTGTCGCTGCAGGCGCCGCTTTCGGAAAAATCGTAACCAAAGAAATGGTGGTTATGATGCTGAATAAATTAACTTAACTGATTACCATTTAATTGGTTCTTTCCCATAGGCGAAAAGGTATTCATTGGTTTTGCTAAACTGATGATTCCCGAAAAATCCTCTGTGGGCTGATAACGGAGAAGGGTGAACTGAGCTTAATACCAGGTGTTTTTTGGTGTTAATCAGTTCACCTTTTCTTTGTGCGTAAGCTCCCCAAAGCAGAAATACCAGATGTTCTCCGGAGTCGGAAAGTATTCGAATCACATTATCAGTGAACGTTTCCCACCCTTTTTTCTGATGAGAAGCTGCCAGATGTGCGCGAACAGTAAGTGTTGCGTTAAGTAAAAATACCCCTTGTTCCGCCCAGCGTTCAAGGTTTCCCGATTTGGGAATAGGAATATCCAGGTCGTTTTTAATTTCCTTAAAGATATTTTGAAGCGATGGAGGTAAACTAATACCATCAGGAACTGAAAAGCAGAGTCCGTGTGCCTGCCCTGGTTCATGGTATGGATCCTGCCCCAGGATTACCACTTTTACTTTGTCGAAAGGACATTTTTCGAATGCATTGAAAATCAACTTTCCGGGAGGATATATCTTTAGTGTGGTATATTCCGATTTTACAAAACTGGTTAAATCGGTGAAATACGGTTTTTCAAACTCATCCTTTAGATGCTCTTTCCAGCTTGATTCTAATTTAATATCCATCCTTTTCTATTATAATATTTCATGTGAAAATAATTTGTTTTTTAATGGCCACATGGAACCCTCATCGATTTCCATCTTCATAGGCGAGCATTTGTTAATGAGGGTTTCATTATCCATTTCTCCTTCAAAATTAGGACACTTTTCGATGCCTCAAAACATGTTCCAGAAATATACCTGTCGACCGAACGTTTTTTTGCTTAGAATTGTAGAAAATTAGTGCAAATGGATTTTCGGGACAGAGATTTTCAGGATGAATTCGTTTTCCAGGCCTCACGAAGCGGAGGTCCGGGAGGGCAGAACGTCAACAAGGTGAGCACAAAAGTTGAATTGCGCTTTCATGTTGCCGATTCAGCTTTGCTGACTGAAGGCGAAAAGGCGATTATTTCCGATAAGCTGATCAATAAAATCAATAATCTTGGCGAGTTAATCCTTGTTTCGCAGAAGGAGCGTTCTCAACTCAAGAACAAAGAGAATGTAATTGAAAAGTTTTATCTGCTTATTGAAAGGGTACTTACACCACGTAAAAAACGACATCAAACAAAACCGACCAAGGCATCTGTTGAAAGACGGCTTGAATCAAAAAGGGTTCAGGCAAAGATTAAAATCAATCGGAAAGAAGTTGATCTTTAATTTTTTTGTATTTTCAGCGCCTGAAATTAATTGCTTACTGACTGCGCAATCCTTCAAATTTTCTCTAAATTATCTGTAATTGAATAAACAGGTTAAGAACAATTTATTGGGTTTGGTAGATTATTAAATTAGACCCTTATTATGAATTGTTCATTGCGATTTCTCCCGTTTTTTCTTCTGATATCAACATTGACCATTGCTCAGCCCTCCATTAAAGGAGTTTATGTTTCAAAATCACCCACCATTGACGGACGGTTAAACGACGAAGCGTGGATTAATGCTGCACAGGTAGATGAACTCTTTCAGCGTGAGCCCAATATTGGCCAACCAGTATCTGAAAAGACAATATTTTACGTTTGTTACGATGCCAGTCATCTCTATGTTGGTATCAAATGCTACGACGATCCTAAAAAGATCACAGCCAAAGAGCTTGCGCGCGATGTCAGTTTAGGAAACGACGATCGGATTCAGGTTATTCTAGATACTTATCTCGATCATCGCAATGGATACTGGTTTCAAATCGGTCCACGAGGTTCGATCGGTGATGCAACGATCAGCGAAAATGGTGCAGTTTTCAATAAAGAATGGGATGGCCTGTGGGAAGGGAAAGCGAGGATTGTTGATGATGGATGGGAAGCCGAGATGGCAATTCCTTTTAAAACAATTGGTTTCGATAAGAACCAAACGACGTGGGGAATCAAATTTATCCGGCACATCAAACGAAAACTTGAGTCCTCGTATTGGCCAACTGCAAACATCAACAGCTATAAATTTCAGGTCTCAGATGCAGGGTTGATCGAGGGTATCCAAAATATTACACAGGGAATCGGGTTGGATCTTTCACCATATGTTGTTGGAGGAATGGATACTAAACGCGACATTAAAAATAAATACCATGTTGATGGTGGATTAGATATGTTTTACCAGATTACCCCAAGTTTAAAGTCTTCGTTATCAATCAATACTGATTTTGCTGAAACAGAGGTCGATGATCGCCAGATTAACCTTACGCGTTTCAATCTTCTTTTTCCAGAGAAACGGGACTTTTTTCTCGACGGGGCGAGCCATTTTTCTTTTGGAATTCAGGGTGACGATTTAAATCCTTACGGGAAAGGCATTATCCCGTTCTTCTCGCGTCGGATGGGTTTAGATAGCAATGGGTTGCCTTTGCAAATCAACTATGCCGGTAAATTGGTTGGAACGATTGGCAAATGGAATCTGGGTGTGATGCACGTCAACGATGACCGTTCAGTTGGAAACTCCAATTTTTCGGTTGCAAGGGTTTCGCGAAACATCGGACCGGAATCGTCGATCGGGGTAATCGGAACTTATGGAAATGCAGTTTCGCAAGCTGAAAACTTTGTTGGTGGGATAGATATGAAACTTGCCACTTCAAAACTTCATGGAAATAAAAACCTGGCATTGATATTATTTGGATTGAAGTCGAATACAAAAGGTTTATCAGATAGTGATTTATCCTGGGGAGGAACAATTACATATCCGAACGACTTTCTTTCTTTCAGTCTGGGACACCATGAGATTGGTGAAAATTTTGTGGCTGGAATGGGCTTTGTTCCCCGTACAAATATCAAAGAATCATATGGAAACATTAAGATCGGACCTCGTCCCAATAAGTGGGGTCTTTTGCAAGTTTTCTCTGGCATCGGATTCGATCATATTGTCAACTTTTCGAACGTACTCGAAACGAGAACAATAGACTTTTCTCCGCTGAGTCTCCGGTTTAAGTCGGGTGAGGAGTTTTCTTATTCAATCAGTCAAAGTTTCGAGAACCTGGAAAATGAGTTTAAAATCTTTTCAACTTATGTAATCCCAATCGGGGAATACGAATTTTACCGTCACACTTTGAAATTGCTGACTGCCGGAAGCCGCAATTTTGCTGGTGATTGCTCATTTGTCTGGGGCGATTTCTACAATGGCGACCGAAGAGACTTTTCAATAGGCGCTAATTACAAGATCGCAGTACCCTTCTTTCTGGGGGCAAAATACAAGCAGAATGAGGTAAGTCTGCCGGCAGGTAATTTTACCACACGCATCTATCAAGTCAATGCCAACGTACTTTTTAGTCCTGATATTACATTGTATAATTATTTTCAGTACGATAACAGTTCAAAGACCATTGGCGTACAGTCAAGGTTTCAGTGGATTGTTAAACCAGGAAACGAAATTATTATAGCTTGGACATCAAACCTTTCAAAACCTTTGGAGCGTTACGTGATGAATGAGAGTGCGTTGCGCTTTAAACTCAAATATAATATCCGGTTTTAAATTTGATAATTCAGTATTGAGAATATTGGAAATTAGCTAATAGATTACATTTTTGTAAAAGCATCTTCTTCTTTATAAAAAAAATAAATAACACCCGAATAGATAAGGAATGTTTTTATTAAGGTGAATAATTTCTAAATTGCCGTTCGAATATACAACCAAACGGAATTATGATTCTGATCACAAAAGAGGAAGCTAAACATTTATCTATTAATAATCTTAAACGTTACCGACTTCGTAAGATGATTCTGCGATATCTTTACGAAGAACGATTTGTGTCGGCGTCAGAAGTGAGTCAAAAGATAAGTGTCAGCCTTCCAACAACGAAAACGTTACTAGATGAATTGATTGCGCTGGGTGCTGTGATGACGAGTGGCATCGGTGATTCCCGTGGCGGACGCAAACCTGCCTTATATAGTCTTGTTGCCGGAGCTTTTTATGTAATCACAATAGGCATTGAGCATTACAGCGCAAAAGTTGCTATTTTTGATAGTCATAATGAGCTTGTTACCGAAGTGCGAACCGTTCAGACGAATGTAAATCACCCCGATTTAGCCGAAAAACTTCACAATGTTTCAATGGAATTGATTCATGAAGCCCGAATCGACGATTCAAAGATTGTGGCAGTAGGTGTCTATATGCCCGGTCTGGTCAATTCGGCCACTGGAATCAATTACGCGATCAAAAACGAGGCTTATCAGAATATTGGCAAAACCTTGAAGAAGAGATTTGGAAAAACCATTTATATCGACAATGATGCCAGAATGCAGGCGCTTGGTGAATTTATTTTTGGTAAAGCGAAAGATTCACGCAATGCATTGGTGATCAATTGGAGTTGGGGATTGGGTCTGGGAATGATTCTCAATGGACAGTTATATGGTGGTTCAACGGGCTTTGCCGGAGAATTTGGTCATATTAAGCTCGAAGAGAACGGTATTCTTTGTTACTGCG
>Ga0209585_10000802_pt1 | contig 12280 bp, 12 predicted proteins | sample NGEPerone_FD_185491 | JGI IMG/M metagenome (GOLD analysis project Ga0209585, IMG submission 185491) | Arctic peat soil microbial communities from the Barrow Environmental Observatory site, Barrow, Alaska, USA - NGEE Permafrost154B-one... | ecosystem: Environmental > Terrestrial > Soil >... | reverse complement strand
CCTCATGTCGACGCGTTCGAGACCGAGATCGCTGCGCGGGTTGGTGTTTCGCACTCTCTGGCCCTCGCGTCGGGCACTGCGGCGTTGCACCTCGGCTTGCTTGAGCTCGGCGCGGGGCCGGGCACTGCGGTCATCGTGCCGAGCATGACCTTCGCCGCCTCAGCCAATCCGGTCGTCTACACCGGCGCCGAGCCGGTGTTCGTCGACTCACGCGCTGACGGCAATGTCGACCCGGACCTCTTGATGGAGGCCATCGACACACTGCAGGCTGAGGGGACCCGAGTCGTTGCCGCGATGAGCGTGGATCTCTTCGGTCGCTGCGCCGACTACGACGAGATCATCCCTGGCCTGCAAGAACGGGGCATCCCGCTCATCGAGGATGCGGCCGAGGCGCTGGGGGCGACCTATCACGGGCGTCCGGCCGGTTCATTCGGGGATGCGGCCGTGTTCTCCTTCAACGGCAACAAGATCATGACCACCTCCGGCGGCGGCATGTTGCTGAGCAAGCATGAGGACGTCATCGAGCGGGCTCGCTACCTGTCCACCCAGGCACGTCAGCCTGCGGAGTATTACGAGCACACCGAGGTCGGCTTCAACTACCGCCTATCCAACGTGCTGGCTGCATTGGGGCGCGCTCAGCTGACCCGACTTGACGGCATGCTTGCCCGCAGACGAGCAATCCGTGAGATGTACGTCGAGGGGTTGGCCGACGTGCCCGGCGTGCGGTTCCTCGGACGCGACGAAGAAGGTCGCGGTGACGACGGGGACAACTGCTGGCTGACCTGCATCGAACTGGACCCTGGAGTCACGACGGTGAGTCCTTCGAAGCTCATCGCAGAGCTTGCCGGCGAAAGCATCGAGTCACGGCGCCTGTGGAAGCCCATGCACCTCCAGCCGGTCTTCGCCTCAAACCGCTCGTTCGTCAATGGTGAGTCGGAGCGGGTCTTCGATCGCGGGGTTGCGCTGCCAACCGGTTCGGCGTTGCAGGACGACGATATTGAACGTGTCATCAAGGTGCTGCACATCGCTCTGGACGTGGGTTGATGGCCAGCACAAGCTACGAGTGGGCGAAGCGAGCGTTCGACCTCACCATCGCCGTTCCGCTCTTCGTACTCACGCTGCCCATTCAGGCGGCGACGACGCTTGCCATCCGGATCGGCCTCGGCAGCCCAGTGCTGTTCAGGCAAACTCGCCCGGGTCTGCACGGCAAGCCGTTCGAGATCGTCAAGTTCCGCACGATGTTGGACGTCGATCCTGAGCTCGGCCGGGTCGACGATGCCTCGCGGATGACGCCACTTGGCCATTGGCTGCGGGCGAGCAGCCTCGACGAGCTCCCGACACTGTGGAACATCATCCGTGGCGACATGTCCCTCGTCGGGCCAAGACCCTTACTCGTGCGCTACCTGGAGCGTTACTCCACCGAACAAGCCCGACGTCACGAGGTTCGCCCCGGGCTCACCGGGTTAGCGCAGGCCTCCGGACGCAACGCGTTGAGTTGGGAGGACAAGTTTCGTCTGGATGTGCAATACGTCGACCACCACAGTCTCTTGGGCGATCTGAAAATCCTTCGTGGCACGATCTCCTCAGTGGCAAAGCATCATGGCATTTCGGCGGTGGGGGAAGCCACGATGTCGGAGTTCCTCGGCATCGACAAACACAAGGAGAGCGCGTGACCACTCCGCTCTTCATCATCGGGGCCGGAGGCTTCGGCCGTGAGGTCTTCAGCATCATCGAGGCGCTCCAGAGCTTTGGCAGCGTGCCCCACCTTGCCGGATTCATCGATGACAACCCCTCCGCCGCCGACCTTGAGCGTGTGGCGGTCCTGGAGCCTAGAGTCGTCGGATCCGTCCACGATCTGATCGGGCGCACGGAACCTTTCAGCGCCGTCTTGGCGATCGGCTCGGCGTTCTCCCGTGAGACCATCGCCGGTCTCCTCGAGCATTCACCCGTCACCTTTCCCGTTCTGGTGCATCCCGACACAACTATCGGACGCGATGTCCGTCTAGCCGAAGGGGTTGTTGTAGCGGCAGGTAGCCGACTGAGCACAAACATTCAGGTCGGCAAACACGTCCACATCGACCAGAACGCCGCCGTCGGTCATGACTGCAGTCTGGGGGAATACTCCCGGCTCAATCCGCAGGCCTGCCTATCCGGATCCGTGACAATTGGGCGAGGAGCACTCGTCGACGCGAACGCCACCGTCCTGAACGGACGACCGAATACCCTATTATCTAGTCGGCATCAAGGCGACCGCCCTCGTGAATCGAAGTACCACTCTGCGTTACCAAGCTTAATTACGTCTGGTCGCGCAACACGATGAGGTCACATCAGAGCGAGGTGAAGTATGGTTTGGCTTCAATTGCTTGTTCGGATGGGAAGTTGTGAGAACAGGAGAGGACGGCGCTAGCAACAGATGACTCGAAATGCGGCGCCAGAACGATGATGGCGAGTGGCAGCAGTTCACTCATATCGATCAATTTCTTGCGCCTTCTAGCTAGTTCCTGTTGAACCGAGCTCATAAGCAGGCAGAGCGGCTAGCGTCCGCCACAAGATGGGAACGATGAGATCTGTGTTGGCCCCTATGCCGTCGTCATTGAGGCCCTACGTTCTGTATGCCATGTCCAAGATCGGGCCTGGGTTAATCATGTTTGCGGCTGTTCCGCTTTGGACGCGCGCCTTCGGGGCCGAACAATACGGTCTCTATTCCATGTGTTGGGTCGCCACACTCTTTTCGAGTGCATTCTTCACGGGATGGTTGCGTCAGGCCATTCTTCGACACACAGGAGACCCTGACCTCGATATGAACGCGCTGCCCATCTGGGTTGTACCTGCGTGCGCGATAGTCAGTATTCTTCCAGTAATTGTTGTCGTGTTCGTTGAATCGGCAACACATACATCGGCCGACATGGTCGGTCTCGTCATCAGCAGCGCACTCTTCGCGTTTCTGAACTCATACTATGCGGTCGTTCAGGCCCGTTCCCAACGGCACGACCACGTTGGCCTATATACCACCGCTGAACTGGTGCGACTCGGAGCGGCTCTAGGTCTCAGTTTCATAGGAACCTCAGTTCTCGATCAGCAAGGATCTGTCGCAATTGTGGGCGCCTACTGTGTGGGAACAGCCATGAGCATTGCGGTTCTCAGGAGAGGATTCCGAGAATCGGCGCCCAAAGTTATCCGGACATCACATGTCTTGAGCAGGTTCTGGTCATACGGATGGCCGATGACGTTGTGGCTGACGGTGTCGTCTATGCTGCTCTATTGCGACAGATTGATTATCGGTATCTTGCTCGACGCTAAAGCCGTTGGTACGTACGGATCGATTTCCGATTTAGCCGTTCGCGGCGTCGGTATGGTCACATTTCCACTGTCAATGAGGGCTCAGCCAGCTCTCATGCGCATCTGGAACTCTGGGGATCGACTCGGTGCATTACAACTCACAAGAAAATACACCAAATACGTCATAATAGTAGGTATTGTGTGCACAGTACTGGGCGGAGTGTTTGGTACAGGTATTCTGGAGTCTCTACTTGGGGTTGAAGTTAAAAGCCCGTTGATCGTGCCCGCATTGCTCGGAGGTTCCGCACTCTGGCAAATCGGTCTGATGTCGCACAAGCCGCTTGAGATGGCGGACCGAACTAAGACAATGCTGCTCCTCATCCTTTCCATCACTGTGCTCAGCGTGGCTGCGAACATCGTCCTGATTCCGCTTCTCGGGCTTGTAGGGCCTGCCTTGGTCTTCTTGGCGGGGTCGACCGCATACGTGCTAGCGACGTTCTACTTGTCTGCGCGTGTCCAATTACAATTTTCAGATTGATCTGGAGGCTTATAGTGATTCTGGTTATCGCTGTTTCATATTTCGGTTCTAAGGACCTTGCGCCATATCTAGAGTCACTTCGAGCGCAGACATATGCAGAATGGCGACTCGTCATCATTGACAATAGCGAAGATGACGTGGAGTGGAATCTCATTCAGAAATACGCCGCCAACGACCCCCGAGTTGACAGGCTAAGAGCCCCAGAGAATCTCGGATACTTTGGTGCCGTGGATTGGGCAGTTAAGCAGAGCAATCTTCGGGAAATTCGTTGGTTGATAGTTTCTAACACCGATGTACGCTTGGCAAATGATGAAGCATTCACCGCACTGATGAGCGTCTCCACGGATGGCATAGGTGTTCTGGCGCCGAGTATTCGGTCTTCCCTTGACGGCCGGGACCAGAATCCGTACCAGCTAGACCGTCCAACAGTCGCTCAGATGCGGCGACGAAGGTACGTCCTCGGTAGTCCATTGTTGGCACAGATCGCCATGTTGATCTTGACGGCGAAGCGTCTACTGATGCGAGATCCAGCTATTGCCGTCAATGTGTTGAATAGCCAACCAATATATGCAGCGCATGGCTCGTTCTTCGCAGTGACCAAGACATTCCTAGATCGCGGCGGGAACTTCGAGTTTCCATTGTTTCTATTCGCGGAGGAGTTGTTCCTCGCTGAACAGGCCAGGGATCTCGGACTCCAGACTGTGTATGCTCCGGACGTGAAGGTCGAGCATCTGGAGCATAGTCAGATTGGGTATCTTCGATCCTTCAAAATGCTCCGACATGGAGCACGCGCCGCCCGGTACGGATATGCACTACTCAAAGCGGAGAAGCATGACGACGTCAAGCCTGAGAGACACAACTGGGATTAGTCCTCAGCATGACCAAACCGGAGCGGGACATCTGCTCGACCAATTGGCTTAAGGAAGTCATGAACAATCCTGGACGGAAAGAAAACACGACCACTTTGAAACACCGTGTTTTGGTACTCAATCACTTCGCCGTTCCGCCCACTGGTTCGGGCGGTACACGGCATTTCGAGATGTTTGCTGCCCTCGACAAGTTCGATTTCGAGATTCTCGCGGCTAGTCACGCAGGACCTGGCAGGGGGAAGAGAGTCAAGTATCCATCATTTATCTTTGTGTTCTCTTCTCCCTACAAACGTAATGATTTCTTCAGGATTCTGAACTGGATTACCTACTCGGTATCGGCCGGCGTAGTTGGTCTGCTCAGACCACGCATTGACGTCGTATATGCCTCGTCTCCTCATCTGCTCGCTGGCCTGACGGGGCTTATGATTGCCAGAATCGAGCGCATTCCCTTTGTATTGGAGATTCGAGATCTGTGGCCCAAGATTCTTATCGAAATGGGTGGCTTCCGAGAGAAGAGCCTTGTGTACCGCGCACTGCTCTATGTCGAAACGATGCTCTACCGGCAGGCAAATACGATTGTCGTGATGGCCCCTGGGTCAGCCGCGCACATACGCGGAACCGGTGTAGACAATGAGAAGATTATCTACATTCCAAACGGGGCAGACCCGACATGCGAAGATGATCTTCCTTCACGCGCGGCACTTCGAGAGAGCTACGGGTTTCACCGCCGAACAGCCGTATATACGGGGGCGCATGGACCTGCTAATGGGTTGGACGAACTCGTGCGCGCAGCGGCCCGTGTTGGCGATGTAGGCATTGACCTCGTTCTCGTTGGCGAGGGTGTCGAGAAAAAGTCTCTTGAGAGACTCTCCGACGAACTTCGACTTACGAACGTCCGGTTCCTGCCACCTTTGCCGAAATCTGAGATACCAAGCCTGCTATTCGCCGCGGATATCGGAGTACATGTCCTCCGCGACGTTCCGTTATTCCGCCACGCGATAAGCCCGAACAAAGTATTCGACTATTTGGCAAGTGGACTTCCGATCATCTCAAACTCGCCGGGAATCGTTTCGGACATCATCGGCACGGCCGAGGCTGGCTGGGTGACTGAACCTGACCGGCTCGAAGACGGGCTGCATGCGGCTGCTAGCGCCTCAAATGAAGAACTTGTCGAGATTGGGTCGAGAGGCAAACGCTGGATTCAAGAGAATCAGTCGCGCGCTGCAATGGCCAGGCGACTTGAGAACGTCCTCGACCGTTTGATGTCACCAACCAGACTTGGATGAATTTCGGCCGAAGAGATATCGTCAATTGGTTCGAACTCTGTGAACCGACAAATCACAATTCCCCCAACGATCAAGCCGACGGTCACGTTTGTGAACGAGAAGATGCTAATTATTTGGGAAAAGAGTACAAAAGCACCCCAGGCTGAAGCAATAACGGCACCCACAACCGACTTGCGAGTCATAGCCGTGCGATATCCAAAGGCCGCGATGGAACTAAACACGGTGAGCGCTACAAACATGCCCGGCAGTGTGAAATCTTCAGTAAGCTGGCGAAGAGCAGTGTAGACGTTAGTACTCACACCGTCCCCGATTGATGCGAAGTCCCTGTATGTTGACCCAATGGATCTGTCCTGAAATAGAAATTGCGCGATGCCAGCGAACGTCTGTGTACCGAATTGCGGTGAACCGGTGTCGTGCAGCCACGTCTCGAATGCCGGAATGGATCCGCCCATGTAGACTCCGACGATGCGGGCAAAGGGAATACTCGAAATCCCGCTGAAACCCCCGTAACGGGTTACGATCCCCCAAAGGAAGACGAATACGACGAAAGAAGTGGCGAGTGCTGAGAAAAACAACGTCCGCCATGAGAAGTGCGGTCGGCCGCCGGCCGTGACTGCACAGACAACCACCCAAGAGCCTATCGTGATGGCTACTGCAATCAGGAATGCTGCCCGTGCGGTTGTCAGGGCTGCGTATAGAGCGTTTCCGACTGCTGGAGCGGACATCAGCGCCGCGCGATGGATTCCCAATTGTGACGCAGCGGCGAACGGCGCAGCCAAAGCGGCCCCGTAGGAGATGGCAAGCAGAATTATGGAGATAGCGGGGGTGGTTAACGCCGATTCATAACGAAGAGCGGTCATTTGGCGGGCCGCAAGACCAACCGATTCAACGGAAAGCGAACCAAGGGTCGAAATGCTGTTGGCCCGCTGTGTCACCAGAGCGGACAAGACCGCAGAGGCGCTTCCAGCCCAAACGAACCGGGCAAGCCATCGTGATGACAGAACGGATGCGGGGGCTACCTCGTTGGTCCGAATCGCGCTATAGGCACCAACTGAGACTGCCAGTATCGTGCCGACTATAAGCCACGCTGTTACGGGAGAGGGTATCATCACCGATTCGAATAGCGTTGTGACCGCCAGGAAGAGTGCCCAAGCTCCCGCAAAGAGCGTTGATGGGTGGACCCAAGTGCCGGTCGCGATCCGAAGGGAGAGCGCCAACATTCCGCAAGTCACTAAAGCGCCATATTGGGCAGTCACAACCGCTCCTTCTGGAAGTGAGGATTGGTCACGAGTCCTGCCCTCGCGACTGAGAAAAGCGATGCACCAACCAGCAGATTAGTCCCGCCATCAAGCATACGAGGACCACAAGAGGCGAACTCACGCCAGTAACGAGTATTCCCATGACCACGTCGGACACCAAGATTTCGTTGAGTTAAGAGCCAACTCGGCTGGGGCTTGCTCATCTCTGGATCGCACCAGCCGCGGAGCGCCCTTGTCGGCAACCCACGTTCACATGTGAGTGAGTCCCAACCACACATATGTGAGTAAGCCCCAACCACTAGGTCACCACCCGTAGCGCCCCTCCGTATGGCCATTGTGTCAACGGCTAGATTAATGCTTGCGGCGGAAGTGATGGACACTGCCGATCGACTCCTGCAGTTCGAATCCATCACCTTGGATTCTCTTAACAATCAACTGCATATCCCCGTCTCCCGCGTATAGCCATGGATGCAATTCGATAATTAGGTGTTGTACACTCAAAGGAAACTTCGGCTCGCACAGAATGAGCAGACTTTCCGATCCTTCTACATCAATCACCAAGACGTCTGGGGTTAGAGCGAATCTTTCACTGAGAGTGTGGAGATCCAGAATTTCCGTTTGATGCAAACTCACTGGAGACTGAGTCCGGTCTACCGAAAAATTCACCGTCCCCCCGAGTGATCCAGTATCAGATTTGAAGCCACCGACAACTAATCCCGTTGGCACGTCCCAAACGGGGAATCCATAGCCGTTGATCACTTTGACAATACCGTCTTTTTCCAACCATGTGCGAGAATAACTGGTCAACTCGTCTGACGCTTCCACGGCGATAACAGTCCCCGTTTCTCCCACTCGTTTTGCCATGACCGCAGTGAGGATCCCTATGGAGCTTCCCATCTCAATCACTGTCATGCCGGGGGCAAGGATCTTATCAGCGATCTTTCGCTCAGCAAGCTCGTATTGACCGCTCATCAGGAACCGTTTGACACCGAAGGAGTATGGCGCTCCACGAAGTCCTATCTGAACTCCGTCAATATTCACCGATTCGGGCCACACAAATTCCGGAACAAACTTTTTAAGAATCCAACGCCTTCGTGAGAAGTAATACAGTCTGAGTCTGGCAATTAGGGGCTTTTGGCCGACCACGAAATTCCCTTCGAAGAAACCTGCAATTGATAACTAAAAAGCCCGGCCCCGACCGCCTCTAAACGACTCAACGACCGAAACCTAGATGTCCAAACCACGGACCGACAGGCCTTTCACTGCCGCACTGAGAGTCCGCAACAACACAAGATATCATGACTGATGAATACCAAAGCGGCTCATTGGGGATGTATCGTGCCCAAACGGTAACCTACCTACAGTTTACTACCTTGCACTACAAGGAGGCCTCTTCGAGCTTGTCCCGGGTCTCGTGGAATTTGAGTGGCGGTCCCTCGCCAGGCCTGCCGTGAGGTAGATGTTGAGCGTCGCCAAGACACAAATCATGAAGGGGACCACCTCATCAACAAGTACCAGAAGACGACGAAGACGACCATCCTTTACATTGACTTCATTGACTTCATTGACTTGCTGGGCCAATGCTACCTCTGACGACGCCAGCTCGGGTGAATGACTACTGTGGACCCATCCACCAAGGAGCATATCGTGAAACCTGTCGTGATGACCGTCTACGGAACACGCCCCGAGGCCATCAAGGTCGCACCGGTCATCCAGGCCATCGAGGCCGGCAGCCCGTTCCAAGGGATCACGGTTGTCACTGGTCAGCACCGGGAGATGTTAGATCAGGTCAACGAGCTCTTCGGGATCGTCCCCGACTACGACCTGGACATCCTTCAACATGGGCAGACTCTCGCCGGCATCACGAGTCGCGTTCTCGAGGGCCTCGATCCGATTCTCGAAGCGACCAAGCCGGACGCCGTCATGGTCCAGGGCGATACCACGACGTCGACCGCCGCAGCTCTTGCAGCGTTCTATCGACAGATCCCAGTGGTACACCTCGAAGCTGGGCTGCGGTCGCATGACATCACGTCGCCCTTCCCGGAGGAGGCGAACCGCAAGATCACGACTCAGATCGCCGCGCTGCACCTCGCGCCGACGGCCGCGAGCAAGGCCAATCTGTTGCGAGAAGGCGTCGCAGGGCTGAACATTGCCGTCACGGGTAACACCGTTATCGACGCTCTTCTTGCGACGGCCGGCAAGGAGATTCCCTTCGCCGACCCATCCCTCGAACGCCTCGCGTCATCAGCCCGTCCGATCCTCCTCGTAACGACTCACCGCAGGGAGAATTGGGGGGACACCATGCACGGCGTGGGACGTGCCCTTGCCCACATCGCACGCAGCGAGCCGGACCAGGTGATAGTGCTCCCCGCGCACCGCAACCCGATTGTGCGTGAGGCGCTTCTGCCTTATCTCAACGGGTTGGAGAACGTTCTGGTGACCGAGCCACTGCCGTACGGCGAGTTCACTCGCATGCTCGGGCTTGCGCGAATTGTGCTGACTGACTCGGGGGGCGTTCAGGAAGAAGCCCCCAGCATGGGAAAGCCTGTGCTTGTCATGCGAGAGAACACGGAGCGTCCCGAAGCAGTGGATGCTGGCACCGTGATGCTGATCGGCACCAACGAAGATCGCATTGTGAAAGAGGTGGGACGGCTCATCCACGATGCCGGTCACTACGCAGCCATGGCAAATGCGGTGAACCCCTACGGCGACGGTAACGCATCGCGACGCGTTGTGGCTGCAATCGAAGAACTGCTTGGCGTAGGACTGCGAGTCGCAGACTTTCAGCCGTGAACGGTCAACGCCAACGCCACGCCCCGCGCGTGTCGATGACGACCTTCTCGCGTAGACCCAGGCGCCTCTTGTCAGCCGCCTTGAACACGGCATGGTCCACCAGCAACACAACGATGTCTGCCGCCAACACCGCCTCTTCGAAATCTGCGAGGACGACGTTGTCGAGGCCCGCCAGCTCGGACGGAAGGGAGTTGACGTTGGGCTCAACTGCTGCGATCTGCGCTCCGGGTAGCTCTTCGGCCAAACGCGCCACGATACGGCAGGCCGGCGACTCACGGAGGTCGTCGATGTCCGGCTTGAACGCGAGGCCGAGCGCCGCGATCCGTGGCTCCTTGAAGCGAGTTGCCATTGCGATCACCCTGCTGATCACATGCTCCGGCGTGCTGTCGTTCACCTCACGCGCCATGCGAATGAGCCTGGCTTCCTCGGGCACTGCCGAAACGATGAACCAGGGGTCGACCGCGATACAGTGACCACCCACCCCGGGGCCGGGCTGCAGGATGTTGACGCGCGGGTGGTGATTCGCAAGGTCGATGAGTTCCCAGACGTCAATCCCCAGTTTCGCGCTGATGAGCGAGAGCTCGTTGGCGAAAGCAATATTGACGTCGCGGTAGGAGTTTTCGACGAGCTTGGCCATCTCTGCCGTGGTGGCGTCCGTGAGCATGATCTCGCCCTGACAGAAGCTCTCGTAGAGGGTCTTTGCTTTTTCGGCCGCTAGATTCGTGAGGCCACCGACGATGCGGTCATTGGTGACGAGCTCGATCATGATGCGACCGGGCAGCACGCGCTCTGGGCAGTGTGCCACGTGGATCATGGGCCGCCCGAGACTCCCGTCCAGACTGAGGTCAGGGCGGAGGGCGAGGATGCGGTCGGCCATGTGCTGGGTTGTCCCGGGAGGCGAGGTCGACTCGAGGAGTACCAGCTCATCGCCCCGCAGTCGCTCTGCCAGCCCGTCGGCCGCAGCATCAATGTAGGAGAGGTCCGCTTGGTGGCCCACGGCAAACGGCGTCGGGACCGCGACAATGTACACATCGGCCTCGGGGGTCTTCATTTCCGCCCGCAACCGTCCCTGCTTGACTGCACCGGCGACGGAGATCGACAGATCCGGCTCGACGAATGGCACCTCGCCCCGGTTGACCGCATCGACGATCTCCTCGTTGACATCGACGCCGATGACGTCGGCGCCGTGTGTCGCTAAGACTGCTGCCGTTGGTAGTCCTATATAGCCGAGTCCAATCACGGCCACCGTGGTGCGTTCCATCGCTTCCATCCCCTGAAGAATCGTGTGCGAGCCGGCGATCCGAAGATGGAACGCCGCGTTGAGCCAGGATTCCGGGCGCCGACATAGAAGCAGAGTGCCCGGTGGATTCCGACCCCGCCCTTGAACGGAGTGTAGGCGGTCCGCCGAGTAGACACTCGTAGTCCTCGGCCACGCCACCAGATCGGTCATCCCCAGAACCGCACCGAATTCCTTCACCTCGGTGGTAGGCCGACACTAACCGGAGGACCTCCGGGTCGGGGTTGCCGAAGGCGAAGGGGCTCGGCGCCATACCGGCAATGTCCTGCCCAGCCACCCGCCCACCGCTCGCCGTGCACCCGGCCGTCGAGTGCACGAAGCCTGACGCAGGGGTCGTGTCGTCCAGCGACAAGAAGGCCGTCATCGCCTTCCTGACGTTGTCGCAGGACGAGCTGGACCTGCGGGCCCAACGCTGGATCAGTGCGGACACCTGGGAACTTTGTCGGGTTGGCCTGACAACTCACCTGCGCCCATGGCCCTTCGATGTGGTCTGGGACGAAGTCCGCGATCGAGAGAGCGGCGCTGTCGATGGTCGGTTCAGCCAGCTAGGCAGGGCCGCAGGCAGCCGGCTCAACGAAGTCGGGTTTGACCCGGCAACCGAAGGGAAGCGCCGGCCCTGGCAGGGTCGCTGACCGGGTAGCGGCCGCAGTGCGGCATACAAATTGGTGAGGCGGTGCCGCTGTCGGGCATACCACATCTGGTCGGCGCGGGTGCCGCTGTCGGTAGTCGATGGCAGGCTCCCGCAGGTGATGATGACAAGCGCACTCCCCCGCACCCCACCGCGAGCCAGCGCCCGAAGCCAGCCGCGCCACGATGGCGGCTGCGGGCGCGTGAGCTGCCTGGCCGCGGCCGAGCGAACACGTCTGGTGTTTAACGGCTTAACAGTTGCAGTGTTTAGCCGTTAAACCCTACGCTCATGAGGGCACGGGAAGTCAACCGGATCATCGAGGCCAAGGGCG
>Ga0209585_10000800_pt1 | contig 12287 bp, 10 predicted proteins | sample NGEPerone_FD_185491 | JGI IMG/M metagenome (GOLD analysis project Ga0209585, IMG submission 185491) | Arctic peat soil microbial communities from the Barrow Environmental Observatory site, Barrow, Alaska, USA - NGEE Permafrost154B-one... | ecosystem: Environmental > Terrestrial > Soil >... | reverse complement strand
CCCTTGTTTGCCGCCAGTGCCACCGGACTCCACCCTTGTGTGGCGGCGGCGCGCAACGACGTGGTGATGCCTGCCACGGGTTCGCCGTCCAAGGTGAAGGCGGTGGGCCGCACGGCCGGCTCCTTCACCCAATTGACCAGGCTCACGTGCACCTTCGCGTCACCCGGCCACTTCTCGCTCGACACGGCGTCGGTGATCACGCCGCCGTTGGCGGCGATGTAGTCGAGGGAGACACCGCGCGCCCGGTTCTGGGACACGGAGTTGGTCCCGACGAGCCCCGCCCGCTGACCAGGTGCGAGGTGCTCGTGGGCTCGCCGGAACCAGTACGTGCAGATGTCCTTGATGCCGACCCCGAACTCCCGCTTCAACCAGTCCACGTAGGGACCTCCGAGGGCAGACCTCATCTGCTGAGACCCTAGGAACGGCGGGTTGCCGATGATCGCGTCGGTCTCCGGCCACGGAATCCGCAGCGCATCTGATGCCTGGATCCCCGAGAGGTCCACCAACGGCAGCGGTGGTTCAGCCGGCCCGTACAGCTCCATCATCTGCCGGTGGCCCATCCACAGGGTCACTCGGGCGATCATCACGGCCACCCGCTCGATGTCGATGCCGTGCAGGTTCCGCAGCGGGTAGAACGGCAGGGCGCCCGGCGGCACGGGCAGTCCCGTCTGCTCGGCCAGCCGGACGATCCGCTGGTTCAGCAGCGACTCCAACGCCCGCAGCTCCCGGTAAGCGATGTACAGGAAGTTGCCGCTACCGCAGGCGGGGTCGAGCACCCGGAAGGCGCACAGCTCCTCCAGCAGCCCCCGCGCCTCCTGCGGCGTCGTCGTCGCCTCGATGCGCTCCCGCCAGGGCCGCACGATGGTCGGCACCACGATCTTGAGGATGTCGACCTCGTGCGTGTAGTGCGCACCGAGCTCCCACCGGCGCGCCTGGCCCAGCACCCCCTCCAGCAGCGAGCCGAAGATCGTCGGGTCCACGGCTCGCCAGTCGAACTCCGCCGCGGCGCGTAGATGGAGCAGCTCCTCGCGGGTCAGGCCGATTGCCGCCGGATGGGCGAACAGGTCGCCGTTGACGTAGCGGGTCCCGGCGTAGTGGCCGGTGCGGTTTCGGTCGGTCTTCTGGTTCAGCAGCTGGAACAAGTACCCGATGTCCCGGGCCGCGTCGGGGTGCACCTGGCTCAACAGGTCCGCGATCACGGCCTGCAACGGATAGCCGTCGAGCATCCCGAGGTCCTCGGCGAAGAAGCACCACACGACCTGCATGGTGAAGCGCTGGATCTCGTCGACCGGCGCGGCAGACCGGTCCGCCAGCGACTGGTACAGCTGCGCGATGTGCGCGGCGGCCTCGGTGGTGAGCTCCCGGCGATGCTCCACAAGCACGGGGCGCCTGGTGGGGTCCTCAAGAAAGAGCAAGAGGTCGTACCGATCCGGCAGCTGCTCCAGGGTGAACGTCGCCAGCGGCTGGTTCGGGTAGGCGCCCGGCTCCCACAGCTCGAACTCCCGGAAGTTGCAGGCGATCACGTACTGGGCTGCCCTGACCCCTGCCTCGCGGTTCGCCGACTCGGCCCAGTACCGCTCGCGCTGCTCTGCGGCGCGGGTCAGCGGTTGCTTCGGGTGCTTCATCTCGACGATCAGGACCTCTGGCCAATACAGGTCCATGAAGCCGCTCGACGTGCGAAACTCCTCGAACCGCGCCCCGACGTCCTTCCGGTCGGACCCGTAGCAGGCGAACAGGTCGTTGAGGAAGGTCTGCGCCTCGGCACGCTCCGTGCCCGAGTACCCGGACCAGCGCTTCACGAAGGCGTCGAGCCCGAGCTTGATCTCCGCACCGGTGCGCACGCCTGCAGCTCTCCCCTACCCCCGATGGGCCGCAACCGCGGCCTGCGCGTGATCCTGCCAGCAACCGCCGACGCTACCCAGATTCCCACACCGTCGGTGCCGATCGGACCTCAGAGCAGACGGAGCGCGGCGTCGTCGGCGTAGTAGGTGTCGTGGACCAGGCGCTTCCGCGCCCGCTCCAGGTCGCGGATCAGGTCGTCCAGGGCGAGCAGCGCGTTGTGTGCTTCCGGGTCCTTGGCGATGCGGGTCTTGGCCTTCTTCGCCCGGGCGAGCGTGTGGTCCAGGTTCAGGAGGACGTCAGAGACCTCGCCGAGCGAACGCTCACGGGAGACCTGATCCGGTGCGCGACGGCCGTCTGCGGGAACCGGCACGGTCATGGCATCTCCTCGCCGTCGACGTGCTGTCAGTGTAAGTGTCGCCGACCGCCCCGACACCGTCATCCACACCTCAGGCAGGTGCGAGCACCAGCACCGGACGCGACCGGGCGCCGTCGTCGTCGGCCAGCAGTGCGACCAGGGTGCCGTCCGGTGCGAAGGCCGCCACCGGGGCATCTGCAGTGCCCGCCGGTTCCCCGCAGGCGATCCGCCGGCCGAAGGACAGCTCGCGCGCCTCGTCGGCGGACAGTTCCCGCACGCCGAACGCCGCGCGGGCAGCCTCGGCGACCGGCAGCACCTCGAAGGCGGACTCGAGGTGCTCCAAGGTCCGGGCCACGTCGAGCCGGTAGCCCCCGACGCGCGTACGGCGCAACGCGGTGAGGTGGCCGCCGACGCCAAGACCGGCACCCAGGTCCCGTGCCAGGGCTCGCACGTAGGTCCCTGAGGAGCAGGTCACCTCGACGTCGACGTCCAGCACCGGCACCCCGTCGTGGGAACCGGGACGCACCGCCAGGACATCGAACCGGTGGACGGTCACGGACCGGGCGGCGAGCTCGACCTGCTCGCCCGCGCGCACCCGCGCATAGGCGCGCCGGCCGTCGACCTTGATCGCGCTCACCGCGCTGGGCACCTGCAGGATCGGACCGGTCAGGCCCGCAACACCGGCATCGACGGCGGCGCGGCTCACCCCACCGGCATCGACGACGGTGAGGGTCTCCCCCTCCGCGTCGTCGGTCGTGGTCGCAACACCCAGCCGGACGGTGGCCGTGTAGTCCTTGTCGGCGCCGACCAGGTAGGTGAGCAGCCGGGTGGCCCGGTCGATGCCGAGCACCAGGACACCGGTGGCCATCGGGTCCAGCGTGCCGGCATGCCCGACGCGCCGGGTGCCGGCGAGCCGGCGCACCCGTGCAACGACGTCGTGGCTGGTCCAGCCTGCGGGCTTGTCGACGACGACCAGGCCGTCGGCCACCTAGCCCACCGCGCCCTCGGTGTCGTCCGCCTCGTCCTCCGGCGGCTTGCGGTAGGGGTCGGCATCGCCGGCGTAGGCCGCCGACGCGGCCAGAGCCGCTACCTCCGCGTCGCGTTCCGCTGCCACGCGGAGCGCCGCGGCAAGGTTGGCGGCGGTCTCCGGGATCGCGTCCGGGATGAACTCGAGCGTCGGGGTCAGCCGAACTCCGGTCTGCTTGCCGACCTCGGAGCGGATCAGACCCTTGGCGCTCTCCAGCGCGGCAGCCGAGGCCGCCCGCGCCTCCGCGTCACCCAGCACCGTGTAGAAGATCGACGCGTGCTGCAGGTCCCCGGTGCACCGGACAGCCGTCACCGTCACGAAACCCAGCCGCGGGTCCTTGACCCGGGTGTCGAGCATCTGCGCGACGATCACCTGGATCCGCTCGGCCAGCCTGATCGCCCTCGGGTGATCCACCATGTCGTTCCTTCCTTACCTGCCGGGCTGTGTGGCGATGCTGTCGGGTGGTGCCTCCGCGGGCCGTTCAGCCCCGGGCGAGTGCCCAAGGGGAGCGTCGATCCGGGGGCACGGCCGCGGGCCGTGGGTGGGGCTTGGCCCGCGACCCCGCCGCGCGGGGTCGCGCGGAAGGCCAAGGCCGCGCCCCCGGATCGACGCGGACGCTCTACGAGCGCGGCTTTTCGCGCATCTCGTACGTCTCGATCACGTCATCGACCTGGATGTCGTTGAACGAGCCCAGCCCGATGCCGCACTCGTAACCGTCGCGGACCTCGGTCGCATCGTCCTTGAACCGCTTGAGCGAGTCGATGGTGAGGCCCTCGCCCACCACCTTGGTGCCCCGCAGCACCCGGGCTCGCGCGCTGCGGCGGATGACGCCCGACCGCACGAGCGAACCGGCGATGTTGCCGAACCGGCTGGAGCGGAACACCTCGCGCACCTCTGCGGTACCGAGCTGGACCTCCTCGTACTCGGGCTTGAGCATCCCCTTGAGGGCCGCCTCGACGTCGTCGATCGCCTGGTAGATCACCGAGTAGAAGCGCACGTCGACGCCCTCGCGCTCGGCGAGGTCCTCGACCCGCTCGGCGTACTTGACGTTGAAGCCGATGATGATCGCGTTGTCGACGGTCGCCAGGTTGACGTCGTTCTGCGTGATCGCGCCGACACCGCGGTGGATGACCCGCAGCTCGACCTCCTCGCCGACGTCGATCTTGAGCAGTGCGTCCTCCAGGGCCTCGACAGCACCCGAGACGTCACCCTTGAGCACCAGGTTGAGCGTCTCGACCTTGCCCAGCTGCAGAGCCTGGGTGAAGTCCTCGAGGCTGATCCGCTTGCGCCGCTTGGCGAGCTGGGCGGCACGCTCGGCGGCCTCCCGCTTCTCGGCGATCTGACGCGCGGTCCGGTCGTCGGGCGCGACGAGGAACGTGTCCCCGGCTCGCGGCACCGAGGTCAGACCGAGCACGACGACCGGACGAGCCGGACGGGCCTCGTCGAGCGTCCCACCGTGCTCGTCGAACATCGCCCGCACCCGTCCGTGTGCGGTGCCCGCGACGATCGCGTCACCGACGTGGAGCGTGCCGGACTGCACGAGCACGGTCGCCATCGCGCCACGACCCTTGTCGAGGTTCGCCTCGATCGCGACACCACGCGCGTCCTTGTCGGGGTTGGCCCGAAGGTCGAGCGCGGCGTCGGCCGTGACCAGCACGGCCTCGAGCAGCTGGTCGATGCCGGTCTTCTGCTTCGCGGAGACGTCGACGAACATGGTGTCGCCGCCGTACTCCTCGGCCACGAGGTTGTACTCCGTGAGCTGCTGGCGGACCTTGGCGGGGTTGGCCCCCTCCTTGTCCACCTTGTTGACCGCGACCACGATCGGCACACCTGCGGCCTGGGCATGGTTGAGCGCCTCGATCGTCTGAGGCATCACGCCGTCGTCGGCTGCCACCACCAGGATGGCGATGTCCGTCACCTGCGCACCACGAGCACGCATGGCCGTGAAGGCCTCGTGACCCGGGGTGTCGATGAACGTGATGGCCCGGTCGACCCCCTCGTGCACCGTCCGCACCTGGTAGGCACCGATGTGCTGCGTGATGCCGCCCGCCTCGCCCGCGACGACGTCCGTCTGACGGACCGCGTCGAGGAGCTTGGTCTTGCCGTGGTCGACGTGACCCATGACGGTGACCACCGGCGGACGCGGCAGCAGCTGGTCGTCGTCCTCGTCCGCGAGCTCCGCGTCGAGGTCGATGTCGAAGGACCCGAGCAGCTCGCGGTCCTCCTCCTCGGCCGAGACCATCTCGATGATGTAGCCGAGCTCGGCGGCCAGGGTGCCGAAGGTCTCCTCGTCGAGGGACTGCGTCGCCGTCGCCATCTCGCCGAGGTGGAAGAGCACCGTGACCAGGCTGGCGGGGTTGGCATCGATCTTGTCGGCGAAGTCGTTCAGCGACGCACCGTGACGCAGCCGGACGACCGTGGAGCCGTCGCCGCGGGGAACCTGCACACCGCCGAGCGACGGTGCCTGCATCTGCTCGAACTCCTGGCGCTTCGCGCGCTTGGACTTGCGGCCGCGGACCGGCTTGCCACCGGCCCGGCCGAATGCGCCCTGCGTGCTGCCGCGGCCACCACGACCACCGGCGCCTGGACGGCCACCGAAGCCACCACCGGGTGCACCGGCACCACCGGCACCACCGGCACCGGGACGGCCCGCACCGGCACCACCGGCGCCCGGACGGCCACCACCGGGACGCGCACCGGGTGCGCCGGCACCGCCACCGGCACCGGGCCGGCTCGTGGTGCTGCGCCCGGGCATCATGCCGGGGTTCGGACGAGGGCCACCAGCCGACGACGCTCGTGGACCGCCCGGCCGCTCGGCCCCGTCACGGGGAGCTGCCTCGCGCGAACCACCGGGCCGGGGCATGCCCTGGCTCGGGGCGAACGGGTTGTTGCCCGGCCGAGGTGCACCCGGACGGGGAGCGCCCGACCGGGGCATGCCCTGGCTCGGGGCGAAGGGGTTGTTCCCAGGGCGCGGGCCGCCGGGACGAGGTGCACCGGGACGAGGACCGCCCGGCAGAGGGCCGGTGCCGGGACCGGCGGCCGAGGCAGCGGGCTCCTGGACCGAGAGCTCCTTCGGGGCGGCGGGCGCCTCGGGCGGTGCCTCCGGCCGGGCGCCCGGCTCGGCAGGCGCCTCGGGTGCCGCCTCCGGTGCCCGTGCGGCGGGTTTGCGCGCCGGGGCCGGCGGGGTGTCAACCGCCTGTGCCGGCTGCGCCGGGTAGACGTCACGCAGCTTGCGGACGACCGGCGGTTCGATGGTCGACGAAGCCGACCTCACGAACTCGCCGAGCTCGCCGAGCTTGGCCATGATGGCCTTGCTCTCGACGCCGAGCTCCTTTGCGAGCTCATAGACGCGGACCTTTGCCACAACTCTCCCTGTCTGGTCCGCCCGGACAGGGGTCGGACCGTCGTTAGTGCTGGGTACTCATCGCTGGGTACTCATCGGGTGCCCATCGGCTTCCAACCCGCTCTCTGTGTCGAACGAAACGACGGACGTGCTGCTGGGCCGAGCCGACGTTGCCTCGAGGTGCTGACGCACCTGAGCGATGTCGAGCGCATCCGTACGCAGTGCGCGGGAGAACGCTCGACGCCGTTCGGCGAGGTCCAGGCAAGCCTGGTCAGCGTGCAACCAGGCGCCCCGACCGGGCAGGGCGCGCCGCGTGTCGACGACGGCCTGGGGGTGCCCAGTGCCATCGGTGACCGCAACCACCCGAAGCAGGACGGACCGGAGACCTCGTTCCCGGCACCCCACACACGTACGCACCGGGCCGACAGGATCGACGTCGTGCGCACGCTCGGGGAGCCGGACACGGGGCCCAGCGCCCGTTAGTCTACCGCCCCGGCTCACGAATCGGGACCTGAGGGCTCCGCGGGCCCCCCACCACCCTCGTCGGAGCGGATGTCGATGCGCCAACCGGTCAGCTTCGCCGCCAGCCGCGCGTTCTGTCCCTCCTTGCCGATGGCGAGGGACAGCTGGTAGTCCGGCACGACGACGCGGGCGGCCCGCGCCTCCGCGTCCACCACGGTCACGGAGGTGACCCGCGCCGGTGACAGGGCGTTGCCGACGAACTCGGCGGGGTCGTCGCTGTGGTCGATGATGTCGATCTTCTCCCCGCGCAGCTCCGCCATCACGGCGCGCACCCGGGCGCCCATCGGGCCGATGCACGCGCCCTTGGCATTCAGCCCGGCCACCCGGGACCGCACGGCGATCTTGGTCCGGTGGCCGGCCTCCCGGGCGATCGCGGTGATCTCGACCGAGCCGTCGGCGACCTCGGGGACCTCGAGGGCGAAGAGCTTGCGCACCAGGCCCGGGTGGGTGCGGGAGAGAGTGATCGACGGGCCCTTCGGCCCGCGCGCGACATCCAGCACGAAGGCGCGGATCCGCTCCCCGTGCACGTACGTCTCGGTCGGGACCTGCTCGTGGGCCGGCAGCACGGCCTCGGTGCCACGTACCGCGACCAGCACCGTTCGGGGGTCCCTGCCCTGCTGCACGACGCCGGCCAGCACCTCACCCTCCGCGCCCCGGAAGCTGCCCAGCACCGCCTCGTCCTCGGCGTCGCGCAGCCGCTGGACGATGACCTGCCGGGCGGTGGACGTCGCGACCCGACCGAAGCCCTCGGGCGTGTGGTCGAACTCCGGGTCGAAGGTCGGCTCCTCGCCCGGTTCGGCGTCGTGGTTCGTCCGTTCCCGGGCCCACACCGTCACGTGCCCGGTGCGGCGGTCCACCACCACGCGGGCGTTCTCGTGTGCGCCGGGGGTGCGGTGGTACGCCGAGAGGAGCGCCTGCTCGATGGCTGCCAGGAGCGTGTCGAGGCTGATGTCCCGCTCGTGCTCGACGAGCCGGAGGGCCGTCATGTCGATGTCCATCAGGCGTCCCCCTCCTCGTCCGCGTGGGCGAGCTCGACCTCGACCTGGCCGCGCGCCACCTCGGCGAGGTCGACGCGCGCCGTGCCGGACGCGGTGGCCACCACCAGGCCGGACGGTTCGGCCTCGAGCAGCCGACCGGCCAGCACGGACCCGTCACGGAGCACCAGACGCACCAGCCGGGTCCGTGCCCGCCGGAAGTGCCGGAGCTCGGTGAGCGGTCGGTCCGTCCCCGGTGTGGAGACCTCAAGGGTGTAGGCACCGTTGACCGGGTCGGCCGCGTCCAGAGCAGTCGAGACGGCGCGGGAGACCGATCCGAGGGTGTCCGAGTCGAGGCTGCCGATGGCATCGTCATCGAGGTCGACGACCACCCGTACGACTGTGCGGCGGCCGGCCGCCGCCAGCACGACGTCCTCCAGGACGAGGCCGGCGGCGAGCACGGCGGGCTGGACGACGGTACGCACCCGCTCGGCGGGGCCCGAGCTTGTGACCATTGTCGCCTCCGGTGCGTCGTGGCGGGCAGACATGGCCCTCTGGACTTGTCCGGCCCAGCCTAACGAACCCGGCGGCGTGCGGCGTGGCAGGATCGCCCGCGATGAGACGCGCACCCGGCACCCGGTCACGATCGGCGGACGCACCGCCGCTCGTGCGGCTGGCGGTGGCCGCGATCGCCCTCGCCCTTGTCCTCACCGGGTGCGAGCTGCGCCTGGCGGAACCCGATCCCCCGCTCCTGGTGCCGGACGCAGCTGAGGTGCTGCGCGAACGGACGGCCGAGCAGGCGACGGAGCTGGCCGAGACAGCCGAGCAGGCCGCCCTGACCGCCGCCGAGCCGGTCGCTGAGGTGCTCACCCGGATCGCGGCGGTGTCCCGCGAGCAGGCGGCCGCCGTCGGCGGACTGTACGAGCCGTTCCCCGGCATCACGCCCGAGCCGTCGGCCACACCGACGGCCACACCCGTGCCAATGCCACCACCGGATGCCGCGCAGGTGCTCGACCTGCTGACCGAGGCGGCGGCCACCGCACGTGCGGACGCCGGCACCGTCCCGGACGGCCGGGTGGCACGGTTGCTCGCCTCGATGGCCACCGGTCGGCTGCTGCTGGCGGACGCACTCACCGTCGCCACCGGGGGCACCGCCGGGCCGGTCGCGACGGTCGAGGTCCCGGCCGCCCTGCCGGCGAGGATGACCGGGCAGGACGCCGTCGTGCTGGTGCAGTCCGAGGACGCGGCCGGGATGGTGTGGGAGGTGGCGGCGGCCCGCTCGGCGGACGACGTCCGGCAACGCGCGGCCGATCGTGCGGCGCTGCACCGCGAGCGAGCGCAGGCGTGGGCCGAGGCCGCCGGCGTCGCCGGCTCCGGCACCGACCCCCGGCGGAGCGCCTACGACCTGCCCGACGCCCTCACCGCCGAGGGAGTCGAACCGACCGAGCTCTGGGCCGCGGTCGCGGGCGTCGAGGCTGATCTCGCGGTCGCGTACGCCGCTCTGGTCGCCGTCGCCTCCGCCGACGCAAGGGACGATCTGATGGATGCGTTCCTGGAGTGCGCCCAGACGCAGGTCGCCATGGGCATGGCGGCCACAACGTTCCCGGGGATGCCCGAGCTCGGCTGAGGACCCGCGGCTGAAGACGCCGCGACCCGCGTCAGCGCTCCAGCAGCGCCGACACCACCTCGACGACCCGTCGGCCGACCTCGGCCACGGGAACCTGCTCGGCTGCCGCCCGTCCCTGCTCGACCGCGAGCCCGAGCGCCTCCGCGTCGGCCGGCCGGCGCAGCCGCACCTCGACGACGCCCTCGGCCAGCCCGCGGCCCACCACCACCAGGACCGGTGCGCCGAGCAGCTCCGCGTCCGCGAACTTCACGCCGGGAGACACCTTCGGCCGGTCGTCGTAGAGCACCTCGATGCCGGCCCCGTGCAGCTCGGCGGCCAGCTCGGCCGCCGCGTGGAAGACCGCCTCGTCCTTGCCGGTCGCGACGAGGTAGACGTGCACCGGCGCCACCTGCACCGGCCAGGCGAGCCCGGCGTCGTCGTGGTTGGCCTCCGCCAGCGCCGCGACCGCCCGGGAGACGCCGATCCCGTACGAGCCCATGGTCACGGTGACCGCCTTGCCGTTCTCGTTGAGCACCTGGAGCCCGAGCGCGTCGGCGTACTTGCGACCGAGCGCGAAGATGTGACCGATCTCGATCCCCCGGGCCAGCTCAACGGGCCCGGAGCCGTCCGGCGCCGGGTCCCCAGCGCGGACCTCTGCCGCCTCGACGGTCCCGTCTGCGCCGAAGTCCCGCCCCGCGACCAGGTCGAACACGTGTCGGCCGGCCTCGTTCGCGCCGGTGATCCACCGGGTCCCCGGGACCACGCGCGGGTCCAGCAAGTAGCGGACCGCGTCCTCGCGGCCGGTGGCGGCACGCCCAAGGACCGCCGGCCCGAGGTAGCCCTTGACCAGCTCCGGGTGCGCCGCGAAGTCGGCGTCGCCGGCCGGCTCCGGCGTGGCCGGGGAGACCGACGCCTCGAGCCGACGCAGGTCGACCTCGCGGTCGCCCGGCACCCCGATGGCGACCACCTCACGCGCGCCGTCCGGGTGCACCAGGGCGAGCACGACGTTCTTGAGCGTGTCCGCAGCCGTCCAGGCCCGGTCGGGTCGGGGATACCGCTCGTTCGCGAGTGCGACGAGGCTGTCGATCGTCGGTGTGTCCGGGGTGTCCTCGACGTGCGCCGCCGGTGCGTCGTCGCACCGGACGGCGTCGGGCACCGGGGTGGTCACCGCCTCGACGTTCGCCGCATAGCCGCCGGCCGACCGCACGAAGGTGTCCTCGCCGATCACCGTCGGCATCAGGAACTCCTCGCTCCGCGAGCCGCCCATCGCCCCGGACATGGCGGCGACGATCACGTACTCCAGGCCCAACCGGGTGAAGATCCGCTGGTAGGCCTCGCGCTGGCGCCCGTACGCGGCATCCAGCCCGGCGTCGTCGACGTCGAAGGAGTACGCGTCCTTCATGACGAACTCGCGGCCCCGGATCAGTCCTGCGCGCGGCCGGGCCTCGTCGCGGTACTTGGTCTGGATCTGGTAGAGCGCGAGCGGCAGGTCCTTGTACGAGGAGTACAGGTCCTTCACCAGGAGCGTGAACATCTCCTCGTGGGTGGGCGCCAGCAGGTAGTCCGCGTCCCTGCGGTCCTTGAGCCGGAAGAGGTTGGAGCCGTACTCGGTCCACCTCCCGGTCGCCTCGTACGGCTCGCGCGGCAGCAGCGCCGGGAAGTGCACCTCCTGCGCACCGATGGCCGCCATCTCTTCGCGGACCACCTGCTCGACCTTGGCCAGGACGCGAAGACCGAGCGGCAGCCAGGTGTAGATGCCAGGCGCGGCACGCCGGATGTAACCGGCCCGGACGAGGAGCCTGTGGCTGGGGACCTCGGCGTCGGCCGGGTCCTCCCGCAGGGTGCGCACGAACAGGGTCGACATCCGCATGAGCATGGGCGTCAGCCTACTGAGCATCCCCGGCCCTCCCACACGTCGGCCCGACCGGGCACGATGGACCCGTGCCCGAGCTGCCCGAGGTCGAGTCGCTGGCCCGCTTCGTTGCCGAGCGCGCAACGGGCCGGACGGTGACGTCCGTCGCGATCGGCACCGTCAGCGCACTCAAGACCTTCTCGCCCGCGCCGAGCGACCTGGTGGGCCGCGCCGTCGTCGGGGTGTCGCGGCACGGCAAGTGGCTCGATCTGGCGACCGACGGGCCGCACCTGCTGGCTCACCTCTCGCGGGCGGGCTGGCTCCGCTGGTACGACGCCGTGCCGGCCACACCGGTGCGACCGGGCAAGTCCCCGCTCGCGCTGCGGGTCGGCCTGGACGACGGCGCGGGCTTCGACCTCACCGAGGCGGGCACCCGCAAGCGGCTGGCGGTGCACATCGTCGGGTCGCCGGAGGAGGTGGCGCTGGTGGCGTCGCTGGGAGTCGACCCGCTGTCACCGGAGTTCACCGTCGAGCGGCTCGCGGCTCTGGCCGGGACGCGCAACCAGCAGGTCAAGGGGCTGCTGCGGGACCAGCGTCAGATCGCCGGCATCGGCAACGCCTACTCCGACGAGATCCTGCACGCTGCTCGAATGAGCCCGTTCGCGCTCAGCGGCTCGTTGACGCCCGACGACGTCGCACGCCTGCACGCGACGGTGCGCCAGGTGCTCACCGAAGCGCTGGAGGCTGCCGCGGGCAGGCCCGCGGC